>Ga0114129_10000115_pt1 | contig 80576 bp, 75 predicted proteins | sample RhiMetdeltSRZDD1_FD_80071 | JGI IMG/M metagenome (GOLD analysis project Ga0114129, IMG submission 80071) | Populus rhizosphere microbial communities from Tennessee, USA - Rhizosphere MetaG P. deltoides SRZDD1 (version 2) (version 2) | ecosystem: Host-associated > Plants > Roots > Rhizosphere >... | reverse complement strand
GTCGCCGCTCGGCGTCCAGCGCGCAGCGAGCGTCAACGGCCGTGGCGTCGCGTCTCAGTGCGCGGGTTGTCACGGCGCGGACGGGCGCGGCGACGAGACGAAAGGCGCGCCGCCTCTCGCCGGCCAGCCACCGGGCTATCTGTTGAACCAGATGAAGCTGTTCAAGGCGGAGAAGCGCAGCCCGGGCGACGCCAATCTCGCGGCGGTCAAGGCGGTGATGAAGGGTCTCGACGACGCGACCCTTGCCGACCTGGCCGCCTACTACTCGAGTCTCGGGAGGTAGGCCGCTCGTCTCGTGTCGCTCCTCTTCGGCAGCATCCTTTTCGTGCTCGGCGTGATCGGAGCCTTCGTGTCGGGGCTCACCGGCGTTGGCGGCGCGATCGTCATGATCCCGCTGCTGCTCTATGTCCCGCCATTACTCGGCGTCGGTGAGCTCGACGTGAAGGCGGTCGCGGCGATCACGATGGTGCAGGTCTTCGTCGCCGCCGCCTCCGGCGTCGTCGCGCATGGACGGCACCGGGCGGTGAATCGGCGTCTGGCCGCGGCGGGCGGTCTCGCCATGGCCGCGGGCTCCCTCGCCGGCGCAGTGGCCTCAGGATGGATGCGCGATTCGTGGCTGATCTTCGTGTTCGCGCTGATGGTGACAACGGCGTTCGCGCTCATGTTCGTGCCGCCGCCGCCGCCGGATGTGACGGCCACGGGCGAAGAGCGTGAGTACAGCCGGTCCCTGACCGCCAGCATCGGTGGCGGCGTCGGACTCGCCGCCGGCGCGGTCGGTGCGGGTGGCGCGTTTCTCCTGATGCCGCTGCTGCTCGTGGTCGTCGGCGTGCCGATCCGCGTGAGCATCGGCAGCTCGCTCGCCATAACGGCGCTGGCGGCAACCGCCGGCGTGCTCGGCAAGCTCGTCACCGGACAGGTTCCGCTCGTGCCGGCGCTCGTGGTCGCGCTCGGCGCGGTGCCCGGCGCGCAACTCGGCGCGCTGGCCAGCCGCCGACTGGCCGGACCGGCGCTCAAGGGCATACTGTTTGTCGTGATCGTGATCACCGGCGTGCGTGTCTGGTGGCACGTGTTGTTCGAGTAACGGAGGGAGCCCTGCGCTACGGTTTCGTGATCGACCACCGCAAGTGCATCGGCTGTCATGCGTGCACGGTGGCGTGCAAGGAAGAAAACCAGGTGCCCTTGGGGACCTTCCGCACGTGGGTCAAGTATGTCGAGAAGGGCACCTGGCCCCACACGCGGCGCTACTTCTCGGTGCTCCGCTGCAATCACTGCGACGACGCGCCGTGCGTCACCATCTGTCCGACCGTCGCGCTCTATCGGCGCGCCGATGGCATCGTCGACTTCGACGGCGCGCGCTGCATCGGCTGCAAGTCGTGCATGCAGGGCTGTCCGTACGACGCCCTCTACATCGATCCGAACACGAACACCGCCGCCAAGTGCCACTACTGCGCGCATCGGCTGGAGGTCGGCCTCGAGCCCGCGTGCGTCATCGTCTGTCCTGAGCGCGCGATCGTGGCCGGCGACCTCGACGATCCTCGGACGGAGATCGCGCGGCTCGTGGCGCGCGAGCAGGTCGAGGTGCGCAAGCCCGAGCAGGGCACGCGGCCGAAGGTGTACTACGTCGGCGCCGACTCATCGGCGCTGTCCCCGACGTTGCAGCGGCCGGCGCCAACGTATCTCTGGGGGCAGCGTCCGGCCGATGAGGCCGATCTCGTCGGCATGGTCGCCGCGCTGCAGGAGGACGGACACGCCACACCGGCGCTGGCGCGGCCCGTGTACGACGCGCCGCACGTGCCGCGGCCGTGGGGCCCCAAGGTGAGCGCCTATCTGTGGACGAAGTCGATCGCCGCGGGAGCGCTGCTCGTGGCCGCCGTCTCCGGATCGTCGTGGTGGGGCACGACGCTGTCCATCACCGCGCCCGCGATCAGCCTGCTCTTCGTCTTACTCACGACGGCGCTGCTCGTCGTCGATCTCAAGCGGCCCGAGCGCTTCCTCTACATCTTGTTCAAGCCGAACTGGCGCTCATGGCTCGTGTGGGGGGCCTGGATCCTCATCGCGTTCGGCGCCGCCGCCAGCGCGTGGCTCGCCGCGGGTCTCGCCGGGCATTACCCTGCCGATGGCGTGCGCATGCCGGTCGCGCTGCTCGCCCTCGCGACCGCGGGCTACAGCGCGCTGCTCTTCGGTCAGGCGGAAGGCCGCGATTTCTGGCAGAGCCCGCTCGTGCTGCCGCATCTCGTCGTTGCCGCCATCGTCGCCGGCGCCGCGGCGTTGCTGCTGGCGTCGCTGGCATGGCCCGGCACACTCCTCGTGCGCGACGGGGTGCCGCATCCAGCCGTGCGGGTCGACGACGTATTGGTGCCGCTGTTGTTTGTTGCGGTCCTCGCGCACGGCGCGCTGATTCTGTGCGAAGTGCTCAGTCGTCACGCCATCCGCGACGCCGCACTGGCCGCGCGGCTGCTCACGCGCGGCGCGTACGGTCGGCGGTTTTGGGGAGGCGTCGTGATCGGCGGCACCCTCGCGCCGCTCGCGGCGCTCAGCGCGGCGGTCATCGCCGATTCGACGGCGCTCACGGTCGTCGGCGCCGTCTTGGCGCTCGCGGGACTGTGGCTGTGGGAGGACTTGTGGGTCAAGGCCGGCCAGTCGGTTCCGTTGAGCTGATGCGCCGCGGACAAGCCTGCGACGGACCGGTGAGGGCTGCGACATCGCCGTTCGCGCGATCCGCCGTCGTCTCGCTCGTCCCGTCCTGTGCTTCGTGCGGCGACACGGCTCGCCATACGGCGCTCTCGGCGACGTCGCAGCCCTCACCCGTCCGTCGCGGAATTCTCACCGGCACGCGAGCACAGCGATGACGCCGCTAAACAGCGAGCCGCTGCATCCCGTCGCGCGAGATCTCACGCCGCGCGACGGCGGTCTCGCCGCTTACCCACCCGTCGAGCGCTGGGACGACTGGCAGGAGTTCGACCCGGTCGCGTGGCCGCGGAAGGTGCCGCGGCGTTACGAGCTGATCCCGACGATCTGCTTCAATTGCGAAGCGGCGTGCGGGCTGCTCGCCTACGTCGACAAGGACACGCTGCGGATCCAGAAGTTCGAGGGCAATCCCGTGCACCCGGGCAGTCGCGGCCGCAACTGCGCAAAGGGACCGGCGACGCTGAACCAGGTGCAGGATCCGGAGCGGATCCTCTATCCGATGCGCCGCAGCGGCGCGCGTGGCAGCGGTCAGTGGCAGCGCGTGACGTGGGACGAGGCGCTCGATGACATCGCAGGACGCATTCGCAAAGCCCTCGTCGAGGGTCGGCCGAAGGAAATCATGTATCACCTCGGACGGCCCGGCCACGAGCTCGTGTACCTGCAGCGCGTGTTTCATGCGTGGGGAATCGACGGCCACAACAGCCACACCAATGTCTGCTCGGCCAGCGCGCGTGCGGGCTACGCGTTCTGGCACGGGATGGACCGGCCCTCACCCGATCACGCGAACGCGCGGTTCATCCTGCTGCTCTCATCGCATCTCGAAACCGGGCACTACTTCAATCCGCACGCGCAGCGCATCATCGAGGCGAAGATGCGCGGCGCCAAGATCGCCGTCATCGACTCGCGGCTGTCGAACACGGCGTCGATGGCCGACTATTGGCTGTCGCCCTGGCCGGGGACCGAGGCCGCGATCCTGCTCGCCATCGCGCGCCTGCTCGTGCGCGAGCGTCGCTACGACCGTGCCTTCGTCGAGAAGTGGACGAACTGGGACGAGTACCTGCGCGAGGAGCGTCCCGATCTGCCGGTGACGATGGACGCGTTCCACACGGCGCTCGACGAGCTCTATGCGCCGTACACGCCCGAGTACGCTGCGGAGGAGAGCGGCGTGCCGACCTCGACGATCGTCGAGGTCGCCCGCGCGGTCGGCGACGCGGGCGGCGCGCTCGCCACGCACATCTGGCGCAACACGGCCGCGGGCAACCTCGGTGGCTGGCAGGTCGCGCGCGCGCTCGAGCTCCTCGTCGTGTTGATGGGTGCCGTTTCCACACCGGGCGGCACGGCGCCGAGCGCCTGGAACAAGGCGATCCCGGCGCCGCCGATGATGCCGCCTCCGGGCAAGGTGTGGAGCGAGCTCTTGATGCCGAAGGAGTACCCGCTCGCGTTCTTCGAGATGTCGTTCCTGCTGCCGCACTTCCTGCGCGAGGGCCGCGGCAAGCTCGCGATGTACTTCACGCGCGTCTACAACCCCGTGTGGACGAACCCCGACGGCATGTCGTGGATCGAGATGCTCACCGACGAGGCGAAGATCGAGCGCCACGCGTGCCTGACGCCCGTGTGGAGCGAGACCGCGTGGTTTGCCGATTACGTGCTGCCGATGGGCCACGCCTCCGAGCGTCACGATCTGATGTCACAGGAGACGCACGCGGCGCGCTGGATCGGATTTCGTCAGCCCGTGCTCCGTGTCGCGTTGGAGAAGCGGGGCAAGACGTTCGACTTCACATGGCAGGCGCACGAAGCGGCCGGGCTCGGCCAGGTGTGGGAGGAAGACGAGTTCTGGATCGAGCTTTCGTGGCGTATCGATCCCGACGGCACGCTCGGCATCAGGAAATACTTCGAGTCACCAGATCGCCCGGGTGAGAAGGTTCGCATCGAAGAGATCTACCGCTGGATCTTCGAGCACAGCGTGCCGGGGCTCCCGGCGGCGGCCAGAAAGGAAGGGCTCACGCCGCTCGCGTACATGCGCAAGTACGGCGCGTTCCTCGTGGAGGACGCCGTCTACCGTACGTACGAGACGCCGCAGGAGGGCGGTGTCGTCGTGGACGGCGTGGCGCGCGTCGGGTTTCCGACGCCGTCGAAGAAGCTGGAGTTCTTTTCGAAGACGCTCAAAGACTGGAAATGGCCCGAGCACGCGGTGCCCGGGTACATCCGCAGCCACGTGCACTGGTCGAACATCGATCGGGCGAAGGGGGAGATGGTCTTGCTGCCGACCTTCCGGCTTCCAACGCTCATCCACACACGCTCGGGCAACGCCAAGTGGCTTTATGAGATCTCGCACACGAACCCGCTGTGGCTGCATCCCGAAGACGCCGCGCGCCTCGCCGTGACGACCGGCGATCTCTTGAAGATCGCGACCGCGATCGGCTGGTTCGTCGACAAGGTGTGGGTCACCGAGGCCATTCGGCCCGGCGTCGTCGCGTGCTCGCACCACCTCGGTCGCTGGCGGCTGGCCGAGACGACCGGCGGCGAGCGCTGGTCGACCGCGCTCGTCGATCTGCAGCGAGAGGCCCCGGGCAAATGGCGGATGCGCCAGGTCCACGGCATCGCGCCGTTCCAGAGCGCCGATCCCGATTCGGAGCGCGTGTGGTGGCAGGATGCCGGCGTGCACCAGAACCTCACGTTTCCCGTGCAGCCGGATCCGATCAGCGGCCAGCACTGCTGGCACCAGAAGGTGAGCGTGTCGCGGCCAGGCCCCGAGGACCGGTATGGCGACATCTACGTCGACACCGACAAGTCGTTCGAGGCCTATCGGCAATGGCTGGCACTCGCACGCCCGGCACCGGGGCCCGGCAACCTGAGGCGGCCGCTCTGGCTACCGCGCGCGTTCAAGCCCGACCCGTCCGCCTTTCGGCTCGAGCCGTAGGCGCCTGCCGAGAGTCGTAGTAGAAGTAGGGACCAGGAGGACACCATGGCCGAGACACTGACCCGTCGCACGGCGCTCGGGCGGCTCGGCGCGGTCGGCGTCGCCGTTGCCACCGGCGCGCTCCAGAGGCCGGCTCCGGCCGGCGCCCAGGCCGCGTCAGCGACCGCGCTGGGGCTGCAGGAGCCCGTGCAGGACGCGCTCAAGCGCGTCTTCGGCGGTCGCCCGATGAAGGACGGCACCGCCCTCATCAAGCTCGACATCCCGCCGATCGCGGAGAACGGTGCGGTGGTGCCGGTGAACGTCGAGGTGACCGCGCCGATGACGCCTGCCTCGTACGTGAAGACGATCTGGATCGTGGCGGACAAAAACCGCATCCCGATCGTGGCGAAGGCCACGCTGACGCCGGAGTCCGGCCAGGCCTTCGTCGGCGCCAACATCCGACTGGGCGAGACGACCGACGTGCGCGCCGTTGTCGAGCAGAGCGACGGCACGCTGCTGATGGCCAAGCGCGAGGTGAAGGTCACCGTCGGCGGATGCGGGGGCTAGGATGAGCGACATCGGAAAGATCCGCATCCGCGTGCCGTCCAACGTGAAGGCCGGCGACATCGTCCGCGTACGCTGCCTCGTGATCCACCCGATGGAGCGCATCGAGCGCGACGCGCAGGGCAAGATCATCGATCGGAACTACAACTACATCACGCGCGTGACCGCGACCTATCTCGGCAAGCCGGTGGCCGCGTTCGATCTCACTCAGAGCGTGAGCGAGAATCCCGCGTTCTCGTTTGCGCTGAAGGCGACGGCTCCCGGCCCCGTCAAGGTCACCTTCGTCGACACGCACGGCGGGAAGTACGAACGCACCGAAGACATCGTCTTCGGCTGAGCGTTCGATGCGGTCCCTGACACGAATCTGCTGCGCGGTGGCGATCCTCGCCGCCGCCGGGGCAGCCGCCACACGCGACATCGTGCCTGCCGCGGCGCCCGCCTGGGTGTCGCGTGCGATTCCCGAGGCGCGTGGCGAGATCAACGTGGGCGCCGACGGCAAGCGCGTCGCCGTGCGCTACAGAGGCTGGTCGACCCGCGATTTCGGCACCTTTCGAACGTATGCCTACGACGACACTCGACCCGAGCCGGCGCCACAGCTGGGGCCGCTGCCGGCGGGCGCGGTAGGCGATCCCAAGCGAGGGCGCGCGCTGTTTCTGGATCGGCAGAGGGGTCCCTGCACAGGGTGCCATCTCGTTCCCGGTGACGATGTCTGGCCCGCGGGCAGCGTCGGTCCCGACCTGTCGACGTTCGGCGACCGTCATCTGCCCGATGCGCTGATCTATCAGCAGCTGTGGGATCCGCGCCTGACGTACCCGTCCACCGTAATGCCGCCATGGGGCGCGCAGAAAATCTTCACACCCGCCGAGCTCGTCGACCTCGTCGCGTATCTGAAGACGCTGCGCGGCCCGGTTCCTGCCGAGCAGGACGCCGACCGCAATCCATTCACGCGGCGGCGCAGCACCGGGTTTGGAGACAATCTCGACCCGACCAACAACCCCGCGGTGGTCCGCGCGGAAGACGCCGCGGCGGTTTGGAAGGCGCCCGGCCCGAACGGCAAAGCGTGCGCCGACTGTCACGCCGGCGGGCCACAGCAGGCGATGCGCGGCGTGGCGACGCGCTATCCGCGCGTGGTGGCCGAGCACGGCCGGGTGATGGGGTTAGAGGACTTCCTGGCCGTCCACGCGGAGGCGACGACGGGACGCGCGCTGCCGTCCGAGAGCGAGGCCAACGTCGACGTCACGGTGATGATCAAGATGGCCTCCAATGGGCTGCCGGTCGCCATCGATACGACCAGCTCGGCGGCACGTGCCGCCATCGAACGTGGCAAGACGTCGTTCTATCGCCGCGTCGGTGAGCGCAATCACGCGTGCGCCGATTGCCACACGACGGACAGTGGCGCAAACAAGTTCCTCGGCGGCCGGTTCCTCGCGAACGTCGCCGATGGGATGACGCGTCACTTCCCGACCTGGCGCACGAGCCAGAACGAGGTCTGGGACATGCGCAAGCGGATGCAATGGTGCATGACTCCGCTCGGCGCGAACATGCTCGCCGCGGACTCGGTGGAATACGCGGAGCTCGAGTTGTATTTGACGACGTTTGACGTCGGCAAGGCGATCAACACGCCCGGCATCCGGCACTGATCGGGGAAGGAGAGGCACATGAAAGGCATCCAGATCGATCGCAAGCGGCACCTGGCCGATGAGCCGAAGACAGGGCACAACCGCTGGCATCCCGATATCGCTCCGATCATCGAGGTCGACGAGGGCGAAGAAGTCGCGCTCGAGACGCGGGACGCGCTCGACGGGTTCCTCACGCCGAGCTCGACGGTCGCCGATTTCCAATCGGTGCCGCTCGGCGCCATCCATCCGCTGACGGGTCCCGTTCTCGTCAAGGGAGCCCGTCCGGGCGACTTGCTCGAGGTCGAGTTCGTCGACATCGTGCCGCAGCGCTGGGCGTTCAGCATGATCATGCCGGGCCTCGGCTTCCTGCGCGACGTGATGACGACGCCGTATCTGGTTCACTGGACGCTGACCGACGGCTGGGCCACCTCCGAGCAGATCCGCGGCGTCCGGATTCCTGGTGCGCCGTTCATGGGCGTCTCCGGCGTCGCACCGTCCAGTCAGGAGGTCGACGCGTGGGCGCGACGCGAGGCAGCCGTCGCCGAGCGCAAGGGCCTGGCGCTGCCGCCCGACGCTGTCGGCGCCGTGCCGGCGGCGGGGACGCCTGCAACGCACGGGCTGCGCACGCTGCCGCCACGCGAAAACGGCGGAAACTTCGACGTCAAGCAGCTGTCGAAGGGCGGCAAGCTGCTGCTGCCGGTCTCGGTCGAGGGCGCGTTGTTTTCTACCGGCGACGGCCACTTCGCGCAGGGCGACGGTGAGGTCTGCGTCACCGCGGTGGAGATGGCGGCCACCTGCATCGTGCGGTTCCGTGTTCGCCGCGGCGAGGCGGAGCGTCACAAGATTCGCTGGCCGCGATTCGAGCGCAGCACCTACTTCGTCGACCCGCGATACGCCGCGCCCGAGCGCTTCATCGCCACGATGGGCATGCCGGTGACCGATCAAGGAATCAATGAGGGCGAAAATCTCAACCTCGCGTGCCGCAATGCGATTCTCAACATGATGAGCCTGCTGCAAGATCGAGGTTTCTCACGCGAGCAGGCATACGTGATCTGCAGCGTGGCGGTCGACCTCCGGATCAGCAACGTCGTCGATCTGCCGAACGTCGTCGTGTCTGCGCTGCTGCCGGAGGCGATCTTCAGCGCGTGACATGAGCCGACCCCTCGTCACCGCGCTGATGCTCACGCTCCTCGCCGTGGCGCCGGCCGCCGGCGCCACGGTCGACGAGCTCGCCGGGGCGCTGAATCTCGTTCCGCTGCACGGCGCCGTGCCGCCGTCGTTCGCGCTCGAGCGTCTCGCGGACGGCAAGACCGTCGCGCTGTCGTCGTTGCAGGGCCGTCCGGTGCTCGTCTATTTCTGGGCGACCTGGTGTCCGTATTGCTCGCGCGAGCTCCCGTCGACGATCGAGCAGGTCCACCGCGAGTTCGGGCCGCGCGGCCTGGCCGTGCTCGCGGTGAACATGGAAGAGTCGCGCGAGAAGGTGCGCGCCTGGGTCAACGACCGCAAGCTGACGATGGACGTGCTGCTCGACATCTCGGGTGCGGTGAACGGCGCGTGGGGCGTCGCCTACTCCCCGGTGGTCTTCGTCATCGGGCGGGACGGCCGGCTGGTCGCGCGCGCGATCGGCACCCGCGACTGGACCGCGCCCGAAGGGCGCGCGTTCTTCGAAGCGCTCATGGCCCGGTGATCGACGTCGTCGAGACCGACATCCTGATCCTCGGGGCCGGCGGCGCCGGACTCACCGCGGCGTTGCACGCCGCCGACGTGTCGTCCGCTCTGTCGATCGCCGTCGTCGTCAAGGGCCTGTTCGGCCGTGCCGGCTGCACGCGCATGGTGCAGGGCGGCTACAACGCCGTGTTGACGCCGCCCGACTCGCTCGAGGCGCACCTCATGGACACACTCAACGGCGGCGGGTGGATCAACGATCAGGAGATGGTGTGGCGCCTCGTGACCGAGGCGCCGGGGCGTGTGCTCGAGCTGGAGTCCAGCTACGGATGCCTGTTCGACCGCAACGCGGCGGGACGCATCCACCAGAAGCCGTTCGCGGGCCAGACGCACGACCGCACGGTGCACAAGGGCGATCTCACCGGCATCGAGATCATGAACCGGCTCACCGAGCAGGCTCAGGCGCGCCCAGCCATTCGACCCTTCGAAGAATGCCGCGCGGTGGAGCTGTTGCGCGACGACGACGGCCGCGCGGCCGGCGCGCTGCTGCTCGACATTCGCACCGGACGCTTCGTCGCCGTGCGCGCCACCGCCACGCTTCTGGCCATGGGCGGCGGCCCGACCATGTATCGGGTGATCGCCTGCTCGGCCGACAAGGCGGCCGACGGCATCGCGCTCGCGTATCGCGCGGGCCTGACGTTGCGTGACATGGAGATGATTCAGTTCCATCCCACCGGCCTGGTGATTCCCGGATCGCTGATGACCGGCGCGCTGCTCGAGGAGGGATTGCGTGGCGCCGGCGGTCAGCTCCGCAACGGTCGAGGCGAGCGCTTCATGGAGCGCTACGATCCGGTTCGTCTCGAACGCTCCACGCGCGACCTCGTCTCGCGCGCGTCGTTCCTCGAGGTCACCGAGGGTCGCGGCACGCGCAACGGTGGCGTGTGGATCGACGTCTCGCACCTGGGCGCGGAAGTGGTCGAGCGGAACTTTCGAGGGATGGTGCGCCGCTGCCGCGACTTCGGCCGCGACCTCGCGCGCGGACCCGTCGAGGTCGGGCCGACCGCGCATTTCATGATGGGCGGCGTCGTCGTCGATCCCGACTGCCGCACGGCGCTGGAGGGCCTGTTCGCCGCCGGCGAGGATACCGGGGGCGTGCATGGCGCAAACCGTCTCGGCGGCAATGGTGTCGCGGAGTCGACCGTGTTCGGCGGCATCGCGGGCGACGTGATGGCGGCGTTCGTCGCCGGGCGATCGCGGCCGCGCGTGAGCCCCGCCGCGCTGGAGGCGGCGGCGGCGCGCGCCACCGCACCGCTGGGTCAGGGAGGCGCCGCGGAGGTGTATGAGATCCAGCGCGAGCTGCGCGACGTCATGTGGGAGCGTGCGGGGCTCGTGCGCGACGCCGAGGGCTTGGTGGTCGCCGCGGCCACCGTCGAGCGGCTGGCCGAGCGGCTCACGACCGCGGGCGTGCCCGGGCACGGCTCGCTCAACACTGCGTGGCAAGACTGGCTGAACATCGACAGCCAGCTCACGGCGGCGCGGCTCATCATCGCGAGCGCGCTCACCCGTCGGGAGAGTCGCGGCGCGCACTGGCGGCGGGACTTCCCCGTGTCGGCGGCGACGCCACCCGTCAGCGTGCGCGTTGCCGCCGGCGCCGACGGCGCGCCGCGCGTCTGGACCGAGCCTGTCGCCATGACTCGCGCGCAGCCACCGGTTGGCGCCCCGCGGCCGGTGGCGGTAGAGATCGGGGACTGACCGTGGCGAAGGTCAGGCGGGTGATAGGATGCGCCGCATGCCGGCAACCGTTCTGTCCCGGCGCGAGGTGCTCGTCGGCGCCGGGGCGTTGGCCGCCGTCGCGTTCGTCGCCAGCGCCCGCGCGCAGAGCGGGACGATGACGAAACGCACCCGGCTCGTCATGCTCGCCACCGGTGGCGGCCCGCGGCCTCGGGCGGGGCGCGGCAATACCGCGCATGCCATGGTGGTCGACGACGTCCTCTACGTCGTCGATTGCGGCAGCGGCGTCGCGCGCCAGCTCGTGCAGGCCGGCATCGCGCTGACCATGCTGCGCCACGTGTTCGTCACGCACCATCACTCGGACCACAATCTCGATTACGGCAACCTGATCATGCAGGCGTGGGCCAGCGGGCTGCGGACTCGGGTGGACACGTGGGGGCCGCCGCCGCTCGCGAAGATGACGCGCCTTTACTTCGAGATGAACGCCTACGACATCGACACGCGCATCGCCGACGAGGGCCGCGTGGCGCTGACGCCGCTGGTCCAGGTGCACGAGCTGACGCAGGGCGGCCCCGTGATGCAGGACGAGCGGGTGAAGGTCAGCGCAGCACTCGTCGATCATCCGCCCGTCGTTCCGGCGTTCGCATTCCGCTTCGATGCTCCGGACCGCTCGATCGTCTTCTCCGGCGACACCAACGTCTCGAACAATCTCGTTCGGCTCGCGAACGGCGCCGATTTGCTCGTGCACGAAGCGCTCTGGGTGCCGGCGGTGGATCGGCTGGTCGCACGCGTCCCGAACGCCTCGACGCTGAAGAAGCACATCATCGACAGCCACACGTCGGCCCAGGACGCGGGCCGCGTAGCCGCGGCCGCGGGCGTCAAGACGCTCGTGCTCTCGCACCTCGTGCCTGCCGACGACCCGACAGTGACGGACCAGATGTGGATCGACGCCGCGCGTGCGCACTTCAAGGGCGAAATCATCGTCGCACGCGACGGCATGGAGCTCTGAAGGAGGGACCGATGGCATTCGACGGCAACGCGTTCGTGGAGCGCTTCAATCGCGTGTGGAACGCGCACGACATCGACGCCATTCTCGGCATGATGACGGACGACGTGATCTTCGAGGCGTCGTTCGGCAAGGACCCGTGGGGCACACGGGTCATCGGACGCGCCAACGTGCGCCAGTTCCTCAAGGACATGTTCGACCGCATTCCCGATGTGCGATGGGACGAGACACGGCACGTCGCGCATCCCGATGTCGCCGTCGTGGAGTGGCTCACGACCGGCACGCCGCGCGGCGGCACGCGCTTCGAGGTCGAGGGCTGCGACGTCCTCACGCTGCGCGAGGGCAAGATCGCGGCGAAGCGCTCGTATCGCAAGGGCCGCGTGTGATCCTGCGCGGCGCCACCCTGATCGACGGCACTGGGGCGCCGCCGGTTCGCGACCGCGCCGTCGTCGTCACGGATCGGCGCATCTCGAGCATCGTGGCCGATCGACCACCGCGCGACGGCGCCGTGCTCGACCTGGGCGGGCTCACGCTGTTGCCGGGCCTCGTCAACTGCCACGTGCATCTGTGCCTGTCGGGCGACGCCGATCCTTCGCGGACACTGACCGACGAATCGTATGCGGCCACGGTCGTCAATGCCGTCGTGCGCGCGCGCCGCACCGTCGAGGCTGGCGTGACCACCGTGCGCGATCTCGGTGGCCGCGAGTACGCCGAGATCGCCGTCCGCGATGCCGTGCGCGCCGGCCTGGTCCCGGGCCCGCGCATTCTGTGCGCGGGGCGCGCGGTCTGCATCACCGGCGGCCATGGCTGGCGCCTGCTGGGCCGGCAGGCCGATGGGCCAGACGACCTGCGTCGAGCCGTCCGCGAGCAGCTGCGTGCCGGGGCCGACGTCATCAAGCTGATCGCGACGGGCGGGGTCATGACGCCGGGCGTGGACCCTCGTGCCGCGCAGCTCACCCTCGAGGAGCTGCGTGCCGGCGTCGACGAGGCGCACCGCGCGCGCCGCCGCGCGGCCGCTCACGCGATGGCCGACGAGGGCATCGCGTGGTGTCTGGATGCCGGCATCGACACGATCGAGCACGGCGTGTTCCTGACCGAGGCGCTGGCCGCTCGCATGGCGACGCAAGGGACCGCGCTGGTGGCCACGCTCGTCGCGCCGCACGCGATCGTCGAGGGCGGTCTCGCCGCCGGCATCCCGGAATTCGCGGTCACCAAATCCTTGGCGCTCCGCGAGCGTCATCTCGAATCCTTCCGGCTCGCGCTGAGAGCCGGCGTCACGATCGCGGCGGGGACCGACGCCGGGACGCCGCTCAACCCGCACGGCACGATCGTCCCCGAGCTGGCGCTCATGGTCGGCGCCGGCATGGCGCCGCTGCAAGCGCTTCGCGCCGCGACGTCGGTCGCCGCCCAGGTGCTCGAGATCGCGGCGGATACGGGCAGCATCGCGCCGGGGCTCGCCGCCGACCTGATCGCCGTCGAGGGCGATCCTGCGACCGATATCAAGGCGCTCGACGCGATCCGGCTCGTCATCGCCGACGGCCGCACGGTCCTGAACCGCCTGTGACGACTCCGCCGCCTGTGCTGCGGCGCGAGTGGACGAGCAGCGAGGGCTGGCGCGGCACACGCGTCGGTATGTGGGCCTGGCTCATCCAGCGCGCGGCCGCGGTCGGACTCCTGCTCGTCGTCGCGGCGCACTTGATCAATCCGTTCCGGCGCGGCGTGCAGGCGACGCTGCTCGCGCTGGTGTTGCTGCATGCGCTGCTCGGCGTGCGCGCGCTCCTGCTCGATGTCGGGCTGCCGCTGGCCTGGCACCGCACGCTGTTCATCGCGGCGCTGGTGTTGGCGGCGGTGATCTTCGCCGGGGTGTGGATGTTTCGCTGGTACTGAGCGAGCGAACGCTTCATAATCGCCGGGCCCGTCGACGGGCACCACCACGCTGTCACCAGGGAGGCCATGAAGGCCAGGACGTTCGCGCCCGTGCTGCTCCTGTGCCTCGTCATCGCCGGGGCTGCAACGGCACTGGCGCAGAGCACGGTCGACCCTGATCGCTTCTTCGGACTCGAGTGGTCAGGTGGCGAGCGTCGCGGCCGTCCCAACGTCAACGGCTATATCGTGAACAACTATCGTGTGCGCGCCGCCAACATGCGGTTGATGGTCGACACCCTCGACGCGTCCGGCAAAGTCGTCGAGTCGACGTCCGGATTCGTCGCCGACGTCCCGCCGGGCGCGCGCGTGTACTTCGAGGTCACCGTCAAGCAAAAGGCGCCGCGCTACCGCGTCACCATCACCGCCTGGGAGTGGCGGGAATCCGGAAATTAGTGACCCGGCTGAACGTGTTTCGCTGGGCGCCCGGCGAAGCGGAGCGGCTCGCCACGTACGACGTGCAGGCAGGCGCGGACACCACCGTGCTCGACGCACTCGTCGCGATCCAGCGCGAGCAGGATCCCACGCTGGCGTTTCGCTATGCGTGCCGCGTCGGGATGTGCGGCTCCTGCGCCATGGTCGTGAACGGCCGTGAGCGGTGGGCGTGCCGGACACGGCTGGCGGCCCTGGGCCCCGGTCCCATCAGCGCGCGGCCGCTCTATCACTTCCCGCTGCTGCGTGACCTCGTGGTCGACATGGCCGCGTTCGTCGAGCGCCAGGCGCGCGTCGCCGCCGCACATGTGCCGGCGGCCGACGCCGTTGCGTACGCGGAGATCGCGGCATCCTCGGCGGAGCGAGTCGAGATCGACGACGCGATCGAGTGCATCGGCTGCGGCATGTGCCTGTCGGCGTGCACGATGGTCGCCCACGATGCGCGCTTCGCGGGACCGGCCGCGCTCAACCGCGCTTTCACCCTGCAGCGCGACCGCCGCGATGCGGCCCACGAGGCGCGCTGGGCCGTGCTGCTCGACGACGACGCCCTGCCGCGCTGCCACGGCCAAGGCGGCTGCACCGACGTCTGCCCGATGGGCTTGTCGCCGACCCGCTCGATCATCCGGCTGCGGCAGATGGCCGTACGACGGCTCGTGACTGGCGCCGATCGGCGGCGCGAGGACGCGTGAGGAGACTCGCCGTGGTCGCGTGGCTGATCGTGGCGCTCGGCGCCGCGGGCTGCGTGAGCCTCACACCCGCACAAGAGCAGGCCGTCGCCGAAGTCCGTGCGATGGCCGACGACGCCGCGCGGATCTACGGCGTCTCGCGCATCTCCGTCATGGTCGGAAGCAACATGGAAGGCGTAGGCGGCTCATACCGCCGCGGGCTGTTCACGCTCAGCACCCCGATGCTCCGCTCGCGCCATCGTGACTCGATCGTCGCGCACGAGCTCGCGCACTATCTGCTCGGACACGACCGGGTGCTGCAGGGCACGCTCGCGCTCGACTTGCAGCGCGAGCAGGAGCTGCGCGAGCTCGACGCCAACGCCAAGGCGGTCGAGATTCTCGTCCGCGTGCGAGGCTACGCCGAGGAGCAGGCGCTCAGCCTCCTCTACGATCACCTGCTGGCGTTCAATCGGCTCGTCGCGGACAGGCGCACGGTGATCCCGTGGGGACATCGCGCGCCGTGCGAGGAGATGACCGACCTGCTCCAGCGCTTCCCAGCGCATCGCGCGTGGACCGACGACCTGCCATGTGGCCCATCGCGGACAGCAACGCCGACCGCCGCGCGGCGGCCGGTGACGACCACGACGCCACGAGAGAGCGCGAGCGGATTGCTGGTTCAGGAGCCGTCCTCGACGCCGCGCGCGCTCGGCGTCTTCGATCGCGGCCGAGACGCCGAGGTGACGCTGCGGCTCGCCGTGCCGGCTGCCGAGCGGCCGCTGAGCGTCGTGAGTCGCTGGTATGACGAGGCGGGCGTCGAGCGCCGCGTCGTCTCGCGCACCGTCGAGCCCTCCACCGAAGGCGGCGATGCGTGGGACACGCATACCGTGGCGATGTGGGAGCTGCGCCCGTACCCGGGACGCTGGACGGCGAAGGTCTGGGTCGACGGTGTCCCGGCGGGCGAGTACTCGTTCACCCTGGCTCGTTGAGCGGGGGTGTCGAGGGCGCGAGCCGGGCGAACTCCTTGCCCGGGTATGAGCGCCGCGTGTAGGCAAACAGCTCGTCGACGAACGCCTGCGCGTACGACGGCAGATGCCGACGCGGATCCCACACTGCCGCCGTGGAGCCGCCGATGGCGCGGCCGGCCCGCAGCAACGGCGCCACGCGCAGGCCGCTGCGGCTGAAGATCGTCGTCGACGGGACGACCGCGATGCCGTGACCGCCGCGGGCCAGGCTGACCAGCGAGTGCGGGTCGTTGGCCTCCAGCAAGACGCGCGGATGAACGCGCGCCGCCTCACACGCAGCGTCGAAGCGTAGCCGCGAAGCGAAATCGCGGCGGAGCAGCATCACCGTCTCACCGTCGAGCTCGGCGACCTCGAACGTTCGCCGCCGGCCCAAACGATGGCCGGGCGGCATCACGGCGAGCACCCAGACGGGAAACAGAGGACGCGCGCGCAGCTCTTCGCCGCTCGGCACCGCGCCGAGCGCCAGGTGCAGCTCGCCGCGCGCGACACGTCCGCGGAGCCGCACGCCGCCGTCCTCGACGAGCCGCACGTCGATCCCGGGCCACGCGCGGCGAAATCCGGTCAGGAATGCGCTGATCAGGCTCTCGAGCGTCTGCGCGGTGGCGCCGAGCCGCAGCGTGCCGGTGCGGCCGCCCGCGAGGGCGCCGGCGCGCTCGCGCAGGGCGTCGGCCGCGCGCAGGATCTCTCGCGTGCGCTCGAGGAGGTTTTCGCCCTCGGCGGTGAGATGCAGGCGCCGGCCGACGCGGTCGAAGAGCGGCAAGCCGAGCTCGCTCTCGAGATCGCGCACCTGGCGCGACAGCGCGGGTTGCGTCAGATGCAGCTGCACCGCGGCGCGCGAGACGCTGCCGGCATCGGCCACGGTGACGAAGTAACGCAGGTGGCGAAGCTCCATGCCTTTTGAGTATAAGCAAGCAGTAGAATTATGCATTGGATGTTGGGGTGCCGACGGGCGTACTCATGGGGGCGTGACGACGGCCACCTGGGATCCTGCGCAATATCTGAAGTGGAGCGACCACCGCCTCCGGCCGGCCGTGGACCTGCTCCAGCGCGTGGCGGTCGCCAATCCGACAGAAGTCGTGGACCTGGGCTGCGGCACCGGCAACGTGACCGGGCTCCTGCGTGCGCGCTGGCCGGCCGCGCACGTGACCGGCGTGGACGCGTCATCGTCGATGCTCGAGCGCGCGCGCGCCTCGGACCCGAGTGTCGAGTGGCGGCAGGCCGACGTCGCGACCTGGGAGCCGCGCGCGCCCGTCGACGTGCTGTTCTCGAACGCGACGCTGCACTGGATCGATGATCACGCCGCGCTGTTCCCACGGCTGCTCGCCCAGGTCGCGCGCGGCGGCGCGCTCGCCGTCCAGATGCCGCGCAACTTCGGCGAGCCCTCGCACACCTCGATCTACGAGGTCGTCCGAACCGGCAGCTGGCGCGAGCGGCTCGAGAAGCTGATCCGGCCGGAGCCGACGAAGCCGCCGGAGTACTACTGGGATCTGTTGCGGCCGCACGTGAGCGCGCTCGACGTGTGGGAGACGGTCTACACGCAGGCGTTGACCGGCGAACACCCCGTGGCCGAGTTCGTGAAGGGCTCGTGGCTCAAGCCGTTCCTCGACGCGCTCGACGTCGACGAGCGTCCGGTGTTCGAAGACGCGTACCGCGCGCGCCTGGCGCGCGCGTATCACCAGCGCGCGGACGGCACGACGCTGTTTCCGTTCCGCCGGCTGTTCATCGTGGCGCGATGCTGAGCGTTGTCACCTTGACCCGTCCGGACCGGCGCGTTAAAGTTATCCGTCACTTACGCCGCCTCTCTCCCGCGCGAGGGAGGCGTTCTTGTGCCCGCGAATAGGGAGGCCCCGATGTCCGCGCAGATCAAGTCGCTCTACGCCTCCATGCCCGACCGCCTCGCCCGTGCTCGCAAGTCGTTCGGTCGACCGCTCACGCTGAGCGAGAAAATTCTCGTCACTCATTGCCACGATTTCGAGACCCAGCAGTGGGAGCGTGGCAAGGCCATTCTGAAGCTGCGCGTCGATCGCGTGGGGCTGCAGGACGTCACCGGGCAGATGGCGATCTTCCAGTTCATGATGTCCGGCCGCAAGCGCGTGGCCGTGCCGTCGACGATCCACTGCGACCATCTCATCCGCGCCGAGACTGGGGCCGCCGAGGATCTCAATCGTGCCGTGAGCGAGAGCGCCGAGGTGTACAACTTCATCCGCTCCGCCGCGCGCAAGTACGGGATGGGCTTCTGGCGTCCCGGTTCGGGGATCATTCACCAGGTCGTTCTAGAGAACTACGCGACGCCGGGCACGCTGATGATCGCGGCCGATTCGCACACGCCCAACGCCGGCGGCCTCGGCATGCTCGCCATCGGCGTCGGCGGCGCGGATTGCGGGGAGGCGATGGCCGGGCTGCCGTGGGAAGTGCTACATCCCAAGCTGATCGGCGTGCACCTCACCGGCAAGCTGTCCGGCTGGACGGCGCCCAAGGACGTCATCACCTATCTCTGCACGCTGCTGACGGTCAAGGGCGGCACCAACAAGATCGTGGAGTACTTCGGGCCGGGCGCCGAATCCATCAGCGCCACAGGCAAGGCCACGATCTGCAACATGGGCGCCGAGCTCGGCGCCACCACGTCGATCTTTCCGTTCGACGCCCGCATGGCCGCGTACCTGCGCGCCACCGACCGCGCCGACCTCGCAGCGTTGGCGGAGGCCGCGCGCGAGCACCTCGTGGCCGATCCCGAGGTCGCCGACAAGCCCGCGGCGTTCTACGACGAGCTGGTCGAGATCAACCTCGACACGCTGGAGCCCCACGTCGTGGGACCGCATTCGCCCGATCGCGGCCGGTCTATCAGCCGCCTGGGCGCCGAGGTGCGCCAGAACCAGTGGCCGGCGACGATCACCAACGCGCTCATCGGCTCGTGCACGAACTCCTCCTACGAGGACATGCGGCGCGCCGCGCACGTCGCGATGCAGGGTCTCAAGGCCGGCTTGAAGGCGAAGGCGAAGTTCCTCATCACGCCGGGCTCCGACCGGATCTACCAGACGATCAAGCGCGACGGGCTCATCGACACCTTCGAGAAGATCGGCGGCACCGTGCTCGCCAACGCGTGTGGCCCGTGCATCGGGCAGTGGAAGCGCACCGACATCGGTCCGAACCAGAAGAACTCTATCGTGTCGTCGTTCAATCGTAATTTCCCCGGGCGCAACGACGGCTCGCAGGAGACGCTGTCGTTCATCACGAGCCCGGATGTGGTCACTGCGCTGGCGTTCGCGGGCACGCTCGAGTTCAACCCGCTGACCGACACGCTCACCGCGCCCAACGGCGAGCGCGTGCGTTTCACGGCGCCCGAGGGTGAGGAGCTGCCGCGTGACGGCTTCGCGCGCGGCGCCGAGGGCTACGAAGAGCCCGCGGCGGATCCCGACTCGGTGAAGATCGAGATTCCCGAGAACAGCGAACGCCTGCAGGTGCTGGGCCCCTTCGTGGCATGGGACGGCAAGGACTTCATCGACCTGCCCATCCTCGTGAAGACGAAGGGCAAGACCACGACGGATCACATCTCGCCGGCGGGCCCGTGGCTGCGATTCCGCGGTCACCTCGACAAGATCAGCGACAACATGTTCCTGGGCGCCACGAACGCGTTCACCGGTGAGACCGGCAAGGGCATCAACCCGCTCACGGGCGCTACCGGACAGCCATTTTCCAAGATCGCGCGCGAGCTCAAGGCCGCCGGCGTGCAGTGGATCGTCATCGGCGACGAAAACTACGGTGAAGGCAGCAGCCGCGAGCACGCGGCCATGTCGCCGCGCTATCTCGGATGCGCGGCGGTCATCGTGCGCAGCTTCGCGCGCATCCACGAGACGAACCTCAAAAAGCAGGGTGTGCTGCCGCTGACATTCGTCGACCCGGCGGACTACGACCGGTTCGAGCAGGGCGATCGCGTGAGCATCACCGGCCTCTACACGCTCGAGCCCGGCAAGCCGGTCACCGTGCAGATCAAGAAGCCCGACGGCCGGGTGGTCACCATCCAGGCCCGGCACAGCATGACCCGCGAGCAAATCGCCTGGTTCCGCGCCGGCTCGGCATTGAACGCCGGACAGGTCATCGATCCAGCCACCGGTGGACCGGCCAAGCTCGAGGAAGTGCATCTCGAGGCCCGAGACACCAAAGCGAAGCCAGGAAAGGACGTCTGATGGCAGGTAAGGTGCAAATTCCCAAGGGTGACAAGATCACCATCGAACACAGCAAGCTGCGTGTGCCGGACCATCCGATCATCGCCTTCATCGAGGGCGATGGCACCGGACCCGACATCTGGAAAGCGTCGGTCCGCGTGCTCGACGCGGCGGTGGAGCAGGCGTATCGCGGCAAGAAGAAGATCGCCTGGGCGGAAGTGTACGCGGGCGAGAAGGCGCAGGCGGTCTACGGCAAGGATTGTCCGCCGAACCTGCTGCCGGAAGAGACGCTCGACGTCATCCGCGAGTACCTCGTCGCCATCAAGGGCCCGCTCACCACGCCGGTGGGCGAGGGCTTTCGCTCTCTCAACGTGACGCTGCGCCAGGTGCTCGACCTCTATGTCTGCCTGCGCCCGGTGAAGTACTTCCAGGGCGTGCCGTCGCCGGTGAAGCGGCCGGACAAGGTCGACATGGTGATCTTCCGTGAGAACACGGAAGACATCTACGCCGGCATCGAGTGGGAGCAGGGCACGCCGGAAGCGAAGAAGGTCGTCGACTTTCTGCAGAAGGACATGAAAGTCACCAAGATCCGCTTCCCGAACACGTCGTCCATCGGGATCAAGCCGGTTTCCAAAGAGGGCAGCGAGCGGCTGATCCGCGCGGCGATCCGGTACGCGATCGAGAACAACCGCAAGAACGTCACGCTCGTGCACAAGGGCAACATCCAGAAGTACACCGAAGGCATGTTCATGAAATGGGGCTACGCGCTCGCCAAGCGCGAGTTCGGCGACAAGACGATCGGCTGGGACGAGTGCGGCGGCAAGCCGCCGGCCGGGAAGATCCTCATCAAGGACGCCATCACTGACGCGTTCCTGCAGCAGATTTTGACGCGCCCCGACGAGTTCGACGTCATCCCGTCCTGCAACCTCACGGGGGACCTGCTCTCCGACGCGCTGGCGGCCCAGGTCGGCGGTATCGGCATCGCGCCCGGCGCCAACATCAACTACGACACCGGCCACGCGCTGTTCGAGGCCACGCACGGCACCGCGCCGAAGTACGCGGGCCAGGACAAGGTGAATCCGGGTTCGGTGATCCTGTCGGGCGAGATGATGTTCCGCTACATGGGCTGGACGGACGCGGCGGATCGGATCATCGCTGGGCTGGAAGCCACGATCAAGTCGAAGGTCGTCACCTACGACTTCGCGCGGCTGATGGAGGGTGCCAAGGAAGTGAAGTGCTCGGAGTTCGGTACCGCCATCATTCAGAACATGGCGAAGCTCTGATGGCACGTCCCAAGATCACCGTGGTCGGTGCGGGCAACGTCGGCGCCAGCGTCGCGCAGTACGCGGTCGAGAAGGAGCTGGGCGACGTCGTCCTCGTCGACGTGATCGAAGGCGTGCCTCAGGGCAAGGCCCTGGACTTGTTGCAGGCCGGCCCCATCCATCGCTACGATTCGACGCTCGTCGGCAGCAACGGCTACGACGAGACGGCCAATTCCGACATCGTCGTCATCACCGCCGGGCTTGCCCGCAAGCCGGGGATGACCCGCGACGACCTGCTGTTCAAGAACGCCGAGATCGTTGGCTCCGTGGTCGAACAGATCGTGAGCCGAAGCCGCAACGCAATCCTCGTCCTGGTCACCAACCCGCTCGATGCGATGGTGCAGCTGGCGTGGAAGAAGTCCGGCTTTCCGACCAAGCGCGTGGTCGGCATGGCCGGCGTGCTGGACTCTGCCCGTTTCCGCACATTCATCGCGCGTGAGCTGAACGTGTCGGTCGAGAACGTGACCGCGTTCGTTCTCGGCGGCCATGGCGACACGATGGTCCCGCTGCCGCGCTACTCCACGGTGGCGGGCATCCCGATCACCGAGCTCTTACCGAAGTCGAAGATCGACGCGCTCGTGCAGCGCACCGCCAACGGCGGCGCCGAGATCGTCGCCCTGCTGAAGACAGGCAGCGCCTACTATGCGCCCGCCGCGTCCGCGGTCGAGATGGTCGAGGCGATCTTGAAGGACAAGAAGAAGATCCTGCCGTGCGCGGCATACCTGGACGGTCAGTATGGTGTGAAGGGGCTGTATGTCGGCGTGCCGGTCAAGCTCGGTCGCGACGGCGTCGAGCAAGTCATCGAGATCAAGCTGACTCCCGAGGAGCAAGCCGCGTTCGACAAGTCCGCCGCCGCCGTTCGGGAGCTGGTGGACAAGCTGAAGCTCTAGGTCGAGGACGGCCATGGCGAAGTCCACGAAGGCCAAGCGGGCGAAGAAGCGCGCGCCCAAGAAGGTCTCGCCGATCCCCGCCGGTTACCACACGGTCACGCCGTACCTCACGGTCAACGACGGTGCGCGCGCTCTGGATTTTTATGGGCGCGCATTCGGGGCCCGGGAGACCGTGCGCATGCCCGGGCCGGGCGGCAAGGTCATGCACGCGGAATTCCGCATCGGCGACTCGCTGGTCATGCTGAGTGACGAATTTCCCGGCACGAGCACGTCGAAGGCGCCCACGACCCTCGGCGGCACGACGGGATCCCTGTTCCTGTACGTGAAAGACGTCGACAGCGCGTTTCGGAAGGCGGTCGACGCGGGCTGCACGAGCTTGATGCCGCCGACCGACATGTTCTGGGGCGATCGCTTCGGCAAGCTGCGCGACCCGTTCGGAAACGAGTGGAGCATGGCTACGCACACCGAGGACGTGCCGCCCAAGCAGATGGCCGAGCGCGCCAAGGCCGCGAGGGCGCAGATGGGGAGCGGCGCGCCATGAGAGACATCCACGTCTCGGCCATCGCCGATGCCGTCAAGAAGCTCTGCATGGAGGCGAACTGGAATCTCGAGCCCGACATGCTGCGCGCGTTCGATCGCGCGCTCGGCGTCGAGCGTTCGGCGGCCGGCAAGCAGGTGCTCACGATCTTGAAGCAGAACGCCGAGATGGCGCGCACGCGACAGATCCCGTACTGCCAGGACACGGGCATGGTGATCTGTTTCGTCGAGCTCGGGCAGGACGTGCATGTCACCGGCGGTGCGCTCTATGCGGCCATCAACGAGGGCGTGAGCCAGGGCTACAAGGAAGGCTATCTGCGCGCGTCGATCGTGCACTCGCCGTTCGATCGGGTGAACACGGGCGACAACACGCCGGCCGTCATCCACGTCGATGTGGTGCCAGGCTCGACGCTCAAGATCATGCTGATGGCCAAAGGCGGCGGCTGCGAGAACCGGTCGAAGTACACGATGCTGACGCCGGCGGCCGGCCTGCCGGGCGTGAAGGATTTCGTGATCGAGTGCGTGAAGACGGCGGGGCCCGACGCGTGCCCGCCGCTGATCCTCGGCGTTGGCGTCGGCGGCACGTTCGAGAAGGCGGCGATCCTTTCGAAGAAAGCCCTGTTCCGCGAGCTCGGCTCGCCGAATCCGGACTCCACGCTGAACGGGCTGGAGCAGGAGCTGCTCGCGCGGGCCAACCGTCTCGGCATCGGGCCGCAGGGCTACGGGGGCGACACGACCTCGTTCGGAATCCACATCCTCACGTACCCGTGTCACATCACGTCGCTGCCCGTCGCCGTCACCATCGAATGCCACGCGCATCGGCACAAGGAAGTGACGCTGTGAGGATGAGTGGACGACACAAGGAAGTGACGCTGTGAGCGTGAGCACCGCTTCCGACGGCATCAAGGATGTCCACACGCCGCTCTCCGATGGGGACGTTCAAGCGCTGAAGGCCGGCGATCGTGTGCGCATCTCGGGCGTCATCTATACCGCCCGAGACGCCGCGCACGGCCGCCTCTTTCCGCTGATCGAGAAGGGCGAGAGGCTGCCGATCGACGTGAAAGGCCAGATCATCTACTACACGGGGCCATCGCCCGCGCGTCCCGGCACGGTGATCGGCTCCGTGGGACCGACCACGGCCAGCCGCATGGACAAGTTCACGCCAGCGCTGTTGGGACTGGGGCTCAAGGGAACGATCGGTAAGGGCTATCGCGGCCAGCCGGTGAAGGATGCGCTGCGGCAGCACGTCGGCGTGTACTTCGGCTCCATCGGCGGGGCCGGCGCAGTGCTGTCCGAGTTCGTGAAGAAATCAGAGGTCGTCGCCTACGAGGATCTCGGCACCGAAGCCATTCGACGTCTCGAAGTCGCCGGCTTTCCCGCGATCGTGCTGTACGACTGCCACGGCGGCGATCTCTATCAGGACGGTCAAAAGATGTTCGCCAGGGAGGACGCAACGTGAGCGCTCGAGTGACGGCGGCACGGCCGCCGATCGCAGCGCCGCAGCTGCGGCGTGACGCGTGGTGGGCGCTGCCGCTGACGACGGCGATCGTGCTCGGCAGCTTCATCGTGTATTCGACGTGGGCGGCCTTCCAGAACGCGCACTACTTTGCGCCGCCGTACCTGTCGCCGTTTTACTCGCCGTGTCTCTCGGCCAAGTGCCTGCACGTCACGTTCGGCTGGGGCTTGCCCGAAATCTCGCTGCCGATCATCGGGGTGTTGTCGCCGGCATTCCTGATCCTCTGGGGCCCCGGCCTGTTCCGCCTGACGTGCTACTACTACCGCAAGGCGTACTACCGCTCGTTCTGGTTCTCACCGCCGGCGTGCGCGGTGCCTGACGCGCAGAAGCGCGGATACTCGGGCGAGACGCGGTTTCCGCTGATCTTGCAGAACTACCATCGCTACCTCTGGTACATCGCGGTAATCTTCATCGTGCTCCTGACCTGGGACGCCATTCTGGCGTTCCGCTTCCCGAAGCCCGGCGGCGGCGCGGAGTTCGGCATCGGCGTGGGCACGCTCGTCATGTGGATCAACGTGATTCTCCTGGCGGGCTACACGTTCTCGTGCCACTCGTGCCGCCACGTGTGCGGTGGCTATGTCGACGTCTTTTCGAAGGCGCCCACCCGCTATCGAATCTGGCAGTTCATCACACGGCTCAACGAGCGGCATCCGATGTTCGCGTGGCTCTCGCTGTTCAGCGTCGGCCTGACGGATCTCTACATCCGCCTGGTCGCGATGGGAGTGATTCGCGACTGGAGGATCATCTGATGGCCAATCACGACTACGAACTGCACGAGCACGACGTCATCGTCATCGGTGCCGGCGGTGCCGGCTTGCGCGCGGCGATCGAGGCCGCCGCTCAGGGTGCGTCGGTCGGCCTCGTCTGCAAGTCGCTGCTCGGCAAGGCCCACACCGTGATGGCCGAGGGCGGCATCGCCGCTGCGCTCGGCAACGTCTGGCCGGAGGACAACTGGCAGGTTCACTTCCGCGACACCATGCGCGGCGGCAAGATGCTCAACAACTGGCGCATGGCGCAGCTGCACGCGCAGGAGGCGCCGGAGCGCGTGCTCGAGCTCGAGCGCTGGGGCGCGCTGTTCGATCGCACCAAGGACGGTCGAATTCTACAAAGGGACTTCGGCGGCCACCGCTACGCGCGGCTGGCTCACGTCGGCGATCGAACCGGGCTCGAGATGATCCGCACGCTGCAGTACCACGGCATCCATCAGGGCATCGACGTTTACATGGAATGCACCATCACGCGCCTGCTCAAGGACGGCGATCGCGTCTGCGGTGCCGTCGGCTACTGGCGGGAGACCGGCCGCGTCGTCGTGTTCAAGGCGAAGGCCGTGGTCCTGGCGACCGGCGGCATCGGCAAAGCGTGGAAAGTCACGTCGAACTCGTGGGAGTACACCGGTGACGGCCACTCGCTGGCTTTGTGGGCCGGCGCCGATCTCATCGACATGGAGTTCGTGCAGTTCCATCCCACCGGGATGGTGTGGCCGCCGTCGGTGCGCGGCATTCTCGTCACCGAAGGCGTGCGCGGCGACGGCGGGACGCTGAAGAACAGCGAAGGCAAGCGGTTCATGTTCAATTACATCCCCGAGTTCTTCAAAGGGGAGACGGCGGACAACGAAGAAGAGGCCGATCGCTGGTACGCCGACAAGAAGAACAATCGCCGTACGCCGGATCTGCTGCCGCGCGACGAGGTCGCGCGAGCGATCAACACCGAGGTGAAGGCCGGCCGCGGCAGCCCACACGGCGGTGTCTTCCTCGACATCTGCACGCGGCGGCCCGCGGACTACATCCGCAAGCGTCTGCCCTCGATGTACCACCAGTTCAAGGAGCTGGCCGGCGTCGACATCACCAAGGAGCCGATGGAGGTCGGCCCGACCTGCCACTACGTGATGGGCGGCGTCCGCGTCGAGGCGGACACGACGCAGTCCACCGTCAAGGGGCTGTTCGCCGCCGGCGAGGTCGCGGGCGGCATGCACGGCAGCAACCGGCTCGGCGGCAACTCGCTGTCCGATCTTCTCGTATTCGGCCGGCGCGCCGGCCTGTACGCGGCGCTCTATGCCAAGGACTTCGGTGGCACGCTGACGGTCGATTCCGGTCAGGTCGAGCAGGCATCGCGCGCAATGCTGGCGCCGTTCGAGCGCGCGGGCGGCGAGAATCCCTACGCGATCCAGGCAGATCTTCAACAAACCATGCAAGAGCTGGTCGGCATCATTCGCAACGAGTCCGAGCTGAAGGAGTCCTTGAAGCGCATCGAGCGATTGAAGGAGCGCGCTGGAAAGGTACACGTGCAGGGACAGCGGGAGTACAACCCCGGCTGGCACACCGCGCTCGACCTCGAATCGTTGCTCACCGTGGCCGAGTGCTCGGCGCTGGCGGCGCTGGAGCGCAAAGAGAGCCGCGGCGGGCATACCCGCGACGACCATCCGTACACCGACGACACGTGGGGCAAGGTCAACGTGGTGCTTCGCCTCAGGAACGGAAAGCTGCAAGTGAACCGCGAGCCGCTGCCTGAGATGCCGCCCGAGCTCAAAGCGCTGTTCCAGGAGCGCAAGTAATGCCGACCTTCACGATGAAGGTGTTCCGCGGCGACCCCCGCGGGGGCGATTTCAAGGACTACCGGGTCGAGACCGAGCCGGGCATGGTCGCGCTCGACGTGATCCATCGCATCCAGGCGACACAGGCCCCCGATCTCGCCGTGCGCTGGAACTGCAAAGCGGGCAAGTGCGGCTCGTGCAGCGCGGAGATCAACGGCAAACCACGCCTGATGTGCATGACGCGCATGGATCTCTTCACGGAAGGCGAGCCGATCTCGGTCGCGCCGATCCGAGGCTTCGCGTCGATCCGCGACCTCGTGACCGACGTCTCGTACAACTACGTCAAGGCCAAGCAGGTCCCGCCACTGCGCATCAAGCCGCCGGAGCCCGACGGCACCTACCGGATGATGCAGGAGGACATCGATCGCATTCAAGAGTTCCACAAGTGCATCGAGTGCTTCCTCTGCCAGGACGTCTGTCACGTCATCCGCGACCACGAGGAGAACAAGCGCGCGTTCGCGGGCCCGCGGTTCTTGATCAAGCTGGCCGGCCTCGACATGCATCCGCTTGATACGGTCGATCGCTCGGCCTTCATCAAGGACGCCGCGGGCGTCGGCCTGTGCAACATCACCAAGTGCTGCACCGAGGTCTGCCCCGAGCACATTCACATCACCGACAACGGGATCATTCCGCTCAAGGAGCGGGTGGCCGACGAGTTCTTCGATCCCGTGATGTGGGTCGTGCGAAAGTTCCGCGCGAAGAAGAAGCAGCCCGCGTGACGGGTGTCCCGTGAAGATTCACGAGTATCAGGCCAAGGCGCTGCTGCGCGAGTTCGGCGTGGCGGTGCCCCGCGGCGAGGTCGCGGACACGCCCGCGCAGGCGCGCGCGATCGCGGAGCGCCTCGGCGGCCGCGTCGTGGTCAAGGCGCAGGTGCACGCCGGCGGGCGCGGCAAGGCCGGCGGCATCAAGCTCGCCGACGATCCTCAGCGCGCCGAGCAGGCGGCCGGCCAGATCCTCGGCATGATGCTCAAGACGCCGCAGACGCCGCCGGAGGGCATCAAGGTTCGCCGCGTTCTCGTCGAGGAAGCCTCGGCCATCGACCGTGAGCTGTACCTGTCGATCACGCTCGACCGCGCACGCGCGACGCACGTCGTCATGGCGTCGCAGGCGGGCGGGATGGAGATCGAGGAGGTCGCGGCCAAGACGCCCGACAAGATCCTGCGCGAGTGGGCGCATCCCGCGCTCGGGATCGCGGACTTCCAGGCGCGGCGGCTGGGCTTCGGTCTGGGCCTGACGGGTGAGCCGTTCAAGCAGGGCGTCGCGCTGATCCGCAATCTCTTCGCGCTCTACCTGGCGAAGGACTGCTCGCTCGCGGAGATCAACCCGCTCGTCGTCACCAAGGACGGCCGCGTGTTCGCGCTCGATGCCAAGCTGAACTTCGACGACAACGCGCTCTATCGCCACAAGGACGTGGTGGAGCTGCGCGACACACACGAAGAAGACCCGCTCGACGTCGAGGCGTCGCGCTACGGACTCAACTACATCAAGCTCGATGGCGACGTCGGCTGCATGGTCAACGGCGCCGGGCTCGCCATGGCGACGATGGACATCATCAAGCTCGCGGGCGGCGAGCCGGCTAACTTTCTGGACGTCGGCGGCGGCGCCTCGCCCGAGCAGATCGAGAACGCGTTTCGCATCCTTTCGTCCGATCGGAACGTGAAGGCGGTCTTCATCAACGTGTTCGGCGGAATTCTGCGAGTGGATCGGCTGGCCGAGGGGATCATCGCCGCCGTGCACAAGCTCGGGCTCACGCTGCCGGTCGTGCTCCGCGCCGAGGGCACCAACGTCGAGCAGGGCAAGAAGATGCTCGCCGAGTCCGGCCTGGCGCTCACGATGGCGGACGACATGGCCGACGGCGCGAAGAAAGCCGTGGAGTTCGCGCGACGGGCGGACCGCAGATGATGCGAACAGGCCTCCGATAAATGGCCATCCTCGTCGATCACTCGACGCGCGTCGTCGTGCAGGGCATTACGGGCAAGGAAGGCGCGTTTCACGCGGCCCGGTGCAAGGAGTACGGCACGCAGGTGGTCGGCGGCGTGACGCCGGGCAAGGGCGGCACGACGCACGAGGGCTTCGCCGTGTGGAACACGGTGGCCGAGGCGGTGGCGAAGGAGGGCGCGAACTGCGCGCTCATTTTCGTCCCGCCGCCCGCGGCGGCCGACGCGATCATGGAGGCTGCGGCGGCGGGGATTCCGCTCGTCATCTGCATCACCGAGGGCATTCCCGTCGCTGACATGGTGCGGACCAAGCACTATCTCGCGAGCACGAAGAGCCGGCTCATCGGGCCGAACTGCCCCGGCGTCATCACCCCGGGCGCCGCCAAGGTCGGCATCATGCCGGGTCATATCCACAAGCCGGGCGACGTCGCCGTGCTGTCGCGCAGCGGAACGCTGACCTACGAGGTCGTGGGCCAGCTCACCCGGCGGGGCATCGGCCAGTCGACGTGCGTCGGCATCGGCGGCGACCCGGTCAATGGGACGAGCTTCGTCGACGTCCTGCGCCTGTTCAACGAGGACTCCGGCACCCGCGCCATCATGATGATCGGCGAGATCGGCGGCACCGCCGAAGAAGAGGCCGCGGCCTACATCAAGGCAAACGTCAAGAAGCCGGTGGTCGGCTTCATCTGTGGCCAGACGGCGCCGCCGGGCCGGCGTATGGGACACGCCGGCGCGATCATCGCCGGCGGCAAGGGCACCGCATCGGAGAAAATGAAGGCGCTCCAGGACGCGGGGGTAACCGTCGTGAAGAGCCCGGCCGACATGGGGGCCACAGTCGCGAAGGTAATCGGTGCATGAGCCGGTCGGGGCGAGCCGCCGGACGCTGGCTGATGGTGGCGGGCGCCATCGTGACAGCGGTCGGGATTGGTATCGTGCTGATGAAGACGCTCGGACTCCCGCGGTACTGGATGCCGCTCATCATCGGCATCGGGCTCTTGATCGCAGGCGGCATCACGTGGGCCACATCGAGGGAGACCCCGAAATGAGACACGCATGACGCAGCGGACGTTGGCGATCATCAAGCCCGACGCCGTCGCCCGCGGCGCGGCCGGAGCGATCCTGAGCCGCATCGAGCAGGCCGGCTTCAAGGTGCTCGCCGCCAAGGTGGTCCACATGTCGAGCGCCGACGCGGCCGGCTTCTACGCCGTCCACCGGCAGCGCCCGTTCTTTCAGAGCCTCTGCGCGTTCATGACGCAGGGGCCGTGCATGCCGATGGTGCTCGAGGCCGACAATGCGATTGCCAAGTGGCGCGATCTCATGGGCGCCACCGATCCCGCCAAGGCGGCCGCCGGCACGATCCGCAAGGACTTCGCAAGCTCGATCGAGGCCAACGCCGTGCACGGCTCGGACGCGCCGGAAACGGCGGCGTTCGAGATTCCGTACTTCTTCAGCGCGCTCGAGATCCACGCCCGCTAGGGCGTGGCTACTGTCCCTGGACGGCTACCGGGACGGCCGGCGCGAACGCGGGCGGCTCGACAGGCGCCGGCGTCACCACGTACGACGTCACCGCGACCGGCGTCCCGCCGATCGGCGCGCCGTCGCTCCGCGTTCCCCCGATCGGTGTGCCGGCGGGTGGGCCGTCGGCCGGTGCGCCGCCGGCCTGCCTCCGCTCGCTCATGTTCGCGATGATGAGGTAGGCGATGACGATGATGATCGCCGCGCCCGCGGTCGCGATGAGCAGAATCGTGGTCATTTCCATCGCCTCGGCGCGCGCCGGCGTTGCCGCCGTGACCAGCAGGACCAGTACCAGGCTGAGCGCGAGTATCCGGAAAGGAGTCATGCTCACTACCGTAGCATCCGACTCCCCGATCATGGAACCGGAATCAGTAAGTGAACGGGATCGAATACGGTCGACCGTACGGCCGCCCCCCTTTCACCGTCAGCACCGGCACGAGCTTCTTGCTGCCCGTCTTCTTGTTGTTCCGGGTATCCACGAACTCCACGCTCGGCCCGTCGACGTAGTCGAAGATGGCCACGTCGGCTGGCGCGCCGACCGCGAGCGTCCCGAGCCCCGGCACACGGCCGATGATCTTGGCCGGCTCGATGGTCGCCCGCTGCACGACCTCCTCCAGCGGCAGCCCCATCGCCAGGAACTTCGACATGACCCACGGCAGCGTCGGATAGCCCGGAGTGTTGATGGAGACGGCGTGGATGTCGCTCGAAATCGTGTCGACGTGGCAGCCCTGCATCATTGCGGGCTCGCAAACGGTGAAGTCGAACGAGCCTCCGCCGTGGCCGACGTCGAAGATGACGCCGCGCTGCTTGGCGGCCTTGGCGGCGGCGATGAGCTGGCCGCTCTGCACGATGTTGTTGCCGGCGCCGCTGTAGGAATGGGTGAGGATGTCCCCGGGGCGCAGCAGGTCGAGGACGTCCGCGAGGCTGCCCGGCGCGGCCCCGATGTGGCACATCACGCGGAAGCCCTTGCCGGCCATCTCGGCCGCGCGCACAGCGCGGCGCAGCGGCTCCACGCCGTTCTGGCCGACCACGTTGTCGGTGATCCGCACCTTGACGCCGAGCACGACGTCGGGGTTTTCGGCCAGCGCGCGGGCGCAGGCGTCCACGTTGGCGTAGTCGATGTTCTGCATCTCACCGACCGACAACGCGCCGGACAGCCCGATCCCGGAGATGTGAACGAACGCGTAGAGGCGCGTGCGCGCCTGGCCGATGACCCAGTGACGGAGCGCGCCGAAGTTGTAGGCGCCCGCGTCGCCCGCCGACACGCCCGTCGTTGTCGCCGTGATGGGCACCAGCTCGTCGGCGGGCAGGCCGAGGGCGCCGATGAGCGGGCCGTAGTGCGTGTGCAGATCCACGAGCCCCGGCGTCGTCAGCCGGCCACCGGCGTCGTAGCGCTGGGTGCTCCGCTCGGCGGCGATCGGCGTAGCCGACAGGACTGCGATCTGCCCGTTCTTGATTCCGATGTCGCGCTTGCCGCGCAGTCGCTGCGACGGGTCCAAGACGTCGGCGTTCGCGATGACGAAATCGTACTTCAGCGCCGGATCCGCGGGATCGAAGCCCCGTGGGGTCGGACCGGCCTGCGCCAGCATCACAGGCGCCGCGGCCGCCGACACGCCCGTGAGTGACGCCCCGGCCGCAGCCGTGCCCGAGGCGAGAAAGTCGCGTCGCGAGAGATCCATGGAATCCTCCTATTTTCCGCCGAGGCGGAACACCATTTGTGTGGGGCGCACGAAGCGCAGCGCCGCCGCGAGGAGCACGAGCACGATGGCCATGTAGATGACGGCCATCGCGTCGACCGAGTAAATCGGTCGCATGCCGGCCGCGAAGACGGCGTAGTACAGCGCGACCACGAGCGTCTGTGAGCCCGCGCCGGACAGGAGAAACGTCAGCTCGAAGTTCGCCACAGTGTTCACCAGCACGAGCAATCCGGCTGTGAGTAGTCCCGGCAGCGCCAAGGGCAGCACGACACGTCGAAACACCTGCCACCGTCCGGCGCCGTGGACGCGCGCCGCCCACTCGAGGGTTTCGCTGATCTGCTCGATGAACGGCAGCAGCACGAACACGGCGAGCGGCAACATGGGGACCAGGTTGGCGAGGATGACGCCGGTGATCGTGCCGCCGATCCGGTACCGATAGAGCGACGTGGCGAGCGGGATGCCATACGTCATCTGCGGGATCAGGAGCGGCAGGAAGTAGAGCAGCAGCACTGCGTTTTTCGCCGGAAAGCCGTGACGGGCGAGCACGTACGCGGCCGGGAAACCCAACAGCAGCGCGAGGGCCGTCACACAGGCCGCGACGGTCGCCGTCACCGTCAGAACGTCACCCAGCTGGAACTCGCGCCACGCATAGGCATACCACTCGGTGGTGAACGCCCCGGGCAACGGCGTGGCGAACCATCGCTTGGCGAGCGAGGACACGGCGACGTGGGTGACGATGCCGACGAGGTTGAGCGTGAAGCCGATGATGAACACGAAGACCGCGAGTCGCCAGCCGCGTGCGCGCATCAACGTTTGGTCTCGTATGGTGTGACAGTGCCGCCGCGCGGGCGTGGGCGCCCCGTTCGCGCCGAGGATGGCTCGCCTGTACGCCGCGCCTCGCTCGGGCGCGACTCCCGCGACCCCCCATCCCCCAGAGGGGGTCGCGCGGCATCCAGCCGATCGTTGCTCGCGCGGTCGTCGCGCCCTGCGCTTCGGGCGGCGACATGGCGAGCCATACGGCGCTCACAAGGCGCCCACACCCACGCAACGACACGGACACATCGCGCGGGCCGCTCGAGCGGTGACGTCGGTTCCCCGGTTCGCATCGTCGTCAGCGTTTGCCGGCGCCGAGGGTGGCGACGCCGGTGGCGGTGAGGCGGCCGCGGAGGCCGACGACGATCGCGAGACCGAGCAGCTGGCAGAGGCCCATGATGACGGCGATCGCGGAGGCCATGGACATGTCGTAGTGCTCGAAGGCCTGCTGGTATGCGGCGATGGCGATCGTGCGCGTGTCGCCGGCGGGCTGGCCCACGAGCACCGCCGACGGAAACACGCCGAAGTTCATGACGAAGACGAGGGCCAGCGCGATCGCGGCGCCGGGCGCGATCAGCGGCCACATGACGCGGCGAAACACGACCCAGGGCCGCGCTCCGAGCACCCGTGCGGAGGCCTCGAGCGCCGGGTCGATGCCGGAGATGTAACCGAGCAGCATCAGGAAGCAGAACGGAAAGTGCTGGACGAATAACGCGATCATCACGCCGGTGTAGTTGTGGGTGAGCCGTGGCGGATCGGGGAAGCCGAGCGCCTGCACGAGCTGATTGAGCCAGCCCTTCGGGCCGTAGAAGCCGTTGATGCCTTCGGCAATCAGCACCGTGCCGAGCGCGATGGGCAACACGAGCAGCGCCGTGATCGTGCGCTCGGCCCAGATGCCTCGGCGCATCGCGTACGCGACCGCGAGGGCCAACAATACGGTGGCGATCGTGTTGGGCACCGCGATGGAGGCCGTGACCGCGATGGTACGCAGCTGCCATGGATCGGCGAAGAACGCCGAGTAGTTCGCCAGTGACAGGCCAGCGGGTCCTTTGGCGCGCTGCAGCGACAGGAACACGCCGTAGGCGAACGGATAGACGAACATCACCACCAGGTAGACCACGGACGGCAGCATCAGCAGCAGCACGCCCCGCCGCTTCACACGAAGACCGCCTCGACAGCGCCGACGCCCTCGAACTCCGTCTGGATGCGGTCGCCGCGTGCGATGGGGAACTGCCGCGTGAACGAGCCGGTCATGATGTGATCGCCGGCCCTCAATCGCCGGCCATACGGCGCCAGCTTTCCCGCCAGCCAGGCCACGGAGCGGAGCGGATGTCCGAGCACTGCATCGCCCCGGCCGGCGCCGACCTCCGCGCCGTTGACGCTGACGCGCGCGCCGATGCGCGAGAGGTCGAGCGCCTCGCTCAGCGTCACCGGTGGCCCGATCACGAAGAACTTTTGCTGCGCGTTGTCGGCCAGCGCCAGCGAGAGCTGGCGTGTGAGGTCGCCGCGCGTCTCGATGATCTCCAGCGCCGGATGACAGCGCTCGACCGCGCGGGCGACATCGTCGATCCCGAGCTTGGCGCCGACGAGGTCGCGGTTCAGCACGACACAGATCTCGTTCTCGAAGCCGGGGGCGATCAGATCGTCGTAGCGAAAGCGATGACCGGTCTGCATGCAGCCTTCGCTCAGCAGGCAGCCGAACACCGGCTCGTGAACGTTGAACTGCTCCTGGATCGCTTTGGCGGTGAGGCCGACCTTCCAGCCGGCATGGGTGATGCCGGACGCGCAGCGGCGGCCCACGAGCGCCAGCTGAATTCGGTAGGCGTCGTCGAGGTCGAGCCGGTCACGCCATTCGGGCGGAAAGTGAACGCCGCGCTGGCGGGCGGCCCAGAAGTGCTCGATCGCATCCTTGAGCGTTCCGGGATCGAGGGTCATCGGATCTCCTCCGGTGGCAGCAGGACGACGCGGCTCGGATCGACGGTGAGGTCGACGACGCTGCCGACTTTCGGCGCCGACGGCAGGCGCGCCTTGAGCACCGCGCCAGAGTCCAGCGCGATCTCGACGTCGTACTCGCGGCCCTGGTATTCGACGAGACGCACGGTGCCCCGCGCGACGGCAGCGCCGCTGGCCTCGTCGACCACGCTCAGATCTTCGGGTCGGATGGCGGCGAGCACCGCGCTGCCGAATGCGAGATTGCCGCGGCCACGCAGTCTCAGCCCGCCGCCCTCCGCCGTGAGCAGCCCGTCGGCGCCCCGTCCGCTGACGGTGAGTGGCAGCAGATTGCGGTAGCCGACGAAGTCCGCCACGAAGACGCTGCACGGCCGATCATGGATGTCGGCTGGGGTCCCGACCTGGAGCACACGCCCCTCGCGCATGACCACGATGCGATCCGAGAGCGACAGCGCCTCTGCCTGATCGTGCGTCACGTAGATCGACGTCAGCCCGAGCTCCTGATGCAGCCGCTTGATCTCCGCGCGCATCTCGAGCCGCAGCTTCGCATCGAGGTTGGACAGCGGCTCGTCGAGCAGCAGCACGCGCGGCTCGATGACGAGCGCCCGCGCAATCGCGACGCGCTGCTGCTGCCCGCCCGATAACTGTGTGGGATAGCGTGTCTCGAGCCCGTCGAGCTTCACCAGGGCGAGCATACGGCGGACGCGCTCACCGACGGCGGCGCGCGCCACCCGCCGCACGCTCAGGCCGAACGCGACGTTGTCGAAGACGGACAGATGCGGGAAGAGTGCGTAATTCTGAAACACCATGCCGAAGCCGCGGCGCTCGGGTGGCAGGGAATCCAGCCGGTCGTCGTCGAGCCAGATCTCGCCGGTGGTCGGCAGCAGCAGTCCCGCGAGCAGGTTGAGCGCGGTCGACTTGCCGCAGCCCGAGGGGCCGAGGAACGTGACCAGCTCACCGCCGCGCACCTCGAGCGCGAAATCGTCGAGGACGTTCCTCGCGCCGAAGTGCTTGGTCAGCCGGAAGCGCAGGCGGCCGATCATCCGCTTAGAACTTCTTGATGCGCTGCGCGCCGACCTCCTTGTCCCAGCGATCCATCGCGGCGATCAGGTCTTTCACGGGCAGCTGCGGGACGATCTTGTACTTCTTGTCCATGTCCGTGTACTCGGGCCGCCAGTGCTCCTGGACGAGCTTCTGGATGTCCGGCGGGGCTTTGTCCAGCGTCGCCGCCTTGATCGAGGGACCGATGAACGCTTTCCACGTCAGCACCTGCTGATCGGGACGGCGCATGAATTTCATGAGATCGAGAATGATCTCCTGCTCGGCGGCGGACACGCCTTTCGGGATCGCCCAATAGTGACCGTCGATGACGAACGAGGTGTTGGGCAGGATGAAGACCTTCGAGTCGGGCGGGATCGTGCCCTCGGCGCGCGGCTTCATGTCCCATTCCATGATCCCGGCGATGATCCAGCGTGTACCTTCCGCGAATTCCTTCAGTGTGATGGCCGTGCCCGTCGGATAGTACTCGATCGATTCGCCGATCTCTTTGAGGAACGCCCACGTCTTGTCCCAGCCCGCCGTCGGGTCCGTCGGCTTCTTGTCGCCGAGGATGAACGGCAGCCCGCACAAGATCGAGCGGCCCGGGCCAGAGTTCGCGGGCCGCGCGTACATGAACTTGCCCGGGTTGGCCTTCACCCACGCTTTGAGCTCGTCGGCGCTCTTCGGCGGCGATTTCACCTTCGAGGGGTTGTAAATGAACACGGGGCCGCCGTTGTTGACGACGGACGGCAGCAGAAATCCCTCGCCCTCGGTCTGCAAGACTTTCCCGGCGTCGGTGAGCTCGTCCTTCGGAAACAGCTTGTCGTACTCGGGAAACAGCTTCACGAGCTGACCGTTGTTGGCCAGGACGGATCCGGCGTCCTGTCCCACGAGCAGCAGATTGACGTCGACACGTCCCGCGTCCTGTTGCGCCTTGATCTTCGCGGGCAGCTCCGGCGCGGGGGCGCGCTGGAAGTTGACGGCCTTCACCTTGGCCGGATTGGCTTTCTGATAATTTTCGATGATCACGCGTGTGGACGACAGATCGCCCGACACGTCGATGAGCGAGATCGTGATCGGACCTTGCGCTTGGCCGTCGCGCGCCGGCAAAACCGCGGCGACGGCGAGCACGATCACCACGGCGGCGACGGCGAGAATCGGGAGACGACGCTGGCGCATGGTGCTCCTCCTTGGGCGTGCGCGCGGATGGTACCATGGCGCGCCGTATCCTCAGGGGGCACAGGCATGAGTGACAGACCGATTCGTGTGGGGTTCGTAGGCGCGGGTCGCAACACCCGCGAGCGGCACATCCCGGGTTTTCAAAAACAGTCGGGCGTCGAGTTCGTCGCGGTCGCCAATCGCTCGCGGGAGTCCGGCGAGCGCGTGGCCAAAGAGTTCCGTATCGGTCGCGTGGAGGACGACTGGCACGCCATCATGCGCGCGCCGGATGTGGACGCCGTGTGCATCGGTACGTGGCCCTACACGCACTGCGAGATGACGCTCGCCGCGCTGGCCGCCGGCAAGCACGTCCTCTGTGAGGCGCGCATGGCGATGAACGCCGCGGAGGGCCGGCGGATGCTCCAGGCCTCGCGACAGGCGCCGAACCTCGTCGCTCAGCTCGTACCGTCGCCGCCGACTCTCGAGGTCGACGCCACGCTGAAGTCGCTGGTGGCCGACGGCTACGTCGGCGACGTGCTCGCCGTCGAGCTGGCGGCCACGCGCCAGCCCTCGTTCATCGACCGCGACGCGCCGCTGCACTGGCGCCAGGACGTGGCGCGCAGCGGACACAACATCCTGAACATGGGCATCTGGTACGAGGCGATGATCCGCTGGCTGCCTCCCGCCCGCCGCGTGAGCGCCATGGCCAAGATCGCCGTGCCGCGCCGCCGTGACGAGACCGGCGCCGAGCGCGAAGTGAAAGTGCCCGACCACGTCGACATCCTCGCAACGCTCGCCGGCGGCGCCGTCGCGCACCTGCGCTTCAGCGCGGTCACCGCGCTCGGACCTGGCAACGAAGTCTGGATCTTTGGGAGCGACGGCACGCTGCGGCTCGAAGCCGACGCCAAGCGGCTGACCGGCGCTCGCCGCGGCGACAAAGAGCTGCGCGAGATTCCCATTGCGGCCGATCGCCGCGTCGGCTGGCGCGTGGAAGAAGAGTTCGTCAACGCCGTCCGCGGACGCGAAAAGGTGACGCACACGACGTTCGAGGACGGCGTTCGCTACATGGAGTTCACCGACGCCGTGGCGAAGAGCCTGTCGGAGGGCAAGACGGTCGACGTCGCAGGGCTCTAGAAGAGCTCGGGCTCGCCCGGATAGCTGACGCGACCGTTGTCGACACGCGCAAAATCGCGAAGCGTGTGCGGCTCCGCGCGCTCGGCCGTCAGAATATGGAGCACCGGCTCGCCACGCGCGACCACGGCGTCGGCGATGAGCGAACGGTGACATCGCCACCACACCGCCTCGGCGCACATGATCGCGAGTCGCTCCCGCGCGCCGAGTGCCAGCAGCGCGTCGAGCTCACGCGCGAACTCCTCGGTCTGCATGTAGTCCGCGTACGCGCGGAAGGACGGGTTCTTCCAGCCAAGGTTGATCGAATCGGTCCGCTCACGCCGCAGTCCGCCGAGGCCCGGACGATGGACATAAGCGAGCCCAGCGGCGGTGAGCGATGCGGCCAGCGTCTCGACGTTGAACTGCGGGTTGCGCCGCGAGCGCGGAATCTTGCGCACGTCCGCGATCGCGGTCACGCCGTGGGCGCGGACGAGCGCCACGAATCTCTCCAGCGGATGCGTGGAGTGGCCGACGGTCCACACGCCGTCAGCCTACGCGTCAACGCGTGACCGCGCCCGCCGTGCTCACAGCTTCATGTGAGGGTCGAGCCAGTCGCGCAGCGCATTGCCCATCAGATTGATGGCCAGCGTCGTCGTGAAGATCGCCAGGCCGGGGAAGGCGGCGATCCACCACGAGTTCAGCATGTATACGCGGCCCTCGCCGAGCATGTTGCCCCACGCGGGCGTCGGCGGCTGAATTCCCAACCCGAGGAACGACAGGAACGATTCCAGAATGATCACGCGCGCCACTTGGAGCGTGGCGATGACGACGATCACCGAAATCAGGTTCGGCAGGATCTGGCCGAACACGACCCGGCCATGACTCATGCCGAGCGCGCGACCGGCCAGGATGAACTCGCGCTCCCGGATCGCCAGCGTCTCCGCGCGGATCACGCGTGCGTACAGCGGCCAGTCGGCCACCCCGAGCACGATGATCATGTTGATGAGGCTCGGGCCGAGCACGGCGATGACCGCGAGCGCCAGCAGCACGAACGGAAACGTCAGCATGACGTTCACGAGCGTCATGATCGTCCAGTCGATGCGGCCCGCGAAGTAGCCGGCGCCGAGGCCGAGGAGCACGCCGATGGTTGCGGAGATGAGGACCGCCGAGGTGCCGATGATGAGCGAGACGCGGCCGCCGTAGATCACGCGGGAGAGAAGGTCTCGTCCGACCTGGTCGGTGCCCAGCAGGTGCGCGGCCGTGCCTCCGGCCATCCATGCCGGCGGAGCGAGGCGATGACGGATGTCGACCGCCAACGGATCGGCGGGCGCGATCCATGGCGCCGCGGCCGCGCTCCCGATGACGATCAGCATCACGACCGCGGCGAACAGTCCCCACTTCAGACGCCACACGCGGTGCAGCGAGCTGAAGGGCGCCGCGGGCGCTGAGAGGGCAACGTCGGCATTCAGGACGACATCGCCGCCCGCGCTGACCGCCTTCACGCCGCAACCCGGATGCGCGGGTCGATGAAGCCCACGAGCATGTCGACGAGGAAGTTCACGCTGACGATGATCAGCGCCAGCAGAATGACGGCGCACTGCACGACGGGGAAGTCCTGGTTGCGGATGGACTCGACGGTCAGGGTCGCCACCCCCGGCCAGGCGAACACCGTTTCCGTCACGATGGCGCCGCCCAGCAGCTGGCCGAATTGCAGCCCCAGCACGGTGATCACCGGAATGCACGCGTTCCGGAAGGCGTGCTTGCCGACGACCTGGCGCTCAGCGAAGCCCTTGGCCCGTGCCGTTCGGATGTAGTCCGTGTTCATGATCTCGATGACGCCCGAGCGGACGAGCCGCATCGTCAGCGGCGCCAGGAACGCGCCGAGCGTGAACGACGGCATGAGGAAGTGCTGCCAGGTCCCGTAGCCGGACGCCGGCAGCAGCTTCAGACGTACGGCGAAGATGATGATCAGCATGATGCCGAGCCAGAAGATCGGCATGGCCTGGCCCGCCACCGCCACCGCGGTGCACGCGTTGTCGACGACCGAGTGGCGACGCAGTGCCGCGATGAACCCGAGCGGTAGCGCGATGATGAGCGCGACGACGAGACCGCACGAGGTCAGATAGATCGTGGGCGGCATGCGCTCGAGGACCAGCCGGAAGGCCGGCGTATCGGAGTACCAGGATTTGCCGAAGTCACCCTGGATCGCCTGGCTCGCGAACTTCCAGTACTGCACGGGCATCGACTTATCGAGTCCCAGCAGCTTGTGGTAACGCTCGAACTCTTCCTTCCCCGCGTTCTGCGGAAGGAGCAGCAGAACCGGGTCGCCGAGGACGTGCAGGATCGCGAACGACAGCATCGAGATGCCGACGACGACGACGACCAGCTGCGCGAGCTGTCGGATGACGTAGGTTCTCATCGACGTGAGACCGGCGCCGCCACGGAGCGGCGGAACTTCCGCCGCTCCGCAGTCGGCTCCGTGGGCCTAATTCTTGCGCGGCGTCACGAGGAACATGCGGTCCACCTCGTCTCGCGGCGCTTCATAGTTCACGCGATTGCTAATGCCCCAGACGCCACGCAAGCCCCACTTGAACAGGTACGCGGCGTCGTCGTACGCGAGCTTCTGCGCCTTCGCGTAGATCTCTTGCCGCTTCTTCGCATCGAGCGTCGAGCGGCCCTGGATGACCAGGTCGTCGAACTGCTTGTTGCAGTAGTAGCTGTAGGGCTGGTTGCACGTCATGACGTCGTAGAAGATCGCGTCGGCGTCGAAGATCGAATAGTAACCCCACGACCACTCGAACATCGGCTCGGCCTTGTTGTCGCGCACGAGGTTGGTCAGCGGCCCGACCTCGCCGAGATAGCGCTTCTTGGTCCGGATGCCGACCTTGGCGAGATCCGAGCTGATCGCTTCCGAGGTCTGATTGACGGCTGGTTCGACGACGGGCGGGCCCTGGAGGAAGCCGACCTCGAAGCCGTTCGGGTATCCCGCCTCGGCCAGCAGCTTCTTGGCGGCGGCCTGGTCCTGCTTGTACGGCTTCAGCGTGGGATCGAAGCCGAACGCCATCGGATTGACCGTGGTCGCCACGCGATCCCCCAGACCGTTGAGCACGTGCTTGATGATGCTGTCGATGTCGGGCGCCAGGTTCGCGGCGAGACGGACGCGCTTGTCCTGGAAGGGGTTCTTGCCCGCACGTCCCGCCTGGTCGAGCTGGATCATCGCGGTCCGCAAGATCGGTGAGGTGGCCGTGCGCGCCTGGCCGGATTTGTCGATGACGTCCATCTGATCCGGCGGCACGGCCTTGATGATGTCGACGCCGCCCGAGATGAGCTCGGCGATCTGCGTCGCCTGCTCCGGGATGATGCGGATGCGCACGTATTTGAACGCGGGCTTGGGACCCCAGTAATCGTCGTTGCGCACGAGCAGGTGTTCCTGCTTCTTGTTCCAGCGCACGAGCTTGTAGGGCCCGGTGCCGACGGGGTTCTCCTGCATGTACTCGTGGCCCTTGTCCTTGATCTGCTTCTCTGACTGCATGACGAGCGCGGTCAAGCGCTCCACGAAGACTGGATACGGGCCGTCGGTCTTGAAGCGCACCGTATGGTCGTCGACGACCTCGACGCTCTTGATCTTCGCGTGGTTGCCGCGCGCCGTGAGCTTCTTTTCCGGATCCAGCACTCGATCGAACGACGCCTTCACGTCCTTGGCGGTGAACGGCGTGCCGTCGTGGAAGCGTACGCCCTGGCGGAGCTTGACCTCCCACGTGGTGTCGTCGAGCGCGCGCCACGACGTCGCGAGACTCGGGCCGACCTTACCCGTCTTGAGGTCTCGCGCGGCGAGGTGATCGAAGACGTGATACCCGAGGATGATTGATTCGCGCAGCACGGAGTTCGGCGGGTCCCAGTTCGGAACGTCCGACTGGATCGCGTAGACGATGGTGTCGTCCTTCGTCTGCGCGTTCGCCGGCGCGGCGGTGGTCAGAGCGACAAGCACGAGCAGAGCCGATCCAAGAACGATCGTGCGCCGCATAGCGGCCTCCTTGTACACGTCGTCATTCCTTTACGGAGGGAGACGGTCGGTGCAAAAGTGCAGGAACGATATCATGATCGAGACCCTGCGCGCTCGTACGGTAAAATTCGCGCGGTGACAGCCGTTCCCGAGCATTTCAACGCCGCGGCCTTCTTCGTCGATCGTCACGTCGCCGAGGGGCGTGGCGCGCGCACCGCCTTCAGATTTGCGGGCCGTGCGATCACCTACGCCGAGCTGGCCGCCTCGGTCGACCGCTGCGCCAACGCGCTCGCCGCGCTCGGCCTGGAGATGGAGCAGCGCGTCCTCATGGTCCTCAACGACTCGCCGGCGTTCGCGGCCGCTTTCTGGGGCGCGACGAAGCTCGGCGCCGTCGCCGTGCCGGTCAACACGCTCATGACGCCGCAGGAGTATGAGTTCCTCCTCACCGACAGCCGTGCCAGGGTGGCGATCGTCGAGGCCTCGGTCGCCGGCCGCCTGCTGGCCGTCCGCCACCGTTGCCGGCTGCTGCGTGCGGTCATCGTGCTGGGCGGGCAGGGGATGCCCGACACCCACGACTTCGACGAGCTGCTGGCCGCTGCCAAGCCTGGCTGTGAGCCGGCGCCCACGCTCGCTGACGACATCTGCTATTGGGGCTACACGTCCGGGTCCACGGGCAAGCCGAAAGCGGCCGTGCATTCGCACGCGCACTTCCTGGCCGCCGCGGACCGCGTGGGTGTCGGCGTCTTCGGGCTCGAGGCCGACGATCTCGTGTTTTCGGCATCGAAGATGTTTTTCGCGTTCGGGCTCGGCAACACGCTGTACTTCCCGGCGCGTGTGGGCGCCGCCTCGGTTCTGATCCCGGAACGCGTCGATGCCGAGCGCGCCTTCGCGATCATCGCGGAGGAACGCCCGACGGTGTTCTTCACGGTGCCGACGCTCTATGCACGCATGCTCGCCATCGACGATGCGGAGCACCGGTGGGATTTGTCCTCGCTACGGTTTTGCGTGTCGTCGGGGGAGGCTTTGCCGCCGGCGATCTTCGACGCGTGGGCCGAGCGCTTCGGGCTCGAGCTGGTGGAGGTCGTCGGGTCGACGGAGGCGCTGCACGACTTCATCGCCAATGCTCCGGGCGCCGCGCGACGCGGTCGCGCCGGCCGCGTGGTCCCCGGCTTCGAGGCACGCTTGGTGGACGACGCCGACGCGCCCGTCGCGGACGGCGTCGTCGGCCATCTCCTGATCAAGGGTCCGACGACGTCGCCGTACTACTGGAACCGGCTCGAGCGAACCCGCGCGACCATGCTCGGCGAGTGGCTGCGCACCGGCGACATGTTCGCGCGCGACGCCGACGGCTTCTTCACCTTCGCGGGGCGCTCCGATGACATGCTGAAGGTCGGCGGCATCTGGGTGTCGCCGGCGGAGATCGAGGCGGTCCTGATCGAGCATCCCGCCGTGTTGGAAGCGGGCGTCATCGGCCTTGCCGACGCCAACGGTCTCACGCGGCCGCACGCGGTGATCGTGCCGAAGCAGGGCTGGGTGGCGTCGGCCGACCTCGCCGCGACGCTGACCGAGTTCGTTCGACGCCGCGCCGGAGGTCATCGCACGCCGGCAACGATCGCATTCGCCGATCATCTGCCGAAGACCGCGACCGACAAGATCCAGCGCTTTCGATTGAGGCAATCGTAGGCATGAAAGACATCGTCGATACCTCGTTCGTCGAGACCGCGATGAAGGCCGTCGGCGATTAGCAGTATCATCGGCCGGATGAAGATCAAGAAGCTGCTCGTCGCCAATCGCGGCGAGATCGCCGTTCGCGTCGTGCGCGCCTGCCGCGAGCTCGGCATCGCCACCGTGGCCGTCTATTCGGAGGCCGACCGCGAGGCGCCGCATGTCCAGGTGGCCGACGAGGCCTATGCGATCGGCGCTGCGCCCGCGAGCGAAAGCTATCTCGTCATCGACCGGCTCGTGCAGACCGCGCGGCGCGCCGGCGCCGATGCCGTGCACCCCGGCTACGGGTTTCTGTCCGAGAACGCGCTGTTCGCCGAGGCGTGCGCTCAGGCAGGGCTGACATTCGTGGGCCCGCCCGCGACCGCGATGCGGCGGATGGGCAGCAAGACGGCGGCGCGCACGCTCGCACGCGAGCTCGGTGTGCCAATGGTCCCGGGCACGCTCGACGCCGTTGCCACCGACGCCGACGCCGCGCTCGCGGCGCGCGAGATCGGGTACCCGGTCATGCTCAAGGCGGCGATGGGTGGCGGCGGCAAGGGCATGCGACTCGTGCGTCGCGCCGAAGACCTGCCCGAAGCGCTGCGCGCGGCGCGCGCAGAGGCCGGCGCCGCCTTCGGCGACTCAGCCGTGTATCTCGAGCGGGCCGTGGTCGAGCCGCGGCACATCGAGATCCAGATCGTGGCCGACACGCATGGCAACGTCATCCATCTCGGTGAGCGTGAGTGCTCGATCCAGCGGCGGCACCAGAAGCTCATCGAAGAATGCCCATCGTCGTTCCTCGACGCGGCGCTTCGCGCGCGCATGGGCGAGGCCGCGTGCCGGCTCGCGCGTGCGGCCGGGTACGTCAACGCCGGCACCGTCGAATTCTTGGTCGACGCCGACCGGAATTTCTATTTCCTCGAGATGAACACGCGGCTGCAGGTGGAGCATCCGGTGACCGAGATGGTGACGGGCATCGATCTGGTGCACGAGCAGCTGCGCATTGCCGCCGGCGAAAAGCTCACGCTCGGGCAGGCTGACGTCGCATGGCGCGGCTGGGCCATCGAGTGTCGCGTCAACGCCGAAGACCCATTCGCGGGCTGGCTGCCGTCGCCGGGCACTATCACGAGTCTTCACGCGCCGGCAGGCCCGTGGGTTCGCGACGATTCCGGGATCTACGAGGGCTATACGGTGCCCCGGTTCTACGACACGCTCATGAGCAAGCTGATCGTGTGGGGCGCCGATCGCGACGTCGCGTGTGAGCGTATGCTGCGCGCGCTCGGCGAGTATCGCGTCGTCGGCGTGCGGACGACCATTCCGGCGCTGACGCGGATCATCGCTCATCCGGATTTTCGTGCCGGTCGACTGTCGACGGCGTTCCTCGAGCGCGTGCTGCCGGACCTGCGCCCGAACGACGGCCGGTTCGCGCCGATTGCGGTGATCGCCGCGGTGCTGGCCGAACACGAGAGGGCCCGAGATATCCCGACCGCGCCAGAATCCGCAGCGCTCCCGGCGTGGCGCGTCGCCGGAATCCGAGGTTGGACTCGACCGTGAAAGAACGCAGCCGGACCTCGCTCCAATGAAATACGTCGCGACGATCAACGACGACGCCCGAGTGGTCGAGATCCAGAACGACGGTGATCGCTGGCGCGTGAGAGTCGGCGACGAGGTGTGGGACGTTGACGCGCGAATAACGGCGCCCGGCGTGTATTCGCTGCTGATCGACGGCGTGTCATACACGGCCGGTGTCCTCGATCGGGACGGCGTGTGCGTGGTGGACGTGGGCGGCGAATCGTATGAGATCGTGCTGGAGGAGCAGACGCGCCACACCATCCGTACCCTCGGCGGAGCGACCGGCGGGACGCGAAGCCGCACGCTGACCGCGCCGCTTCCGGGTAAGATCAGCCGCGTTGCCGTGCGCCGGGGCGACACGGTGCAGGCCGGCGACACGCTGCTCGTGATCGAGGCAATGAAGATGGAAAACGAGTTCAAGGCATCGGGAGCGGGGACGGTGGCCGAGGTCCGCGTGACGGCCGGCCAGGCCGTGAACGCCGGCGACGTCTTGATCGTGATGGGATGAGGAGAGAGCCGTGACGACCGACCGCTTCGGCAACGAGTTCGCTGCGGGGCTGCCATACGCGCGCGGCGCGATCGTGCGCTCGACCGAGGACGACTTCGTCAAGCTCGAGCGCGCCCGCCGCGTCATCGAGCGGCGTATCGCCACGCACGGCCCGGAGTCGATCTTCAACTTTTCGGGCCTCGAGCGCGGCATGCCGCTCGAGGCGTCGGAGATCGCGCTCGCCGACGACGAGGTGGCGCCGGCGCTTACCGGTGAGCGGTTGCGCACGCTCTCGCTCGAGCATCTGGGTGGCCACGCGGGACGCCACGATGTCATGCTGTTCAACCGCCTGACGGCGGCGACCTTCGCCACGCACCTGGCCCTCGTCTCGCCGGGCGACACCGTGCTCGGACTCTCGCCGACCTACACCCACCCAACCGCGATCCGCTCGGCGCGGCAGTGCGGGGCGCGTTTTGTGGAGACCGGCGATCTCGCCGGGCTCGCGGCGGCGCTCGACGGCGAGACGCGTGTGAGCCTGGTTGTGCTCACGCGTCTGGCGGTGACCTACGATCTGTTGCCGCTGGAGACGGCGCGCGAGGCGGTGCGGCTGGCGCATGCGCGTGGCGCGCGGGTGTACGTGGACGACGCCGGCGGTGCGCGCGTCGGCCCGGCCGTATTCGGGCAGCCGAAGACGCTCGAGCTCGGCGTCGATCTCGGCGCCACGGGCCTCGACAAGTACGGCACTGTCGGCCCACGGCTCGGCCTGCTCGCCGGCGACGCCGCGCTCGTCGCCGCTATCCGCGCCCGCGCGTTCGAGTTCGGGTTGGAGGCGCGCCCGATGCTCTATCCCGCCGCCGTGCGCTCGCTCGCGGACTACCGTCCAGAGCGCGTACGCGTGCTGGTCGAGACCACGCGGCGCGTGGGTGAGTCGCTGAGCGCGATCTTCGGCGCGCGGCTGCATCTCACACCGGTGACCGCGCAGCTTCGCGCCGACGACCTGCTCGCGCTGGCGATGGAGCGTGCTGGCCTCACCACGCCGCCGATCGTTCCGATCGAAGCGACCGCGGCGCTCGCGATGCTGATGCTCGAAGACTACGGCGTGCTCACAGTGCACTTCGCCGGGATGCCGCCTGGAACCTCGAGCCTGCTGCTGAAGTTCATTCCACCAGAGACGCTCGAGCGCTTCGGCGGCGCCGACGCGCTCGCCAAAGCTGTCGACAGCTCGGTCGATCGCCTCGCCGCGCTCCTGCGCGACCGTGCCGCGCTGACGGCTCTGCTGCTGGGCGACGCCGCATCGAGACCGGTTCGCGCGACGCCGGCTTCCGGCTCGTGATGGCGGCCGCGTCAGCAATCGTCTTCAACCACGTCAACAAATGGTTCGGCAAGCTGCACGTGCTGCGCAACATCGAGCTCGCGGTCAGTGCGGGCGAGGTCGTGGTGGTATGCGGACCGTCAGGGTCGGGGAAATCGACGCTGATCCGGTGCGTCAACGGCCTCGAGCGCGTGCAGGAGGGTGACATCACGGTCCTCGGCGATGCGATCACGGCGCGCGGAGTGAACTTGCCGGCCCTGCGCACGCGTGTGGGCATGGTGTTCCAGTCGTTCAACCTGTTTCCACACATGACAGCGCTCGACAACATCATGCTGGCGCCGATGAAGGTGCGGAAGCTGTCGCGTGAGGCCGCCGAGAAATCGGCGCGGACGCTGCTCGCGCGAGTCGGGCTCGCCGAGAAGGCCGACAATTATCCGGCGAACCTCTCCGGTGGACAGCAGCAGCGCGTGGCCATCGCCCGCGCGCTCGCCATGCAGCCGAAGATCATGCTGTTCGACGAGCCGACCTCCGCGCTCGACCCGGAGATGATCAACGAGGTGTTGGACGTCATGACGGCGCTTGCCAAGGACGGCATGACGATGATGTGCGTCACGCACGAAATGGGGTTTGCCCGCCGCGTTGCCCACCGCGTGGTCTTCATGGACGAGGGCCAGGTGGTCGAGGAGGGCACGCCGCAGCAATTCTTCGCCGCGCCGAAGTCGGACCGCGGGAAGCAGTTCCTGTCCAAGATTCTCACTCATTGACGGAGGAATCATGACGAAGACGCTCGCGTTCGTTGTCGCGCTCGCCGTCGTGTTCGGCCTCAGCGGCCCCGCGGCGGCCCAGCAGGACACGCTGGAGAAGATCAAGTCCACTGGCGTGCTGACCATCGGCACCCGCACGGGCTCGCCGCCGTTCGCCTACATCAACAAGAACAACGAGTGGGTCGGCTTTTCGATCGACCTGGTCGAGCAGGTCGTCAAGCCCTCGGTCGAGCGGGCGGTCGGTCGCTCGATCAAGGTCGAGAAGAAAGAGTCCACGCCGCCCACGCGCATCCCGCTGCTGACGTCCAACGCCGTCGACCTGATCGCCGGCACCATGACCGACACGCCGCAGCGGCGTGAGTCGGTCGACTTCAGCCTGACCTTCTTCTACACGGGCGCGCAGTTCCTGGTGAAAAAGGGAAGTCCGATCAAGTCCATCAACGACATCGGCGGCAAGCGGATCGCCGCGCAGCAGGGCGCCACCAACGCGAAGATCCTCCGTGAGAAATATCCGCAGGCGCAGCTGCGCGAGTTTCCCGATCAGCCGGCGGCGTTCCAGGCACTGGTCCAGGGCCAGGTGGACGCCTACACCAACGACGGCATCCAGCTCTACGGCTTGAAGGCGAAGGCGCCGAACCCGGACGACTGGGAAGTCGTTGGCGACTTCTTCTCCGAAGAGCCCTACGGCATGGCGATGCGCAAGGGCGACGCCAAGTTCAAGGCGGCCGTCGACGCCGGCCTCAAGAACGCGTTCGAGTCGGGCAAGTACTTCGAGATCTATGACAAGTGGTTCGGCCCGAAGGGCGAGCTGCCGTATCCGATGACGGCGCAGGTGCGCGCATATCTGCTGAAGCAGATCGGCAAGTAGGGCGGAAGTAATCCCGAGGCGCGCCACGGCTCCGCCGGGGCGTGTCCGAGCGCGAGGGGGCTTGGGGGCCATGTCGGGGCCCCCATGTTCAAATGGCCTATACATTCAAGTGGAGCGTGCTCTGGACCGGCGAGTCGGGACGCTGGCTGGTCCAGGGCCTGCTCACGACGCTCGAGCTATCGGCGCTGGCGTGGCTGGTCGCGGTCGCGCTCGGAATCCTGGCCGGCGCGCTGCGGACGGTGCGATTCACGCCGCTGCGCTGGGCCGCGACCGCGTACGTCGAGTTCTTTCGTAACGTCCCACTGCTCGTCTGGATGTTCTTCTGGTACTTCGGCGTACCGCCCCTGCTGCCGCGCGGCGTGCAGGACTGGCTCTTCAACCACGGCGCGGAATTCTGGGCCGGCATGCTGGCCCTGGGCGTCTATCACGGCGCGCGCATTTCCGAAGTCATTCGCTCCGGCATTCAGTCGATCCCCCGCACGCAGTTCGAGGCGTCCCTGGCGATGGGCCTCACCACGTTTCAGGCTTATCGACTCATCATCTTGCCCGTCGCGCTTCGGCTGATCGTGCCGCCCGCGACGAACGAATCGCTGAACCTGCTCAAGAATTCTTCGGTGGCGCTGACGATCAGCGTGGCCGAGCTCACGTTTCAGACCCGGCAGATCGAAACGTACACGGCGAAGGCCATCGAAGCGCTGACGGCGGGGACGCTGATCTATCTCGTCCTCTGTCTCTCGATCGCCACCATCATGGCTCGCGTCGAGCGCCACTACGCCATCCCCGGGTTGATCGCGCGCGTAGAGCCCGCCGGCTAATGCGCCCCGCCGGAGCGCTCGGGGTGGGGTGCGGTGCATGGTGGCTTCGCGAGCAAGGCCGCCAGGCGCCGCACGCGGGCAGCTGCGGCGGGACCCGTTAGCCGATGGACTTTTCCGTCATCACGAACAATTTCCGCTTTCTGATCCTGCAAGGCCTCATCGGCCTCGGTCCGTTCGTCGGCGGCACGCTACGGCTGGCGATTCCCGCGATCCTGCTCGGCTTCCTGCTCGGCATCTTCGTCGGCCTCGCCCGGTTGTCCGCGGCGCGCTGGGTGCGCGTCCCCGCCACGTTGTACGTCGAGTTCTTCCGGGGCGTGCCGCTCGTCATGGTGATCTTCTGGATCTGGTTCATCATCCCGCAGCTGCTTCGCCTGCCGATTCCCGAATACGGCGTCGCACTGACCGCATTCGTGATCTTCGAGGCGGCGTACTTCGGCGAGATCGTGCGCGCCGGCGTCCAGTCCGTCCCGCGCGGTCAGGTCGAGGCCGCCACGGCGCTAGGCATGACAGCCGCGAAGACGATGACCTACGTCGTGCTGCCGCAGGCGCTCAAGAACATGGTGCCGTCGCTCGTCACGCAGATGATCGTTCTCTTCAAGGACACGTCGCTGGCGTCGATCATCGGGTACGTCGATCTCACGAAGGCCGCGCAGATCGTCAACAACCGCGAGATCAAGCCATTCCAGATCTACATCTTCATCGCGGTCGTGTACTGGCTGTGCACGTACTCGATGTCGGTCGTCGCCCGACGGCTGGAGCGCCGCGCGGCTTAGGGCCAGAGCGCGTCGGGGACGAGCCTGAGGCCGGTGAAGGGCGGCAGGTCGACTGCGCCCGCGCCGGCGACACTGACCGCGAGGACGTGGCGGTCGCGTTCTAGCAGGAACGCTTCGATGACCCGAGCGTCTGGATCGACCAGCCAGAGATACGGCGTACGGTATCGCGCGTACAGGCGTCGTTTCACCACCCGATCGACGTGCGCGTGGAGGGTGACAGGATCTCGACGGCAAGGCTCGGAGCGGCTTCGAGTCCGCGAGCGCTCGTGACGATCATCTGGTCGGGCGCGATATAGATAATGTCCGGCTGGACGATCGTGGTCTCATCCCGACGGTCGCTGAGAATGACGTCGAGCGGTGCGAACAACAGGAGCCCAGGCACCACACTGGGGACGTGCCGCATCAGCGCGCGTACGAGGTTCGACAGGATGATCTGGTGCTCGAACGACGGAGTCGCCGTCACGCAAAGATCGCCATCGTGAATCTCGTAGCGCCGGCCATCGTTCGGCAACGCTTGGTAATCGCGATAAGTGAACGCGCTCTTCGGACTCATGCGGATTTACTATTCGACCGCGTAATCGCCATTGTCAACGCCGTGAATCCGATACGCTGCGGTCGATGCCCGAGCTGACACTGCCGAACGGCGTGGGCCTGCACTGGCGCGAGGCCGGCGACTCGAAGAAACCCGCGATCGTCTGGATCCACGGCGGATCGATCGAAGACTCGTCGTCGATGGTGGCCGACCTCGAGCCGTTTGCCGCCCGCGTGCACGCGCTGTTTCCCGACACGCGTGGCCACGGGCTGTCGGACCGGTTCGAGCGCATCGAGGACTACACGTATGCGAAAAAAGCCGAGGACGTGCTGCTGTGGCTCGACGCGCTCGGCATCGAGCGTGCGATCTTCGGCGGCGCGTCGATGGGCGCCGCGCTGTCCTTGTGGCTCGCGGCGCACGTTCCGCAGCGCGTCCGCGCCGTCGTCTCGATCAGCGGTCCGCCGTACGCGCCGCTGTCAGACGACGTCGCGTGGTGGAGGCGGCACCGGCCTCTTGTCGAGACCGGGCGCTTCGAGGAGTACTACGACGCCAACGTGCGGCTACGCGTGGGCGACGACGCGCTGGCGCGACTCAAAGCGCGGCCCGACCGCTACGTCGAGGTCCTCGGCACGCTCCGGCGACACTCCGTGGCGTCGCTGCTGGCACTGCTCGACGAGACATATTCGCGGACCGAATGGCTCGCCGATTGTGTACGCATCCGCTGCCCGGTGCTCGTGATCGCGGGCTCGGAGGACCATTTCCCGACGGTCGCGATGTCGCGCCGGGTTGCTGAGACGATCCCCGGCGCGGGGCTGCACGTGGTGCAGGGTGGCGGACACTTTCCCAATCGCTCGCATCGCGCCGAGGTGCAGCAGGTGGTGGCCGCGTTTCTCGCCGAAATAGGTGTATAAGAGGTGGCCATGCGCATCGTCGATCTCTCGTTTCCCATTCGCCCGCACTTCCGCTGGAAGGTCGAGCCGAAACTGACGAAATCGCATGCAGCCGGAGACGTCTTCCAGTCCACGGTCCTCACGGTGGCCTGCCACGCGTACACGCACGTGGACGCGCCCGTGCACTTCCTGCCCGGCGATCGCGACATCGCCGCCATGCCGGTGGATCAGTGGATCGGCGAGGCGGCGGTGGTCGATCTCAGTCATCTCGGCGACAACGCCGAGGTCACCGCGGCCGAGCTCGAGCAGCACGCTGGGCACGTTCGGCGCGGCGACATCGCCCTGCTGCGCACCGACTGGCCGAAGAAAGTCAGCGTGGAGAGCGAGAAGTTCTGGCGCGACGCTCCGTACACCGGGCCCTCGGCGTGCGAATGGCTGGTGCGCCGCGGCGTCAAGGCTGTCGGCTACGACTATCCGCCCGACTATACGGTTCGCACGTCGATCTTCGAGCCCGCCGTGAAGCTGACACCCGAGCAGTGCACGACGCACCATATGTTCTTTCCTGCCGGCGTGACCGTGATCGAGTACCTCACCAACCTCGACCGGATCGGGACCCCGCGCTGCCGGTTCATCGCGTTGCCGTTGCGAATTGAAGGCGCCGACGGCTCGCCGGTGCGCGCGATCGCCATGGTGGAGTGAATCGGGCGTCGGAAATAAGCCGCTCCGCTCCTGAGGTATGATCTGCCGGATGCTCCGCTCCTGGTTGGCCCTGCTTGCCGTCGTGGCAGCCGCCGCCGGCTGCACCGGCCAGCCGACCGCGTCTGCTTCTGCCGCCGCCGCGCCCGAGAAGCCCGCCGCCGCGGCGCCGCGCGCCGTCAAGGTGTTCCAGGCCGTCGAGCAGCGCGTGCCGCGCACGGTGGCGTCCACGGGCGCGCTCGCCGCAGACGACACAGTCGTTCTCGGCGTCAAGGTGCCGGGCCGCCTGGTCGAACAGGCGGTGGACTTGGGCACTCGTGTGCGCCGCGGCCAGGTCGTCGCCCGAATCGACGCGACCGATTACAAGCTGCGCGTCGAGCAGGCCGAAGCGGCGCTGCAGCAGGCGCGTGCGCGGCTCGGGTTGTCGTTGACCGGCACCGACGAGCAGGTGGATCCCGAGAAGATGTCGATCGTGCGGCAGGCGCGGGCGGTCCTGGACGAGGCCCGGCTGTCGCGCGAGCGCAGCCGCAAGCTGCTCGAGCAGAGCCTGATCGCGCGCGCCCAGGACGACGCCGCGGAGGCCAATCTCGGTGTCGCGGAGGGGCGTTACCACGACGCGATCGAGGAGGTACGCAACCGCCAGGCAACGCTGACTCAGCGCCGGTCCGAGCTGGACCTGGCGCGACAGCAGCTCACGGACACCGTCCTCGTCTCGCCCTTCGACGGCGCGGTGAGCGTCAAGCAGGCCGCGGTGGGCGAGTACCTGGCGGCGGGCGCGCCCGTCGCCACGCTGGTGCGCACGCATCCGCTGCGACTGCGTCTGCCCGTGCCCGAGCGCGAGGCCGTCGGCGTGCGCGTCGGTCAGAACGTGCGACTCACCGTGGAGGGCGACGCGACCGTCTACCAGGGCAAAGTCGTGCGGCTCAGCCCGATCGTGCAAGAGCAGAACCGAACGCTACTCGTCGAGGCCGAGGTGCCGAATCCCAACTCCGTGCTGAAGCCGGGCGCGTTCGCGCGCGCAGAGATCGTGACCGAAGGCTCGCAGCCGGTGATCCGCATCCCCGCGGCGTCGCTCGTGACGTTCGCGGGCATCGAGAAAGTCCTCGCGGTCCGCCAGGGCAAGATCGTGGAGATCCGCGTGCAGACGGGACGGCGCGCGAACGACAGCATCGAGATCGTGGCTGGCCTCAACGCGGGCGAGACCGTCGTGCTCGAGCCGGGCAACCTCGCGCCCGGCCAGGCCGTGACCGCAGAGCGCTAGCTCACCCGTGCAAAAGCTCGCCGAAGTCTGCATCAAGCGCCCGGTCTTCGCGACCATGATCGTGATGGCGCTGGTGGTCGTCGGCGCCGCGTCGTACTTCCGCCTCGGCGTTGATCGCTTCCCGACGGTGGACTTGCCGACCGTCACCGTGCGCGTCGAGTTGCCGGGCGCGTCGACGGAGGAGATCGAGACCCAGGTCACGCAGAAGCTCGAAGAGCAGATCAACACGATCCAGGGCATCCAGGAGCTGCGCTCGATCTCGACGCCCGGCAACTCGCTGATCATCACGACGTTCGTGCTCAGCCGCAACATCGACGTGGCCGCGCAGGACATCCGCGACAAGGTGTCGATCGCGCAACGCAACTTGCCGCGGGAGGTGCTGCCGCCGGTCATTGCGAAGTTCGACAACGACCAGGCGCCGGTGGTGACCATCGCGCTGTCGAGCGATCGGCCGCTGCGCGAGCTGACGGAGATCGCCGACAAGATCGTCCGGCCGATTCTCGAGCGCTCCACCGGCGTCGGCGAGGTCCGCATCGTCGGTGGCCTCGCGCGCTCGATCAACGTGTGGGTGGACGCCGACCGGCTCGCCGCCTACCAGCTGCCGATCACTAGCGTACGCGACGCGCTCGTGCGGCAGAACGCCGACCTGCCGGGCGGCAATGTGACCGCCGGGCTCAACGAGGCGTCGTTGCGGACGATGGGCCGCTTCGCCGACCCTCGCGGCTTCAACGATCTCGTCGTCGCGACGCTGGGCGGCACCCCGGTGCGCGTGCGCGACGTCGGCTACGCCGAGGACGGCACCAAGGAGATGCGCTCGGCGGCCCGGCTCAACGGCGTGCCGACGGTCATCCTCGAGATTCGTCGGCAGTCGGGCGAGAACACGGTCGCGGTCATCGAAGCCGTCAAGAAGAACCTGGCGCGCCTGACGCGGCAGGTTCCGCCGGACGTCCGGATGGAGATCATCCGCGACCAGTCGAAGTACATCTACGCGGCGCTGCACGAGATCAACCTGCACCTGGTGCTGGGCTCCATCCTGGCGTCGCTCGTCGTCCTCGCGTTTATGCGCTCGTGGCGCTCGACGTTCATCGCCGCGGTGGCCATCCCGACCTCCGTCATCTCCGCCTTCGGCATGATGTGGATGCTCAACTTCACGCTCAACAGCGTGACGATGCTGGCGCTCGTGTTGATGGTCGGCATCGTGATCGACGACGCTATCGTCGTGCTCGAGAACGTCTTCCGATTCGTGGAGGAAAAGAAGATGCGGCCGTTCGAGGCCGCGCGCGAGGCCACCGCGGACATCGGGCTGGCCGTCATGGCGACCACGCTGTCGCTGGTCGTGATCTTCGTGCCCGTGTCGTTCATGTCGTCGATCTCGGGCCGCTTCCTCTACCAGTTTGGCCTCACCGCCGCGGTCTCCGTCATGGTCAGCCTGCTCGTGTCGTTCACGCTGACGCCGATGATGTGCGCGCGGCTGCTGCGGACCGAGGACGCCGCCGGCCATGGTGACGGCCACGCGGCGGCGTCGCGACGCGGTTTCTACGCATACATCGATCGCGGCTACGAAGCGTGCCTGGCGTGGTCGATGCGCCATCGCTGGGTGATCGTCACCGTCAGCATGATCGTGCTCGCCTCGACGGTGCCGTTCTACCGGGCGGTGAAGCAGGAATACATCCCGAGCGACGTGGACGAGTCGGAGTTCGAGATGCTCGTCTTCGGCCCCGAAGGGCTGAGCCTCGCCGCGATGGACGAAGCCATGCAGGCGATGGCCAACGAGGCGCGGCAGGTCAAGGGCGTGGCCATCACGCTGGCTTCCGCGGGCGGCGGCTTTCTCTCCAAGGTGAACCAGGGCTACATGTACGTGCGCATGGTGCCGCACACCGAGCGCACGTTGAGCCTGCACCGCATCTGGGACGGCATTCGCCACGGCGATCCACTGGCGGCGTTCCGCGGCAACTACTCGCAGCGCGAGGTGATCCAGGCCATCCGTCAGCGCTACCGCAAATTCTACGCGGCGGGTTTCCGGCCGCAGGTGCGCAACATCGCCGGGTTCAACATCGGCGGCGGCACCTTCGACATCGACCTCGCCCTGCGTGGCCCCGACCTCGAGAAGCTCGCAGAGTACGGCGAGGCCATGAAAGTGAAGGCCCGCGCGCTGGGCGGCATCGTGGACATCGACACCACGCTGCAGCTCGACAAGCCCGAGCTTCGCGTCGTGATCGATCGCGCGCGGGCCGCTGACCTCCGTGTCGACACCGAGCAGATCGCGACCGCGCTCCGACTGATGGTGGGCGGCGACGATCAGGTCTCGCGCTTTCACGACAACAGCGTGAACGACGACTACGACGTGTCGATCCGCCTGATCGACGCGCACCGCAGCGACCTCGGCGTAATCTCGCGGCTCTACGTCTCGCGCGATTCCGCCAGCAACAACATCGCCACCGGTGCTCCCGCTCAGGTTGGACTGGCGCCCGGCGGCGGCCTCGTGCGCCTGGACAACCTGGTGCAGATCGTTCGCACACCTTCGGCGTCGCGCATCGATCGCACCGACCGCCAGCGCGAGGTGAGGCTGCGAGCGGGCATCGCGCCAGGGTTCGGTCAGGCCGATCGCATCGAGGCGCTGAAGCAGGCGGTCGCAGGCATGAATCTGCCGGTTGCGTACTCCACGTTCGTCACCGGCAAAGCGAAGGAGATGGAGAAGACGTTCACCGAGTTCCTGTGGGTGTTCGTGCTCTCCTTCGCGTTCATGTACATGATCCTGGCTTCGCAATTCGAGAGCCTGATCCATCCGCTGACGATCTTGCTGTCGCTGCCGCTCTCGGTGCCGTTCGCGATGCTCTCGCTCTGGTACACGGGCAATACACTCAATCTGTACTCCGCGCTCGGCATCCTCGTGCTGTTCGGGGTGGTGAAGAAGAACGCAATATTACAGATCGACCACATGAACAGCCTGCGCGCGACGGGCATGGAGCGGTACGAGGCGATCATGCAGGGCAATCGCGATCGACTCCGGCCGATCCTCATGACCACACTCGCACTCGTCGCCGGCATGCTGCCGTTGTGGGTGGGCACCGGGCCGGGCGCCGAGGAGCGACGCGCCATCGCCGTGGTCGTCATCGGCGGCCAGACGCTCTCGCTGCTGCTCACGCTGCTCGTCACGCCGGTCGCGTATTCGCTGTTCGAGGACGCCGCGGCCGCGCTGCAGTGGGCCCGGCCGTCCTTCGCGCCGTGGCGGCGTCTACAGCGCCGGCGCGAGCATCGCGCGTGGCGGCTGCGCCTGTTGCGCCGGCGCGCGCGCCCGGCGTCGCCGCCGATCTCCGGCGGCACGAACGCGTCCGAATAGTCGTCGCGCTCAGCGACGACGCTCGAGAGACACCTCGGCCGATATATCGTGTCGTGACGCGGCGCTCGCCGCGGGCTTGCAGTGGCCGTGCAGGCCGGAGTAGCATGCCCGGCACTCCGAGCGGGAACCGATCAGTGGACGCGAGCGTTTTGCTGGTCGCCGCCCAATCTGCGAGCCCACGTGGTGAACGACAAGGAGGAAGTATGACAAAGCTAGCCGCGATCGTGCTGATGCTGTCATTGGGATTGTTGACCGCTGTGCCGGCCGATGCCCAGACGCCGGCCCCACCACCCGCGTACGGCATGCCGATCACCCTCGAACAGGCCAAGAAGGTGCTGGCCGGCGCCGAGGCCGAGGCGAAGAAGAACAACTGGCCCGTCGTGATCTGGGTATTGGACTCTGGCGGCCAGCCCGTAGCCATGCAGCGCCTGGACAACGCGCAGTGGGGGAGTGTCGAGATCGCCAAGGAAAAGGCGCGCTCGGCGGTCGCGCTGCGCCGGCCGACCAAGGCCCTGCAGGACCTCGTCGCCCAGGGCGGCGCGAACCTTCGCCTCCTGAGCCTCGGCTACAGCGTGCTCGAGGGTGGCATTCCGATCATTGTCGACGGCAAGATCGTCGGCGCCGTCGGCGTCTCCGGCGTCACCTCGCAGCAAGACGCGCAGATCGCCCAGGCCGGAATCGATTCCCTGAAGTAGCGGTCGGAAAGACGGTGTGGACGCGCCGGGCCCTGACCGGCGCGTCCTTGGCCGACTTATTTCACGGCACCGGCCGTCAGGCCCGAGACGTAGTAGTCGAGGAAGAAGACGTACAGGACGACGATCGGCACGGAGCCCAGGATCGCGCCTGCCATGAGCTCGCCCCAGAAGTAGATGTCGCCACGAATCAGCTCGCTCGTCACGCCCACGCTCGCCGTGATCTGCTCCGACGACGAGGTGAACGTCAGCGCGTAGATGAACTCGTTCCAGGACAGCGTGAACGCGAACAGCACGGCGCAGACCAGCCCGGGAATCGCGATGGGCAGCACGATGCGCCAAAGCGCCTGCACCCGCGTGGCGCCATCGACCATCGCGCATTCCTCGACTTCCTTGGGCACGGTGCGGAAGTAACCCATGAGGAGCCATGTGCAGAACGGGACGAGGAACGTCGGGTAGGTGACGACGAGAGCCCACTTCGAATCGGCGAGGCCGATCCAATTGATCACCTGGGCCAGCGGCAGGAAGAGCAGCGACGTGGGCACCAGATACGTCACGAAGATTCCCGTGCCGAAGCTGTTTACGCCGCGGAATTTCAGCCGCGAGAGCGCATACGCGGCGATGGTGCCGATGATCACCGACGCCGTTGTCGCGAGTACGGTGACCATCAGGCTGTTCTTCGTCCAGGTGAGGAACTCCGTCTCCCACAAGAGCTTGGTGTAGTGCGCGAGGGTCGGGCCCTGCTTGATGACCAGCGGCACCGCGTACCGATCGTACAGCTCGCGATCCTGTTTCAGCGACGTCAGCGCCATGTGATAGAAGGGGAACAACGCGAAGACGAGGAACGGCACCAGCAGCACGTGCATCAGCGCCTTGTTCCAGAACTGGCGGCGCGACATCAGTAGGCCTGCTTCCGCACGAACCGCAGCTGCGCCCAGACCACGAACATCAACAGCGGGAACAGGTACAGCGACACCGCCGCGCCCTCGCCGATGCGGCCGCTCTCCAGCCCGATCATGCGCGAATAGGTCGCGAACAGGTGCGTGGAATTGATGGGCCCGCCGTGGGTCAGCACGTAGACGATGTTGAAGTCACTGAACGTGAAGATCGTCGAGAACAGGACCACCACGGCGAGGACCGGCTTGAGCATGGGCAGCGTCACGTACCAGAAGCGCGCCCAGGGCCCCGCGCCGTCCGACTGCGCCGCTTCGTAGAGATCCTTCGGAATGGCAACCAGGCCCGCCAGGATAGTGATGGCGAAGAACGGCAAGCCGCGCCAGATGTTCACGGTGATGACGGCTGCCATCGCATAGTAGCTCTGGCCGAGCCAGTTGGGCCCCGGTGGGGACAGAATCCCCAGCGCGATACCGGTCCAGTTCACCACGCTGTAGAGCGAGTTGAACATCCACCACCAGCCCAGGGTCGACAGCGCGGTGGGAATGACCCACGGCAGCAGCACGGCGCCCCGGATCAGCCGTTTGAACCAGAGCTGCTGGTTGAGCAGCAGCGCCAGCGAGATGCCGAGCACCAGTTTGAACGCCACCGAGACGCCGGTGAACACGAACGCGTTCTGGAAGGTCTGGCGGAAGGCGTCGGCGTCCCAGAGCCGCACGAAGTTGGTGAGGCCGATGAAGTGGCTGGGCCGGCCGATGAACGCGTTGGAGACGGAGAAATAGAGCGCGATGCAGAACGGATAGGCCACGAGCAGCAGGATCAGGATCATGGCGGGGGCGATGAACAGCGGCCCCAGGACGCGCTCGCGGTCGAGGATCTCGCGCACGCGCGCGCGCCACGGGAGACGCGCACGCGCGCCGGTGACGGGCAGGGTCCCGATGGCCACGGCTAACCCGCCAGGATTTTCTTCATCTCGGTCTCGGCCCACGCGAGCGCGTCCTTGGTGGGCGTGCCCGTCACCGCCTTGGCCATCATGTTCGGCAGGATGTAGGCGTTGGTGATGAGCTGGACCTTGTCCGACGGCGGCGCTGGCCACCCGTAGGTGTGATACTCCACGCCCTCACCCTTCAGCGCCGCGTACTTCGGATCCGTGCGGAGCACCGGATGGTCCTGCAGCTTGGCGTACGCGGGCAGATTGAAGGCGTCGCCCGACATGATGTACTCGTCGTACGTCTCTTTCTTGCCGAGCAGATAACGGATCCACTCCTTCGACGGCTCGATGTTCTTGCTGAACTTCCAGATCCCGATGTGACGGGGCGTGTCGGTCTCGAAGCGGCCCGCAGGGCCGCCGAGGCTCCGGTGGTGATTGATGCCATCCGCGGTCACGAGCTTGCGCTGCTTGGCGACGATGTACGCGCTGACCGGATTGTGGATCCAGCCCGCCTTGCCCTGCTGGATCGACTCGTTGTTGCTGGCGTCCGACCACGACAGCACCTCAGGCTCCATGCAGTCGCGATACATCTTCTGGTACCACTCGACGGCGCGCGTTGCCTCCTTGGAGTTGATGCGGACGGTCTTGCCGTCCTTGTCCACTTCCATGCCGCCGAAGGACCACAGCACGGGGCCCGCGGTCGAGATCGAGTCGTAGTTCTGGCTGATCGGGATGCCGACGGGATTGCCGATCTTCTTCAGCTCCTTGCCGACCGTGTACAGATCGTCCCACGTGTCGGGCACCTTGAGGCTGTGCTTCTTGAATAGATCCTCGCGATAGGTGGCCACGAACATCCCGTGGTACTGGGGCACGGCGCGCCAGACCCCGTTCACGTAGGCGCCCTCGTACGACGACGAGATCGCCTTGCCGTACTTCTTCTCGAGCTCGCTCACGACGTCGGAGACGTCGACGAGCTGCGGCTCGTACAGCCACGGGAAATGCATGCGCATCTCGATCAGATCGTGTCCCGCCTGCGTCTGCACCTCGGACGCGTACTTCGCCTGCTGCGGACCCATGTGCGAGATGTGATCGATCTTGAGCTTGATGCCGGTGTCCTTCGTGAAGCGCTGGCCGATCTCCGCCAGCTTCTTGTCCGAGTTCGGTGCGAAGTTGTTCCAGCACAAGTAGCTGATCTCACGGGCCTGGCCCACGGCCGGCGCCGTGCGCGTGGCCAGAATCCCCGCGAGACCGGTGGTGCCGCCGATGACGAACTGCCGTCGCGAAAGCGGAATCATGGAGCCTCCTCTCGACCGCAAGGGTCGGGAGATAGTTGTCGAAACGAGTGACGGCGAGAATAGGACCGGTGCCGCAACCTGTCAAGGAACAGCGGTCAGGCCGTCATGATCTTCTTCATCTCGTTCTCGGCCCACGCGATCGCGTCTTTGGTCGAGGTTCCGGTGACCGCCTTCGCGAGCATGTTCGGGATGATGAACGAGTTCGTGATGAGCTGGACCTTGTCGGATGCGGGAGCCGGCCAGCCGTAGGTGTGGTAGCTCACGCCCTCACCTTTGAGCACGGCGAGCTTCGGATCGCTCTTGAAGACCGCGTGGTCCTGCATCTTCGTGTAGATCGGTTGGTTGAACCCGCCGCCCGACAGGATGTACTCGTCGTAGACCTCTTTCTTGCCGAGCAGGTAGCGGATCCATTCCTTCGACGCCTCGATGTTCTTGCTGAACTTCCAGATGCCGATCGTGCGCGGTGCGTCGGTGTCGTGCCGTCCCGCTGGGCCGGCCAGGCTCTGGTGATGATTGATCACGTCCGCGGTGGGAAGCTTGCGGTCGCGCGCCACGATGTAAGCACTGACGGGGTTGTGAATCCAGCCCGCCTTGCCCTGCTGGAGCGATTCGTTGTTGCTGGCGTCCGTCCACGACAGCACTTCGGGCTCCATGCAATCGCGGTAGACCTTCTTGTACCACTCGACGACCTCGGCGGTCTGCGGACCGTTCACGCGCACCGTCTTGCCGTCCTTGTCGACTTCCTTGGCGCCGAAGCACCACATCACGGCGGACGCCGTCGAGATCGAGTCGAAGTTCTGGCTGATGGGAATGCCGATGGGATTCCCCATCTTCTTCAGCTCTTTGCCGACCGTGTAGAGGTCCTCCCACGTGCTCGGCGTCTTGAGCCCTGCCTTCTTGAAGAGATCTTCGCGGTATGCCGACAGGAAGACGGTGTGATACTGCGGCACGCCGCGCCACACGCCGTGCACATACCCGGCCTCGTAGCCCGAGCCGATCGCCTGGCCGTACTGCTTTTCGAGCCCGGCCACGAGGTCTGAGACGTCGACCAGCTGCGGCTCGTAGAGCCACGGTACATGCATGCGCATCTCGACCAGGTCATGGCCGGCTTGGCTCTGCACTTCGGAGGCGTACTTCGCCGCCTGCTGCGGGGCCTGGATGTGCTCGATCTTGATCTTGATGCCGGTGTCCTTGGTGAATCGCGGGCCGATCTCGGCCAGCTTCTTGTCCGAGAGCGGCGCGAAGTTATTCCAGCAGAGATAGCTGATCTCACGCGTCTGGCCAACGGCCGGCGCGGTGCGCGCGGCGAGAATGCCGGCGAGACCGGCGGCTGTGGTGCCGACGAAGCGACGTCGCGACAGCGTCATGAAAGGGGTCTCCTGTAGTCAGGCTTTAGATGTCCAGCTCTTGAAGCGCTCGCGCAGCACCTTCTTGTCGAACTTGCCGACGCTCGTCTTCGGCACGGTCTCGATGAGCACCACGTCGTCGGGCAGCTGGAACTTGGCGAGCCTCGGCCGCAAGTACTCCATGATCTCGCCCGGCTCGAGCGTGACCCCGGGCTTGGGGACGACGCAGGCGAGTGGGCGCTCGACCCACTTCGGATGCGGCACGGCGATCACCGCCGCTTCCAGCACTTTGGGATGACCCATGATCATGGTCTCGACGTCGATGGACGAGATCCACTCGCCGCCGGACTTGATGAGGTCCTTCGTACGGTCGGTGATTTGCACGTAACCCTCGGGATCGATCGACGCCACGTCACCGGTTCGAAACCATCCGTCGGGTGTGAATCGGTCGGCCGACTCCGGGTTGTCGTAGTAGGAACGAATGACCCAGGGGCCGCGCACCTGGATCTCGCCGACGCTCTTGCCGTCCCACGGTTGCTCGAGGCCGGCATCATCCACGATGCGCATGTCCACGCCGCCCGCGACGTAGCCCTGCTTGGCGCGGATGGCGTAGCGTTCTTCGTCGGGCAGCGCGTCCATGTAGGACTTGAGCCGGCACACGGTGCCGAGCGGCGACATCTCCGTCATGCCCCAGGCGTGCAGCATCGGCGCCCCGTACTTCTTGTCGAACTTCTCGATGAGCGTGCGCGGCGCCGCCGAGCCGCCGATGGGGATGCACCGGATGGACGAGATGTCCCAGCGCGGCTCGGCCTCGAGGATGGCGTCGATGGCGATCCATACGGTCGGCACCGCGCCGACGAACGTCACGCGCTCGTTGTGCACGATCTCGACGATGTCGCGCGGCTGCGGATTGGGACCGCCGAAGATCTGCGTGGCGCCGTTCAGCACGCCGGCGAAGGGTACGCACCACGCGTTGGCGTGGAACATGGGCACGATGTGCAGGATCACGTCGCGCTCGTTGATGCCCAACAGGTCCGTCATGGACGACGCCATGCTGTGCAGGAAGATCGCCCGATGCGTGTAGACCGCGCCCTTGGGGTGGCCGGTCGTGCCCGAGGTGTAGCACATCCCCGCGGCGTCGGTCTCCGACAGCGCCGGCCACGTCTCCATCGGACGCGCGTCGGCCAGCAGCGCCTCGTAGTCGAGGGTGCCCGGCGGAATCTGCGCGTTCGGCGTGTCCTTCATCACGATGACGTGCTCGACGCTGGTGAGCTGCTTGCGGATCGGCTCCAGCGTCGGCCAGCAGGACGCGTCGACAATCAGCACCTTGTCGCCGGCATGATTGACGATGTAGGCGATGTCCGCGGCCGAGAGCCGGATGTTCACGGTGTGCAGCACAGCGCCCATGCACGGTGCCGCGAAGTAAACCTCGAGGTGTCGATGCGAGTTCCACGCGAACGTGCCGACGCGGTCGCCCTTGCGGACGCCCAGCGCCTTCAGCGCGCCGGCCAGACGCTGCGTGCGCTCGGCCCACCGCGCGTAGTCCATGCGCTCGAGTCCCACGCCGGGCACGCGCGTGGCGAGCGTTTTCTTCGCGAAAATCCGACGCGTTCGCTCGATGAAGTGCGGCAGCGTCAGCGGGTAATCCATCATGAGGTTGTCGAGCTGAGCCGTCATCAGCGTCCTCCCGAAACGTGGCGATAAGGTAAGGCTTCAACGCCAGGACCGTCCAGTCTGAGCAGCGTTGTAGAACGTTCCACTCGCCCGGCGATGGCCGAATAGTGTCCGGCGAGGTTGCGTCTCATCCGCTGACGGAGGAGACAGCCATGGAGAGGAACTATTGGAAGCTAGCCACGATAGGCATCGCCCTCACGGGTGTTACCGCTTTGAGCACCGGCCTCACCACGGCGTGGATGCTGCGGCCCGCCGCCGAGGCCCAGGCGCAGGCGACGCCGACCGCGCCGGTCATGTCCGTCCAGCCGACCCCGACGGTGCGACCCGCAGTCATCAATGGCGCCGGCACGCCGCCGGCGCCCCGGATCACCCCGGCGGTCGCACGCACCGCCCCGCCAACTCGCGTGACGCCGGTGGCCGCCACCACGACCGCCGAGGACTGTGCCACCGGCGGTGATCGCGCGATGCGCATCGCCAAGCCGGGCGCAATCGGCGCGCTGCTCGGCGCTGGACTCGGCGCCGCGGGCGGCGCGGTGGTGAAGGGCGGCAGCGGCGCGGGCAAGGGCGCGCTGCTCGGCGGTCTCGCCGGCGCCGCGCTCGGCGCAGGCTACGGCGCGTACAAGACGCAGAATGAGTGTGGAACCATCCTCGGAAACAGCAACGCCTTCAACGCGGCGCCGGCCGCACCTGCCGGCAACCTCGAGGCGATGGCCCCGCCGGCCTCGGGCGATCGCATCCAGGTCTATCGCGTCGAGCGTTGATCAGATAGCGGTGGGCGCTCCGAGGGCGCCCACCGCCGCGTCACCCGCCGATCAGTGCTTTCGCACCCGATGTCGCGCCGTACGAAAACGCTTCATCGGTCGCCCGGATACTGTTTGGCGTGCCGGCGGCGCTGACCCGACGAGCCGGCGGAACGCCGCGATCACCGCATCGAGCACCCGATTGCGACTCACAGGCGTGCCCGATTCCAAGGGTTTTTCGATCGGTAGCGGCGGTCGTCTGAACGGTGACTCCGTCACGGGCGCCGCGCTCACGAGCGGCGAATCCACGCGCGGGGCCTCGCCGAGTTCTGGCGCTTCGTTGATCTCCAGCTCGGGCGGCTCGCTCAGCTTGCGACGCAGGGCGGCGCTCATCTCGCTCAGCGAAGCCGACAGCTGAGCGGCAAGCGTATCGAGCGCCGGTCGGCTCACGACGTGCCGACTCAGAAGCGCCGGGGCGGCGCGGACAGCGTGAAATAGTTCGCGATGGCGCGGCGGGCCGGCTCATAGCTTCCCGCCGGCGCGCGAGGATCGTAGGTGACCTCAGCCTTGAACGCGCACGCAGGCTGACGCGCGAGGCCGTGCTCTCGCCACGGCCGGAACAGCGCTCCAAACTCCTCGACGGACAACGGCGTCCCGATCGCATCACGTCGCAGAGGCCGTGCGTCCTGAAGCTCTTTCGCCTCCGGCCGCAGCGCGACCGTGATCTTTCCGCGCTGGTCGATCGCCGCTCCGGCCACGACCATCTCGGCACCGGCCGCATCACGACATGGCGCGTTGCCCGGGCCGCGGCCCAGTTGCTTCTCACACGCGGCGTTTCTCGCGTCGCAGATGGCGAGATCGTCGTGCAGCCGCTCGTACTTGGCCTTGATCGCGCTGGCCTGAGCCGGCGTGTCACGGATCTTCTGCGGATCGATGTCGAAGATGCTGATCAGCGTCTTCCACGCCTCCGGCGTGACCCAGCCTCGGGCGGACGGATCGGTCTCGACCGCGTCCGCCGAGGCCAGGATGAGCGTGAACACGAAGATCATCTGCACGAGCAGATCGATCAGTGTGGTGAGGGCGATGTCACGATTCCGCCCGGAGCCGCCGGTCTGGGTCACTTACGCGATTCGATTCGGCTCAGAATGAACTGCGACGCGTCGATCAGATGATGATGCACGCGTCTCACGGCTTCCTCGGACGCGCGCAGATCTTCCTGCAGCCGGTTCGCGATCTCGCTGGCGGCGTCGTTGTACTTGCGGAGCTCTTCGGCGAGCGGGCCGGCGATCTGCGCTGAGAGCTTGACTTGCGTCGTCACGGCGTCGTTGCCGAGCAGCACCGCGCGCTCTGCGATCTCGCTCAGCGCCTGCAGGCCGACGGTCGCCTTCGTCAGGCCGCCGCTCCAGTTGAGCACCGACTGCTCCGCGGCGCGGCTGCCGTGCTCGAGCGTCGCCAGCGCGGCCCCGGCGCTCGCGATCGACTTGGTGGCTCCTTCGGTGACCTGGGCCACGTTCGTCCACGCGCTGTTGGCTTCGGTCAGGCTGCCGCGCAGCGTGCCGAGCGCGGCGACGATCGTGGCCGTCTCCTCGGGAAACCTCTCCAGGCCGGTGGTGAGATTGCCGACCTGGCTCAGCTGGGTGGCGAAGGCCTCGGCGTTCGTCTTCGCCGCCATCACAGCCGTGTTCGCCGCGTCCGCGGAGACGGCGAGCGCGGTGAACGCGCGGCTGCCGTCGCGCGCGCCCTGCACGGCCGTGGCCAACGTTTCCTCGAGCTCGCTGTATGCCGAGCCGACCAGAGACGTGGCTTTGCGCATGAGCTCGGCGCGGTGGGTGAGATCGTTCAAGATGACGACGAGCCGCTGACCGACGTCCTCGGGAGGCAAGCGCAGCGCGCTCAGGCGCTCCTCGAACTCCTGGAGCGTCGTCCCCATGTTCGTGTTGGTCTGGCGCAGAAATCCCGCCAGCTCCGTGGCCGATTCCGATGCAATGCGCGCGAAGTCGTGGACCACCTGTTCCGTGACGCTGCGAACCGCGCCCGCCGTGCCGTTGGCGAGCGCCTCGACCTGCTGCTTGACGAGGTTGTGTGTGCTCTCCGCTTGCCGCGCGGCGGTGTCGATCTCACGGGCCGCGCGCGTCCGCAGCTCCGTGAAGGTGGCCTCTGCCTGGGCGCCGACCCGATCGATGACGGCCGCGAACTGATTCATCAGCTGCGTGCTCATCGCGTCGAACTGCTGGATGACCCGGTCGGAGATCGTGCGAATGGACTCGATCGCGCCGGTGTACGACTCGTTGAGGTGTCCTTCGGCGCGTCCCTGCGCATGCACGATGCGCACCGTGCTCCGCTCGATGCGGCGCGCCGCCTCGGCGTAGGCGTCGCCCAGCCGCCGCGCGTTCTCCTCCGGGCCCGAGGGCGTTCCGGGCCACGTCTGCGCGAAGACGACGCGGCCGGCGAGGCCGACGAATGTCGTGATCAGGCCCAGACCGAACAGGCCCAGGACCTGCCGCGTCTCGAGCCGCTCCGTCGAGTTCAGCAGCGGCGCGAACGTGGCGACGAGCGTGGCCAGCGTGTAGATGAAGCCGAGGTAGTAGAACGTCTCGCCGTCGCCTTCGGCGGCGTATTCCGTCCGCGACCGCATCCACAGCACGACGCCATAGACGAGCATGAGCCCGACGACGAGCGCGACCATCGCCCAGTGCCAGGCGCCGGAGGGGCTGCCACGGTACCAGCGACTGAAGGTCAGGATCACGCCGACGCCGATGACGATGAAGCCGATGAAGACCGACGGAAGACTCCGAACGAGTTGCGCCGCCATGCTCAGTCCACTCCCGCCCAGCGCGTGATCTTGCCGCCGGAATCGTGGAAGTATCGCTGCCAGAAGTCAACATGCGCGGTCTGCTGCAGGCGGCGGTCGCGATAGCGCCGCAGGTAGATCACGATGATGTTCCAGTCCCGGAAATCGGCCTGCACGTCGCGCGCGAACCCCGACCGAACGAAGTCGTCGTACGTGTTGCGGTCGCGGTAGTGGCTGAACCCTTCGGTGTTCTGCAGCATGTCGGAGACGAGGATAAGCGTTTTGCGGCCTCCGCCGTCGTAGATCTCCTGCGAGCGCGAGATCAGCTGCAATGTCTCGAGGATCGGTGAGCGCTCGCCGACCTCGGTGGTGAGGCTCTCTTCCAGCGCGGCGCTGACGGGGATCAGGAAGTGTTCGTAGAAGCCGCGCGTGATCTTGCGATTGTTCTCGTAGAGCTCATTGCCGTGCGACGGCGGCCGACAGAGATCCGAGCTCGGGCGCAGGTTCGGGCTGTCTCGCGACTCGAACGTCAATTTGCTGAACGTGAAGAGCGCGATGCGTGAGCGGACGGGAAGTGTCGCATCGTCGGCGACATAGTCCTTGATGAAGCTGAGCGCGAAGCGCCGGTGCGTCTCCGTCAGCGCTTCCGACTGGTCGACGAGAATCACGGTCTGGTCGGCGGGGACACGCTTCAGCAGCCGTTTGTCCTGGTAGACGCAGTTGTCGGCCCCGAGGGCCGGCCGCGCCCACATCACGCCGAGCACGGACGCGAGCAGTGCTGTCACGAGAACCCCGATGACGCCCAGGATGACGAGGCCCTGTCGGTCGGATTTGCTCAGCGCCACCGCGTCAGCCCTTGAGCTCCCATTCTTCGCGTGCCAGCTTCTCCTTGATCTCCCGCTCGAGCTTCGTGAAGTAGAAATCGCGGCGCCGGATCTCGGCCGTGCGGAGATTCTGCACCGTGGTGTTGTTCTGTCGGGCGATGTCGCTGAAGCTCTTCATCGCGCTTTCGTAGAAGCGCGACAGCCGCTCCTCGCTCTCCGAGACCCCGGCGGGCGGCCGCACCAGATAGCTCTCGAAGCTGACGCTTTCCTTGAAATACATCGGCGCCGGCGACTTGCGCGTGCGCACGTTCGCCTGGCGATAACCCTTGATGACGACGTTGCAGGCGTCCTGCAGCTCCGCCGCCTCTCGGCCGAACGTCCGCCGCTGCTCCTCCGTCGTGCTGATCAGCTGCTGGTAGTACTCGATGTTGGATTTCACTTCGGACAGCAGGTGCGCCTGCTCCTGTAGCGTGCGATCGAAGACCTGATCGACCAGACGACAGTACTCGGCCTTGGCGGTCTCATAGGCCGTGCGCCGCGCCTTCAGCTCACGGTCGAGCTCGCCGTAACCGGGATAGGCGTCATCGACGGTGTAGCCCTTGTACGCGGCGAAGATCCCGAAGATCAGCGCGAGAACGACGAGGATCCACGAGAACACATCTTCGAAGCCGAAGGGATTGGCGGCGAGCCGTTGCCACGCGAGCTTCGCCGCTCGCCACGGATCGACGTCGGCGGAGAAACGCGGCGGGATCTGGGTTCCGCTGGGGGCCGACACGGTCGGCTGGGCCTGGGCGATGTCGTTGGTGGCGACCCGATAGTGCGCGGCGCCGAGCGTCACCAGCAGAAAGCAGACCGTGAGGAACGCGACGGCGCCGAGCGCGAGCATTTTCCGACGGACGCTCCGATGATTCACGTATCGCAGCAGGTTGCCGGAGAGAATCGCCAGACTGAGATTGACGAGTGACAGGGTCATGGCGATCAGCACACCGCCCAGCAGGCCGAAGTCGCTGCCCTCGGCGTAGAACGTCGAGAGCGACACCCATTCGACCAGAGCGAGCGCCGCCACGATGGCGAAGTGGTAGAGCTGCGACTCGGGATACGCCGCCGCTCGGTGCTGCAAACCGTTCCTCTGCTGAAACCAGCGCAGATGCTTCAGCGCGCGCGTCTCGTTTTCCTTGGCCTGAGTGAGCCGCGTGGCGTGGTCGGATCGCAGCTTCTCGAGATTCGGCTCGATGGCCGAGAGCAAACGCGCGAACGAGTCTTTCGTTTGCTCGATGTCGATCCTCGCCGCGGTGGCGCGACGATCGTGCTGCAGTCGTCCGAGCGCGACCTCACAGCTTTCCTTTCGCTGCCGCGCGAGGCCGACGAAGTACGCGCACACCTCGGATTCGTTGGCATCGAGAGAGTTGCTCGTGGTTTTCGGATTGTCGTGAACTCCCGCGTCGGCCGCCTTCTGCTGCACATCGAGGGCGCGCCGCGCGGTTTCGACCAGTTGCTGCATCTTGGAAACGCCCTCCGGTGCTCGCATTCGTCGGCGACGCAACCCTTGTTTCTTGAAGGGTTGAATGGCCGCGACCGCGGCCAGCAACGAATAGGCACGTACTGTTCGGACCGTTGCTCTTCCCCAGGAGGTTCCTGTTTAGGACATCGCCCGGACTTCGGCAAGTGTTTTCTCAGACGTGCCTCCGATCCTCGCGCCGCGCTTGTGATATCGTGGGCGCTCGATGAAGTCGCGCTGGAACGACGCCGAGGCCGCGACGCTCGAGGGCCTCGACCTCCTCGTGTATGCCTCGCGGCTCGTCGGCGCCGAGACCTCGCTGGTGGTCTGGGGCGGCGGCAACACGTCCATCAAGACCGTCGAGCACGATCATCGCGGCCGGTCGATTCCCGTCCTGCGCGTCAAGGGCAGCGGCTCGGACCTGAAATCGGTCCAACGCAAGGATTTCCCGGGCGTCCGCATGGACGACATCCGCGCGCTGCTGGAGCGGCGGGACATGGGCGACCAGGAGATGGTGGCTTACCTCGCGCACGCGCTGCAAGATCCCGGCGGCGTGCGGCCCTCGATCGAGACGCTGCTGCACGGCTTCGTGGACGCGCACGCCGTGGTGCATACGCACGCCGACGCCATCGTCTCGCTCACGAACAACGACCGGCCGCGTGAGGTACTCGCCGGAGTCTACGGCAAGCACGTCATTGCGCTCGACTACCGTCGACCGGGGTTCAAGATCTCGCGCGAGGTGGCCGACGCGATCGCCGAGCACCCGGAGGCGCGCGCGCTCGTGCTCGAGCGCCACGGCACGATCACGTGGGGCGCGGGGGTGCGCGACGCGTACGAGGCGACGATCGAGCTCATCACCGCGGCCGAGGACGCCATCGCGGAGCGCAAGCGCGGGCGTCGGCTCTTCGGTGGCCCGCGCGTGCCGGTGCTGGATCCCGCCGCGCGGCGCACGGCGGCGCTGACCCTCGCGCCGAAGCTGCGCGGACGACTCGGGCGCGCGCGGCGCGTGATCGTGACGTTCGACGACGCGGAGCCGGTGACCGCCTTCACGTCGTCGGTGGAGGCGCCGACACTCTCTCGGATCGGCCCCGCCACCCCCGATCACACGATCTACACGAAGCGCTTGCCGTGCTTCGTGCCTCTCGATCGCGCGCCTTCGGGCGCCGACGCGTCGTGGGCCGCGGTCGATGCAGCGATCTCGGACTTCGTTCGCGACTACACGGCGTACTTCGAGGCGCACCGTGAGCCCGGCGCGGACCTGACCGATCCGATGCCGCGCGTCGTGCTCATCCCTGGACTCGGCATGTTCACGACGGGGCGCGACCGACGCACGGCCGGCATCGTGAACGACATCATGCATCACACGATCGACGTCATCGGCAACGCGTCCGCCTTCGGCCGCTACGTGTCGCTGAGCGCAAAGGACGCGTACGACGTCGAGTACTGGCCGCTCGAGCTGTACAAGCTGACGCTGGCCCCGCCGGAGAAGGAGCTCGCGCGCCGGATTGTGCTGGTGACGGGCGGCGGCTCGGGCATCGGGCGCGCGGTGGCCAAGCGGCTGGCCGTCGAGGGCGCTCACGTCGTCGTCGGTGATCTCGACGAGGCGGGCGCCAAGAAGACAGCGGACGAGGTGACGGCAGCCGTCGGCGCGGGCCGTGCGATCGGGCTGCGCATGGACGTCACGAGCGAGGTGTCCGTGCGCGCCGCGTTCGAGACGACCGTGCTCGCCTACGGCGGCCTGGACATTCTCGTCTCGAACGCCGGCACCGCGCATTCCGCGCCCGTCGATCGAATGGCGTTGGTTGACTGGGAGCGCTCGTTTGCGGTGAATGCTACGGGCCACTTCCTCGTGGCGCGCGAGGCCATGCGGATTCTGATCGCGCAGGGCCTGGGCGGCGCGCTCGTGTTCGTCGCCACCAAGAACGTCATGTCGCCGGGCAAAGATTTCGCCGCGTACTCGGCGGCGAAGGCCGCGGAGGCGCAGCTCGCGAAAGTGCTCGCGCTCGAGGGCGCGCCGCACGCGATCCGCTCGAACATCGTGAATCCCGACGCCGTGTTCCAGGACAGCAAGCTCTGGTCCGACGACGTGCGGCGCGAGCGTGCTGCCGCGCAAGGCATCGCCGTCGACCAGCTCGAAGACTTCTACCGCAAGCGCAATCTGCTCGGCACCCGCATCCTGCCCGAGGACGTCGCCGAGGCGGTATTGTTCCTCGCCTCCGACCGCGCGTCGAAGACAACGGGCTGCACGCTGACCGTAGATGGGGGCGTCAAGGACGCTTTCCCGAGGTGAGCGCTGCCGCGCTGCGGTTCGGCGTTCAGCTCTCGTTCAAACCGCCCCAGGGACAATTCGATCTCGTGCGCCGCATCGAGGCGCTCGGCTTCGACAGCGTCTGGACGGGCGATCACGTGGCCTTTCACAATCCGCTGTACGATTCGCTCACGCTGCTCGCGACGTACGTACCGATCACCAGTCGCCTGCGGATCGGCACGGCGGTGTACCTGCTCGCACTCCGCGCGCCAGCCGTTGCGGCCAAGATCACCTCGACGCTCGACGTGCTCTCGGGCGGGCGCTTCATCTTCGGCGTCGGCGTGGGCGGTGAGAACCCCAAGGAGTTCGACGTCGTGGGGGTGCCTCATGGCGAGCGCGGTGCGCGCGTGAGCGAGGCGATCGACGTCGTGCGCACGCTGTGGCGGGACACGCCGGCCACCTTCAAGGGACGGTTCACGCAGTTCTCCGGCGTCTCGCTCGATCCCAAGCCCGTGCAGCAGCCGGGACCGCCGATCTGGGTCGGCGGCCGCTCGGATGCGGCCCTCGTGCGGGCCGGTCGCCAGGGCGACGGGTGGGTGTCCTACGTCGTGCAGCCCGAGCGTTACGCGCAGAGCCTCGAGAAGATTCGCTCCGCGGCCTCCGCCGCGGGTCGCAAGCTCGAAGGCTTCGCGGCCGCGCACCTGGCGTTCGTCACGGTGGGCCGCGACTGGGAATCCGCCAAAGCCGTCTGGGCCGAGGCGCTCACGAAGCGTTACGCACAGGACTTCGAGCCGCTGGCGCGCAAGTACGGCATCATCGGCACGCCGCAGCAGTGCGCTGAGCAGCTCGAGCGCTACCGCGCCGCCGGCTGCAACTACGTCATCCTGAATCCGATCGGCCCCGCTGCCGCCGAGCGCGAGCAAGTCGAGCGCCTCGCCGCCGAGGTTGTCCCCATGCTCCGTGGCTGACCTCACCGGAGGTCAGCTCGTCGCGCGCGTCCTCAAGCAGGCCGGCGTCGGCCACGTCTTCACGCTGTGCGGCGGCCACATCCTGCCGATCTACGACGGCTGTCTCGACGAGGGCATCGCGGTCATCGACACGCGTCATGAGCAGGCGGCGGCGCACGCGGCGGATGCGTACGCGCGTCTGACACGCAACATCGGCGTGGCGATGGTCGCGCCGGGTCCCGGCGTGACGGATGCGGTGACCGGCGTGGCGAATGCGTATGCCGCACGCAGCCCGATGCTGCTGATCGGCGGCGCCGCACCGCTGGGCCTGCGCGGGCTCGGCGCGCTGCAGGAGATGGAGCAGGTCGCGCTGCTGCGCCCGATCACCAAGGGCTCGTTCACGGTCCCGGAGACGCGGCAGATTCCCGAGGTGCTGACGACGGCCATTCGCACCGCGCTCAGCGGCCGCCCCGGCCCGGTCTTCGTCGAGATTCCCGTCGATCTGCTGCTGAGCACGATCGAAGATCGCCTCGCGCCGATTCCCACCGACTACGTGCATTGCCCGCGCGGCGCCGCCGATGCCCGCACGCTCGCGATCCTAGAGCAGCTGCTCGTCGTGGCCGAGCGACCGGTGGTCATCGCGGGCGGCGGCGTCTGGTGGGACGATGCCGCGCAAGCGCTCGAGGCGTTCGCTACGCGCGCGGGCGTGCCAGTGTTCATGAATGGCGCGGGACGCGGCGCGCTGCCCGCGAATCATCCGAACGCGTTCGCTCAGGCGCGGTCGATGGCGCTCGGGCGCGCAGACCTGGTGCTGGTGCTCGGCACGCCGCTGGACTTCCGCCTCGGCTATGGCCGGCCGCCGGTGTTCGCCGAAGATGCGCGCGTCGTCATGGTCGACGGCGATGCCGTTGAATTGGGGCGCAATCGCCCCCTCGCGCTCGGCGTCGTCGGTGATCTCGGCGTGGTGCTGCGTCAGGCGGTGGATGTCGTCCCGGCCTCGATGGCCGCGCGCGTGGCGCCCTGGCTCGACGCCGTGCGCGCCAAGGAGCGGGAGACGCGCGACCAGCTCGCGGCGTTCTGCGCAGCCGACGACGTGCCGATCACACATTATCGACTCGCCGCGGAGATCGCCCGCATCGTCGGGCCAGAGACGATTGTCGTCGGCGACGGCGGCGACGTGGTCGGATGCGCGTCGAAGATCGTGGCGCTGCATCGGCCGGGGCAGTGGCTCGATCCTGGCCCGCTCGGCTGCCTCGGCGTCGGCCCCTCGTTCGCGCTGACGGCCAAGCTGCTGCATCCCGAGCGGCCGGTCGTCCTCATCGCGGGCGACGGCGCGCTCGGGCTCAACGTCATGGAGCTCGAGACCGCCATGCGGTTCGGACTGCCGTTCGTGTGCGTCGTCGGCAACGACGGCGGCTGGGGACAGATCCGCAACCCGCAGCTGTCGTTCTATGGCGAGGCGCGCGCGGTGGCGACGTCGCTGCCCGTCACACGCTTCGATCTGTTCGCCGAGTCGCTCGGCGCGCGCGGCGCGCTCGTGCGCGAGCCGCGCGACATCGCGCCGGCGCTGGACAAGGCGCTGGGCAGCAGCGAGGTCTGGTGTGTCAACGTCGTCCTCGATCCGGCCGGGTACCGGAACACGGGGACGGTGTCGATGGCGATCTGATCTGAAGGTCACTGTCCTGTGTCCGCACCTGCGCATCGCCGGCGGCGTGCGCGCGATTCTGACGTATGCGGATCGTCTCGCCGCGCGCGGCCATGCCGTAACGGTGGTCGTTCCTGCGCGCGGCCGCCTGCGCGCCGCGTGGCGGAATGCGCGCCATGCCGGACCTACGTGGGTACCCGGCTTTCGTCCTGACGTCAGGTGGGTCGCCGAATGGGACGCCGCCGCGCTGCCCGACGCCGATGTCACGCTCGCCACTGCGTGGAAATCGGCGCCTGTCGTCGCCGCAGCGCCGCCGCGGTGTGGCGCGAAGTTCTATCTCGTTCAGCATTACGAGAGCCTCTATCACGGCGCGCCCGATGTGGTGGATGCGACGTACCGGATGCCGTTGCACAAGATCGTGATCTCGACGTGGCTGGCGGACATCATGCGCGACAAGTTCGGCGCGCCGAGCGAGCTGCTGGTCACGCCGGTCGATCGCGCGTTGTTTCACCGTGTCCCAGCGACGGCGGCGACGCCGCGGCCGCGTGTGCTCATGCTGCACCACGACTACGCGTGGAAGGGCGTCGCCGACGGCGTCGAGGCCGTGCGGCGCGTACGTACGCAGGTCCCCGACCTGCGGCTGGTCGGCTTCGGCGTGAAGTCGCCGCGCGCGCACACGCCCTACGACGAGTTCCACGCGGACCCGCCGCAAGACGCGCTCGCCGCGCTCTACAGCGGCTGCGACATCTATCTGTGCCCCTCCTGGGACGAGGGCCTCGGCATGCCGCCCATGGAGGCGATGGCGTGCGGCGCGGCGCTGGTGACCTACGACAACGGCGGCAGTCGCGACTACGCGCGTGACGGCGAGACCGCGCTGGTCGCGCGGCGGCGCGACATCGACGATCTCGCGGCGCGACTGTTGCGCATGGCCACCGACGAGCGGCTGCGCGCCCGACTGGCGGAAGCGGGGCAGGCGTTCGTCACGACGGCGTTCGACTGGGATCGCGCGGTCGCGCGGCTGGAGGCGCTGTTCGCGCGGTCGGGGTAAAATTCTGAAGAATGCCGATCTACGAGTACGAGTGCCATGAGTGCCGCCGCCGTGTGAGCCTGCTGCGACGCATATCGGCGGTCGAGCCGCCCGCGTGCCCGCGATGTGGATCCACCACTCTGACACGGTTGATGTCCCGATTCTCCACCGTGAAGTCCGAGGATGCGCGTCTGGAGTCGCTGGCTGAGGGCGGGGGACTCGGCGATCTTGACGAGAACGATCCGGCGAGTGTCGCGCGCTTCATGAAGAAGATGGGCAAGGAGTTCGGCGAGGAGCTCGGCGACGATTTTGATTCCGCCGTCGACGAGGCGATGAGCGAGGCCGAGAGTGGGGAGGGGGAGGGGGCCGGCCAATCCGGCGCCGGCGAATCCCTGGACGCCGCCAGCCCATCTGAGGACCTGTGACCCCCTTCAAGGCGGAGTCTGCCGACCGGCTCGACCCCTCGGAGGCCGCCGCCTGGGATGCCGTGGCAGCCGCCGCCACCCACCGTTCGCCGTTTCTCAGCTGGGCCTGGCAGCATCACTGGGCCGAGGTCTTCGCCGAAGGCCGGCGTCTGGACGTCCGCCATGTGCGCGACGCCGACGGTCGTCTGGTCGCCATCCTGCCGCTCCACGAGACGGGCCCTGGCGAGCTCGCGCTGTTGGGCGGCGCCGACGTCTCCGATTACCTGGACCTGATTGTCATCGCCGGTCACGAAGAGGATGCGTGGGCGGCGCTGCTCGCCGCGCGCGCGGGGGAGCGCGCGCGCTGGACGCTGCACGCGGTGCCCGCCGCGTCGCCCACGGTGCGGACATTGCCCACGCTCGCCGCGGGAGTCGGGCTCGCTGCGGATGCGACCCTGGAGGAGCGCTGTCCAGTCCTGGCATTGCCGTCGTCATGGGAGACCTACCTCGCCTCGCTCTCCGGAAAACATCGCCACGAGCTGACCCGCAAGATCCGACGGTTCGAACGTGAAGCCCCCGATGGCCGTGCCGTCGTCGTGCGCGGCCCGGACGCCATCAGCGCGCGCCTCGACGATTTCCTGGCGCTGCACCGCCGCTCGCGCGTCGGCAAGGCGAAGTTCATGGACGCGCGCATGGAGCGCTTCTTTCGCGCGGCGCTGCCGGCGCTCGCTGCGCACGACGGCGTGGTGCTCTGGTTTCTCGAGACCTCCGGCGGGCCGGTCGCGTCGTTCGTGTGCCTCGAGTGGGACGACACCGTCGGACTCTACAATTCTGGCTTCGCGCCAGAAGCCGCGGCGCTGTCGCCGGGGCTCGTCCTGCTCTCGCACGTGATCCGCGATGCGATCGCGCGCGGGCGGCCTCGCTTCGACTTTCTGCGCGGCGAGGAGCGCTACAAGCTCGAGTTCGAGCCCACACTCGAAGACGTCTTCCGGGTAACCATCGGACCTCCCGCGTGAGTCTGCTCCGTGTCGCGATGTTGAGCGTGCACACCTGTCCGCTCGCCGCGCTCGGCGGCAAGGAGACGGGCGGCATGAACGTCTACGTGCGCGAGCTGGCGCGAGAGCTCTCGCGCATCGGCGCGGCCGTCGACGTGTTCACACGCTCGCAGAATGCCGGCATCCCGCGGGTCGTGCGGCTAGCCGATCGCGCCCGCGTCGTCCATCTGCCCGCGGGGCCGCAGGCGCCGATGGCGCGCGAGCGGGTGCACGCGCACCTCGACGAGTTCGTGGACGGCGTCGAGGCGTGGCGGCTCGCGAACGGCCTCGAGTACGACCTGCTGCACGGCAACTACTGGCTGTCGGGCGTCGTCGGCCTGGCGCTGCGGGCGCGCTGGGGCGTGCCGCTCGTGCAGATGTTTCACACGCTGGCCGCGCTGAAAAACGGCGCCGGCATCGCCGCCGAGCGCGAGCCGGCGCTGCGTCTGGCCGAGGAGCGCCGGATCGTCGCCGCCGCCGACCGTCTCGTGGCCGCGAACGCGATCGAGCGCAGCGAGCTCGCGAGCGCGTACGGCGCCGATCCCGCGCGCGTGGCGGTGATTCCGTGCGGCGTCGACACCGACGTCTTCACGCCGGGCGATGCGACGGCGGCCCGCGCGGGGCTGGACCTGCCGCCGGGGCCGCTGCTGCTGTACGTCGGTCGCATCGCGCCGATCAAGGGACTCGAAACGCTGCTCGATGCCGTTGGCTGTCTGCGCGGTGCCGGCACGCTGGCGCGCCTGGCTGTGGTCGGCGGAGAGACGGACGAACCGATCGATGGACACGAAGCCGACGTGCGTCGCCGCGCCGCGGCCCTTGGTCTCGGTGACGCTGTGACGTTCATCGGCGCCCAGCCGCAGCAGCGCCTGCGCGACTGGTACGTGGCCGCTGACGTGACGGTGCTGCCGTCGTACTACGAGTCGTTCGGAATGGTGGCGCTCGAGGCCATGGCCTGCGGCAGTCCGGTGGTGGCCTCGCGGGTCGGTGGGCTGCAGACGACGGTGCGCGATGGGCTGACCGGTCTGCTCGTGCCCGAAGGCGATCCCTGCGCGCTGGCCGAGACGATCACGCGCGTGCTCGGTGACGATGTGCTGCGCTGGCGGCTGGGCCGCGAGGGCCAGCGCTGGGCCGCACAGCATCGCTGGCCGTGCGTGGGCGAGGCCATCTGTCGCGAGTACGCGGGTTTGGCCGTCGACGTCGCGGATCTGGCCGTCGGCGGCTGCGTCTAACCAGCCCGCACTGGAGTTAGTATCGTAGTTCATCGTGCGCGTCTCGACCCGCATCGCGGTCAATCAAATCACCAGGTGGGGAGCGACGCTCGCTCGGGGCGTCGTCGCGCTCTCCATGGTCCCGTTGCTCATCCGCTTCTTGGGCAAGGATGGCTACGGCGTCGTCTCTGTGCTCATCGCAGTCGTGGCCATCTGCGCGATGGCGGACTTCGGACTGCGCACCGCCTTGGGGCGTCACCTGGCGGACGAGCTCGCGCGCGGCCAACATGCGCGCTTCAACGAGCTCTTCAGCAGCGCTGTCTATGTCGCTCTGATCGCCGGCTCGTTTGCGGGGCTGATGTGGGCGCTGCTGGCGCCCGTTCTCATTGGACTCTTCAACCTCCCCGCGTCGCTCGCAGCGGAAGCGCAACCCGTGATTCGATGGTACGGCGCGATCGCCATACCTCTCAGCTTCCTGCTCACGATATATGGCGCGGCGATCTTTGCGTCCGGCCGTTCCGACATCCTGGATGGCGTCGGCGCAGGAACCGCCACTCTCCAAGCCGTCGGTCTCGTCACGATGCTCGGGCTTTTCCGCGGCGGGTTGGTCGCATGGGCTCTCGTCTCGATCGGCGAGCTGAGCATGCATCTTCTGATCTTGCGATATCTCGGACGCCGGCTCACGCCGTTCGGGAATACGAGGCTAGGACTCGTGCGTGGCGACGTGATTCGAAGCCTGTTCTCGTCGAGCGTCCATCCGTTCATGCTCCAGGTGATGTACGCGGCGACGATCTACGCCGACCCGCTGGTGCTCACGACAATTCTGGGACCATCCGCCGTCGCCATCTATCGAGCCGGGACCGCGCTGCCGATGCGCATCCAGCCGCTGTTCAGTCTCGCCGATCAACTTCAGCCTTTTGCCGTGGCCTATCACGTGACCGATCAGAGGGCCAAGCTGCAGGACGTCTTGATCAGAGGCACTCGCTACACGGCGTTGCTGGGAATCCTTCCGTGCGCGATCCTCGGTGTATTTTCCGAGCCCATCACTCGCTTCTGGCTTTCGGGTGCGCTGGGATCGGATTACCGAACGGCGGGGCATGTTCTCGTCGGCTGGGTGATCGTCGAGCTATTGACGACGGCGGCGGGCGGCGCTCAATGGCCGATCTTTTTGGCGGTCAATAAGCTGCGGTTCCTTGCATGGTCCCAGATCCCCTTTGCGGTTCTCAACCTCGCCGTGTCGATCATTCTGGTCGCATGGACGTCCGTGGGCGTGCTGGGTGTCGTGATCGGCACCATTGTGGCCGCTCTGATTCGTCGGCCGATGCTCGTCAGCTACGCCGCGCGCGCATGCGGGCTAGCCACGCGAACCTATCTGGTCGAGGCCTATGCGCGCCCCGCCATGGTCCTTGTCATTCTTGGAGCCGTGGCGGTCTCGTGGCTGCGGCTCGGTTTTGCGGAATCGGTCTCTGGCCTGGTCGCCGGCGCTACGATGACGACGTGCGCCTGGTTTCTGTCGGTCTGGTGGCTCGGCTTGACGGCAAACGACCGCCGCGATCTGCAATCGATGCTCGCAGAGTCACCGGCCGCGCTGGCCGTCCTCGGCGTCCGGCGTAGCGGACTGCTACGTCGCGGGAAGTAACGCAGCCGATTATGTCCTGCGTCGGCGCCGGAAATACCCCTTCCAGAACCCGCACGCATATCCAACGGTCTCGCAGCACTGCAGCCAGCGCTGGAGAGTCTCGGGCCGTCGCCGCACGGCCGCCGCGATCCACCGGGCGACGCTGCGCCCCACCCGCGCGTGAATTCGAACGACCCCGGGCAGCTCTCCGCGCTCCCGTTCTACGAGCGCCTCTCCCTCCAATTGGTCAAACGCGAACCGGGCGAAGTAAGCAACGCGCATCCGATCGGGTC
>Ga0114129_10000114_pt1 | contig 80730 bp, 101 predicted proteins | sample RhiMetdeltSRZDD1_FD_80071 | JGI IMG/M metagenome (GOLD analysis project Ga0114129, IMG submission 80071) | Populus rhizosphere microbial communities from Tennessee, USA - Rhizosphere MetaG P. deltoides SRZDD1 (version 2) (version 2) | ecosystem: Host-associated > Plants > Roots > Rhizosphere >... | reverse complement strand
CTCCAGCGGTTCGAGCGCCAGCTCCAGCTGACCGAATTCGCCGATCGCCTGCCGGTCCGCGGAAAGCCGGGCAAGCTCACCAGTGCGGCGGCCGGTCTTCCATCAGCCGATCGTCGTTGGAGTCGGACTCCTCGTTCCAGCCCTCGTCGGTCTCGTCGACCGTCTCGTCGGGCAGGATCGGCGGGTCCTCCGGCTCCAGCTGCACGACCCGGTCGTCTTCGGGCGAGTGGGTTCCGTAGGTCAGATCATCGCTGGCCACAGCTTCCAGCTTAGGAGGTTTTGCGGTGGCGCAATACCCGGGACCGCCGATCTCCCCGGCTCCCGACCCGCACTGGCACCCCGACGTCGTCGAGTCCCTCGACCCGCCGCGCGCCCTGCCCGCTCAGGACGACGCCGCCATCGACGCCGCCGAACGCTCCGCAACCCGCTTCACCCTGCTCGTGGGGCTCATTGCCGGGGTGACGCTCGCGGTGGTTCTCATAATCCGGTTGTACGCCGGCTGAGGGGAGGAATGCCCGGCATCCCTCCCGTCATCGATTGGCGGTCACTTCTGCGTGAACGAACTCCACACCGCGGCCGCGCCGGTGTCGCCGGTCTTGAACAGGTAGTAGCCGGTGAACCCGGCCAGCACCAGCGTGACCAGCGCGAGGCCGATCGTTGCGAAGGCGGAGGACCGGCGCGTCTCGCCCTCCGGAGCGGGACGGTTACCAATTGCTGAGTCATCGGCGCGCCCTGCTGTGATCGCTCCGCGATCTCCTCGGGCCAGCGCAGACACGAAGACCAGCGCCAGGGCTGCTGCCCCCAGTCCCAGGCTGAAGTTCAAGGTCGTCTCCCCGTCGGACAGGTGCGTGTCCACCTGGTCCAGGATCTCCTTCGGGTAGTTCTGTGCGACCAGCATGTCGAGCAGCTTCTGCCCGGAGAGCTTGGCGAACCATCCGCCTAGCGGGCCGAGAACGGCCAGGCCCGCGACCGCCCACCAGATCCGCTTGCGCAACGGCGGCACCAGCGCGTAAACCGCCGCCCCGGCCACCAGCAGGGCCAGGAAGGCGATGGCGAAGTGGACGAACAAGGGGTGGGCGGGTTTGCCCAGGATGTAGTCGAACACGGGTAACTCCTCGTCAGGGTCCGTCCCCCCGTGGCTTTGCGCCACAGCGTATGTGTGTTACTGCCGCCGCGCCGCCCCGAGATCTTTTCCGGCATCCGGCACAGTGATCTCGGCCTCGTCACCACCCTTTTCTTGGACGGTTCCAGAGCTCGTGCTTTCATTGATGGCATGTCGTCTGGCGAGCAGCTGTTGCGTTCGGCCGGTCTGCGCGTCACCCGGCCGCGGCTCGCCGTCCTCGAAGTCCTCCACGAGGGCGGGCACCTGGAGGTGGATGAGATCGCGCGGCGCGTCCGCGAACGGCTCGACTCGGTTTCTACCCAGGCGGTGTACGACGTACTCGGCGCCCTGTCGCGGGCGGGCCTGGCTCGGCGTATCGAACCCGCCGGCTCGGCCGCACTGTTCGAGGCGCGTACCGGCGACAACCACCACCACGTGGTGTGCCGCGGCTGCGGTGCGGTCGGCGACGTCGACTGTGCCGTCGGCGCCAAGCCCTGCCTGGAACCCAATGTCACCAACGGTTTCTCCATCGACGAGGCCGAGGTGACCTACTGGGGGCTGTGCCCCGAGTGCCAGGCCCTGCCCCGCGAGTGACCCGTTCGCTGGGCGCGAACCGGGCTGCCGTGCGGCCGCGGCCGCTTCTACGGTGAGAGCATGCCGCTCGCCGCGTACGACGAGATCGCCGACTGGTACGCCGACTACATCTCCGAAGGGGCCGGATCGGCGTACGCCCGCCGCGTGACCACCGCGTTGACACAGCTGCTGCCCACCGCACCGGCCGGCGGCGGCACCTGTCTCGACGTCTGCTGCGGCACCGGCGCCCACGAACCCACCCTGCGTTCGCTGGGCTGGAGCCCGGTCGGCCTCGACCTGTCCACCGGACAGCTGCGCCACGGCCGGCAGGTGATGCCGGTCGCCGCCGCCGACGCGACCGCGATGCCGATCCGGTCGGCCTCGATCACCGCGGCGACCTGCATCCTCGGCCACTCCGACGTGCCCGACTATCCGGCGGTGGTACGCGAAATCGGGCGCGTACTGCGGCCCGGCGGCCGCTTCGTCCACATCGGAATCCACCCGTGCTTCACCGGCGCCTTCGCCGACCGCTCCGATCCCGCTCGTATCATCGTCGACGGCGGGTACCACCGCACCGAGCGGCGCTACGACTCCTTCACGACGCAGGGCGTACGCAACCGGGTCGGGGCGTGGCACTTGCCGCTGGCCGGCATGCTCAACGCGGTGATCGCCGCCGGTATGCAGCTGGCCGAAACGGTCGAGACATCGGCCGAGGGCGACGTCCCCGACGTTTTCGGCTTCGCCGCCGTCAAACCGGCGTAGCGGCCGTTAGACCGCTGTAGTGGCGATCAGACCGCGCCGGCGGTCGTGCCCACCCCGGCCCAGGGTTCCTTCACCGGAGCGCTGGCACCGGCCGGACAGACCCGCTTGAAGTCGCACCACGAGCACAGCGCCCCCGGCTGCACCGGAAACTCCCGATCCGGATCGGCGCCGGCCGCGACGGCCTTCTCGGCCGCCACGATGTCACGAGCCGTGGCCTCCGCCCGGCCGAGATGCCGGTCGAGGGACGCCTCGGTGTGCTCGTGCGCCGCGATCGAGCCGGTCGGCAGGTGATGCAGCTCGACGCGCCGGCACGGCCGCCGGAACTGCCTCGTGCTGGCGTACGCGTACATGGCCAGGGCCAGCGAACCCCGGGCGTCGCCTGAGGACGGCTCGTAGCGGCCGGTCTTGTAGTCGACGATCACGAGTTCGCCGCCCCGCCGGTCGATGCGGTCGGCCCGGCCCGACAGGGCCAGCACGCTCGTCTTCGCCGCGACCGTACGCTCGACGCCGACCGGCTCCTCCAGCGGATCGAGCGTTGACACGTACGCCTCGAACCAGGCCAGCGCCCGGCCGAACACGTCGCGCTCCTGCTCCTCGTCGCGGTAGCCCTCGCGAACCCAGGTCGCCCGCAGCAGCTTGCTCAGCGACGCGGCCCGGCGCTGCTCGGGTGCGACGGCGTACCAGTTCTTCAGGGCGGTGTGCAGGCTGGCACCGAGGGAGTTGTGCGCCCAGGGCGGACCCTTCGGCGGCACCGGCCGGTCCACGTACGTGAAGCGATAGCGCCTCGGACAATCCAGGTACGCCGACAGCTTGCTCGGCGTACAGACGAAGAGCCGGTCCGGCAGGTCGCCGAGGTCGAGACCGAGTTGCTCGGGTTGCTCGGGGATCCGGGGCATGCCACCATCCTGCCCGAGCCGTACGACATTGACAGAACGCCACCCCCGGACAGCTTGGCCGGGCATCGCCCGCAGGGCGGGTCCAGCATTAATGTGCCGCGCGGTACGCGTCGACGAACTGGCCCACCGCGCCCGCCATCAGCTGTACGGCGATGGCGGCCAGCAGCAGGCCGGCGATCCGGGTCAGCACCTCGATGCCGCCGGGCCGCAGCACCCGCACGAGCGTCCCGGAGAACCGCAGAACCAGCCATACCGCGATCATCACCGCCACGATCGCGAGCGCGATGGCGATGTAGTCACCGGCGTCCTCGGCCTTGCGTACCTCCAGCATCGTGGCGACGATCGCGCCCGGACCGGCCAGCAGCGGCGTACCGAGCGGGACGAGGGCGATGTTCGAGGTGGACTGGTGCTGCGGGTCGTCGGCCTTGCCGGTCAGCAGCTCCAGCGCGACGAGGATGAGTAGCAGCCCGCCGGCGCCTTGCAGGGCGGGCAGGTCGATCTGCAGATAGTCGAGGATCTTCTGCCCGGCGACGGCGAAGATCACTATGACGACCAGGGCCAGCGCGACCGCCTGCCACGCCGCCCGGTTGCGTTCGCGGGCGGGCAGCGGGCCGGTCAGCGCAAGAAAGATCGGAACCATGCCCGGCGGGTCGGTGATGACGAGCAAGGTCACAAACATCTCGCCGAACAGCTGCATGCTCACACTCGACACATTAGAACCCGATCACGGCGTGACCGGGCCGAACGGCTGGGCCGAACGGCTGGGCCGACCGGCTAGGCGACCCGGCTGGGCACCAGGCGGGCGCTGGCGTTCACGTCCTTCGGCAGCTCGACGTCGCGCTGGATGCCATCGACGCCGCACGACACGAGAGCGCCGTGCGCGGAGGTCACCACGGTGGTGTCGTTCTGCCATACCGGCGTTGCGTCACCGTCGGAGGAGCAGGTCGCCACCCGGACGGGCGGTGAGGCGGGGTTCGCCTGGAACGCCGTGACTGATCGGGCCAGGTTGATAATCCACATTCCGCCGTCGAACGGCATCGCCAGGTGCTGCCCGTCGGGCGAGACCGCCGCCCGCTCGACGCCTTGCGCCAGAAGGTCGTGGCAGCCGGCCATGGCGGCCTTGCGTACGCCCTGCTCACCGGCGACGACGCGGGCCAGGCACGGCCGGCCGGAGCCGGGCGAGGCGACGAGCCCGAAGGTCTGCGAAAGCGAGCTGGTGTAGACGTATTCCAGGTCGGTGCCGTCCAGCGGGCCACCCGGCCGCCAGGCGTCGATCTTCCCGGTCGACGTGGTCAGAACCACTGTGGACGCCACGAAGCCGATCGGCGTCTCGCCCTCGGGCACCGTCGTCGAGGCGACCTCGACCGCGCCGTGCCCGGTGACGTCGCGGACCGACAGCGTCGTTCCGGTGAGGATGGCGATCTGCGAGCCGTCGCCGCTCACCGTCCAGGCGGCCGGCCGGGTCGCGACCGGCCGGGTGGTGCCGTCGTACTGCACCAGCCGGACGCCCTTATCGTCCCCGGCGAGCCAGCCCAGCGGTACGCGGACGACGGTGTCCGGTTCGGTGCCGCCGGCGGCCAGCCATTTGCCGGCCGCGGAGTCCCAGATCCGGTTGCCCACCACGACATCGACCCGCAGCATCACCGGCGAGTAGTCGATAACCTGTCCGGTCGCGTGCGGGTCGAGTTCGATGGCGCCGAGCCCGGCCGCTCCGTTGCCACCACCCCGGCCGGGCGATCCCTCGGGGAGCCACCAGCCGCGCAGCGACACGGCCGTGCCGAGCGTCAGGACGAACGCCAGGACGGCCGCCACCCCGCCGATGGACGTACGCCGGCGCACGATCCGCCGGGCCTGCCCGACCGCGACGGTGGCCATGTCGGCGGCGGTGGGAATGTCGTCGGCCCGCTGCGAGAACAGCATCCGCAGGGCGTCATCGCTGCGGGGCGCCGCTATGTCGGTCGGTGGGCGTAGCGCCTTCATCGCCCCTCCGCCGTGGCTGCGATCGGGAGGGCCCGCTGCTGAGGAACCGGCCGCTGCTGAGGAACCGGGCGGCGGTCTCCGGACGGGCGTACCGGCTTGCGGTCCGGCCCCGCCTTCGCCGCCGCGGGCGGGTCCGCGACCGTAGCCGCAACCGGTGCGGTGTCGGTCGTGATACCCGGAACGTGGACGCCCTCGGCCACGAGCCGCTGCCGGAGGGTGCCGAGGGCCCGGGAGGTCTGGCTCTTGACCGTTCCGGCCGAGATGTTGAGGAGTTCGGCGGTCTGCGCTTCGGACATGTCCTCGTAGAAACGCAGAACGAGCACGGCGCGTTGTCGTGCCGGCAGAGCTTTAACGTGTTTCCACAGCAGATCGCGGTCGAGCTGCTCCTCCGTGGCGTCGCCGACGGCCCGCTCGGGCAGGAACTCGGTCGGCCGCTCGCCGTGCCAGCGCCGCCGCCACCATGACGTCGCGGTGTTGACCAGGACGCGGCGCGCGTACGGCTCAACCGCTTCGATCTCGCCGAGCCGCTTCCAGGCCAGGTAGGTCTTGGTCAGCGCGGTCTGGAGCAGATCCTCCGCGGTCGCCCAGTCCCCGGCGAGCAGGTACGCGCTGCGCAGCAAGGCAGCGGAGCGAGCCGCGACGAACTCGCGGAACTCGTCCTCCATCTGCGATCGCCCGGCCACGCGTCACCCGCCTCCCCGCCAGACAGCTGTCGGCACAGGCTCCCACACGGGAGCAAGCCGGATCTAGAGCCGATCGGCGCTTTCGGGCCCCGCGTTGGTACATCTTCACGGCCACGGTCCAGCGCGACTTGCCACTACGCGACGGCCTCGACCCACGGCATCCCGGCCGCCGACCGAAGACGTCCAAGATCCGCGAGCGTTCTTTGCTCGCGGATCTCTGGGCGTCTGCAGTGTCGGCTTCCAGGACGGATGCCCGGCGCTCGCCGAAGGCGAGGCCCAGCAACTCAGCCTTCTTCTTCGGCTTCACGGCCGAGGCGGGCCTCGACGGCGGCCGGCTCGTACATCTCCTCGACGACGCGCAGGTACAGCTCATTGGGGTTGGGCAGGTGCTTGACCTCGCGCAGCGCCTGGTCCTGACCGGCCGACTCCAGCACGAAGGTCCCGTAGTTGAGCATGCGGCCCAGCGGGGACTGCTCGTACTTCATGTCCGTCACCCGCAGCAGCGGCATCATCGCGACGTTGCGGGTGATGAGGCCCTTGACGACCATCACGCGCTTGTTGGTCAGGATGAAGCGGTCGTAGTACCAGTCCGCGACGCTCCACCCGACCCAGCCCATGACGACCGCGTAGCCGACGACGGCGAGCACGCTCAGGCTCGACATGTTCTGCTTCGCCAGGTATCCCGTCAGGTAGCCGAGCACCAGAGTCGCGACCGCGCCGGCCGTGATGTGTTGCAGCAGATGGATCCAGTGCTTGCGCCATTCGCCGCGGTAGCGCTCGGTCGGGAAGAGATACCGGGCGACCAGCGCGCTCGGCTCGTCCTCCAGCGGCAGTACGCGCCGCGGGCTGATGGGTACGCCGCCCCCGCCGAGTCCGGAGATCTCCTCTTCGGAGATGTCGGGCAGCTCCTCGGGTCCCGGGAAGCGGGGCAGCGCCTGGCCGACCGGACCGCTTCCGCTGGCCGACGCGGCCGCACCGGCGCCGATCGGCGCCCGCCCGATGAAGTGCGTGTCGTCATCGGACGGTCTACGCCCACCGCGTGTACGCGGAATCGGTTCGGTGTCACGCTCGCGCCGGCGCGGTTCCTCGCTGCCGTCGGGCTCATCCACGGGACCGGTCATGGGGGTGGCGGGCGGGCTAGGCGACGAGGTTGGAGAAGAAGTCGCCCACGCCCTGAGCGATGTCCATCACGGTGCCGCCCAATGCTTTCACGACGTTGGCTGCCGAGTCGGGTCGGAACGCAACGAAGAAGATCAGAAAGGCAATCCCGCCCCAGGTCATGATCTTCTTGATCATCTGGGCCACTCCCCCTCCGGATTGCGGCGCTACTCGCCACAACGTCTCCATCAGAGTATCAGCAACGAGGTCGGCGGTGAATCATTCGGACACAAGGTGGCCCGGGTTGGTGAAGGTCAGTATCGCCAGGTCACGGCGTACGCAAAAGGTATGGTGACGGTGCGCCGTAGACCAGTCCACCGGGGACGCGATCGGCGAGATCGTGAAGGGACAGATCGCCTGCGAGCAGGTATCCGGCCGAGGCCGGCCAGGCGACCGCCCACAGCCACCGCCCGAGCGCCTCACCGACGTAGGCACTGCGATCCTCGGGCGCGTCGAGGGCCCATAGTGGAGCCGGATGCCCGGCGATTTTCACCTTGGCATGGGCGGCCGTCGCCTGGGGCAGCGGGCCGGGGTCGGGTCCGGGCAGGCCGGCGAAGCGTACGCCCAGCCCCACGCCGGGCTCCTCGGCGATGAACAGGACGTCGGCCGGGCCGTCGGTGAGGTTGGCGGGTCCGGTGCAGGCCAGTACGCTCGCGCTCACTCCACTGCGGTCGTCGCCGACCCAGCCGATGCCGGTGACTGTCCATCCTGGAGGCAGGGGCCACGGGCACCAGATCGGGAAGCCGTTCTCGGCCGCGCGGGCGGCCGCCTTACTCACGACTTCAGTGCCGACGCGCGCGGCCACATACAACGGCGGGACGATGCCGCAGCCGTCGCAGCGCCAAACGGACCGAGTAAGGTCCGGCGGCCTGATCGGGCCACCACAGCGCGGGCACGACACGTCCACCCCCACGACACCACCCTGCTCCCCCGCCCGACGGCCGTCAAGCCCAGCCTGGAACGGGTGAGACGATTAAGCAGACCTGGTGGACGACCAGTGGAAAAGCGCCATTGCCACGCTGGTGGCCAGGTTGAACGAGGAGACGCCGGCCCGCATCGGGATCGCCACCAACTGGGTTGCCGCCGCGCGTACGCCCGCCGACACGCCGTGCCGCTCGGAGCCGAACGCGAGCACCGCATCGTCGGGGAAGGTCACCGACCGGATGTCCGCCCCGGCCGGGTCCAGGACAAAGAGCGGTCCCGGTGGCGGTGCCGCGACCCGCCCGACCGACGTCGCGAAATGCAAGCCCGCCGCCGCGCGTACAACCGAGGGGTTCCAGGGATCCACGGACCCGGTGGTGACCACTCCGGTGACCCCGAACCCCGCCGCCAGGCGGACCACGGCGCCGATGTTTCCCAAGTGCCGGGGGTTGTCGAGGAGCACGAGCGGAGCCTCGCGCCGGGCCGGCAGGGTGACCATCGGATAGGCGGCGAGCGCGGCGATCCCCGTGGGATGCACGCGGGGCAGGAGCCGCCCGAGCGGGCCCTGCACGAGCAGCGCTTCGAAGCGGCCGGCGAGGTCGGGAGCGAGGTCGTGGACGAGCCCGAGCGCCGCGGACCGGTCGGTGGCGACGGCGAGCGGGACGTCGGCGCCGAAGCGCAGCGCGTGTTTGACCGCATGGAAGCCGTCGAGCAGCAGATGGTTCGCCTCCAGCGCTCGCCACCGGGCTTCCACGGGCTCGTACACAGGCCGAAGGGTAGCCCACGGCAAAGGCCGGACCAGCTCGGTCCGGCCCCTGTAGCGGTAGGCGGTTAAGGATGCAGTGCCCGGTTCAAGTCCGTCAGGAACTTGTGCTCCGAGGCGCTCGTACGGGCTCCGAGGGGCCCGCCGGAGTGAGACGCGCCGCTGACCCGGGCGGCGATGTTCAGCAACCACTGCCGGTACGCCGCGGCGTCAGCGGGGTCGGCCCGGCGGGCCAGAACCGCGGTGGCGGTGCGGCAGTTGACGAGGACCTCGGTGATGCCGGCGTGGCGGTCCCGGAACTGCTCGGCGGTGGGTGGATCCGGGTCGGCCTCGGTGTAGATGGCCGCCACGGCGGCCCGGACCAGATCGGAGTCGGAGACGGTGCCGGCGGCGATGGCGTCGATGCCCGCCAGACCCTCGGCGACCGTACGCCGGTCGCTGTCCGGTTCGGCCGACGTCGCGGCGATCATGACTCGTGCGGGTAGCCGGGTGAGCAGGTCCCACTCGTCCGGCGCGAAGGCGATCGGCGGTGCGGAGGCAATCCGCTGTCCCGCCGCTGGTTGGCTCGGCATTGCGACCTCCCTGAAGGTCAGCATATGCCCGGCGGGTCGCAACGGTGTCCCCAATGACCGCGTACGAGTGGCGCAGGCGGGACCATCGGCGTGTTGCGTACGCTCAGTGACGGAATGTGTACTGTCGCCGATGTGATCCGGTTAACCCTATACACACCAAACCGGCCTGCGGCAGGATAGGTTTCAAGAGCGTGGGCGGCGGGTGCGTTAGAGCCTCGCCGCTCATTGCGTTCATCCGCGTTTCGCGGCGGTCATTCACCGCAAGGGCGTTTCACCGCGAGGGGGCGGGATGCAGTTCGGCCGGTACTTCGAGGAGTTCGAGGTCGGCGCGGTGTACAAGCACTGGCCGGGCAAGACCGTCACCGAGTACGACGACCACCTGTTCTGCCTGCTGACGATGAACCACCACCCGCTGCACATCGACGCGCACTACGCCGAGACGCAGACCGACTTCGGCCGCAACGTGGTCGTCGGCAATTACATCTACTCCCTGCTGCTGGGCATGTCCGTCGCCGACGTCAGCGGCAAGGCCATCGCCAACCTTGAGGTCGAGTCGCTGCGCCACATCGCGCCGACCTTCCACGGCGACACCATTTACGGCGAGACCACCGTTCTGGACAAGCGGGAATCCGCGTCCAAGCCCGACCGTGGCGTCATCACCGTCGAAACCCGCGGTTTCAAGCAGGACGGCACCATGGTCTGCGTCTTCAAGCGCCGCGTGATGGTTCCCAAGAAGCCCGAGTAGTCTCGGGCCGTGCATCCCCTGCTCACCGCCCGCTGGCTGGCTCGCCACGCCCTCGCGCTGACGCTCGTCACCGCCTGCGGGTTGCTCACCTGGTGGCAGGTCACCCGCGCCATCGGCGGCAATCTCCTGAGCTACGGGTACGCCATCCTCTGGCCGGTCTTCGGCGGCTTCGTCATCCTCATTTGGGTACGCGAAATGCGCCTGGCCGTACGCGGCGCACCGGCGCCGGTGGTGCAGCGCGGTCCGGCCGAGGGCTTCGGGCACCCGGTCATGGTCGAGCGGGCGGTGACCCCGGCCACCGCGGCCGAAGCGGCCGGCGACGATCCCGCGTTGGTGGAGTACAACCGACTTCTGGCCTGGCTCGCCGCGAACCCCGGCGCCCGCCCGGCCGACTACCCCGGTGCCCTGGAGGAACGCTCATGAACGCCGCGCACACCCGCTACCGCGTCGCCGCGTACGTCGTCGGCGTGATGCTGCTGGTGCTGGTGCTGATCGCCATGCCGATCAAGTACGCCGGCCACAACGACACCCCGGTCGCGATCATCGGGCCGATCCACGGCTGGCTGTACGCCATCTACCTCGTCATCACCTTCGACCTGGCCCGGCGTACGACCTGGCCGCTGCGGCGGACGCTGGGCGTGATGCTGGCCGGAACCGTTCCGTTCCTGTCGTTCTACGTCGAGCGCAAGGTGAACAAGTGGATCGCGCAGTCGGCTACGGCGACCCTGGAGCGCGAGAAAGCCGGCGTCTGACAACGCCGGCTCCACGATGAGTGGTTGCTACTGAGCGGCCACCTGGGCGCGGACCTCGTCCATGTCCAGCTCGCGAACCTTGCCGATCAGCTCCTCCAGGGCGGCGCCGGGGAGGGCACCGGGCTGGGCGAAGACGATGACGCCGTCGCGGATCGCCCAGATCGTCGGGATCGACCGGATGTCGAACTGCATCGCGAGGTCGGGGTTGGCCTCGGTGTCGACCTTCGCGAAGGTGATGTCCGCGTGCTTCTCCGACGCGGCCTCGTACACCGGCGCGAAGCGCATGCACGGCCCGCACCAGCTCGCCCAGAAGTCCACCAGGACGATTCCCTCGCCACTCGTGATCTCCTCGAAGTTGGCCGAGGTCAAGCTCACGGTCGCCATGTCACGCTCCGATCTGACGGTTGTGTTCGCTTGTGTCAACCGGACTGCTACCCGTCGCATTCCCCACCAAGCGTGGTGCTAATCACCCTAGTGCGCGGCCTGTGCCCGATTTATACCTGGGTCGGGCCCATGCCCGGCGGATCAGGCGCGATAGTCCCGCAGGAGGCCCCGCGAGATGATCGTCTTCTGGATCTCGCTCGTCCCCTCGCCGATGAGCAGGAACGGCGCCTCCCGCATGAGCCGCTCGATCTCGTACTCCTTGGAGTAGCCGTAGCCGCCGTGGATGCGGAACGCGTCCTGCACCACCTCGGCGCAGTACTCGCTGGCCAGCAGCTTGGCCATGCCGGCCTCGACGTCGTTACGCTGGCCGGAATCCTTCAGCCGGGCGGCGTTGACCATCAGCGCGTGGGCCGCCTCGATCTTCGTACCCATCTCGGCCAGCTTGAACGCCACCGCCTGATGTTCGGCGATCGGCTTGCCGAACGTCCGCCGCTGCTGGGCGTACGCCGCCGCCAGCTCGAAGGCGCGCAGCGAGATGCCGCAGGCGCGGGCGGCCACGTTCACCCGGCCGACCTCGATGCCGTCCATCATCTGATAGAAGCCCCGGCCGGGGTGGCCGCCGAGGATGGCCTCGGCCGGGACCCGATGCCCGGAGAGGATCATCTCGGTGGTCTCGACGCCCTTGTAGCCCATCTTCTCGATCTTGCCGGGGATGGTCAGGCCGGGCGCCGTCTCGCCGAAGCCGGGCTCCTTCTCCAGCAGGAACGTCGTCATGTTGCCGTAGACGGTCGGCGCGCCCAGCTCGGTCTTCACCAGCGTGGCGACGACGCTGGCGTAGCCGCCGTTGGTCAGCCACATCTTCTGCCCGTCGATGACGTATCCGCCGCCGGACGGCACGGCCCGCGTCTTGATGGCCGCCACGTCCGAGCCACAGTCCGGTTCGGACATCGAGAACGCACCCCGGATCTCACCGGTCGCCATGCGCGGCAGCAGGCGGGCCTTCTGCTCCGGCGTACCGTGCTGCGACACCAGGTACGCCACGATGAAGTGGGTGTTGACGATGCCGCTGACGGACATCCAGCCCCGCGAGAGTTCTTCGACCACGAGCGCGTAGGTCAGCAGCGACTCGCCCAGACCGCCGTGCTCCTCGGCGATGGTCAGGCCGAACAGGCCCATTTCCCGCATACCGTCGACGATTTCTGTCGGATAGGCGTCATCGTGCTCCAGCTGCTGCGCCCGGGGAATGATCTCCTTGTCCACGAACTCCCGGACCGTGGCCAGGATGGACTCCTGGATGTCGGTGAGGCCGTACGTACGGGCGAGGCGAGGCATGGCAAGCCCTCCGGTCGATGCGTCAGTTACTTAACGGTCATTCAGCCTGGTCGAGTATCTCGCGTGGATCGATCCGCGGAGAAGGTGGGACAGCCCTGGAAGCTCTGTGAAAAGCTTCACCCCGTCTAGTACCCTGCGCCAGTACGCCACCCCGGGAGCACGGCGCTCCCTTCGCGATCTCGCAGTTGGGCGGGATCGAATGAGGCAAGTTCAGGAGCCCACAGATGACCTACCCGCCAGCGCCGGGGAGCCCTGACCCGTACGGTCAGCAGAACCCCTACGGCCAGCAGCCCGACCCGTACAACCCCTATGGCGCGGCGCCCGGATCCCCGGCACCCCAGTACGGTCAGCCACAGTCGCCGTACGCGCAGCCCTATGCGCCGGTCGCACCGCCGACGAACACCATGGCGATCCTGTCGCTGGTCTTCGCCTTCGTCTTCGCACCGCTCGCCATCGTCTTCGGCCACATGGCCAAGAAGCAGATCCGCGAGCGCGGTGAGGGCGGCGAGGGCCTGGCCACCGCCGGCCTCGTGCTCGGTTACATCTTCACCGGCCTGACGCTCGTCGTCTGCTGCATCTACGGCATCGTCATCGTCGCGGCCGTCAACGAAGGGTCCACGACCTACTGACGCCGGCCTGAGACAAGCGCGCCAGCGGGTGCGGCGGGACCATACCCGCTGGCGCGCGTTCGTACTATGCAGGTTGCGTGCCCACACGAACCTGGCCCGCCGGGCGCGCCAGCAAACGGAAGGAAGACGCGTGACCTACCCGCCGCCTGGCAACCCCGACCCCTACGGCCAGCAGCAGCCGTCGCCGGACCCGTTCGCGACGCCGCCGGCATATGACCCGACGGCGCCGCCGCCGCCACCGCCGCCCGCGTACGACCCGTATGGCCAGCGGCCGGTGTCGCCGCCCTCCAGCCCCTTCACGCCGCCGCCGGTGCCGCAGAACCCCTATGACCCGTACGCGCAGCAGCAGCCGTACTCGCCGGCGCCGCAGCCGCAGTACGGCCAGCCCTACGGCACGCCGCCGCCGTACCCGTACGGCCCGCAGATGGCCGATCCGAACAAGCAGAACGGTCTGGCCATCGGTGCGATGGTCACCGGTATCGCCAGCATCATCCTCGGCTGCTGCTGCTGGCCGGTCGGCCTGCTGGCGGGGGTGGCCGGCGGGGTGATGGGTTTCGTCGCCCGCAAGCAGATCGAGGAGCGCGGCGGTCAGGGCAACGGCATGGCGCTGGCCGGCATCATCACCGGCGGCGTCGGCGTCCTGCTCGGCATTCTCGGCCTCATCCTCGCCGTCACCGGCGTCAACCAGAATCTCATCAACGACATCCTGAACAACAGCGGCAGCTCACTCTACTGAGGACTCCGCTCGGCAAAACGCCCGCCGCGTCTGGTGACCCGGCGGGCATTTGCCATGGGATGCCTAGAAGGCGGCTTGGCGTACGCTGTTGCCGCCGTCGACGACGAGCAGCTGCCCGGTGATGTAGGACGCCGCCGGGGAGACCAGGAACGCGATCGCCCCGGCCACCTCATCGGGCGTACCCGGCCGGCCCATCGGCGAGCCGTAGCCCTGCTTGAGTTCCACCAATGTGGACGCCGACGTGTGAATCAGGCCGGGCGCGACCGCGTTGACGGTGACGCCGTCGGCGATCAGCTCCATCGCCAGCGCCCGCGTCAGCCCGAGTACGCCGGCCTTCGCCGCGGCGTACGCCGCCTCCGCGGGCAGGGCGTTGACGGGCCCGGCGGTGGCGGAGAGGTTGACGATGCGGCCCCAGCCGCGCTCGGACATGCCGTCGCCGAACGCCCGGCTGCACAGGAACGCGGTCGTCAGGTTCCGGTCGATCTCCGTACGCCACTCGTCCGCGGTCAGCTGAGCGACCGGCCGGATGATCTCGGGCGAGGCCCGGCTGGCCAGGCCGGCGTTGTTGACCAGGATGTCGACGTCGCCGAGCTGGTCGGCGACCGCGTCGGCGAGCGCGGCGACCTCGGCCTCGTCGGTCAGGTCGGCCACGAAGCCGGTGACACCCAGCTCGGTGGCGCGCTCGTGGATCCGCCGCGTGGTGGAGACGATCGCGACCTTGGCGCCGAGCCGGTGCAGCAGCCGTGCGGTCGCGTAGCCGATGCCATAGGGGCTGCCGGCCCCGGTGATCAGCGCGACCCTGCCGCCGAGCGAGAACGGGTCAGGTATATCCATGGCTCCGATCCTCGCCCATGGGTACAACCCCGGCAACGGCGCCCCCGGCGGATTACGCAGGCGGAGTGAACGACGAAGTACGGCTCATGCCGGCGGCCCGGCCCTTGCCGGCGATGACGAGGGCCATTTTCCGCGACGCCTCGTCGATCATCTCGTCGCCGAGCATGACCGCGCCGACCTTGCCGCCCGCCTCGGAGGTGGCGTACGCGTACGCGTCGAGGATCAGCTCGGCGTGGTCGTAGTCACCCTGCGACGGCGAGTACACCTCGTTGGCCGCGTCGATCTGGCCGGGGTGCAGCACCCACTTGCCGTCGAAGCCGAGCGCGGCCGACCGCTGGGCCACCTCGCGGAACCCGTCGACGTCGCGGATCTGCAGGAACGGCCCGTCGATGGCCTGCTTGTCATGCATTCGGGCGGCCATCAGTATCCGCATGAGGATGTAGTGGTAGGGGTCGCCCGGGTAGCCGGGCAGGAGCCCGCCGACCACGAGGGACTTCATGTTGATGCTGGCCATGAAGTCGGCCGGGCCGAAGATGATGGTCTCGACGCGCGGTGACGCGGCCGCGATGGCGTCCACATCGACCAGTCCGGCGGCGTTCTCGATCTGCGCCTCGATGCCGATCGCACCGGCGTCGAGGCCGATCGTCTTCTCGATCTGGGTCAGCAGGAGGTCCAGCCAGTGCACCTGGGCGGCGCTTTGCACCTTCGGCAGCATGATGCAGTCGAGGTTGGCCCCGGCGCCCTCGACGACCTCGATGACGTCGCGGTAGGTCCACGGGGTGGTCAGGTCGTTGACCCGCACGACCCGGACCCGCGAGCCCCAGCCACCCTCGTTCAGCGCGGCCACGATGTTCTTGCGCGCGTCGGGCTTGGCCAGCGGGGCGACGGCGTCCTCCAGGTCGAGGAACACCTGATCCACGCCCAGCCCCTTGGCCTTGTCCAGCATCTTGATGCTGGAGCCCGGCACCGCCAGGCAGGACCGGCGGGGACGACCGTTGGCACCCATGCACCCTCCCTATGGCCCTGGTTCAGAATTCCGAACCAGGGCCAAGCAACCGTTCAGTAACTTCGACAAGGTAACCTTCCCGCGTGCCCTCGGAGAACGCATCTGTGGAAGATGTCACCGGCGCGCGTACGGCGGTGGTGACCGGAGCGAGTTCCGGCATCGGTACGGCCGCGGCGCTGGCCCTGGCCCGGCTCGGATGGCGGGTCGCCCTGGTCGGGCGCCACCCCGGCCGCCTCGCCGACGCCCTGGCCCGCGTACGCCAGGCGGCGACCGGCCCCGATCCGCTGGCGGTGCCGGCCGACTTCGCCGACTTCGCCTCGGTCCGCGAGGCCGCCGCGCAGCTGCACAAGCTGGACCGCATCGACGTGCTGGCCAACAACGCCGGTGCCGTCGCATCGCGCCGGGCGACCACTGTGGACGGACACGAGCTGACGATACAGACCAACCATCTCGCCCCGTTCCTGCTGACACAGTTGCTGCGGGACAAGCTCGAACCGGGCGCTCGCATCATCACCACGGCGTCGGTCGCGCACGGCATGGGCCGCCTCGACCCCGACGACCTGTCCCGGGCGAACGGCTACTACAACGTCTGGATGGCGTACGGCGCCTCGAAGGCGGCCAACATCGCCTTCGCCGCCGAGGCTGCCCGGCGCTGGCCGCAGCTACTGTCGTTCTCCTACCACCCGGGCGTGGTCCGGTCGAACTTCGGTACGCCGCTGGCCCGCCTCTACTACAAGGTGGCGGTCTGGCTGAAGTCGCCGGAGCAGGGCGCCGACACGCTCGTCTACCTGGCCACCGCACCGGCCGATCACCTCGTCAACGGCGGCTACTACGACGAGCGCAAGCCCGTACGCCCCAAGCCCTACCTGGAAGAGCCGGAGATCGCGGCCCGCTTGTGGGAGAAGTCGCTCGAACTGACCGGCCTATAGCTCGGGGTCGACCGGCAGCCGCTTGCGCGGCGTACCGAGGATGACGAAAACGACGCCGCTGACCAAGAGCGCGATGCCGGCCCAGGCCAGCGGCCGGGGGCTCTGGCCGAGCCACAGCCAGCTGATGAGGGCGGCCCCGGGCACCTCCAGCATGACGACCATCGAGACCGCCGTCGCCGACATCTCGTGCAGGGCATAGTTCAGCATCGAGTGCCCCAACAGCTGGGTGCCGACGGTCAGGCCGATGATGGCGAGCCAGACGCTCACGGCGTACCCATGAAGGGGTATGCGGCCGAGCAGGCAGGCGGCGCCGAGCGCGGCCGCGCACACCGCGTAGCAGATGGTGGTGTAACTGGTCGTGCTGGCCTGAGCGCGGGCCCGCTCGCCGAGGATGGTGTAGACGGCGGCGGCCAGGCCGCCGGCGATCGCGAGCAGGTCGCCGACGAGGGCCCGGGGGCTGGTCGACAGGTCGGCGCCGGTCGCGACGGCGGTGCCCAGGACGGCCGCCCCGATGCCCAGCCACATGCCGCGGCTCGGGCGGTCCCCGAGGAAGAACGCGATGATGCCGGCCCAGACGGGCTGGGTCGCGGCGAGTGCGGTCGCCGTTGCGACTGCGGTGAGTTGGGCACCGGCCATCCACGTGGCGAAGTGGAGGGCCAGGAAGATTCCGGCCAGTACGCTCCAGCGGACCTCGCGCCGGCGCCACAGTCCCCGCAGTTCGGCGCGCCGGGTGGCGGCCGCGGCCGGTACGAGCACAGCGGTCGCGAGAGCGTTACGCCAGAAGGCCAGTGCCAGCGCGGGCGCGGCCGCGAAGGCGATCAGCGGGCCGGAGGTGGAGACCGCCACGACCGCCACGGCCAGGGCGAGCGCGGTCTTGAGGCTGATCTTCACGGTCGCGACGCTAACAGGCACTACTCTCGCACCACTGCGTGACCGGCTCGAAAACGATTGCAGCTCCCGCGGCGGCCCAACCGGATTACTCGATGTCGCTTCGGACGATGCACACCTGGTGATCAGATCGCTACGCTCAGATCCGTCGTGCAATTTGCATATTTCAACGGACTTCACGAGGACTTCGAGGGGTCACCAGTGCTGGGATCGCATCGCGCCGTCCTGTTCGACTTCTTCGGCACCCTCAGCCAGGCCTGTCATCGGGGGACCGCTCACCAAGAGGTGGCCCGCGTCCTCGGCTGCCGGCTGGAGGAGCTGACGGCCGTTCTGGACACGTCCTTCTACCCCCGCAGCCGGGGCGAGTACGGCGACGCGATCGCAACGCTGCGCTGGATCGCCGGCGAGCTGGGTCTGCGGCCGGACGCCGCCACGCTGCGGGCCGCTCATCGGGCGCGCATCGCGGCCTTGCGGGCCGACCTCCGGCTGCGGCCGCAGGCGTACCCGGTGCTGCGGCGATTGCGGCGGGCCGGGTACAAGCTCGCGGTCGTCAGCGACTGCGGCTGGGAGCTTCCGGAAATCCTGCCGGCGCTGCGCATCGCCCCGCTGCTCCACGCGAGCGTGTTCTCCGTCCACATCGGATCATGCAAGCCCGATCCGGCCATGTATCTTGCCGCCTGCGCCGCGCTGCGGGTCGAACCGCGGCAATGCCTCTACATCGGCGACGGCGGCTCCCGGGAGCTGACCGGCGCGAGCGCGCTCGGGATGGGCGCGATCCGCCTGGCCGCTCCCGATCTCGCAGAACATCTCGTCTTCCGGTCCGACGAGAGCTTCTGCGGGCCGGTGGCGGTGTCCCTGAGCGACATCGCCACCGGTTTACTCCCCGCTGCGGCGTCCAAATCCGCCGCGGCCATGGCGTACGCGGCCGGCTGGACGGCGGCACCGAGCCGAGCTGGGGACAGGCGGGCGGTGGGTGTGTGAGGATGTCGGCATGCACCCGCTGGTGGAGGAGGCGGCCAAGAAGGCCGCGGTGGCGTGGGTCGGCTTCGGCGACGGTCCGGCGTACTGCGTCTGGGTTCTGCCGCAGGACGGCCGGCTCTACGTGATCTGCGGCCCCGGCGAGCAGAGCCTGCCCGGTCTCGCCGAGGCGCTGACGAGCGGATCCGCCGCCCAGGTGACGCTGCGCGGCGACCACGGCGGCACGATCGTCACCTACACCGCCGCGATCACCGAGATCCGGTCCAACAGCACCGAGTGGGAGGCCGTCGCGCCGCCGATGGCGACCAAGCGGCTCAACGCGTCCGGCCGCGCCGACGACCTCGTGGCACGGTGGGCCGCCGAGTGCGTACTCGTGGCTCTAATACCGGAAGAGCGAGGCGTGAGCGCCGATCTCTCCGACAAGTCGCTCGCCCACCCGCCCCGCCCAGCGGCCGTCGTACGCGAGACTCGCAAGCCGTTCCGCTTGCATCGGGTCAAGAAGCGCTGACCGACGCCGGCGCGGAGCCGCCCGACGGGGTCACCGCGACCACGGCCCGCTTCTGCACGACCGTGCCGAGCAGGTGCACCTCGATGATGTCGTAGAGGATCTGCTGCGCGAACGGGTCGCCCTCGGCGAAGTCCTTCCCGTCGGCGCGAGCGATGACGCAGTAGACGAGGTAGTGCCCGCGGTAGTCCCAGCCGAGATGGGTCGACGACAACGCCAGCACCTTCGTGGCGGTCGACGGCACGTAGCCCTTGAACCGGCCCTGCCGCGCGTCGATCAGAGTCTTCGTCTGCTCGTACGCCCGCTTCGCGTCGGCCGCGCTGGCGAGATTGAAGATGCCACCGGTGACGTAGTAGTCCTTGGTCGGCGAACGCAGCGTACCCCGCACGACCTGGGTGCAGCCGACCGCGGCGATCAGCGCCGTCAGCTTGCCGTCGGTCGCCACCTTGCAGTCCTTGTGCAGCTGCGTACCGAGGACGGTGTAGACCGGCTGGTTCTTGGCGATGGTGATCGCCTTGGTGGGGAACACCTCGGCCACGGTCAGCGGCTGCGGGTCGGCCTCGCGGGAGGAGATGTCGCGGGGCAGCGCGGTCGGCGCCGGCTCCTGGGCGTGCGCGCTGGTGCCGGCCCGCTCGTCGCGCAGGATCTGCCAGCTGCCCAGCCCGCACACCGCGAGCAGGACGAGGGCCGCCAGCGCCGCCAGGGACGCCTTGAGCCAGCGCGTGTGGTGTTCGGGTACCGGCGGCCCCGACGGGGGCTGCGTACGCCGCACAGGCATGCCGCGCGGTGGTACAGATCGCGGTGGGACCGTTCGCGGTGGAACGGCATGCGGCGGGACGGCTCGCGGCGGAAGCGACCGCAGCGGTGGCGGTGGCGCAGACGACGGCGTGTACGCCGACCGAGCCGGCCGGGGCCGTTGCTGCGGCGCCCACCCTGGCGGCGCGTCGTCGCGATACCGCGGCGAGCCCGGTCTGGAAGGCGGCTCGGTGTCGTGCGGCTCACGGCGGCGGCGCCCGCCCTCCGACGAGCCATACACACCCATACGGGCCAGGGTAGAGGATGGCACCGGCGGTCCGCCCCCGACCGGCCCGCACATCGAGGTGACAGGGACAATGGCGATCGTGACGGGCGAGCACTACTTCACCGCCGAGCCGGGCACGGCCGCGCGGGATCGTGAGATCTCCTTCAGCGTGGCCGGCCACGAGTTCACGCTCGCCGCCGCCAGCGGTGTCTTCTCCGCCGGCCGCCTCGACCCGGGCACCGCGGTGTTGCTGCGCAAGGCGCCGCTGCCGGACGAGCGTACCGAGGGCGTCCTGCTCGATCTCGGGTGCGGCTACGGGCCGATCACCGCGGTGCTCGCGACCGTGGCGCCTCGCGCTCACGTGGTCGCGGTCGACGTCAACGAGCGGGCTCGGGCCCTGGCCCGGCGCAATGTCGCCGCACTTCAGCTGGATTCACGGGTACGCGTGACGGCGCCGGACGAGGTCGAGGAGAACCTGCTGTTCGACCAGGTCTGGTCGAACCCGCCGATCCGCGTCGGCAAGGAGGAGCTGCACTCCCTGCTGCTGCGCTGGTTGCCGCGGCTGAAGCCGGACGGGGTGGCATGGTTGGTCGTGGCCAAGCACCTCGGCAGCGATTCGCTGTCGGCCTGGCTGGTCGCACAGGGCTACGCCGTCGAGCGCCACGCCAGCCAGAAGGGCTTCCGCATCCTGCGCGTCACGCGGTAGTACGCAGGCTTCTCGTCTGCTCGGCGCGGGCGGCGTACTCGGCCGGATCGGGGTAGCCGACCTCGACCAGGGTGAGCCCGTGCGGCCCCACGACCGGCACCTCGTCGGCTCGCGTGGTCCGCGTCAGCAGGCTGCCCGGCCACTGCGGTGGGCGGCGGCCGTCCCCGACCGCCAGCATCGCGCCCACCAGGCTGCGTACCATCGCCTGGCAGAAGGCGTCGGCCTGCACGGTGGCCACGTAGATGCCGTCCGGATCGCGGCGCCACTCGATCCGGCTCACCCGGCGGATCGTGGTCGCATGCTCCTTGCGTTTGCAGAACGCCGCGAAGTCGTGCTCGCCGACCAGGCCGCCAGCCGCCGCGTTCAGCAAATCCGCGTCCAGCGGCCGGGGCCAGGCCAGGGTGTCGAAGCGCCGCAACGGTTCGGCGCCGAAGCGGGCATCGGTCACGCGGTACTCGTAGCGCCGGTAGAGCGCCGAGAACCGGGCGTCGAACGATTCGTCCACTGTGTACGCCGCGCGTACGCGGACGTCGAGCGGCAGCAGCCCGGCGAGCCGGCGTACGAGGGTGCCGGAGACCGCCGACCACGCGTCATCGGGCAGATCCACGTGGCACACCTGGCCGGTGGCGTGCACCCCGGCGTCCGTACGCCCGGCGACGGTGAGCCCGGTGGCCGTACCGGCGCCGAGGATGCGATCGAGTTCGGCGCTGAGCACCCCGGCGACCGTACGCCGGCCGGGCTGAGCCGCCCAGCCGGAGAAGCCGGTGCCGTCGTAGGAGACGTCGAGCCTGATCCGCGCCATGACTTCCTTCTATAGCAAGCGAGCCGGCACCCGTGGATGCCGGCCCGCCAGAAACGCGGTCTTACTTCTTCTCGTCGGCCTCGGCCTCGATCGCCTCGACCTCGGCGGCGGCCTCCTCGTCGGTGACCTCCGCGTCGGTGTCCGCAGCGGCCGGCGCCTTGGTCTCCTCGGCGGTATCACCGGAGAGCGCGGCGACCACGTCTTCCTTGGCCGCCTTGCGCTTCGCGGTCTTGGTGTTCGTGGTGGCGGCCACCTCAAGCTCCTCGACCAGTTCGATGATCGCCATCGGCGCGGCGTCGCCACGGCGGGGGCCGATCTTCACGATGCGGGTGTAGCCACCGGCGCGGTTGGTGTACCGCGGCGCGATCGTCTCGAACAGCTCCACGAAGGTGTCCTTCTCGCGGATGACGCGACGCACCCGGCGGCGGGCCGCCAGGTCGTCCTTCTTCGCGAAGGTCACCAGACGCTCGGCCAGCGGGCGCAGCCGCTTCGCCTTGGTCTCCGTGGTGGTGATGCGGCCGTGCTTGAACAGCGAGGTCGCCAGGTTGGCGAGCATCAGCCGCTCGTGCGCGGGGCTGCCGCCGAGGCGGGGGCCCTTGGTGGGCGTGGGCATGGTTCTGCTCCCTGTGTGGTGGCGGCAGCGCTTACAGCTGCTCGGTCTCGCGGTAGTCGTCGACGTCGCCGGTGTCGGAGTCGTCGTAGTCGGCGTCGCCGAAGGAGTCGACGACGTTCGCCGGGTCGAAGCTGGGCGCCGAGTCCTTCAGGCCCAGGCCCATTCCGGCCAGCTTCATCTTGACCTCGTCGATCGACTTCTGCCCGAAGTTGCGGATGTCGAGCAGGTCAGCCTCGGTACGCCCGATCAGCTCGCCGACCGTGTTGATCCCCTCGCGCTTGAGGCAGTTGTACGACCGGACGGTCAGGTCCAGCTCCTCGATCGGCAGCGCCAGGTCGGCAGCGAGCTGCGCGTCCTGCGGCGACGGGCCGATGTCGATGCCCTCGGCGGTTTCGTCCAGCTCCCGGCACAGCCCGAACAGCTCGACCAGGGTCGAGCCGGCCGACGCCAGCGCGGTCCGCGGCGAGATGGACGCCTTGGTCTCCACGTCGATGATCAGGCGGTCGAAGTCCGTCCGCTGCTCGACACGGGTGGCCTCCACGCGGTACGTCACCTTGAGCACCGGCGAGTAGATCGAGTCGACCGGGATGCGGCCGATCTCGGCACCGCCCTGCTTGTTCTGCGCGGCGGTGACGTAGCCCCGGCCCCGCTCGACCGTCAGCTCCATGTCCAGCCGGCCCTTGCTGTTCAGCGTGGCCAGCTTGATGTCCGGGTTGTGCACCGAAACGCCGGCCGGCGGCTGGATGTCGCCGGCGGTGACCTCACCGGGGCCCTGCTTGCGCAGGTACATGCTGACCGGCTCGTCGTGCTCGGAGCTGACCGACAGCTCCTTGACGTTCATGACCAGCTCGACCACGTCCTCCTTGACCCCGGGGATCGTGGTGAACTCGTGCAGGACGCCGTCGACCTTGATGCTCGTCACGGCGGCGCCGGGGATCGAGCTGAGCAGGGTACGGCGGAGCGAGTTGCCGAGCGTATAGCCGAAACCCGGCTCCAGCGGCTCGATGGTGAACCGGGAACGGGTCTCGCTGAGCGACTCTTCGGTGAGAGTCGGCCGCTGCGTGATGAGCACTTGATTCTCTTCTCTGTCAGGACGCCCGCTATTTGACGTCACCGATTGAGGTCGGGCCTATCCATCTACCCCGGCAGTGGCGCCCTGGGGATCCCTGGCAAGGCGCACGTCGGCGCCGTGTGCGCACTTGCACACAGGCCGGCGAGCAACGCCGCCAGGGATCGTCCCAGGGATGCCAATGCCTACTTGGAGTAGAGCTCGACGATTAGCTGCTCCTGCACCTGGGTGTCGATGGCACCCCGGACCGGCAGCGAGTGGACCAGGATTTTCAGCTGGGCCGGGATGGCCTCCAGCCACGCCGGTACGGTGCGGCTGCCCGCCTCGCCCTGCGCGACCTGGAACGGGGTCAGCTCCTTCGACTTGTCGCGGACCTCGACGATGTCGTGGTCCGTCACGCGGAACGAAGGAATGTCGACCTTCTTGCCGTTGACCAGGAAGTGGCCGTGCTTGACCAGCTGGCGGGCGTGGTCACGGGACTTGGCATAGCCGGCCCGGTAGACCACGTTGTCCAGCCGCGACTCGAGGATCTGCAGCAGAACCTCACCGGTCTTGCCCGACTTGCGGTTGGCCTCTTCGTAGTACGTACGGAACTGCTTCTCCAGCACGCCGTAGATGCGGCGGGCCTTCTGCTTCTCGCGAAGCTGTAGCAGGTACTCGGTGTCCTTGGTGCGGCCGCGGCCGTGCTGCCCGGGCGGGAACGGCCGGGATTCGAACGGGCACTTGGGCCCGTCGCACTTGCTGCCCTTCAGGAACAGCTTGGTCTTCTCGCGACGGCAACGGCGGCAGTCAGCGCCGGTGTAACGAGCCATTCTCTATCTCCCCCTAGACCCGACGACGCTTCGGCGGGCGGCATCCGTTGTGCGGCTGCGGCGTGACGTCGGAGATGACCCCGACCTCCAGGCCCGCGGCGGTCAGCGAGCGGATGGCGGTCTCGCGGCCCGAACCCGGGCCCTTGACGAAGACGTCGACCTTGCGCATGCCGTGCTCCATGGCGCGGCGCGCGGCGGCCTCGGCGGCCAGCTGCGCGGCGAACGGAGTCGACTTACGGGAGCCCTTGAAGCCCACCTGACCGGCAGAGGCCCAGGAGATCACGGCACCGGTCGGGTCCGTGATGGACACGATGGTGTTGTTGAAGGTGCTCTTGATGTGCGCCTGCCCGTGGGAGACGTTCTTGCGTTCCTTGCGCCGGACCTTCTTGACGGCGGCCCCAGCGCGTGCCTTCGGCGGCATAGCTTTATGCGCTCCTTCTCGATCCAGCTACTACTTCTTGCCCGGCTTCTTCTTGCCGGCGACCGTGCGCTTGGGACCCTTGCGGGTACGCGCGTTGGTCCGGGTGCGCTGACCGCGCACGGGCAGGCCCTTGCGGTGCCGGATGCCCTCGTAGCAGCCGATCTCCACCTTGCGGCGGATATCCGCGGTGACCTCGCGGCGCAGGTCACCTTCTACCTTGAAGTTGGCTTCGATGTGGTCACGAAGCTGCACGACCTCTTCATCGGTGAGGTCCTTGGCGCGCTTGTTCGGGTCGATTCCCGTCGCGGCGAGGGTTTCCTTCGCGCGCGTACGGCCGACGCCGAAAATGTAGGTGAGCGCGATCTCCATCCGCTTTTCGCGGGGGAGGTCGACGCCGACGAGACGGGCCATGTGTGGGCTTACTCCTATGGTTGACGGAGGTCTGTGCCCGTCCCCGCCCCCACCAGCCCGGGTGGGGCCCCGGCCTCCGACCGGGGGTTGGCCATGGGAGTTTCCCGAAAAGGGACGTCCCCGCGGCCGGGACGAGCTTGTGCTGTTCTAGTCGCGTTGCTGCGCAGATCCGCGCGCCGAGGGCTCAGCCCTGGCGCTGCTTGTGGCGCGGGTCGTCACAGATGACCATGACCCGGCCGTGCCGGCGGATGACGCGGCACTTGTTGCAGATCTTCTTAACGCTCGGCTTGACCTTCACGGTTCGCCTTTACTCCGGTTGCCGACACGGACAAGCGCCCGATGTCACTTGTAGCGGTAGACGATCCGGCCACGAGTCAGGTCGTACGGCGAGAGTTCGACGACGACCCTGTCCTCGGGCAGGATACGGATGTAGTGCTGTCGCATCTTGCCGCTGATGTGGGCCAAGACCCGGTGGCCGTTCGCGAGTTCAACCCGGAACATCGCGTTCGGGAGTGGCTCGATTACCCGGCCTTCGATCTCGATGGCCCCGTCCTTTTTCGGCATATCCTCCGCTACCTACATCGGGTGCATTGACTGGCCCACGTTGTCCTCGCGTTCGCCTCCATAGGGGAGGTCCACACGCCAGCCGCGGCACTGTCGCCACCGAAGCGCTGATGGGCATGACAGAGGGGACGCGGTGCGCCGTTGAGTCAGTCTACGCGTGGGTAGGCATCGACACCAAATCAGGTGTCGCGCGCCACCTACGGCAATAGACCGGCATAGAAGTTTACCGCGATCGACCCGGCAACCGCAGCTGAGACGCTCGTCACACGGGCGGCGAACCACACCGGCAACTCCCGCAGGGCCAGCACCGCAGGCACGAGCAACGCATGCGACCGGTACGCCGACACCGACGGTCCGGCCACAAGGGGGATCACCAGCAGGCCCAGGGTCAGGGCGACCAGGACGGCGTATTCGGTGCGCTCTGGTGGGCGTACTCGGAAGAAGGCGAGAAGGACCAGCGCGGACAGCGCGAGAGCGGCCAGGAAGCTGAGCTTGGTCTCCAGCCGCGCGCCCCCGGCGAGCAGGCGGCTCGCGGTGGCCAGGGGGTTGTGCAGGCCGTTGCCGTACTTGGCCTGGATGAGGAAGTAGGCATCCGGGCGGCCGGCGTCGAGCCAGAAGACGACGGCGGTGAAGATCCAGCCGGTGACCCCGATGAGGAACGCGGCGACGGCCGGGAGCCAGCGCCGCCAGAGGACGGCGACCGCTACCGGTATGACGGCGACGAGCACGCCGGTGTTCGGGTACGCCGCCGCGCCGACCGCGGCGCAGACGGCCGCCCACGGCCAGGAGCGGGCCCGCAACGCGGCCACGGCGCCCAGGAGAGCCAGCGTGCCGAGCGAGATCGGGTAGGTCAGGTGGTGGTAGACCGCGCCGGGCAGCAGCGCGGCGAGAACGAGCCAGAGCGGGCGGCGGAAGCCGAGCAGGCGCCAGAGCAGGACCAGCGACCCGTAGAGCGCAGCGAGGCTGAGCAGGTACGCGGCGACGTCATAGGGCAGGCCGGTGACGTGCAGGACGCGGGTGAGCATCGGGTACAGCGGGAACCAGCCGGCATTGCCGCACCACGCGCCCTCCGGAGTGCCGGGCAGGACGATGCCGGGCTGGTCGCTGCACCGGAAGAGGTAGTAGCCGTTCTGCGCGATGTCGACGTAGGTGCCCGCGTCCCATTTCAGGCCGGACTTGACGGCGAACGGCGGCACGCCGGCGATCGCTGCGCAGACCCAGATGACGATCTGCGAACCCAGCAGAACCAGGGCCGGTACGCCCCATTTCGTCCAACGGGGCGCTGGTGGTGCTTCGGAAGGTACGCCGACGGGAACGGCGAGAACGGCGAGCGCCACTGCCGGAGCATCGCAGACTCGGGCCGCTTCCCGCTGCCCCTTTTTCCTTCCGGCTTAACCGCCTACCCGGCGGCGCTTACTTCCCGGCGGCGCTTACTTCCCGGCGGCGCAGCCGATTACCCGGCGGCGCTGCTGAGGAGATCGCCGAGCCGCTCCCGGCCGCCGTCGGGCGCCGTGAAGACCCAGACGCCGTCCTCGAACAGCCCGATCGAGTGCTCGACGTGGGCCGCGTACGAGCCGTCGACGCTGACCACCGTCCAGCCGTCGGCCAGCTCCAGCGTCCGCGGCGACCCCATGGTGATCATCGGCTCGATCGCCAGCGCCATACCGGGCACCAGGAACGGGCCCTTGCCCGGTCGGCCGTGGTTGAGGATGTGCGGATCCTGGTGCATCTCCGTGCCGATGCCGTGGCCGCCGTAGCCGTCCACGATGCCGTACCGGCGCCGGGCCCCGGTGACCCGGCCGACCAATGCGCTCTTCTCGCCCCGGATCGAGCTTTGGATGGCGTACGAGATGTCGGTTAGGCGGCCGCGTCCGCTGCGTACGCCCCGCGCCGCCGCGGCGATCCCGGCCCACATGGCGTCTTCGGCCACCGCCGCCATCCGCAGCAGCTCGGGCTGGGCGGCACCGACGCCGACGGTGATGGCCGCGTCGCCGTGCCAGCCGTCCAGGACCGCACCGCAGTCGATGGAGATCAGATCACCGTCGCGCAGCACCTGCCGCGCCGACGGGATGCCGTGCACGATCTGCTCGTTCACCGAGGCGCAGATCGAGGCGGGGAAGCCCTGGTAGCCCCGGAACGACGGGATCGCACCGGCGCCGCGGATCACCTTCTCGGCGATGGCGTCCAGATCGGCGGTGCTGATACCGGGCTCGACCGCGGCTCGCATGGTGGCCAGCGCCTCGGCCACGACCAAGCCGGCCGAGCGCATCTTGACCAGCTGTTCGGGCGTCTTGATCTGGACGTCGAGCGTGCGCATGCCACCCAATGTAGCGGGGCGGTCAGGCTCCGTAGGAACGCAGCGCGTCGATGGCGCGGGCCGTCACATCTTCCACGGGTCCGGTGGCGTCGATGCCGACCAGCTTGCCCTGGGCGCCGTAATAGTCGATCAGCGGCGAGGTGTCGCGCTCGTAGACGCGCAGCCGCTCGGCGACCGTCTCGGGCTTGTCGTCGTCGCGCTGGTAGAGCTGGCCGCCGCAGCGGTCGCAGAGGCCCTCGCGGCTCGGCGGGTCGAACTCCACATGCCAGACCTTGCCGCAGCCGCCGTGGCAGTTGCGCCGGCCGGACAGCCGCCGGATCACCTCGTCGGACTCGACGATCAGCTCCAGCACCAGATCCAGCGCCGCACCGGCGTCGGCCAGCATCTTGTCCAGCGCCACCGCCTGCGGCACCGTACGCGGAAAGCCGTCGAGCAGGAACCCATCCGAGGCGTCCGGCTCGCCCAGCCGGTCGCGCACCATGTTGATCGTGACCTCGTCCGGCACCAGCCCACCCGCGTCCATGAACCGCTTGGCCTCCTGACCAAGCGGCGTCTTCTGGGACACATTGGCGCGGAAGATCTCCCCCGTGGAGATCCAGGGCACGGAGACGGTGGAGGCGATGAACTCCGCCTGCGTACCCTTCCCCGCGCCCGGTGGGCCGACCAGAACCAGCCTCATCGCAGGAAGCCCTCGTAATTCCGCTGCATGAGCTGGCTCTCGATCTGCTTGACCGTCTCCAGGCCGACACCGACCATGATCAACACCGCGGTGCCGCCGAACGGGAAGTTCTGGTACTGGCTGCCGCCGAGCCACATGAAGAAGAAGTTCGGCAGCACGGCGATCAGGCCCAGGTACAGCGCGCCCGGCAGGGTGATGCGGGTGAGGATGAAGTCGAGGTAGTCGGCGGTCGGCTTGCCGGGGCGGATGCCCTGCACGAAGCCGCCGTACTTCTTCATGTTGTCGGCCACCTCGGTCGGGTTGAAGGTGATCGACACGTAGAAGTAGGTGAAGAAGATGATCAGCAGGAAGTACGTCAGGATGTAGACCCAGTCGCTGGGGTTGGCCAGGTGGCGGTCCACCCAGATCCACACCTTGCCCGGGTCCTCGCTCTGCGTGAACTGCAACGCCAGCTGCGGCAGGTACAGCAGCGACGATCCGAAGATGACCGGGATGACGCCGGCCTGGTTGACCTTCAGCGGGATGTAGGTGGACGTGCCGCCGTACATGCGCCGGCCGATCATGCGCTTGGCGTACTGCACGGGGATGCGGCGCTGGGCCTGCTCGATGTAGACGACGGCGGCGATGACCGCGATGACCACCACCAGTACGCCGACGAACCAGTACGCGCCCTTGGAGGTGGCGATCTGCCAGCCCTCGCTGGGTAGACGGGCGGCGATCGACGTGAAGATCAGGATCGACATGCCGTTGCCGATGCCCCGGTCGGTGATGAGCTCGCCCAGCCACATGATGACGCCGGTGCCGGCGGTCATCGTCACGACCAGCGCGACGAGCGTCAGCCAGTGCGGCAGCGCCGTCTGCGGGATGATCTCGATACCCTGCGGGCAGGCGTTGCCGAACAGCTGGCCCGACTGGCCCAGCGCGACGAACGCGGAGGACTGCAGGACGGCCAGGCCCAGGGTCAGGTACCGGGTGTACTGCGTGATCTTCGCCTGGCCGGACTGGCCCTCCTTGCGCAGCTGCTCCAGTCGCGGAATGACGACGGTCAGCAGCTGGAGGATGATCGACGCGGTGATGTACGGCATGATGCCCAGCGCGAAGACCGACAGCGAGAGCAGCGCTCCACCCGAGAACAGGTTCAGCAGGCTGAAGATACCCGTCGTATCGGCGTTCTCAGCGGCCGCGATGCACTGCTGGACGTTTCCGTAGGAGACACCCGGGCTGGGGATCGTGGCACCCAGTCGGTACAGCGCGATGATGGCTGCCGTGAACAGCAGCTTCTTGCGCAGGTCAGGCGTGCGGAACGCACTGAGAAACGCGGAGAGCAACTCTTTCCTCCTGCGCGAGGCGCCACATGTGGGCGGTGGCGGGGGCGTGACGGGATGACTACAGGACGATTCCCATAGCTGGGTTTGGACTGTAACAGCCCAAGGGGCTTTCTGCTCAGGGGCGGGTGGCAGAAATTTCGACCCGCTCTGATGCCTTTTTCAATGCTGTCGCTGGTGCTGTGCTGATGGCAAGGGCGCCGACTGCCGGCTCCGCGTACGGAACTGCCAGTCGGCGCCCTGGGTGCCTCCTACAGCTCCGTGACGGAGCCGCCGGCGGCGACGATCTTCTCCTTGGCGGACGCGCTGAACGCGTCCGCCGTGACCTGCAGGGCGATGCCGCCCAGGTCGCCGGAGCCGAGCACCTTGACCGGGTGGCCCTTGCGAACCGCGCCCGCGTCGACCAGCTCGGCGACGCCGACCGGACCGCCCTGCGGGAACAGCTCGGCCAGCCGGTCCAGGTTCACGACCTGGTACTCGACCCGGAACCGGTTCTTGAAGCCCTTCATCTTCGGCAGGCGCATGTGGATGGGCATCTGACCACCCTCGAACGCCGCCGAGACCTGGTAGCGGGCCTTGGTGCCCTTCGTACCGCGACCGGCCGTCTTACCCTTGGAGCCCTCACCGCGACCCACCCGGGTCTTGGCGGTCTTGGCGCCGGGCGCCGGGCGGAGGTGGTGGACCTTGATGGTCATCAGTCAACCTCCTCGACCTTCACCAGGTGGCTCACCACGAAGATCATCCCGCGAATCTCGGGACGGTCCTCCTTGACGACCACATCGTTGATCCGCTTCAGGCCCAGCGACCGCAGGGACTCGCGCTGGTTGCGCTTGCCACCGATGCCGGACTTGAGCTGAGTTACCTTCAGACGAGCCATCACGCACCCGCTCCCGCGCGAGCCGCCAGCATGCGGGCCGGGGCCACGTCCTCCACGGGGAGGCCGCGGCGGGCGGCGACCGCCTCCGGCGACTCAAGCATCTTCAGTGCCGTCACCGTCGCGTGGACGATGTTGATCGGGTTCGACGAGCCGAGGCTCTTGGAGAGCACGTCGTGGATGCCCGCGCACTCCAGCACGGCGCGCACCGGGCCACCGGCGATGACACCCGTACCGGCCGAGGCCGGCTTCAGGAGGACGACGCCCGCCGCTTCCTCGCCCTGCACCGGGTGCGGGATCGTCGAGCCGATCCGCGGCACCTTGAAGAAGTGCTTCTTGGCCTCCTCGACACCCTTGGCGATCGCCGCGGGCACCTCCTTGGCCTTGCCGTAGCCGACGCCCACGGTGCCCTCGCCGTCGCCCACCACGACCAGCGCGGTGAAGCTGAAGCGGCGGCCACCCTTGACCACCTTGGCTACGCGGTTGATCGTGACGACCCGCTCGATGTGCGGCGTCTTCTCGACCGGCGCGCGGTCACGGCCGCCGTCGCGGCGGTTGTCCCGCCCCCGGCGCTGGCCGCCCTCGCCGCTGTCGCTGCTGTTACCGGACCCGGAGCCCCGGCGCTGTGGACCTGCCATACTGTCCACTTCTCCTTTCGGCGTTAGAGCCTAGAACTCGAGTCCGGCCTGGCGGGCACCGTCGGCCAGGGCCGCGATGCGGCCGGCGTAACGGTTTCCGCCACGGTCGAAAACAACCTTGGCAATACCGGCAGCCTTGGCCCGCTCTCCGAGCAGAGTGCCGACCTTTGCTGCCACCTCACTCTTTGTTCCCTCGGCGGTACGCAGCGAGGCGTCCAGCGAGGAGGCCGACACCAGGGTGTGGCCCTTGGTGTCGTCCACGATCTGCGCGGTGATCTGCCGCAGGCTGCGGGTGACCACCAGACGCGGCCGCTCCGCCGTTCCGCTGAGGTTCCTGCGGATCCGGAAGTGGCGGCGCGCCTTGCCGACGGCGCGCTTGGCGGCGACGCCACTGCGACGCCTGAGGAGCTGGGCGGTCACTTCTTACCTGCCTTTCCAGCCTTGCGGCGGATGACCTCGTCCGAGTACTTCACGCCCTTGCCCTTGTAGGGCTCCGGCGGACGGATCTTCCGGATCTTCGCGGAGATCTCTCCGACGAGTTGCTTGTCGATGCCGGAGACGTGGAACAGCGTCGGCCGCTCCACGGTGAAGGTGATGCCCTCGGGGGCGGTCACCAGCACCGGGTGCGAGAAGCCCAGGGCGAACTCGAGGTCGCGGCCCTTGGCGGTGACGCGGTAACCCGTGCCGTTGATCTCCAGGCTCTTGCGGTAGCCCTCGGTGACGCCGACGATCATGTTGGCGACCAGGGTACGCGAGAGGCCGTGCAGCTCCTTGGCCTTACGCTCGTCGTTGGGGCGCGTGACGAGCAGCTCGCCGCCGTCACCGCGCTCCACCGCGATGGGCTCGGCCAGCGTGTGCTCAAGCGAGCCCTTGGGGCCCTTGACCTTAACGGTCGGGCCGTCAATCGTGATCTCGACGCCGGCCGGGACCGGGATCGCCTTACGTCCGATTCGCGACATTGCAGACCTTCCTCACCAGACGTAGGCGAGGACTTCCCCGCCCACCCCTCGCTTGCGGGCCTGCCGGTCGGTGAGCAGTCCCTGGGACGTCGAGATGATCGCCACGCCCAGGCCGCCGAGCACCTTGGGGAGTTCCTGCGAACGGGCGTAGACCCGAAGGCCGGGCTTGGACACCCGGCGAATGCCGGCGAGGCTGCGCTCACGGCTCGGGCCGTACTTGAGTTCGACCGTCAGCGTCTTGCCGACGGCGCCCTCCTCGGGCTCCTCAACCGTCCAGGCCGCGATGTACCCCTCGGACTTGAGGACCTCGGCGATGTTCGCCTTGATCTTCGAGTAGGGCATCTGCACCCGATCGAGGTACGCCTGGTTGGCGTTGCGCAGACGCGTCAACATGTCTGCGATTGGGTCGGTCATCGTCATGGTTGTATTAGCCTTTCTCGCCGCGGTTCCGCCGGCCGCCAGGCGTACCTGGGCTGGGGCCTACGGCGAAGCAAGTATCCGAATTACCGGACCGGAGTCCGGGTTACCAGGAAGCCTTCGAAACGCCCGGCAGCTCGCCCCGGTGGGCCATCTCCCGGATGCAGACTCGGCACAGGCCGAACTTGCGGTAGACCGACTTCGGCCGCCCGCACCGCTGGCACCGGGTGTACGCCCGCACGGCGAACTTCGGCTTCGCGGCCGCCTTGATGATCAGCGCCTTCTTGGCCATGTCAGTTCTCCTTGAACGGGAAGCCCAGGAGCTTCAGCAGCGCCCGGCCCTCATCGTCGGTCGTGGCCGTAGTCACGAGCGTGATGTCCATGCCCCGGACCGCGTCGATCCGGTCCTGGTCGATCTCGTGGAACACCGACTGCTCGGTCAGACCGAAGGTGTAGTTGCCGTGGCCGTCGAGCTTGCGCCCGTCCAGGCCGCGGAAGTCGCGGATACGCGGCAGAGCGATCGACAGCAGGCGGTCGAGGAACTCCCACATGCGGTCGCCGCGCAGCGTCACCTTGGCGCCGATCGGCATTCCCTCACGCAGCTTGAACTGCGCGATGGACTTGGTCGCCCGGCGGACCTGCGGCTTCTGGCCGGTGATCGCGGTGAGGTCCTTGAGCGCACCGTCGATCTTCTTCGCATCCCGGGCCGCCTCACCGACGCCCATGTTCACGACGATCTTCGTCAGGCCGGGGATCTGCATCGGGTTCGCGTAGCCGAACTGCTCACGCAGCTGGCCCGCGATCTCGTTGCGGTACCTCGCCTTCAGGCGAGGCAGGGTCTTCTCAGCGGTCGCCGTCGACATCACAGCTCCTTGCCGGTGCGGCGCGAGATACGGACCTTGTTGCCGTTCTCATCGGTCTTGTAACCCACCCGGGTCGGCTTGCCGTCCTCCAGGTACGCGACCTTGGAGATGTGGATCGGGGCCTCCTGGGTCACGATGCCGCCGGTCTTGGCACCGCGCTGGGTGGTCCGGATCTTGGTGTGCTTCTTGATCCGGTTCACGCCCTCGACGATGACCTTCTCCTGGCGGGGGTAGGCCGCGATGACCTTGCCCTCCTGGCCCTTGTCCTTGCCGGAGATGACCACGACGGTGTCGCCCTTCTTGATCTTCATGATCAGAGCACCTCCGGGGCCAACGAAATGATCTTCATAAACCGCTTGTCTCGCAGCTCCCGGCCGACCGGGCCGAAGATACGGGTACCGCGCGGGTCGCCACCGTCCTTGATGATGACGGCGGCGTTCTCGTCGAACTTGATGTACGAGCCGTCCGGGCGGCGCTTCTCCTTGACCGTGCGTACGACGACCGCCTTGACGACGTCGCCCTTCTTCACGCCGGCGCCGGGGATGGCGTCCTTGACGGTGGCCACGATGACGTCGCCGATGCTCGCGTAGCGCCGACCCGAACCGCCGAGTACGCGGATGCACAGAATCTCCCGGGCACCCGTGTTGTCGGCGACTCGCAGTCGCGACTCCTGCTGGATCACGTCAACTCCTGTACGTCTGCCAGTTCTCCGGCGGCTGCCGGAGCTTGGCGGAACTCGGTCCGCACCCCGCGTGAACCCATGGTCCACGCAAAGCGCGGGCTGTCTGTGTTACTTGGCCTTCTCGAGGATCTCCACGACCCGCCACCGCTTGGTGGCGGACAGCGGACGGGTCTCCATGAGCAGCACCCGGTCGCCGATGCCGCACGCGTTCTGCTCGTCGTGCGCCTTCAGCTTGCTGGTCCGGCGCATGACCTTGCCGTACAGCGGGTGCTTGACCCGGTCCTCGACCGCCACGACGACGGTCTTGTCCATCTTGTCGCTGACGACCAGACCCTCGCGCACCTTACGCGAGGTCCGCTCGACCGCGTTTTCCTTGGTCTCGCTCATGTTCACGCCACCTCAGTCGGCGCGGCCGAGAGCCCCAGCTCGCGCTCGCGCATGATCGTATAGATCCGGGCGATGTCCTTGCGGATGACCTGGAGCCGCTTGTTGTTGTCCAGCTGCCCGGTCGCGCCCTGAACGCGGAGGTTGAACAGCTCCGCCTTCGCCTCCCGCAGCTTCATGACCAGCTCCTCACCGGAGAGCTCACGCAGCTCGGTCGCCTTCAGCCCCGCTGCCATCACACCTCACCCACTTCGCGCTTGACGATGCGGCACTTCATGGGCAGCTTGTGGATCGCGCGACGCATCGCCTCACGCGCGATCGCCTCGTTCGGGAAGGTCATCTCGAACAGGATCCGGCCCGGCTTCACGTTGGCGACCCACCACTCGGGCGAGCCCTTACCGGAACCCATCCGGGTTTCCGCCGGCTTCTTGGTCAGCGCCTGGTCCGGGAAGATGTTGATCCAGACCTTGCCACCACGGCGGATGTGCCGGGTCATGGCGATACGCGCCGACTCGATCTGGCGGTTCGTCACGTACGCCGGCTCGAGCGCCTGGATGCCGAACTCGCCGAACGCCACCCGGTTGCCGCCCTTCGACGCGCCACTGCGCGACGGGTGGTGCGGCTTGCGGAAGCCCTTCGGGGGCTTACGCGGCATCAGCATTGATCAGCCCTCCTGCGTCTGCACCGGAGCGGCCTCGGCCGCCTCGGTGTTCTCGGTCGTGGTGGCCAGCCCCGCGACGGCCGCCCGGCCGGCCTCGGTGCCACCCGCGGTGGTGCCGGACGAGCCGGACCGGGCGCGGCGCGGCCGCTCCGGACGGTCGGCCCGCTCCCGACGCGGGCGCGCAGCGCCGGCGTCGGCCAGGGCCTCGCGGCCCGGGACGGCATCGCCCTTGTAGATCCAGACCTTCACACCGATGCGGCCGAAGGTCGTACGCGCCTCGAAGAAGCCGTACTCGATGTTGGCCCGCAGCGTGTGCAGCGGCACCCGGCCCTCACGGTAGAACTCCGTGCGGCTCATCTCGGCCCCGCCCAGGCGGCCCGAGACCTGCACCCGGATGCCCCGCACCAGCGGGTTCTTCATCGCCGACTGCATCGACTTGCGCATCGCCCGGCGGAAGCTGACCCGGCTGGACAGCTGCTCGGCGACGCCCTGCGCCACCAGCTGCGCGTCCGACTCGGGGTTCTTCACCTCGAGGATGTTCAGCTGGACCTGCTTGCCGGTGAGCTTCTCCAGCTCGCCGCGCAGGCGGTCGGCCTCGGCACCCTTGCGGCCGATGACGATGCCGGGGCGGGCCGTGTGGATGTCCACGCGGACCTTGTCCCGGGTGCGCTCGATGTCGACCTTCGAGATGCCGGCGCGCTCCAAGCCCTTGGACATCATCTTGCGGATCTTGACGTCCTCGCCGATGTAGTCCTTGTAGAGCTTGTCCGCGAACCAGCGCGACTTCCACTCGCTCGAAATGCCGAGCCGGAACCCGTGCGGGTGAACTTTCTGACCCATTACTCGGTCTCCTCCTGCTCGGCGACCTCAGCCTTGGCGGCGGCCTTCTTGGTGGCGGCCTTCGCCGGCGCCTTCTTCGCGGCCGCCTTCTTGGCCGGAGCGGCCTCGGCGGTCTCCGCGGCCGGAGCCTCGGCCTCAGCGGCCTTCGCGGCCTTAGTGGCCTTCTTGGCCGGAGCGGCCTTCTTCGCCGGGGCCTCGGTGTCCGTGGCCGCGGCGGGCGCGGCCTTCTTCACGGGCCGGACCGGCGCCTTGGGCGCGACCGCCTCCACCTCGATGGTGATGTGGCAGGTGCGCTTGCGGATCCGGTACGCCCGGCCCTGCGCCCGCGGCCGGAACCGCTTCAGCGTCGGGCCTTCGTCCACGTACGCCGCGCTGACCAGCAGCGCGTCCGGGTCGAGGCGGTCGTTGTTCTCGGCGTTCGCGATGGCGCTCGCCAGCACCTTGTAGACGGGCTCGCTCGCCGCCTGCGGCGCGAACTGCAGCACCGTGAGGGCCTCCTTCGCGGGCAGACCGCGGACGAGGTTGACCACACGGCGCGCCTTGGTGGCGGACAAGCGCACGTGGCGGGCGACGGCCCGAGCACCGGGCGCTTGCGCGTCCTTCGTAGGCATTCGTGTATCCCCTTGATCCTTAACGGTCCACCGTCAGCGACGGCGGCTCTTCCGGTCGTCCTTCTCGTGACCCTTGAACGTGCGGGTCAGCGCGAACTCGCCGAGCTTGTGCCCGACCATGGCCTCGGTCACGAAGACCGGGACGTGCTTGCGGCCGTCGTGCACCGCGATCGTGTGCCCGAGCATCTCGGGGATGATCGTCGAGCGGCGCGACCAGGTCTTGATGACGTTCTTCGAGCCCTTGTCGTTCTGCGTCTCCACCTTCTTGAGCAGGTGGTCGTCGATGAACGGGCCCTTCTTCAGGCTGCGAGGCATCTTCTATCTCCCTCAGCCGCGCTTGCGGTTCGCGTAGCGGCGGCGGACGATCAGCCGGTCACTCGGCTGGCCCTTACGACGGGTGCGGCCCTCGGGCTTACCCTGCGGGTTGACCGGGTGGCGACCACCGGAGGTCTTGCCCTCACCACCACCGTGCGGGTGGTCGATCGGGTTCATGGCGACACCGCGGACGGTCGGGCGCTTGCCCTTCCACCGCATGCGGCCGGCCTTGCCCCAGTTGATGTTGGACTGCTCGGCGTTGCCGATCTCGCCAACGGTCGCGCGGCAGCGGACGTCCACCTTGCGGATCTCGCCCGACGGCATACGCAGCGTGGCGTAGTCGTCCTCGCGGCCCAGCAGCTGGATGCCGGTCCCGGCCGAGCGGGCCAGCTTCGCGCCACCGCCCGGGCGCAGCTCCACGCTGTGCACCGTGGTGCCGACCGGGATGTTGCGCAGCGGCAGGTTGTTGCCCGGCTTGATGTCCGCGCCCGGTCCCGACTCGATCGGGTCGCCCTGCTTGAGGTCCTTCGGCGCGAGGATGTAGCGCTTCTCGCCGTCGGCGTAGTGCAGCAGCGCGATGCGCGCGGTGCGGTTGGGGTCGTACTCGATGTGCGCGACCTTGGCCGGTACGCCGTCCTTGTCCACCCGCTTGAAGTCGATCAGGCGGTACTGGCGCTTGTGACCGCCGCCCTGGTGCCGGGTGGTGATCCGGCCGTGGACGTTGCGGCCGCCCTTCTTGGGCAGCGGCACCAGCAGCGACTTCTCCGGGGTCGACCGGGTGATCTCGGCGAAGTCGGCGACGCTGGAGCCACGGCGGCCGGGCGTCGTCGGCTTGTACTTGCGAATAGCCATTGTCTTATACCCCTCAGCTCACCGGTCCGCCGAAGACCTCGATGCGGTCGCCGTCGGCCAGCTTCACCATCGCGCGCTTGGTCGCCTTGCGGCGGCCCCAGCCGTCCCGGGTGCGCTTGCGCTTGCCCTCGCGGTTGAGCGTGTTGACGGTCAGCACGCGGACGTTGAAGATCTGCTCGATAGCGATCTTGATCGCGGTCTTGTTCGCATCCGGGCGCACGAGGAACGTGTACCAGTTGCGGGACAGCTCGCTGTAGCTCTTCTCGGAGACGACCGGGGCGACGATGATGTCGCGCGGGTCGGCGATGGTGGTCACTTGTCACCCTCCTCGGTGCCCGCCGGAACGCCGAGGAACTCCTCGAGCGCCTCCTTGGTGAAGACCACGTGGTCGGCCACGAGCACGTCGTACGTGTTCAGCTGGCCGGCCTCGATCAGGTGCACCAGGGGGAGGTTGCGCAGGCTGATCCAGTTCAGCTCGTCCTCGGCGCCCAGCACGACCAGCGTCTTGGCCGCGTCGAGCTCCAGCGCCTTTAGCGTGGCCAGGGCGGCCTTGGTCGACGGCGTCTCGCCACCGACGAAGCCCTCGACGACGTGGACGCGGCTCTCGCGGGCCCGGTCCGACAGGGCGCCACGCAGGGCGGCGGCCTTCATCTTCTTCGGGGTCCGCTGGCTGTAGTCGCGCGGAACCGGGCCGTGCACCACGCCACCGCCGGTGAACTGCGGCGCGCGGATCGAGCCCTGACGAGCCCGGCCGGTGCCCTTCTGCTTGTACGGCTTGCGGCCACCGCCGGACACCTCGCCGCGGCGCTTGGCCTTGTGCGTACCCTGGCGGGCCGCGGCCAGCTGGGCCACGACGACCTGGTGCATCAGCGCGATGTTCGCCTGCGCGTCGAAGATGTCGCCGGGCAGCTCGACCGAGCCGGTCGTGGCGCCGTCAACGCCGATAACGTCAACCGCGGTCACTTCGCACCACCCTTCTTCTCCTTCGCCGCCGAGCGGACCAGCACCAGCGCGCCCTTGGGGCCCGGGATGGCGCCGCGCACGAGCAGCAGGTTGTTCTCGACGTCGACGGCCTGAACGGTCAGGCCCTGCGCGGTGTAGCGCACGCCACCCATGCGGCCGGCCATGCGTACGCCCTTGAAGACGCGGCCGGGGGTCGCGCAGGCGCCGATCGAGCCGGGCGAGCGGTGCTTGCGCTCGACACCGTGCGAGGAGCGCAGGCCGTGGAAGCCGTGGCGCTTCATGACACCCGCGAAGCCCTTGCCCTTGGTCTTGCCCGTCACGTCGACGGCCTGGCCGGCGGCGAAGGTCTCGACCGTGAGCTCCTGGCCCAGGGTGTACTCGCTGGCGTCGGTGGTACGCAGCTCGACGAGGTGGCGGCGCGGTGCGACGCCGGCCTTGGTGAAGTGGCCGCCCCGCGGCTTGTTCACCTTGCGCGGGTCGATGGCGCCGTACGCCAGCTGCACGGCCGAGTAGCCGTCGGTGTCGGCGGTGCGAACCTGGGTCACCACGTTCGGCGTCACCTGGACGACCGTCACCGGTACGACCTTGTTGTTGTCCCAGACCTGGGTCATGCCGAGCTTGGCGCCCAGGAGGCCCTTGACTTGCCTGTCCATGAGTGTCCGGTCCCTACAGCTTGATCTCGATGTCGACGCCTGCCGGCAGGTCGAGACGCATGAGCGAGTCGACCGTCTTGGGGGTCGGGTCGATGATGTCGATCAGACGCTTGTGCGTGCGCATCTCGAAGTGCTCGCGCGAGTCCTTGTACTTGTGCGGCGAGCGGATCACGCAGAAGCGGTTGATCTCCGTGGGCAGCGGCACCGGGCCAGCGACCTGAGCGCCCGTACGAGTCACCGTCTCGACGATCTTGCGCGCCGAGGAGTCGACGACCTCGTGGTCGTAGGCCTTGAGCCGGATGCGGATCTTCTGTCCCGCCATGGTGGCTTCTGTTTCCTTCTCTCGTTGTGACCCTCGCCGGAGTGTTCCGCCGGCGGTTGAGGCCGTGCCGCTCTGTCAGTTGTCAACCGTTCTTCACACCGGCTGGCCAGAACGTCTTGGCGTGGCCTCGACTGGTGTCCCAGCTGGTCCTTCCGACCCCCGCGGTCGGGCGTGTCGCGCAGCGGGCCAGTCTTCATCCCGGTCAGGGAATCGGAGTCGACCCGTCGAGCGTCACGCCCGCACTGAGGGGCCCGCGATGCCCTTAGTTACCGGGCTTCGCAGCGGGCCGGCGGCACCAGCGCTTCAGAAGCGGGCACGAACCAGCCGCAACGCAACCTATTCATTATGCCGTACTGGGTGCGGCAATGTGAAATCGGGGTGCTGAGACCCCGGTCATGCCATCGGGCGCTCCGCGTGAACGGAGCGCCCGATGTCAGATCACTTGAGGATCTTGGTGACCCGGCCGGCGCCGACGGTACGGCCACCCTCACGGATCGCGAACCGCAGGCTCTCCTCCATGGCGATGGGCTGGATCAGCTTCACCGTCATGTTGGTGGTGTCGCCCGGCATGACCATCTCGGTGCCCTCGGGCAGCGTGACGACGCCGGTGACGTCCGTGGTGCGGAAGTAGAACTGCGGACGGTAGTTCTGGAAGAACGGCGTGTGACGGCCGCCCTCCTCCTTCGAGAGGACGTAGACGGTCGCCTCGAACTCGGTGTGCGGGGTGGTCGTGCCCGGCTTGATGACGACCATGCCGCGCTCGACCTCCTCACGCTTGATACCGCGCAGGAGCAGACCGACGTTCTCTCCGGCCCGCGCGTCGTCGAGCGTCTTGCGGAACATCTCGATCGCGGTGACCTTGGTCTTGAGCGACTTGTCCTTGATGCCGATGATCTCGACGTCCTCGTTCGGGAGCAAGACGCCGCGCTCGACACGACCAGTGACGACGGTGCCACGACCTGTGATCGTGAACACGTCCTCGACCGGCATCAGGAACGGCTTGTCGGTCTCGCGCTCGGGCTGCGGAATCGCGGAATCCACCGCGTCCATCAGCTCCAGCAGCCGACTCGACCACTCCGCGTCGCCTTCGAGCGCCCTGAGCGCCGACACGCGTACCACCGGGACATCGTCACCGGGGAACTCGTAGGTGCTCAGCAGCTCGCGGACCTCAAGCTCCACGAGGTCGAGCAGCTCCTCATCGTCGACCATGTCCGCCTTGTTCAGCGCCACGACGATGTACGGGACGCCGACCTGGCGGGCCAGGAGCACGTGCTCCTTGGTCTGCGGCATCGGGCCGTCGGTCGCAGCGACCACCAAGATCGCGCCGTCCATCTGGGCGGCACCGGTGATCATGTTCTTGATGTAGTCGGCGTGACCGGGGCAGTCGACGTGCGCGTAGTGCCGCGACTCGGTCTGGTACTCGACGTGAGCGATCGAGATCGTGATACCGCGAGCCTTCTCCTCCGGCGCCTTGTCGATCTCGTCGAACGGCGTGTACGGGTTGAGGTTCGGGTACTTGTCGTGCAGGACTTTGGTGATGGCCGCCGTCAGCGTCGTCTTACCGTGGTCGATGTGACCAATGGTGCCGATGTTGACGTGCGGCTTAGTCCGCTCGAACTTCGCCTTCGCCACTGGTGTCCTCCTGTGGACTGTTGGTTCGTACGCCCGACGGCGCCACGTGGCGCTTAGGACTCTTCAGTCGCGCAGATCTGGCTGATCTGGCGGCTTTCCTAGTGCCTGGCCGGCCGTGATGGCCGACCAGGCCTCCGTCCGGAGACCGCGATTACTCGCCGGTCGCCTTCGAGATGATCTCCTTCGCGACGTTCGTGGGAACCTCGGCGTAGGAGTCGAACTGCATGCTGTAGCTGGCCCGGCCCTGCGTCTTCGACCGCAGGTCGCCGACGTAGCCGAACATCTCCGACAGCGGCACGAGGGCGCGCACGACGCGGGCGCCGCTACGCTCCTCCATCGCCTGGATGATGCCGCGGCGGGAGTTCAGGTCGCCGATGACGTCACCCATGTTCTCCTCCGGAGTGGTGACCTCAACGGCCATCATCGGCTCAAGCAGCGCCGGGTCGGCCTTGCGGGCCGCCTCCTTCAGCGCCATCGAACCGGCGATCTTGAAGGCCATCTCGGAGGAGTCGACCTCGTGGTACTTGCCGTCCACGAGCGTCAGCTTGACGCCCACGAGCGGGTAGCCGGCGAGGACACCGTACTGCATGGCGTCCTGGGCACCGGCGTCGACCGATGGGATGAACTCCTTCGGGATCCGGCCACCGCTGACGGCGTTGACAAACTCGTACGTCGCGTCGCCGTCGAGCGGCAGCGGCTCGAGGGAGATGATCACCGAGGCGTACTGGCCGGAGCCGCCGGTCTGCTTCTTGTGGGTGTAGTCGACCTTCTCCACCGCCCGGCGGATGGTCTCGCGGTACGCCACCTGCGGCTTGCCGACGTTGGCCTCGACGTTGAACTCGCGCTTCATCCGGTCGACGAGGATCTCCAGGTGCAGCTCGCCCATGCCGGAGATGACCGTCTGCCCGGTCTCCTCGTCGTTGCGGACGCGGAAGGTCGGGTCCTCCTCGGCCAGCTTCTGGATGGCGGTGCTCAGCTTCTCCTGGTCGGCCTTGGTCTTCGGCTCGATGGCGACGTCGATCACCGGCTCCGGGAACGTCATCGACTCAAGGATCACCGTGTTGGCGGGGTCGCACAGCGTGTCACCGGTCGTGGTCTGCTTGAGGCCCTGGACGGCAATGATGTCACCAGCCTGCGCGGACGAACGCTCCTCGCGCTTGTTCGCGTGCATCTGGTAGATCTTGCCGATCCGCTCCTTGCGGTCCTTGGTCGAGTTGATGACCTGGCTGCCGGACTCGACGGTGCCCGAGTACACGCGCACGTAGGTCAGCTTGCCCAGGTGCCTGTCGGTCTGGACCTTGAAGGCCAGGCCCGAGAAGGGCTCGCTGGTGTCGGCGTGGCGCTCCACCTTGGTCTCGCCGTCCATCAGCAGGCCGTCGATCGCCGGAATGTCCAGCGGCGACGGCAGGAAGTCGACGACGGCGTCGAGCATCGGCTGTACGCCCTTGTTCTTGAACGCCGAGCCGGTGACGACCGGGTTCACCTTGCCGGCGATGGTGGCGCGACGGATCGCGGCCTTCAGCTCGTCGACCGTGAACTCGTGCCCGTCGAGGTACATCTCCATGATCGAGTCGTCGACCTCGGACAGCGTCTCAAGCAGCTTGATGCGCCACTCCTCGGCCTGATCGGCGAGGTCGGCCGGGACCTCCTCGACCGCGTAGTCCTCACCCTTCTGGGTCTCGCCGCGCCAGGTGAGCGCACGCATGCCCAGCAGGTCGACGACGCCGACGAAGTTCGACTCGAGCCCGATCGGGATCTGCAGAACCAGCGGGGTCGCGTTGAGGCGCGTGACCATCATGTCGACGCAGCGGAAGAAGTCCGCGCCGGTGCGGTCGAGCTTGTTGACGAAGCACATCCGCGGGACGTTGTACTTGTCCGCCTGGCGCCAGACGTTCTCGGTCTGCGGCTCGACACCGGCGACGCCGTCGTACACGGCGACCGCGCCGTCGAGTACGCGCAGCGAGCGCTCGACCTCGACGGTGAAGTCGACGTGGCCCGGCGTGTCGATGATCTGGATCGTGTGACCCTTCCACTCGCACTTGGTGGCGGCGGAAGTGATCGTGATTCCACGTTCCTGCTCCTGCTCCATCCAGTCCATCACCGCGGCGCCCTCGTGAACCTCGCCGATCTTGTGGGTGATGCCGGTGTAGAACAGGATGCGCTCGGTCGTGGTCGTCTTACCGGCGTCGATGTGCGCCATGATGCCGATGTTGCGGAGCCTGGCGAGCGCGGCGTTTGCGGCGGCCACTTTCGAGTTCCCTTCAGGAAGGTGGGGTGTGGAGCCGGACCGTCCGGCCCGGCTCCGAAGGTTGTTACCAGCGGTAGTGAGCGAACGCCTTGTTCGACTCAGCCATCTTGTGCGTATCCTCGCGGCGCTTCACCGAAGCGCCGAGGCCGTTGCTCGCGTCCAGCAGCTCGTTCATGAGCCGCTCGACCATGGTCTTCTCGCGACGGGCCTTGGAGTACTGCACCAGCCAGCGCAGACCGAGCGTGGTCGCGCGGGCCGGCCGCACCTCGACCGGCACCTGGTAGGTCGCGCCACCGACACGGCGGCTGCGGACCTCAAGGGTCGGCTTGACGTTGTCCATGGCGCGCTTGAGCGTCACGACCGGGTCGGTACTGGTCTTCTCGCGGCAGCCCTCCAGGGCGCCGTAGACGATGCGCTCGGCGAGCTGGCGCTTGCCCTGCTGCAGGATCTTGTTGACCAGCTGGGTGACCAGCGGCGAGTTGTACACCGGGTCGGCAGCCAGCGGACGGCGCGGAGCGGGTCCCTTACGCGGCATTACTTCTTTCCTTCCTTGACCAGCTTGGCGCCGTAGCGGCTGCGAGCCTGCTTGCGGTTACGGACACCCTGGGTGTCCAGCGAGCCACGGATGATCTTGTAACGCACGCCGGGAAGGTCCTTGACCCGGCCGCCACGCACGAGCACGATCGAGTGCTCCTGCAGGTTGTGGCCGACGCCGGGGATGTACGCGGTGACCTCGATCTGGCTGCTGAGCTTGACGCGAGCGACCTTGCGCAGCGCCGAGTTCGGCTTCTTGGGAGTCGTGGTATACACGCGCGTGCACACGCCGCGGCGCTGAGGGCTGCCCTTGAGCGCGGGCGTCTTCGTCTTACTCGTCTTGGCCTGGCGGCCCTTGCGGACCAGCTGCTGAATTGTGGGCACCGGGTACCTGGCTCCCTTGTCTTGTGGTCAAGATCGCGCCATGCGATCAAGGTCTTGTCACCGGGTGGCCGATGGGCGTCACCGCGACGCTCACCGGTCGGCCATCCTGTGTTAGTCGAACCCTCCCGAGCTGCGCCTTTGTGGTGCCGCACGGCCGGTTCCGACCCCCGCGGTCGGGCGTGTCGTCCCGTCCCCGGGCCAGGCGCACGATTACTCGTACGCCGGGGTTCGCCTTTTCGTGCTCCGCCGGCCTCGCAACCAGCGGCGGTGCGACCGGTCCGGGCGCACGCACGATGGGCCCAGGCATGCCTGGGCACGAGGGGAAAGAGTACCTAGCGTCAGCGCGCAGGTCAAAACGAAACCGCCGCCTTACCAGATCCTCCGCCCCACAAGTCTACCCGGTCCATCGGCGGTCGTCTCACGGGATGGGCCGGTGTGATCGGGCTCGCGCTTCTTACGGTCTTTGATGTCCCATCCGTGGTCCACCAACCAAGATCCCGTTTAGATCAGGGTTACAACCGCATGTGACCGGTCACAGGCGTGCAATATCCCTGATCTAAACGGGATCTTGAGGTGGACGCACGCAGCGGGGCGCGGTCTATGCCGCGGCTGCTAGGGCGAACGCGGCCAAGATCCCGAGGAGGGTGAAGGCAACGCCGAGCGCGCCGAGAATAATGCCGGTGATACCGAGCCCCCGTCCCCGCAAAGCGCTGCTGCGGCGTACTTGGCGCAGGGCGAGGGCGCCGAGCACGATTGCGCCGGTGCCGATGGCAAACGCCAGGACCGCGAAAGCACCGGCGGCTACGGGCCCCCATCCACCGGCGGCGCCGCCGATCGCGAAGAGGCCGACGACCAAGCTGACCAGGACCGAGCCGATGCCCGCCGCGAGGCTGCCCGAAGCCAGTCCGGTGACGATCGGGCGGGTGCCGAGAATGGCCAGGCCGTAGGGCGTATCCGGGACGGGCTCGACGCGTACGGGCGGCGGGAGGCGCACCGGTGGCGGCGGAGTTGCCCAGTGCTCCATGGGTGCGGTCACACCGCAGATATTGCCACAGTGTGCGGTCAGTTGACGCCGGGCGGAAAGTCGTGGGCCGGGTTCGCCGACCGGGTGAGCACGCCGATGATGACGGCGATGCTCACCGACAGCACGGCCACCCCGAGCGCTATCCAGGCCAGCCGTTCGCCCCGGGTGACCAGGACCGCCCCCGTACGCCAGCCGTCACTCGTCTCGATGTCCGTACGCGCTTGCCGGGCCAGAGACAGTGCCACGACAGCGGGGACGATGCCCCCCGCGAGCGGTGCGGTGACCAGCGCCACCCAGCCCAGCACGTACGCCGCCAGGGCCTTGGTGTCGCGGACCGGCTCCGGATCGGCCGGATGTCTCATTCACGTAGGTTAGCGCCGGTTCACCGGTATCCGTCGCGGATCAGGACGCGACACAGCGGCTCGCCGGCCACCATGACGGCGTGGATCTCCTGGTACCCCTCCTTGGGCTGGCGGCTGAGCACGTAAATCGCGTTGCCGTCGCCGACCGGGCGCAGGTCCGGGACCTCCATCTCGGTCAGGGTGTTCCAGTTGACCTCATCCTGGAAGGTCGGATCGGTGGTGTAGTACTCGCGGTAGTGCTCGCCGAGCCAGCGGGCGGCCGCGGTGGCGCAGCTGTGCCAGTAGTCGCCCTCGTACTCGTGGCGGGCTTCGGCGTACCCGCCGACCAGGGGGTTGAAGTAGGCGTACTCGTAGGGGTAGATCTCGGCGCTGGAGACGACGGCTTCGACCTGGCCGAGCACCGCCAGCGCCACCAGTCCCCCGGCGAGGGTACGCCGGCCCGAGGCCAGCAGCCGCCGCACGACATAGATCAGCAGACCCGAGGCGACCAGGATGAAGCCCGGCACGATGTACAGAAACTGGCGGATTCCATTGTAGAGAGTCGCCTGCATGAAGATGATGAGGAACAACGGGATGAGCGCGTACGCCGCGCACATGAGGTAGCCGGCGGGGATCGGCACGTTGCGCCGGAACGCCCAGATGCCGACGCCCATGGCGGCCAGTGACAGTACGACCACCGGCAGCGGCGAGCCGATGATCAGCCAGACCGGGGCGTACGACCACGGCAGCTGTGTCGCCAGCACCTGCTCGCCGCCGAACAGGACCGTGTTGTTCCAGTCGTACTTGGCCATCATCTTGATGGAGTTCAGCAGGCCGCTGGTCGGATTCACCACCAGGTACGGCCACGTGAGCGTCATGAACAGGTAGCAGCTCGATGCGATCACCAGGCCGGCGCCGAACTGCGTCGCCAGCTGCTCCCGTACGGCCGCCCAGGTACGCAGACCGCGCCCATGGCGTACCCAGTAGAAGAGAGCGAGCAGGCCGAGGAGGCCGAACCAGGCGAGGGCATTGACCCGCACGGCGGCCGCGATGCCGATCGACGCGCCTACCGCGGCGTAGTCGAGGATCTCGAACCGGCGGCCGGGCTGGTCCCAGCGGCGCATCATGCGCAGGACCAGCCAGAGGGTGAGGATCATGGCGACGGTGAACGGCACGTCCTTGGAGTTGGTGAAGATCGCACCGGTGTAGCGCGGGTAGAGCGCGAGCCCGGCGGCGGCGGTGAACGCGCCCCACGGACCGGCCAGCTCCCGGCCGCACAGCGCGATGAACACGACGCCGAGCAGGCCGGCGACGCCGCCGACGATCGACCGGGTGTTCCAGATCTCGCCCGTGAAGTGCTGGACCAGCGCCACGAACGTCTCGTAGGCGGGGCCGTGCTCGGGCATGTGGATCTGCTCGCCCATCTCCATGAACGAGCGGTCTTGGCCGAGGGTGAGGTACCACTGGAGGCTGCGCTGGCCGTAGTCGTCCTGCATCCACTCGTCGAAGGTCCGGCCGTGGTCACGCCAGCCGACCGCCACGAACACCGCCAGGCCCGCGAACAGCAGGCCCAGCAGGTAGTAGGGCAGTCGCGAGGCTCGCTGCACGAGCGGGGCGCGCTCTTCGACTCGGTCACTCACCTGGGTTTGCATGGCCACCCGATATTTGTACGCGATGAGAATGGCCCGTGACACCTAGGTGCCACGGGCCATTCTGTGATTTGGGAACCTCTATGCGTCAGCGGTAGGCGCCGAAGTCGAAGTCGTCCAGCGGCACGGCCAGACCCGACGCCGGGCCGAAGCCGTAGTCGGTCTCGCCGTAGGCGGCGGTCATCGAGTAGACCTTCGCCTTCGCTTCCTCGGTCGGCTCCACCCGGATGTTGCGGTACTTGCTGATGCCCGTACCGGCCGGGATGAGCTTGCCGATGATGACGTTCTCCTTCAGGCCGATCAGCGAGTCGCTGCGCGAGTTGATCGCGGCCTCGGTGAGCACCCGGGTCGTCTCCTGGAACGAGGCGGCCGACAGCCACGACTCGGTGGCCAGCGACGCCTTCGTGATGCCCATGAGGACCGGACGCCCGGCCGCGGGCTCGCCGCCCTCGGCCACCACGCGGCGGTTCTCCGACTCGAACTGCGCCCGGTCGACCAGCACACCCGGCAGGAACTCGGTCGCGCCCGAGTCGATGACCGTGACGCGCTTGAGCATCTGCCGAATGATGATCTCGATGTGCTTGTCGTGGATCATCACACCCTGCGACCGGTAGACCTCCTGGACCTCCTGGGTCAGGTGGACCTGGACGGCCCGCGGGCCGAGCACGCGCAGCAGCTCGTGCGGGTCGATGGTGCCCTGGGTGAGCCGCTCGCCGACGTCCACATGCGAGCCGTCCGACACCAGAAGGCGTACGCGCTTGGAGATCTTGTCGTGGACGATCTCGTCGCTGCCGTCGTCCGGCACGATGATGATCTTCCGCGAGCGGTCGCCGTCCTCGATCCGGATACGTCCGGCGGTCTCCGCGATCGGCGCCTTGCCCTTGGGGACCCGGGCCTCGAAGATCTCCTGGACCCGGGGCAGACCCTGGGTGATGTCCTCACCCGCGACGCCGCCGGTGTGGAACGTACGCATCGTCAGCTGCGTACCGGGCTCACCGATCGACTGGGCGGCGATGATGCCGACCGCCTCGCCGACGTCCACGGTCTTGCCGGTCGGCAGCGAGCGGCCGTAGCACGCCGCGCAGACGCCCAGCTTCGACTCGCAGGTGAGCACGCTGCGCACCCGGACGATCTCGACATTGGCCCGGACCAGCTCGTCGATGACGATCGAGTTCAGGTCGGTGCCCCGCGTCGCGATGGTCCGGCCGCTCGGGTCGGACACGTCGTCGGCGAGCGTACGCGCGTGGCCGCCGGTCTCGGCGAACTCGTGCACCACCACGCTCTCGCCGTCGCGCGTACCGACGTGCACCGGGATGGCGCGGTCGGTGCCGCAGTCCTCCTCGCGGATGATGACGTCCTGCGAGACGTCCACGAGGCGGCGGGTCAGGTAACCCGAGTCGGCGGTACGCAGAGCGGTGTCGGCCAGGCCCTTACGAGCACCGTGGGTGGAGATGAAGTACTCCAGCACCGACAGGCCCTCACGGAACGAGGACTTGATCGGGCGCGGGATGATCTCACCCTTCGGGTTGGCCACCAGACCACGGATCGCGGCGATCTGCCGCAGCTGCAGCAGGTTGCCTCGGGCGCCCGAGTGGATCATCTTCCACAGCGGGCTCTCCTGCGGCAGCGCCGTCTCCATCTCCTTCGCGACCTCGTTGGTCGCCTTGGTCCAGATCTGGATCAGCTCGCCGCGGCGCTCCTCGGCCGTCATGAGACCGCGCTGGTACTGCTTGTCGATCCGCTCGGCCTCCTTCTCGTAGCTTTCGAGAATGGCCTTCTTCGCCGGCGGCTGCACGACGTCCTCGATGCCGATCGTCACGCCGGACCAGGTGGCCCAGTGGAAGCCGGCCTCCTTGAGCGCGTCGAGCGTGGCCGCCAGCGCGACCTTCGGGAACCGCTCGGCCAGGTCGTTGACGATCGACGACAGCTGGCCCTTGCGGATCTCGTAATTCACGTAGCGGTAGCCCGGCGGCAGGGTCTCGTTGAACAGGACCCGGCCCAGGGTGGTGTCGACGATCAGCGGCGCGCCCGGCTCCCAGCCCTCCGGCGCCTCCCAGACGGCCTTGCCGGCGCCGTTGTCGACCCCGACCAGGCCGGTCAGGCGGATCCGGACCGGTGCCTGCAAATGCAGCTCGCCCTGGTCGAACGCCATGCGGGCCTCGGCGTCGCTGGAGAACGCCCGGCCCTCACCGACCATGCCCGACCGCTGGTGGGTCAGGTGGTACAGGCCGATGACCATGTCCTGAGTGGGCATGGTGACCGGCTTGCCGTCGGCCGGCTTGAGGATGTTGTTCGACGACAGCATGAGGATGCGGGCCTCGGCCTGCGCCTCGGCCGACAGCGGGACGTGCACGGCCATCTGGTCACCGTCGAAGTCCGCGTTGAACGCGGTGCAGACGAGCGGGTGGATCTGGATGGCCTTGCCCTCGACCAGCTGCGGCTCGAACGCCTGGATGCCCAGGCGGTGCAGGGTCGGCGCGCGGTTGAGCAGCACCGGGTGCTCGGTGATGACCTCTTCCAGCACGTCCCACACGACCGGGCGCTGGCGCTCGACCATCCGCTTGGCGGACTTGATGTTCTGCGCGTGGTTGAGGTCGACCAGCCGCTTCATGACGAACGGCTTGAACAGCTCCAGCGCCATCTGCTTGGGCAGGCCACACTGGTGCAGCTTGAGCCGCGGGCCGACGACGATGACCGATCGGCCGGAGTAGTCGACGCGCTTGCCGAGCAGGTTCTGGCGGAACCGGCCCTGCTTGCCCTTGAGCATGTCCGACAGCGACTTGAGCGGGCGGTTGCCCGGCCCGGTGACCGGGCGGCCGCGCCGGCCGTTGTCGAACAGCGCGTCCACGGCCTCCTGGAGCATCCGCTTCTCGTTGTTGACGATGATCTCGGGCGCGCCGAGGTCGATCAGCCGCTTGAGGCGGTTGTTCCGGTTGATCACGCGGCGGTACAGGTCGTTCAGGTCGCTCGTGGCGAACCGGCCACCGTCGAGCTGCACCATCGGGCGCAGGTCCGGCGGGATCACCGGTACGCAGTCGAGCACCATGCCCAGCGGCGAGTTGCTGGTGTTGAGGAACGCGGCGACGACCTTCAGCCGCTTGAGCGCGCGGATCTTCCGCTGCCCCTTGCCGGTCCGGATCGTCTCGCGCAGGTCGTCGGCCTCGGCTTCGAGGTCCATGTACTCCAGCAGCGCCTTGATGGCCTCGGCACCCATGCCGCCGGTGAAGTACTCACCGAAGCGGTCGCGCAGCTCGCGGTAGAGCAGCTCGTCGGTGACCAGCTGCTTGGGCTCAAGCTTGCGGAAGGTGTCGAGCACCTCGTCGAGGCGGTCGATCTCGCGCTGCGCCTTGTCGCGGATCTGGCGCATTTCCCGCTCGCCGGACTCCTTGACCTTGCGGCGCACGTCGGCCTTGGCCCCCTCGGCCTCCAGCTCGGCGAGGTCGGCCTCAAGCTTCGCGGCGCGCTTCTCGATCTCGGCGTCGCGGGCGTTCTCGGCCTGCCGCTTCTCGGCGAAGATCTCGTTCTCGATCGTCGACAGGTCGCGGTGGCGGGCCTCGGTGTCCACCCCGGTGATCACGTACGACGCGAAGTAGATGATCTTCTCAAGATCCTTGGGCGCCAGGTCCAGCAGGTAACCCAGCCGGCTCGGTACGCCCTTGAAGTACCAGATGTGAGTGACGGGCGCGGCGAGTTCGATGTGTCCCATCCGCTCGCGGCGAACCTTGGAGCGGGTGACCTCGACGCCACACCGCTCGCAGACGATGCCCTTGAACCGGACGCGCTTGTACTCGCCGCAGTAGCACTCCCAGTCCCGCTGCGGACCGAAGATCTTCTCGCAGAAGAGCCCGTCCTTCTCCGGCTTGAGAGTGCGGTAGTTGATGGTCTCGGGCTTCTTGACCTCACCGTGCGACCAGCGTCGGATGTCCTCCGCGGTCGCCAGGGCGATCCGCAGCTCATCGAAGAAGTTAACGTCGAGCACTATTTATCCTTCGCTCTTTTTCTTGCGACGACGACTGTCCGTCCAGTCCCGTCCTCCGGCACCGAGCGGTGCCGGAGGAAACAGGGCTGGGACTAAACCTCATCTACGCTGATCACGCCTTCGTTCGGACGGCGGGACAGGTCGATCCCCAGCTCTTCGGCGGCCCGGAAGACCTCGTCATCGGTCTCGCGCATCTCCAGCGCCACGCCGTCGGAGGACAGGACCTCCACGTTGAGGCACAGCGACTGCAGCTCCTTGAGCAAGACCTTGAACGACTCCGGGATACCCGGCTCGGGGATGTTCTCGCCCTTGACGATGGCCTCGTAGACCTTCACGCGGCCGAGCACGTCGTCGGACTTGATGGTCAGCAGCTCCTGCAGCGCGTACGCCGCGCCGTAGGCCTGCATCGCCCAGCACTCCATCTCACCGAAGCGCTGGCCACCGAACTGCGCCTTACCACCCAGCGGCTGCTGCGTGATCATCGAGTACGGCCCGGTCGACCGAGCGTGGATCTTGTCGTCGACCAGGTGGTTGAGCTTCAGGATGTAGATGTAGCCCACCGCGATCGGGTCCGGCAGCGGCTCGCCGCTGCGGCCGTCGAACAGCTGGGCCTTGCCGGACGCGCCGACCAGCTGCTGGCCGTCCCGGTTCGGCAGGGTCGAGGCGAGAAGACCGGTGATCTCCTCCTCCTTGGCGCCGTCGAAGACCGGGGTGGCCACGTTGGTGTCGGGTGCCGACTCGTGTGCGTCGATGGCCTTGAGGGACTTCTTCCAATCCGTGTCCATGCCGTCGATCTTCCAGCCGGTCTTGGCCACCCATCCGAGGTGGGTCTCCAGGACCTGGCCGATGTTCATCCGGCTCGGTACGCCCAGCGGGTTGAGCACGATGTCGACCGGCGTGCCGTCCTCCAGGAACGGCATGTCCTCGACGGGCAGGATCTTGGAGATGACGCCCTTGTTGCCGTGGCGGCCGGCGAGCTTGTCACCGTCCTGAATCTTGCGCTTCTGCGCCACGTAGACCCGGACCAGCTCGTTGACGCCGGGCGGCAGCTCGTCGCCGTCCTCGCGCGAGAAGGTGCGTACGCCGATGACCGTGCCGGTCTCGCCGTGCGGCACCTTCAGCGAGGTGTCGCGGACCTCGCGCGCCTTCTCACCGAAGATCGCGCGCAGCAGCCGCTCCTCCGGGGTCAGCTCGGTCTCGCCCTTCGGGGTGACCTTGCCGACCAGGATGTCGCCCGGCACGACCTCGGCGCCGATCCGGATGATGCCGCGCTCGTCGAGGTCGGCGAGCATCTCCTCGCTGACGTTCGGGATGTCGCGGGTGATCTCCTCCGGACCCAGCTTGGTGTCGCGGGCGTCGACCTCGTGCTCCTCGATGTGGATCGACGTGAGGATGTCCTCCTGCACGAGGCGCTGCGACAGGATGATCGCGTCCTCGTAGTTGTGGCCCTCCCACGGCATGAACGCGACCAGCAGGTTGCGTCCCAGCGCCATCTCGCCCTCGTCGGTGCAGGGTCCGTCGGCGATGACCTGGCCGGCCTCGACCCGGTCGCCCTCGAAGACGACGGGCTTCTGGTTGACGCAGGAGCCGGAGTTGGAACGGCGGAACTTGTGCAGCAGGTAGGTACGGCGGTGGCCGTCGTCCTGGTGGACCGTGATGTAGTCGGCGCACAGGTCCTCGACCACGCCGCCGACCTCGGCGACGACCACGTCACCGGCGTCGACCGCGGCCCGGTACTCCATGCCGGTGCCGACCAGCGGCGCCTCGGCGCGTACCAGCGGCACGGCTTGGCGCTGCATGTTGGCGCCCATCAGGGCCCGGTTGGCGTCGTCGTGCTCCAGGAACGGGATCATGGCCGTCGCGACCGACACCATCTGGCGCGGCGAGACGTCCATGTAGTCGACCTGCGCCGGCGGCACGAAGTCGACCTCGCCGCCCTTACGGCGGACCAGGATGCGGTCGTCGACGAAGGCGCCGTCGCTCTTGAGCGGCGTGTTCGCCTGCGCGATGACGTGCCGGTCCTCCTCGTCGGCCGTCAGGTAGTCGATCTGGTCGGTGACCTGACCGTTGTCCACCTTGCGGTACGGCGTCTCGATGAAGCCGAACGGGTTGACGCGCGCGAACGTCGACAGTGCGCCGATGAGACCGATGTTCGGGCCTTCCGGCGTCTCGATCGGGCACATGCGGCCGTAGTGCGACGGGTGCACGTCGCGGACCTCGAAGCCGGCGCGCTCACGGGACAGGCCACCCGGGCCTAGCGCCGACAGGCGGCGCCGGTGGGTCAGGCCGGCCAGCGGGTTGGTCTGGTCCATGAACTGCGACAGCTGCGACGTGCCGAAGAACTCCTTGATCGCGGCCACCACGGGGCGGATGTTGATCAGAGTCTGCGGCGTGATCGCCTCGACGTCCTGGGTCGTCATGCGCTCGCGGACGACGCGCTCCATCCGGGACAGGCCCACGCGGACCTGGTTCTGGATGAGCTCGCCGACCGTACGCAGGCGGCGGTTGCCGAAGTGGTCGATGTCGTCGGCCTCGTAGCCCTCCTCGCCGACGTGCAGCCGGCTCAGGTACTCGACCGTGGCGACGATGTCTTCCTCGGTCAGCACGCCCGTCGTGATCGGGACACCGATCTCAAGCTTCTTGTTGAACTTATAGCGACCGACCTTCGCGACGTCGTACCGCTTCGGGTTGAAGAAGAGGTTGTCGAGGAGGGTCTGTGCGTTCTCCCGCGTCGGGGGCTCACCCGGACGCAGCTTGCGGTAGATGTCGAGCAGCGCCTCGTCCTGGCTGGCGATGTGGTCCTTTTCGAGCGTGGTCATCAACAGCTCGGACCAGCCGAAGCGCTCCCGGATCTGGTCGTTGGACCAGCCGATCGCCTTCAGCAGGACGGTGACCGCCTGGCGGCGCTTGCGGTCGATGCGTACGCCGACCGTGTCGCGCTTGTCGATGTCGAACTCGAGCCAGGCCCCCCGGCTCGGGATGACCTTGACGCTGGACAGGTCACGGTCGGAGGTCTTGTCCGGCTCCTTGGTGAAGTAGACACCCGGAGAACGGACGAGCTGGGACACGACGATGCGCTCCGTGCCGTTGATGATGAAGGTGCCCTTCGGCGTCATCATCGGGAAGTCACCCATGAACACCGTCTGGCTCTTGATCTCGCCGGTGGTGTTGTTGGTGAACTCTGCGGTCACGAAGAGCGGCGCACAGTAGGTGAGGTCCTTCTCCTTGCACTCCTCGATCGAGGCCTTGACCTCTTCGAAGCGCGGGTTGGAGAAGGACAGCGACATGGTGCCGGAGAAGTCCTCGATGGGACTGATCTCTTCGAGGATCTCTGCGAGGCCCGAGCGGGCGTGCGGGTCAGCTGCCGAGCGGGTCTGCCAGGACTCGTTACCGACCAACCAGTCAAACGACTCGGTTTGGATGGCAAGGAGGTTGGGGACCTCAAGATGTTCGGTGATCCTGCCGAAGGAGATCCGGCGGGGAGCGAAAGCGCTCGACGTACGACTGGTCTTCGCAGGGCGGGAAGTTGCCAAGATACGTCCTTCCGAGGACCGGTGGTGCAACGGCCGTTACGCGTGCACTCTGACGACCCCTGATCCGAGAGAGCCGACGAAGGCTCTCCGGGCAGGGGCAGAGAGAAGGCAGCGCAAACTAGCAGTGTAGCCGGAAGGCACGCCGATGTAAAGTCGCCACGACAAGATAGGGCCAGACGTGTCGCAGACCACCATAACCCAGGGGGCGACAGTTTTTGTGAAACTGTGTTCGGTGGTGAGGCGACAGGTCTGCCGCGTTGTTCCCCACCAGCGTGCCTTTCCACACCTGCCACGTCAAGACCATGCCGCATAACAACTGCGCTAGTCCCTGGTCAGGCCGGTGTCGGACCTCCGACGACCTCCTATTAGCCCAGGCCAGACGCACTTTTCGAGGAACCATGACGACGACCGTCGAGACGCCGATCGCGACACGCCCACAACAGCGCCGATCGATCGTGCGCCGGTATCGTCCGGCGCTGGTCGCCTGGGCCGCCGGCGCCGCGATCTACCTCGTCGCCACGGCGTACCACTACCGCGTTCTGAATGTCGCACCGCGCCCGGCCCGGCTGATCTTCGAGGACTGGCTCATCTGGGATACCGGCCACTACCTCGACATCGCCTCGAACGGCTACGACACCTTCGAGCGCCACGCCTTCTTCCCGCTCTACCCGCTCCTGCTGCGCGCCACCGACGCGCTGCCCGGCGGCCAGCGGGTGGCCGGCCCGATCGTCACGATGCTCATCGCCCTGGCCGCGCTCGTCGTCATCCAGCGCCTGGCCGAGCACGAGTTCGACCGGCCGGTCGCTGTGCGTACGGTGTTTTATCTGGTCGCGTTCCCCACGGCCCTGTTCTTGTACGCCCCCTACAACGAGGGCCTATTCGTCCTGTTCGCGGCCGTCGCCCTGTACGCCGCCCGAAGGTCGCTGTGGGTCGTGGCGTGCGTCGCTGCGGCGTTGGCCGGCACGGTACGCACTTTCGGCGTACTCCTGCTGATTCCACTGGCGTACGAGTACATCCGCATACACGGTCGCCGGCCGCGATGGTCCGCGCTGTGGTTCTTGCTGATCCCGTCCGGCCTGGCCGCGTACGCGCTCTACTGCCGGATCACGACCGGAGATTGGCTGGCCTTCGCCCACGCACAGGATCACTGGCACCGGGGCTACACGTGGCCGTTGCTGCCACAGCTGCACACTGTGCTGCTTCTCGACGACAATCCCCTGCTGTCATCCCGCAGCCTGCTCTACATACAGCAGCTCGCCCTCTTCGCGCTGGCCGTCGTCGCCGTGATCCTGATGATCGTCGGACCGTGGCGCTTCCGCGGCGACCAGTGGTACCTGGTCGTCTACTCGGTGGTGCTGCTCCTGCCGCTGCTCGTCACCGAGGTCGGCCCGCAGGACCCGCTCGGCTCGCTGCCCCGGTTCCTGCTGGAACTCATCCCGATGTTCCTGCTCCTTGCCCGGATCGGCGCCCGGGATCTCATCGATCGCGTACTGCTGATGAGCTTCGTAACGCTGAACGTCATCAATATGCTGACATTCCTCAACAAAACAACCTTCGTCGCCTAGCTTTGACGCGAGGGGATGCCCCGAGGCCGCGAACGTCCTCACGCCGACCTACTCACCTCGCCCCGACACGAAATTGGGGGTGGGTTCCCACACGCAGGGATCAAGCCTGACCGCCCGGAGTGTGGGGACCCACCCCCAATTTCGAAAAGAGTGAGAACTACTTGAGCTTGACGCCCGCGCCCTCGGCCTCGAGCTTGCCCTTGGCCTTGTCGGCGGCCTCCTTGTTGACCTTCTCCAGGATCGCCTTCGGAGCGGCCTCGACCAGGTCCTTGGCCTCCTTCAGGCCCAGGCCGGTCAGCTCGCGCACGACCTTGATGACCTGGATCTTCTTGCCGCCGTCGTTCTCCAGGATGACGTCGAACTCGTCCTGCTCCTCCACGGCCTCGGCCGGGGCCGCGGCGGCGGCCACACCCGCAACCGCAACCGGCGCGGCGGCGGTGACCTCGAAGGTGTCCTCGAACTTCTTCACGAACTCGGAGAGCTCGATCAGGGTCATCTCCTTGAATGCCTCAAGGAGTTCCTCGGTGCTCAGCTTCGCCATGATTGGCGTCCTTTCTCAAACTTACGAAAACGTAGAACCGGGGATGCCGAACGCCTGCGAAGGCGATCAAGCACCTTCCTGTGCGCGCTTGTCCTGCAGTGCGGCGACCGTACGAACGGTCTTCGACAGCGGGGCCTGCAGCACGGCCGCGGCCCTGCTGAGGTTCGCCTTCATGGCGCCGGCCAGCTTGGCCAGCAGCACCTCGCGGGACTCCAGGTCGGCGATCTTGGCGACCTCGGCCGCCGTGATCGCCTTGCCCTCGAATACGCCGCCCTTGATGACGAGGAGCGGGTGGGTCTTCGCAAAATCGCGCAGTCCCTTCGCGGCCTCGACCGGGTCGCCGGAGACGAAGGCGAGCGCGGTAGGACCGGTGAACAGCTCGTCGAGGCCGTCGATGCCCGCGTTGGCCGCGGCCCGCTTGGCCAGGGTGTTCTTCGCGACCGTGTAGGTCGTGGTGCGGCCCAGCGAGCGTCGCAGCTGGGTCAGCTGAGCCACGGTGAGGCCGCGGTACTCGGTCAGCAGCGTCGCCGGCGAGTTGCGGAAGCTGTCGGTCAGTTCCGCCACCGCGCCGGCCTTGTCGGCCCGAATCGGCTTGTCCGCCATGTCCCTCCTTCCTCTGCTTCAAGCCGGCCATCGCGGCGAGCCGAGGAACCCGGGAAAGAAGAACGCCCCGGCGCAGGCGCACGGGGCTTCGATCGGCGCAGCGCGCCGTCAGAGTTTCCGTCACTCCTGCGCGGGCCGCCCGCCTGTCGCGGGGCCTTCGACCACACCACCCGGACGGATCCGGGAGTACGGTGACCAGCGGTCTCTGGGTGAAACTCCGGCCAGCGTACGCGACCGGGCGTACGGCGGCCAAATCGGGTGCCTCACATCACGGTCCACAATGAGCGCCGACTCGCGTTGATCATGAACTTAGGGTGTGGCTCAAGGCTTGAGCCACACCCTCAGTTCATGATCAACGCGAGTCGGCGCGGAGGATCACGCCTCGGCGGGAACCTCGTGGAAGTTCCGGGTCACGTTGGGGTCGACCGGGATACCGGGGCCCATCGTGGTGGTGACCGTGATCTTCTTGACGTACTTGCCCTTGGCCGCGGACGGCTTAGCCCGCAGGACCTCGTCCAGCGCGGCGGCGTAGTTGTCGATCAGGTGCTCGGCGCTGAACGACGCCTTGCCGATGATCAGGTGCAGGTTCGAGTGCTTGTCCACCCGGAAGGTGATCTTGCCGCCCTTGATCTCGTTGACGGCCTTGGCCACGTCCATGGTGACCGTACCCGTCTTGGGGTTCGGCATGAGACCGCGCGGGCCCAGGATCCGCGCGATCCGACCGATCTTGGCCATCTGGTCCGGCGTGGCGATCGCCGCGTCGAACTCAAGCCAGCCCTCTTGGATCCGGGCGACCAGATCGTCGGCGCCGACGACGTCGGCGCCGACGGCCTCCGCCTCGGCGGCCTTCTCACCGGCCGCGAACACGATCACGCGGGCGGTCTTGCCGGTGCCGTGGGGCAGGTTGACCGTGCCCCGCACCATCTGGTCGGCCTTCCGCGGGTCGACGCCGAGGCGCATCGCGACCTCGACCGTGGCGTCGAACTTCGTGGTGGTGGTCTCCTTGGCCAGCTTGATGGCCTCGGCCGGGACGTAGAGCTTGGTGCGGTCGATCTTGCCCGCACTCGCCTTGTAAGCCTTGCTGTGCTGCATGTCTGCTCAGTTCTCCTGTGGTCGCTTCGAGCCGCGGTCGCCCGGCGGCTCTGCCACGGCGCCCGAGAACGGCGCCTCAGTGGATCAGTCGCGGGTGGTTCACTCGCTGACGGTGATGCCCATCGAGCGGGCGGTACCGGCGATGATCTTCATAGCCTGATCGATGTCGTTGGCGTTGAGATCGGACATCTTCTTCTCGGCGATCTCGCGCACCTGGGCGCTGGTGACCTTGCCGACCTTCTCCTTGTGCGGTACGCCCGAGCCCTTGGGCACGCCGGCCGCCTTGATCAGCAGCTGGGCGGCGGGCGGGGTCTTCAGCACGAAGGTGAACGTGCGGTCCTCGTACACCGTGATCTGCGCGGGTACGACGTCGCCGCGCATCGAGTCGGTCGCGGCGTTGTACGCCTTGACGAACTCCATGATGTTCACGCCGTGCTGACCGAGCGCGGGACCGACCGGCGGAGCCGGAGTCGCCGACGCCGCCTTCAGCTGAAGCGTGAACGTCTTGACGATCTTCTTCTTCTTCGGAGGCATGTCTCTTCCTGGGCTGTATGGGCAGGATGCGGCCGCATCCCGACCGGGGTGGTTTTCACCGGACCGGCCTTGCGGCGGCGTACGCGCCGCGAGTGTTCGGCGGGCACGGTCAAGCACGCGACGAACCCAAGGCCGGACGAACTATGGTAACGCCAGTCGATCGGACCGGCGCAGCCGGGAGTGGCCGGCGTGACTAGATCTTCGACACCTGGTTGAAATTGAGTTCTACCGGCGTCTCCCGGCCGAAGATCGACACGAGCACCTTCAGCTTCTGCTGGTCGGCGTTGATCTCGTTGATGGTGGCCTGGAGCGAGGCGAACGCGCCGTCGGTCACGGTGACCGAGTCGCCGACCTCGAAGTCGAGGACCTTCACCTCGGGCTTGGCCTTCTTGCCCGGCTCGGCGGCGACCGCGGGGGCCAGCCACTTGAGGACCTCGTCGAGGCTGAGCGGGGCGGGGCGGTCGGCCCGGTCGGTGGCGCCCACGAATCCGGTGACCCCGGGGGTGTTGCGCACACAGGAGTAGGACTCGGGGGTCAGGTCCATGCGGACCAGGATGTAGCCGGGGAAGACCTTGTTGGTCACCAGCTGGCGCTTGCCGTTCTTGATCTCGGCTTCCTCGCGCGTGGGCACCTCGACCTGGAAGATGAAATCCTCCATGTCGAGGCTGCTGATGCGGGTTTCCAGGTTGGTCTTGACCTTGTTCTCGTAGCCCGCGTAGGAGTGGACCACATACCAGTCGCCGGGGGCGAAACGCAGCTTCTGCCGCAGTTCGGCGACGGGGTCGAAGGGAGCGTCGTCGTCCACCGCCACCGCGGCCGACTCCTCGGCCCGGGTCTCGACCTCCTCGGTCACGGCGGTCTCGTCGTACTCAGCCACGCTCGCTCACTTCCGTCACGTATGTCAGTTACACGTATGTCGGTTAGTTGCCAAAGACGAACAGCACGCCCTTGCCATAGAGGACATCGAGGACACCGACGAGCGTCATGACGATCGCGACGAACACCACCACAACGGCCGTGTAGGTCAGCAAGTCCTTGCGCGTCGGCCAGATGACCTTGCGCAGCTCGCCGATGACCTCACGGATGAACAGCCAGATGCGCCGCGGGATGTTCGCCAGCCAGGCGAAGAAACCCCTGCGCTCCTTCTCCGCCTTGGCCGTCTTCGGCTTGGCCGGAGTCTTGGTCCGCGTCGACTGTCCGTCCTCGACGAGGGCGTCATCGTCGACAGCGTCATCGAACACGTCGTCGACGTGCTCAGCCGCGGCGCCATCACCGCGTCGATTGCTCTCGGCCACTTCGCCCTACTTCCGTATCGCGGGGGGTGGGGCGCACGAATCGAGCGCCCTGTCACGCCGGCCACAACGCCCGACGGCGAGCCGGGAATGGCTTGAGGGCCAAGCCCGCTCCGGAAGGCGTTACAAGCCGCAGGGGCGACAGGACTCGAACCTGCAACCTGCGGTTTTGGAGACCGCTGCGCTACCAATTGCGCCACACCCCTGTGCGGGAAGCCACCCATCCGTCGGCACGCGCCACCGGAAGGGTTCACTCACCCCACGGCGGACCAGTGTACGGGTCGCTGTCCGCGTTGCCAACTCAGCTTAGCCGCTCCCCGGCTCAGACTGGCTGCTGAACGATCGCGCGTGCCTGAGCGAGAACCTTCTCGCCACCGCAGACCGCGGTGACGTCGATGTAGGCCCGGCCGTCCTCGACCTTCCTCACCACGCCGCTGATCGCGACCTCGGTGCCCTCGTCCGTGTCCGGAACCGGCACCGGACGGGTGAACCGCACGCCGAAATCCACGACGGCGTCGGCCCGCCCGGCCCAGACCGCCACCGCCCGCGCGGCCAGCGCCATCGTGAACATGCCGTGGGCGATCACGCCCGGCAGGCCGACGTTCACGGCGAACCGCTCGCTCCAGTGGATCGGGTTGAAGTCGCCCGACGCGCCGGCGTACCGCACCAGATCGGCGCGGGTGACCGCAAACGCCTGCTCCGGCAGCTGCTGTCCGGCTTCCAGCATCAGTGATCACCTCGCACGACGAGCTTGGACCAGGCCGACACCACATGCTCACCGGCGGTGGTGCTCACATCGGTACGCGTGGTGAGGAAGTCGTGCCCAGCCCGGCTCGTGATGTCCTCGACGGTGTTCACGCAGACCAGCTCGTCGCCGGCCACGATCGGGCGGGCGTACGCGAACCGCTGGTCGCCGTGGACCACGCGGCTGTAATCCATCCCCAGCTCCGGATCGTCGATGATGAGCCGGCTGGCCGCCATGGTCAGCACGATCGGGAACGTCGGCGGCGCCACCACGTCGGCGTACCCGGCGGCTTTGGCCGCTTCCACGTCGAAGTGCAGCGGGTCGTCGAGGCCGATCGCGTGGGCGAACTCGCGGATCTTCTCGCGGCCGACCTGGTACGCCGGGGTCGGCGGGTAGGTGCGGCCGACGAAGGACTGGTCCAACATGGCGCCAACCTAACAGCAAGAGCCGACGCCCGTTCGGGGCATCGGCTCTGGAAGCTGAGCGCTCCGCGAGATCAGCGGGTCTCGCGGTGAGCGGTGTGCTTGCCGCAACGCGGGCAGAACTTCTTCAGCTCGATGCGGTCCGGGTCGTTACGGCGGTTCTTCTTGGTGATGTAGTTACGCTCTTTGCAGTCCACGCACGCCATGGTGATCTTTGGACGTACGTCAGTCGCCTTGGCCACAGCTGTGCCTTCCTCAACGAGCCGAGATTTTCCGGCGTTCAGCGTAGGCAGGTCGCCTGCTGAAACGCAAAGCGCGAGTCACAGTGTGACCACGCTCAAGTAGCGGTGGCCGGACTTGAACCGGCGACACAGCGATTATGAGCCGCTTGCTCTGCCAACTGAGCTACACCGCTGGGCCGGGCTGCGAACCCGATCGAGCCCCCTTACGGAATCGAACCGTAGACCTTCTCCTTACCATGGAGACGCTCTGCCGACTGAGCTAAGGGGGCATGCGCCACACTGGCCGCGCCGCGCGCCTTGGTAAGAGTACACGGCGCCATCCGATCTGCGAAATCGGGTTAAGCGCATGTCTCGGCGGTATCTCAGCCCACTGCGCGCAGGCGCCGGACCTCGCCGCCGGGGGTCGGCTCGGCGTCCGTACGCGCGCCCAGCCACGCCTCCAACCGCTCGTGCGGCAGCGGGCGGCTGAACAGGAATCCCTGCCCGATGTCGCAGCCGATCTCGGCAAGCAGGTCCAGGGTCAGCTCGCTCTCGACACCCTCGGCCACGACGGCCAGGCCGAAGTGCCGCGAGATGTCCACCACCGCACGGACGATCGCCAGGTCACCGGCGTCGGTCGCCATGCCCTGGACGAACGACCGGTCGATCTTCACCTCGTGTACGGGCAGCCGGCGCAGGTAGGACAGCGACGAGTAGCCGGTGCCGAAGTCGTCGACCGACAGGCGTACGCCCAGCTCATAGAGGCGGCGCAGGGTCGGCAGCGGCCGGTCCTCCTCGCCGACGAAGCCGTCCTCGGTGATCTCCAGCGTCAGCCGGTCCGGGGCGACGGCGTACTCACGCAGCAGCTCGTCGACGCGGTTGGGGAACTCGGTGTCGATGAGCGTACGCGCGGACAGGTTGACCGCGACGCCCAGCGGCCGGCCGGCGTCGACCCATTCCCGCGCCCGCTGAAGCCCTTCCCGCAGCACCACTTCGGTCAGCCGGCCCAGTTGCCCGGTGTGCTCGGCGACCGCGACGAAGTCCTCCGGCGCGACCGAGCCGTGGGTCGGATGCTCCCACCGAGCCAGGCATTCGACGCCGACCAGATGCCGGTCGCGCAGATCCACTTTGGGCTGGAAGTAGATCTCCAGCTCGTTGGTGTCCAGTGCGCGCCGCAGATCGCCGGCCAGTCCGAGCCGGCGTACGCTGCGCGACTCCATACCGAGACTGAACTGCTGTACGCCGTTGGCGCTCGACTTGGCCGCGTGCGTGGCCAACTCGGCGCGCTGCAACAGGGTCGCCGGGTCGGTGCCGTGGTCGGGGTGCACCACGATGCCGACCGCGGTGTCGACGTCGAGGGTCAGCGTGCCGAACCCCATCGGCTGCTGCAGCTGCTTGCGCAGGCTCGCCGCCAGCGACGTGGCCGCCTCGGCGCTCGGCATCCGCAGGGTCACCACGAACTCGTCGCCACCGGCCCGGCCCACCAGCGCCGCGGTCGGCGATGCGGCCCGCAGCCGTGCACCCACCTCCGCGATCAGGCGGTCGCCGGCGGCGTACCCCAGGGAGTCGTTGACGTCGCGCAGCGAGTCCACGTCGAAGAACAAAACCGCGACCACCTCGCCGGGGGCCCGGATCTTGACCGCCTCCTCCAGCGCGGTGGTGATCCGGCGGCGGTTCGGCAGGCCCGTCAAAGCATCGTGGTACGCGTCATAGCGCAGCCGGTCAACCAGACGCGAGTTCTCCACCGCGACGGCGGCGTGCGACGCGACCGACTCCAGGAGCTTGATGTCGTTGGGGCCGAAGTGATTGGGGTCGCCCAACCGGTTGGCCACCTCCAGGGTGCCGATCACCGCCGAGCCGGCGCGCAGCGGCACGACGATCGCGTCCTTGCCGCCGGCCGCCCGCAGCTCGGCCAGGATCTCCGGATCGCCGAGGTTGTGACCGACCGCCGCCGACTGGCCCGTCTTGAGGACGCTGCTGCGCAAGACTTCGGGCGTACCCGGAAGGTCGATGAGGCCGGGTGACTCGTCGCGGGCGGTGAGCATGACCTCGGGGTGGCGGCCGTTGGGCGGCAGCCAGAGCGTGGCGCGCTCGGCCTGGAGGATCTCGCGGACCCGGGCCGGCAGGACATCGGAGATGGTGCCGTCGTGCGGCGTGTCGCTGATCGCGCTACTGAGGTCGTAGATGTGCGAGAGCGTGTTGTGCTGGCGCATGAACCGCGCGTAGGACCGGTACGCCCACATGAAACAGGCCATGAGCGCGCCCAGGATGATCAAGGCCCAGGGACTCTGGTTCACCATGATCAGGGCGGCCAGCGCGACGGTGAGGTTCACCGAGCTGGACATCAGCATCGGGACCGTCATGCGCACGTAATCATGGAAGGTGATCCGGCCCTGCACCAGGGTGATGACGCCGGTCAGCGCGGCCAGCGAGACGAGGATGCCGACGAACAGTGCCAGGGCGAGCAGCAGCCAGGTCTCCGGCTGCTTGAGATCGAGCGGCCGGAACGGATTGAGAACCAGCTCGGCCGCGACCGTGCTGGCGGCCGCCGAGGCAACGTTGAAGGCGGACTTCACCATGGGGAATCGACGCACGGCGTAGACGATCGCCTTCGCCAGGACCCGGGCCAGGATCATCGTCACCGGCGGCAGCAGCGCCAGGCCGAGGATGAAGGGAATCTCCGCCAGCGACACCGACATCTGATGCCGGCGTACGCGGAAGCTCATGATCGCGACGTCCGCCAGGGCGAACATGCAAAGGAAAAGGAAGCCCAGCGCCCATTTCCCGACCGCGGGCGCGTCACCAGTGGCCTTATCGGCGATCACAGCGGTCAGGCCCGCCGAAGCGAGCGCAAGGGGACCTGTTACCAGCCAGCCGAGTTCAGGACCGCGTTTGATGGGCTGTGCTGGCCCTGCCACCTGTCAAACCCCCTGGCTCCGGCGTCGGTACGCCGTTCCTATGTCCAGTCGTAGATGGCGGTCGTGGCGAACGACTCGGTGGCTGGGGTCTGCACCGGTGCGAAGGTGTCGCCTGCGGCGGCCGGCGATTCGGTTAGGCCGGTCTCGGCCCAAGCGGTAGCTGACTGCGCTGCGCCCAGTGCCGTACCGCCCATGACTGCCGAGATGGCAGCCAAGACTATGCCGAGACGAAGCTTTCTCGTTCTCATCGGCGGCTCCTGACGCTCTGACCATGATTTTACGCATGGGGGTTCAAGGGATATTGCCACACTAGCGCAGGGCAGGGAAAGTCCCAACGCGAGAGCGCGCCGCCAACTCGTGGGGCTTCGTCCCATACCGCGGCAAATATCGCCGGACGTATGACCACTTCCGGGGTGGACCGATGCCCCGAGTCCGATGAATCGGACTCAAGAGTCACCAACCGTAAGACAACCATTCCGCCGGGTCAACCTTTCCGTCAAGAGTTTGACCCACCCGGGCACGACGTCGGCCACGGAAGGCGCCTCTCCCAGCTGTCACAGGCCCGCTACCGGTAGTTGGTGAACTGCAAGGCCACCCCGAAGTCAGCCGCCTTCAACAAGGAGATGACCGCCTGCAGCTCGTCCTTCTTCTTCCCGGTCACCCGCAGCTGATCGCCCTGGATCTGCGCCTGTACGCCCTTCGGCCCCTCGTCGCGAATCTTCTTGCTGATCGCCTTGGCCTTGTCCTGGTCGATACCCTGGATGATCTTGCAATCGATCTTGTACGTCTTCCCGGACGCCTTCGGTTCGCCCGCGTCCAGCGACTTCAGCGAGATGTTCCGCTTGATGAGCTTCTCCTTGAAGACCTCCAGGGCGGCCTTCACCCGATCCTCGGTCTCGGCGGTCAGCGTCACCGCCTGATCGCCCGCCCACGAGATCGCCGCACCCGTACCGCGGAAGTCGAATCGCGTACCCAGTTCCTTCTCCGTCTGGTGCAAGGCGTTGTCGACCTCCTGGCGATCGACCTTGCTGACGATGTCGAACGACGGGTTCGCAGCCATCTGCCTGCTCCTCGTGCACTCTCGGCGGCCCAGCCGGGCCGGCACTGGAGACTCGCCACCACGCCGGCGTAACCCTCGGCCGGCCGCAGCGACGAGCAAGACTTATGTACGGTTCATCAGCCTATCCGGCCCCGTCGCGAGTCTCGCGAGTGAGTCGGCCAACCCGGTTGCGCGATCCGGTGACCATGCCGCTATCCTTGCTGAGGCACTGCGCCAGGAGCTACGGCGAACGGCGTGGGGCGTCCCAGGCGGGTTGCCCGAGTGGTCAATGGGAACGGTCTGTAAAACCGTCGCGAGAGCTACGTTGGTTCGAACCCAACACCCGCCACATCTGGGAAAACAGCCCCGAGTCGCGTACGCGCGCTCGGGGCTGTTCCGCTATTGCAGATCTTGAGCGCTGCGGCCCGCGCAATCGACCCCTGGGGCAGCCCGCTCACCGCAGCGGATGCGGCCACGCACATCGCAGCCAGCACAAGCGACTGATACCGGAGGAACGACAGACCCTAGCCGCGGACGGTCCACAAGCACACCAGCGACAGCACCGCCGACCGCCGACGCCGAGACACCGACGGTCACAGCCCAGGTGTGCGCCTCGTTCCGCATCGCGCCGGGCGTCGCACCGCCGAGGATCAGCGCTACGCCCATCGCCAGCGGGCTTGGCATGATCGCCCTGCTCGCCGCCACCGCCGCGAGCAGGTACGCGAACTGGCGCGGCAGGTTCGCGCTCGGCGGCCGGGTTCCGAAGTAGACACCGCCGGCGGCGCTGCCCAGGCTCCAGACCGCGAACAGCACGGCGGCCAGCGTTTCCGGGTCGCTGACGCCCTGCCCGGTGGCGTACGCCGGCACCGCGACGCTGATCGTGCCGAAGGCGGCTCCCGGCCGGTGTCCGGTTCCGTCAGCCGCGATCGGGTGGGCCACGGCGGTGACGAGGAGCACCGGCGCCGGCCCGAACCGGTCGGCCAGGCGGCCGGCGAACGGGCTGAGCACCGCTCCCGCGAGGGCGTACGCCTCGCTGGCGACGGAGAAAGGACCCCTCGCCGGGTGGCGAAGGGTCCGTCTCTCTCAACGTATCCGGTTGTATGCGGTGGGCCCAAGCCCGGCTGTCAGTCCAGGACGGAGATCACCGTGAGTACTGGATCGGGCCCGAGTTCGCGGCCATCAGCTCCAGGCGGCGTACGCGCTCCTCCATCGGCGGGTGGGTCGAGAACAGCTTGGCGATGCCGCTACCCCGGAATGGGTTGTCGATCATGAGATGAGCGGTGCTCGCCAGCTGACCTTCGGCCGGCAGCGGCATTTGCTGCGTACCCATATGGATCTTGCGGAGGGCCGACGCGAGGGCGAGCGGGTCGTTCGCGAGCGTGGCCCCCGACTCGTCGGCCTGGTACTCGCGGCTGCGGCTGATGGCGAGCTGGATGATCGACGCCGCCAGCGGGCCGAGGAACAGCATGAGCAGGAACACGATCGGGTTCGGGCCGTCGTCGTCATCGCCGCCGACGGGGATGAACCAGGCCAGGTAGGCCAGCATGGTGATCATGCTGGCCAGGGCGCCCGCGACGCTGGAGATCAGAATGTCGCGGTTGTACACGTGCGAGAGCTCGTGGCCGATGACGCCGCGCAGCTCCCGATAGTCCAAGATCTGGGTGATGCCTTCGGTCACGCAGACCGCCGCGTTCTCGGGGTTGCGGCCGGTGGCGAAGGCGTTGGGCTGTGGGGTGGGGCTGATGTACAGGCGCGGCATCGGCTTGCCGGCCTGCTGCGACAGCTCGCGGACCATCTTGTACAGCGCGGGGAATTCCTGCTCGGAGACCGGCCGGGCGCCCATCGAGCGCAGGGCGATCTTGTCCGAGAAGAAGTAGCCGACGCCGTTCATGGCCAGCGCGAGGAAGCCGGCGATCACCAGGCCGGATGCTCCGCCGACCCAGTACCCCACGCCCAAGATGAACGCGGAGAGCAGTCCGAGCAGGGCTGCGGTCTTGAGACCGTTGTGGCTGCGCACGATCACTCCGTTTCCGGTCGTTCCTGCCCGGTACAACGGGCAGGGCGTATTTCATCATCCAATGGCGCGCTGTGAAACGCCTGGGAACACCCTTCTTTACCCCATCCGCACGGTGACGCGACAGGCGGCACCACGCAGACGCGGTAGGCCGCACCACGGGCAAGCGGCAGCCCGCCCACGGGGAGGTGGGAGGCAGCCGGAATTGCGGTTTTCGCCACATATGCCGGAGAATCCGTGACCTTACGGCCCGACCCGAGGATCATGGTTGGTTGGCCGCAACGGCGGGAGGGAGTCGATCCATGCCGTTCACGTCCGCACTGCCGGGAGCACCCCGGCGGACCTGGCGCGCAATGATGCGTGGCAGCTGGCCCATCATCCGCCCGATCGCCTGGCAGATCTTTCTGGCCCTGGCGATCTCCACGGTCCTCGCCAAGCTTCTGCGCCACGAGGGCTTCCCAGCTTTCGCACCGCTGTTCGCCGTCGCGACGATGGAGCTGATCTGCGCTCGCCATCACCGCCGAGCCGTCGAGATCGGCTTCGGCGTCATCTGCGGAGCGCTGCTCACTGCGCTCGTGGGTCCGTCGTGGGGCAGCCCACACGTGCTGCTCGACGCGGCGATCGGCGTCGTGACCGCGGTCATCGTGGCCTGGTTCACCACGCCGCGCTCGCCGGTCACCCTGGTCAGCCAGGCGATCGATCCGCTGCTGGCGGACCTCGCCATCAACCTGCGCGCGGTGTCCAATGCGCTGCGTTCCGGCGACCCGGCCGCGGCCGGTGCCGCCGTCTACGCCATGGTCGAGACGGACACCTGGCTGCGCCGCCTGGACGAAGCACTGCTCCAGGTACGCCGCTCGAAGTACCTGCTGCGCTGGTCGACCGGCGAAGAGCTGACCCCGCATACCGACACCGCTACCGAAATCGGCAACGCCGTACGCAACATCCGCGGCATCGCGCAGCACGCGTGGTGGGGCATCCTTCGCCCGGGTGAGCTGGTGCCGACGCCGTTGCCGCAGGCGCTCGACGCGCTCGCCGACGGGATCGGCGTACTGCGCGAGGAGTTGGAGCGCAACGGTTGCGTAGCCAGGGCCCGCCCGCTGTTGGTGTCGGCCGCGCGGTGGATCACGATGATGCGCGACAGCAAGCTGAGCCTGGCCGCCGCCGGTGTCGCGGCGAACACCGACGCGGCGGTGCTGAACCTGCTCATCGCCACGGGGATGCCGGCTGCGGAGGCGGACGCCCTCCAGCACCGCCCGGTCCCCTCGATGGTCTGACGCCTTCCTCGATGGTCTGAGGCTGTCGATGGTCTGAGGCTGGGACCTAGCCCGGCTGAGCTACCACGCTCGGCCGGGCTGCGTCCAGCTCCAGCGATTCGCGGGCGAGCAGCGTTCCGCCGGCGACCGCGGCCGGCATCACGAAGACCGCCCCGAGCGGGATGAGGAAGGTCAGGAACACGCAAGCGCCGAAGCCGACCGCGGTCCACCGCCGGGCCGACAGGACGCGTACGCGGTCGCTCATGCGCAGCCCTCGCCGGGCGAAGGCCACACCGACCAGCTCGACGGCGAGGAACCACCCGCCCACCAGCACGCCGAGCACCGGGACGACCGTCTGCCCGATGATCGGGATGAAGCCGAGGATGAACAGCGGAATGCCGATCACCGCGGACAGCAGCAGGAGCCGCAGCGAGTCGCGGATGCTGCGGCCCAGCTCCTGGTGCCACTTCAGGTCGATCGCACCGGGTACGCCACCCAGCGATTCCTCGACCGCCTCGGCGATCTTCTCGTAGAACGGGTCGCCGATGAGCAGCGTCACCGCCGTGAACGAGATCGCCCAGAGCAGCAGGGCGAGGCCGACCAGACCGACGCCGGCCGCAAGCCGGATCGCCGTACGCGACCCGGAACTCCAGTCGTCGGCGAACCAGGTCACCAGCCGGCTGAGATCGTCCACAAAGTACAGAAGCACGCCGAACAGCACCGCGAAGAGCACCAAGGTCAGCAGCGCCGGAATGATGCCCAGCACCACCAGCCGAGGACTGCGACCGTAGATCTTCAGCCCGCGCCCGAAGAAGCGTACGCCGTCGAGGAGTTGCGCCACCATGAGCGCGCAGCTTAGTTCAGACGAGCTTCACGCGTACACGGCGATTGGCCTTGCCTTTGCTCTCCACCTTGACGACCTGCACCTTGCCGACGGCCGAGGTGGACGCGACGTGCGTACCGCCGTCGGCCTGGACGTCGAGCCCGACGATGTCGACGATGCGGATCTCGGCCTCGTCCGCCGGGATGAGGTTGGACTGCGTCCGGATGATGTCGGGCAGCGTCAGCGCCTCCTCACGCGGCAGGACCCGCGTGACGACCTTGCGATCCGCCAGCACCTCGGCGTTGACCAGCTCCTCCAGGCGCGCCTTGAAGTCCGCCGGCACCTCGGGCAGGTTGAAGTCCATCCGCGCCTCGCCCGGCTCCATATTGCCGCCGGTCACCAGGGCGCCGAAGTCACGGAACACCACTCCGCACAGCACGTGCAGGCCGGAGTGCGTACGCATCAGCAGGGAGCGGCGCTCATCCTCGACCGCGCCGACGACTGGCGTACCGACGGGCGGCAGCGGGTCCTCGTCGTTCGGCAGCAGATAAAGGTCGTCGCCTTTGCGGGTGCCGGCGATCCGGGTCTGCACCCCTTGCCACAGCAGCACACCGTGGTCCGGTGGCTGGCCTCCGCCGCCCGGGTAGAAGGCCGACCGGTCCAGGACGATCCCGTCCGGGCCGGAATCCAGGACCGTGCACTCCCATTCGCGCAGCGTCGGGTCGAGCAGATCGAGCCGATCGGTACGCCCGTGCTTCGTGACACCCATACCGCGACTTTAGTCCCCGGCCGGACGGGATCTTGGGGGTCAGGCCGGGATCTTGGCCGGTCAGTTGAGGAAGGAGGAGATGCGTTCGCGGAGTTCGGCGCGGTCGGTCCAGAGGAGCGCCGGGCGCTGGTAAATCTGCAGCTGCGCGTTGGGCAGGGCGGCGGCGAGGTCCTCGGCGGCCCCGACCGGGTGCAGCTCGTCGCCCAGGCAGCCGATGACGAGAGCAGGCGCCTTGACCTGGGATAGGTCGGCGAGGTCGGCGATCGCAGCTTGATCGGCGAACGCGGCGACGCCGGGTGCGAGGCCGTCGCGCAGGAGCGAATCGAGGCGCTGGCGCACGTACGCCCACCCCGGCGCGGCGTTGCGGAAGGTCTTGGGAACCTCGGCGACCAGCTGGTTGGCGAGCTGGCCGATGTCGCCGCTGTTGAGCGCCTCCAGCAGCGTGACGATGCGCTCACGGCTGGCCGTGGAGGCGCGCTGATCGAGGACGGCCGGCAGGACGAAGACCAGCTTTTCGAACCGGGCCGGAAAGTCGACCAGGAGCCGGCAGAGCGCACCGGCGCCGAGGCTTACCCCGAGGGCCCGGGTGGCGCCCGACAGGTCGGCGATGGCGCGAAGGTCGCGGGTCAGGTCGGCGTAGGTCCAGTCACCGGGCGGGGAGTCGGAGCGGCCGTGGCCACGGAACTGGAAGAAGACCCGCCGCCCGACGACGCCGCTGCCGTATACGCGGGTCTCCGGGATGCCTTGAGCGAGGCCGTGCGCGAAGACGGTGACCGGCTCGCCGACGCCGGTGATCAAGCGTTCGAGGGCCACGCCGTGTGGTGTGGCTACGAGTTCGGTGACCGCGGCCAGCGGCGCTGGCCGGGCCGAGCGCGGTGCCGCGTACCGTGGCCTGACCCGCCGCGGGGTTCCGTCCGGCGGGGGCGGCCATCGGAACTGGTTCACCAGCGGCCCTCCCGCAATTCTCGGAAGCCGGATCGGACCTGGAGAAGGTAGTAACCGGCGAAGCCGAGCCCGATGAGCCCGAGCAGGAACACGCCGCCGAGGACGCCGAAGAAGATCGTGATGAGCAGGGCCAGCGACAAGATCACCAGCCAGCCGCCCTTGGCCAGCGTACCGAGCGCGGTGAAGGCGTCGGACCGCTGCAGCGCGCAGTGGATCAGCGCCCACGCAACGATCACGGTCCCGACCAGATCGATGGCCAGATTGAGGTAGTACTGGACGGCGTCGGCGAAGAGCATGAAGCAAGACTAAGCAACGCGAGCCCCCAGCGCACACGGCGCCGGGGGCTCATCGCCTGACAAGCGGTATTTTACTTGGCGGTGATGCCGGTGCCGGGCGCCTTCTTGCGCGGCACGGCCTTCGGCGTGGCCGCCTTGGCCTCCTCGGCCTTGGCCGCGGCGTCCTCGGATACCTTCACGGCCTCGTCGAAGACCTTCGCGGCACCGTCGGCCACGGTGTCGGCCGCCTTGGCGACGGTGGCCGGCGCGTCGGCGTCGACGACCTTCTCGCCCCGGGTGATCAGCTCGTCGTAGAGCGACGCGGCCTTCTCGGCGGCCTTCTGCGCGTTGGCCACGAGAACCGTGCGGATCTTCTCCACGTCGACCTTGCCGGCCAGCTCGGCCGCCTTGTCGGTGGCCTGGGCGCGCCACGTCGGGCCCTGCTCCCGCAGCGTGCCGGCCTTGACGCGCAGCTCCTCGGCGAGGGCGGGGATCTTCTTCAGCTGCTGGTACGCCAGGTCGCCGATGCCGGCGGCGGCGTATACGGCGTTCGAGTGCTTCTTGTCCTGGGTGGTGTTCACTGCGCTTCCTCCTGCTGAACTCGGGCGCCGTCGATTTCGGGGTCCGGCTCCGGCGCCGCCTGCTTGGCGGCCTCGCGGGCGTTCTCCCGGCGGAATGTCTCGTATATCTGGGTCAGGGACTGCTTCTGCGCGAGCGTCAGCTCGGGATCGGCGGCGATGGCGGCGATGACGCCGTGGGTGTCGCCGTCCCCCAGCAGACCGGCTCGCAGGTACATGGCCGGTGTCGACACGCGCAACGCCGAGGCGATGCTGGCCAGCACCTCCGCGCTGGGTTTGCGGAGCCCGCGTTCGATCTGGCTGATGTACGCGTTGCTGACACCGGCCTGCTGAGCGAGCTGCCGAAGGGAAATCTTGGCGTTCTCGCGCAGGTCCTTGATGAACGAGCCGATGTCGGGTGTGTGCACGTCAACCACGCTAGCCAGGAAGTGTTAACAACTGCAAGCAGAACGGTAACAAATGTTAGCGCCAGTGAGGCAAGTCACCAGACGGAACGTACCGAACCGACCCGCTCACCGCCGCCGAACAGCGGAAACTCGGCCAGGTCGTCGAGGACGGGGGCGTCGACGCCGAGCCGGCGCAGGGCGCTGACGGCTACGGGCATGCGGGCTCGCATCGCTCCGTCGTCGATCTTCACCGCGACCGCACCCACACCGGGGACCGCAAGGGCATGTACGCCCTCCGCACCGCCCTTCGACAGCAGGCCGGGTACGCCCCGCATGAGCCGGTCGTCGTCCTGATGGGTACCGCTGACGATCTCCGGGTACGCCCGCATCGCGTCGGCGACCCGCCGCTCCTCGGAGCCCGGCGGCGCCTCGACGAAAGACTGGAATGCCCGCGCCAGACCGGTCAGCGAGATGGCCATCAGCGGCGCACCGCACCCGTCGACGCCGATCGCGGTCACCGGCTCGCCCGCGAAGGACTCGACCGCATCGCGCAGGCGTACCTGCAGCGGGTGGTCGGGGTCGACGTAGCCCTCAACCGGCCAACCGGCGGCCAGGCAGGTGAGCAGCATCGCCGTGTGCTTGCCCGAGCAGTTCATGTAAATCCGGTCGCGCACACCGCCGGCGGTCAGGACGGCGGCTCGGGCGGCCTCGTCCAGGGGCAGATCCGGCGGGCAGCGCAGCGCCGACTCGTCGAGGTTGACCGACCGCAGCAGTGCGCGTACCCGTGAAATGTGAAAGTCCTGGCCGAAGTGGCTGGCGGCGGCCAGGGCGAGATCACCCGGGTCGGCCAGCCGCAGCCCCGCGCGGAGCATGCCCACCGCCTGCATGGGCTTGTTCGAGGAGCGGGGGAAGATCGGGGCGGTGACATCCCCGGCCGCCGCAACCGTCTCGCCGGTGGGTCCCAGGACCACCACCGAGCCGCGGTGGAAGCCCTCCACGAAGCGCGATCGGACCACCTCGGCGAGCTGCTCGCCACCCTCGTACGTCTTGGCCATACGTCTCATCCTGCCGGACGCGCCGCCGTGGCAAGGTGACCGGATGGAGTTTCGTGACGTGGTACGCAAGCGCCGCATGGTCCGCAACTACGACCCCGAGCGCGCGGTGCCACCGGAGGTCTTGGACGACGTGCTGCGCCACGCCACCCATGCGCCGAGCGCCGGGTTCTCGCAGGGGTGGGCGTTCCTCGTGCTCGACCAGCCCGGCGACGTGACGCGGTTCTGGACGGCGACCACGCCCGGCGGGCCGACCGGCTGGCTGGCCGGAATGCGCAACGCCCCGGTCGTCATCGTCCCGCTGTCGGACAAGAGCCACTACCTCGACCGGTACGCCGAGCCCGACAAGGGCTGGACCGATCGCGACGAGAACCGCTGGCCGGTGCCGTACTGGGACATCGACACCGGGATGGCGTCGCTGCTGATGCTGCTGACGGCCGTGGACAACGGGCTCGGCGCCTGCTTCTTCGGCATCCCGCCGGCGCGTCTCTCGCCTTTTCGCGACGCGTTCGGGGTTCCACCGCAGTTCACACCGATCGGCGCGATCTCGCTCGGCTATCCCGCACCGGACCGCAAGTCGCCGTCGCTGCGGCGGGGCCGGCGGCCGGTGTCCGAGGTTGTCCACCGCGGGCGCTGGTCATGATCAGAGCTGTTAGCGGTGCTATGACGCCGCTAACACCTGTGATCACCGCGACGGGGCGACTCCCCACGAAGCGGACCACGGCTCACCGGGCTTGAGCACGACCAAATCGCGCCCGGACCGCAGCGCATCCGGCGGGCACGTCATCGGCTCGACGGCGACCGACCGCCGCCGCCGCACGCCGGGCGTGGTGTCCGATGTGTAGATCTGCCACCACCCGAAGGCGGCGTCGGCCCAGATCCGTGTGGCCGGGCCGTCCGGACCGGCCAGCGTCACCGCCGACACCCCCGACTCGTCCCGGATCACCTCGCCGAACGCGGTGTCGAGCACGGTCTGGCCGATCCGCTTCGCCGTCGTGTAGTCGAAGTCCGAACCGGCCACCTTCGCCGCGCCGATCGGCAGGCCCCGACCGTCCAGCAGCAGCCGCGACCGCGCCGGCACGCCGAGCCACACGTCGTCGACACCCCCGGCCGCGGGAGGCAGCACGTACGGATGGGCTCCCAGGCCGAAGGGCGCCGGGTCCGCGCTGAGGTTGATCGCCGTGTGGGTCACCGTCAGGCCGCCGCTCGCCAGCGCATAGCGGTTGGTCAAGGTCACAGTCCATGGGTACGCCGGCTGAGCGGGCAGATCCACGCCGACCGTGACCTCGCTGCCGGAATGGGAGATCAGCCGCCACGGCAGCCACCGTACGAGGCCGTGGATCGCGTTGTGCGTGGCCGGCTCCGACAGCGGCAGCTGATAGGTGTGCCCGTCGAACGTGTACTGCCCGTCGCGCAGCCGGTTCGGCCACGGCGCCAGGGTCTGGCCGGCCCCGTTCGGGCTGATCTCGTCCTCGGCGTACCCGTCGATCACATCGCGGCCGCCGGCCGCGTACGCGCGCAGGCCCCCGCCCACCTCGACCACGGTCGCGGTCTGGTCCTCGAAGGCGATTGTCCATTGTGTTCCCGACGGGGCATGCGGCATGGGCGAACATTACCTGCCCGATGGGACCCTCGTATACCGCGCCAACGAAGGGACACCGGCGGCCAACGCGACAGCGATGATCATGCAAAGGACGCCGCCACCGACCCAGGCCGCGGTCACTCCGAACGCCGCCGCCGTGGCCCCCGCCCGCAGGTCGCCCAGGCGCGGGCCGCCGACCACGACCGCTGTGCGTACGCCCTGCACGCGGCCGCGCAGCTCGTCGGGGCAGGCCTCCAACATGATGATGTTGCGGTAGACCGAACTGACCAGGTCGGCGGCGCCGGCGAAGCCCAGCAGCACCACGACGAGCCACAAGTTGTGCGCCAGACCGGCGGCCGCCACGAACCCGCCCCACGCCACGATCGAAACCGTCAATGCCAGTCCCTGCCGGCGGATCCGCGACACCCAGCCGGAGGTGAGGCCGGCCGTGACGGTGCCGATCGCGATGGCCGCGTACAGCCAGCCGATCGCCGCACCGTTGCTCCCGAACCGCTCGGTCGCCAACTGCGGGAACAACGCCCGGGGCATGGCGATGACCATCGCGACGAGGTCGACGGCGAAGGACGCCAGCAGCACCGGCGAATGCACCAGGAACCGGAAGCCCTCGACGATCGTCTGCCAGCCCGCCGACGCGGCATGCTCATGCGCCGGCAACTGCGGCAGCCGCCAGGTCGCCCACAAGCCCGCCGTGAACAGCACCGCATCGAGGCCGTACGCCAGCGTCATGCCGCCCGGACCGGGCGACAGCGCGAGCAGTGCTCCGGCCGCCAGCGGCCCGAACACCTGCGTACCGTTCATCATCGTGAAGTTGAGGATGGTGGCCGACGCGAGGTCGTCCTCCCCCACCAACCGCGGGTAGATGGCCTGCCGCGTCGGCGCCGAAATGGCGAACCCGGTGGTCTGTATGGCCAGCGCGGCGAGCAGCAGCGGCCCGGTGGCAGTCCCGGTGACCGCCATCGCGAACAGCGCCAGGGTCGACACCCACGTGATCAGCGAACTCGTGATCAGCAAGCGGCGCCGGTCCATCGCGTCGGCGTACGCGCCGCCCCAGATCGAGAAGACCAGCATCGGCCCAAACCCGGCCAGGCCCAGCAGGCCCACCCACAACGACGACTTCGTCAGGGCGTACATCTGCACGGGCACGGCGACCGCGGTGAACTGCGCGCCGAAGAAGCTGAACACATTGCCCACGAAGACCCGGCGGTACGCCGTATGCCGCAGGGGGCGCAGATCGATCAGGAGGGGGGTGGCCGTCACGGGGCCAAGCGTTCCACGATCCACCCGTCCTTTCCCTGCGGGGGGCCGCTTTCGGCACCTTGCGCGGCTTCGGCACCGGGCGCGGCCCGCCGGAAACGCAGCCGGTCGTGCAGCCGGGACGGCCGGCCCTGCCAGAACTCCACGGTCTCCGGCACGACGCGGTACCCACCCCAATGCGGCGGGGCCGGAACCTCACCCGAAAACCGCTCGTCGTACGCCTCCCACGCGTCCTCCAGGACCGCCCGCGAGTCGATGACCTGCGATTGCGGGCTGGCCCAGGCACCCAGCTGCGACCCGCGTGGCCGCTCGTGGAAGTAGCTTTCGGTCTCGTGCCGGCTCGTACGCTCGGCTCGCCCGGTGACGATTACCTGCCGCTGGATGGCGTGCCACGGGAACAGCAGGCTGGCGTACCCCGTCGCGTCCAGTTCGGCGGCCTTGCGAGATCCGTAGTTCGTGAAGAACGTGAAGCCTCGCTCATCGAACTCCTTGAGCAGAACCGTACGCACGCTCGGCCGCCCGCCGGCCGCGGCGGTGGCGAGCACCATGGCGTTGGGCTCGGGCAGCCCGGCCGCGAGAACGTCGGCAAACCACGATGTGAACTGCGTGTGCCAATCTGCCGCGAGCTCGGCCTCCAGCAACTCGTCTCGCCGGTAGTCCCGGCGCATTTGGTGCAGATCCGATGTGTCTGGGGTCACGATCACATCCTTGTACACGCTGCGCCAGATGCGTGAAGATGTGTCGTCTGAACCATGTCCGAGCGTAGTTTCGCAGCGCGGCACGGCCGAAGGCGGGAGAATGTCGCTGACTGCGGCCCCTGTCGCAGTCAGCCGCCCGGGATCTTCGACACCAGGAGTAACCGCATGTCCGACTTCAAGCCGGGCCTCGAAGGAATCGTCGCCTTCGAGACCGAAATCGCCGAGCCCGACAAGGAAGGCGGCTCGCTGCGTTACCGGGGCGTCAACATCGAGGACCTCATCGGCCACGTGTCCTTCGGCAACGTCTGGGCCCTTCTCGTCGACGGCAAGTTCGGCCCCGGTCTGCCGCCGGCGGAACCCTTCCCCGTGCCCGTACACTCCGGCGACATCCGCGTCGACGTCCAGTCCGCGGTCGCCATGCTCGCCCCGTACTGGGGCCTGGGCCAGCTGCTCGACATCTCCGACGACCAAGCTCGCGAGGACCTCGCCCGCGTCTCCGTCACGGCACTGTCCTTCGTCGCCCAATCCGCCCGCGGCCTCGGCCTTCCCGCCGTGCCCCAGCGCGAGATCGACAAGGCGTCCACCATCGTCGAGCGCTTCATGAAGCGCTGGCGCGGCGAACCCGACCCCCGCCACGTCAAAGCGGTCGACGCGTACTTCATCTCCGCCGCCGAACACGGCATGAACGCCTCGACCTTCACCGCCCGGATCGTCGCATCCACCGGTGCCGACGCGGCCGCCTGCATCTCGTCCGGCATCGGCGCCCTGTCCGGCCCGCTGCACGGCGGCGCGCCGTCGCGCGTACTCCACATGATCGAAGGAGTCGAGCGTTCCGGCAACGCCGAGGAGTACGTCAAGGGCGTCCTCGACCGGGGCGAGCGCCTCATGGGCTTCGGCCACCGCGTCTACCGGGCCGAAGACCCGCGCGCCCGGGTGCTGCGGCGTACGGCCAAGGAGCTGGGTGCCCCCCGCTACGAGGTAGCCGAGGCGCTGGAGAAGGCGGCCCTGGCCGAGCTGCGCGCCCGCAAGCCCGACCGCATCCTGGAGACCAACGTCGAATTCTGGTCGGCCGTCGTCCTCGACTTCGCCGAGGTCCCCGCGCACATGTTCACCTCGATGTTCACGTGTGCCCGGGTCGCCGGCTGGTCCGCTCACATCCTGGAGCAGAAGCAGCTCAACCGCCTGGTACGCCCGTCCGCCATTTACATCGGCCCGAGCGCACGCAAGCCGCACGAGGTCGAAGGCTGGGACACCATCACCCACAGCTGATTCGTCGTTTCGACAGCAAGGGCCGCATCGGGCGATGCGGCCCTTGACCTGTGGCCCCGGCGCGAATCGAACGCGCGACACCCGCTTTAGGAGAGCGGTGCTCTATCCCCTGAGCTACGAGGCCGTCGCTCCAGAGTCTACGGAGGGCACGCGCCCCGGCGCCAACCGGTATGCGGCTTGTCGGTGATCCTTCCTATACTCGCCAACGCGGCTACGACACGAGTACGAGCGACTCTGGGGAGGGTGGCGTGGCAATCTCGGCCCGGCTGCGGCGTACGCCCGCGCAGTGGCTCCTGTACGCCTGCAGCGGCCTGGCGTTGGCGATCAGCGCCGCGTTCGGCGGCTGGCAGGCGGTGTCGCAGGCGGAGCCGGAGCTGAAGGCGGGCGAGGTCAACGCCGGCGAGCCGTGGAGCGTGAAGGTCGTGACGGCGCGGCTGCTCCAGGACCTGGAGCCGGCGGTGTACCTGAAGAACAAAGAGGACCACTGGCTGGCGGTGATCGCCGAGGTGGAGATCACCGACGATCGCAGCCACACCGACGTCAACCGCATCATCCGGGTGCCCACCGCGACCGGGATCCTCGTCGACACGCCGAGCGGGACGTCGTTTGACGCGTACCCGTATGAGGTCTTGCTGGCCCGCGACGGTACGCGCGTCGACGCGCTGCATCCGGGGATGACCGAGCGGGTGGCGTTCCTGTGGGAGCAGAAGCCGGATGCGGTGCCGACGCAGCTGGACGTGGACATCATCGGCTTGACCTGGCGGAAGAACACGTTGACCGATTCCTACGAGTGGCTGGACGAAGCCGTACGCGCGTCGCTGACGGTTCCGGTGGAGGACAAGCGCGTTCCCGTGGAGGACAAGGGCAATGGCTGAGCCACGGGGGTGGCGCCGCCGGCTGGGTACGGCGGCTCTGGTCGTTCTCGCGATCGGTGTCGGTGGGGTGGCCAACGCGTACGCGCCCGATCCGGACGCTCAGCAGCGTCCGTTCCTCCACACTGGACACCGTGGCGAGCGGGTCGATGGGCGTACGTTCGATGCGCAGTTGCTCGGCGTACGCGGCGGGGCCGTCGTCACCGACCGGCGCGGTCCGCATGACACCAGCGGTGTCTGGGTGGTGGCCAAGGTCCGGCTGACGTCGCACGGCGAGCCCGCACAACTCGGCTGGGTCGCCATCCGCGACGGCGATGACCGGATCTTCCGGGCCAGCGGGCGCATCGACAGCAACCCACCGCTGCGCCAGATGCAGCCGGGCCTCCCGGTGGACTGCGAGATCGTCTTCGAGGTGCCCAAGAACGTGCCGCTGCCGATCGCGGCCCGGCTGAGCACGTCGCTGATCGACACGCGGATGGACGGTATGGCGCAGCTGGAACTCGATGTCACCGCGGAGCAGCTTCAGCGGTGGGCCGCCGATCAGGCGCCGCTGACGGTCATGCGCCCGGCGCTCGCCGAGGCGCAGGCGGGTGGGCAGTGATGGCCGGCTGGTTGCAGCGTAACGTCTGGGGGCTTCTGCTGCTCGTTCCGGCGGTGGGGGCGGTCACGGTGGCGCCGGACTTGCAGACCTATGACACGTTCCTGAAGTTCCAGGAGCGCCAGGCGGTTACGCCGGCCACG
>Ga0114129_10000113_pt1 | contig 80752 bp, 77 predicted proteins | sample RhiMetdeltSRZDD1_FD_80071 | JGI IMG/M metagenome (GOLD analysis project Ga0114129, IMG submission 80071) | Populus rhizosphere microbial communities from Tennessee, USA - Rhizosphere MetaG P. deltoides SRZDD1 (version 2) (version 2) | ecosystem: Host-associated > Plants > Roots > Rhizosphere >... | reverse complement strand
TACCGCGTGTCACACCTATCGGGAGGCCTAGTTGGCGGAACAGTTTGATGTCGTCGTCATTGGCTCCGGGACCGGCGGGTACGTCGCGGCGATTCGAGCCGCGCAGCTTGGTCTCAAGACCGCCGTCGTCGAACGTCAGCCGTCGCTCGGCGGCACCTGTCTCAACTGGGGGTGCATTCCGACGAAGGCGCTGCTCGAGCACGCGCACGCGCTGAAGATCGCTCAGGAGGCGGCCGAATGGGGCATCAACTTCGGCCAGCCCGTCAAGCCGTCGATCGATATGGCTCGTGTCCACGCGCGCAAGGACAAGATCGTGACCGGCCTCACGAAGGGCGTCGAGTTCCTCTTCAAGAAAAACAAGATCGAATGGGTCAAGGGCAGCGGACGCTTGGCCGGTGCCGGCAAGGTCGAGGTCAGCGGTGGGACCTCGCGCTCGCTCGCCGCGCGCGAGATCATCGTCGCGACCGGCTCCGCGCCCAGAAGCGTGCCCGGCGTCACGATCGACAAGAAGCACATCGTGACCAGCGACGAAGCGATTCACCTGGCGGCCGTGCCGAAATCGATCGCCATCATGGGAAGCGGCGCGGTCGGGGTGGAGTTCGCGTCGATCTTCAAACGCTTCGGAAGCGACGTGACGCTGATCGAGCTGCTGCCGCGGATCGTGCCGAACGAGGACGAAGCGGTTTCCGCGGAGTTGGAGAAAGCGTTCAAACGGCGGGGCATCGCCGTGAGGACCAATGCGAAGGTCACGTCGGCGACGGTCGTTCCGGATGGTGTCCGCCTCGAGATCGCGGCCGCGAACAAGACAGAATCATTGACGGTCGAGAAGCTGCTCGTCGCGACCGGACGCGGTCCCATGACGGACGGTCTCGGTGCGGCGGAGGCAGGGCTGACGTTCGACCGCGGCTACGTCAGGGTCGATCAACTGTTCCGCACCGGCGTGCCCGGTATTTCCGCCATCGGCGACGTCATCGCGATGCCCGGCATCGTCCACCCGCAGCTCGCGCATTTGTCGTCCGCGGAAGGGATTGTGCTCGCGGAGCGGATCGCCGGCGTCGACACGAGGCCGATCAATTACGACCAGGTGCCCTCGTGCACGTACTGCGAGCCCGAGATCGGCAGCATCGGCCTGACCGAGCAGGAGGCCGCAAGGCGCGGCTATGACGTCCGCATCGGGACGTTTCCGTTCGGCGTGCTCGGCCGTGCCAAAATGGCCGGTGAGACCGAGGGGTTCGTGAAGATCGTCGCCGAGAAGCGCTATGACGAAGTTCTGGGCGTCCACATGATCGGCGCCCGCGCGACCGAGCTCGCCGCCGAAGCCGCGATGGCGCTGCGGCTCGAAGCGACCGTCGAGGAGATGATTCGGACGATTCACGCGCACCCGACGATGTCCGAGGCGGTGGGAGAGGCCGCGCACGCGGCGCACGGCGCTGCTATACATGTCTAATGACCTGTTGAGGCGATGAGGCTCTGAGGCGATGAGGCGATGAGGCCGCGAGGGCAAAGCCTCTGAGCCTCCGCGCCTCATAGCCTCATGGCCTTGTTCTCGAGGTGCTCATGTCCACCAATGTGATGATGCCGCAGATGGGCGAGTCGATCGCCGAGGGCACGATCGTCCGCTGGATCAAGAAAGTCGGCGATGCGATCGACAAGGACGAGCCGCTCTTCGAGATCTCGACCGACAAAGTGGATGCGGAGATACCGTCGCCCGGCGCCGGCGTGCTGCTGGAGATCAAGGTCAAGGAAGGTGAAACCGTCCCGGTCAACAGCGTCGTCGCGGTGATCGGGGGCGCGGGTGAAAAGGCGGCCGCCTCGCCGCCGGCCGCCGCGCCGCCTCCGCCGACGGCCTCGAGCGGGCCGGATGGATCCGCCGCGCCTCCGGGGTCAGACCGGGGTCAGACCGGGGTCAGACCGGGGTCAGACCAGGGTCAGACCAGGGCCGCTCAAGGCCCCGCCCCCGTACCGCAGCCGGAACCGACAGCCCCGACGCTCGCGGAAGTTCGCCGGCAGCGCTCCTCGCCGCTCGTCCGCCGAATCGCCAAAGAGCACGGCATCGACATCACGGATCTGAACGGCACCGGAATCTCCGGGCGCGTCACGAAGAAAGACATCCTTGCTTACGTCGAAAGTGGATCCGCGCGCGCGGCGCGGAGCGCGCACGCGCCGGCCGCCAGGACCATCGAAGCCCCGCCGGCATTCAAGCCGGGCGAGGACGTGCGCATCGAGAAGATGAGCGTAATGCGCAAGAAAATCGCCGAGCACATGGTGATGAGCATCCACACATCACCGCATGTGTACTCGGCGTATGAGGTGGACTTCAGCCGCGTCGAGAAGCTTCGCCTGGCGAAGAAGGCGGAATACGAAGCCGCCGGCGTGAAGCTGACCTACACGACCTTTATCGCGAAGGCGACGGTCGACACCATCCGGCAATTCCCCTTCAGCAACGCCTCGCTCGACGGTGACAACGTCGTCTACAAGCGCGATATCAACCTGGGCATCGCCGTCGCGCTCGAATCCGGGCTCATCGTGCCGGTCATCCGGAACGCGGACGAGCGGAGCATGCTCGGGCTCAGCCGTGCGATTCAGGATCTCGCGCATCGTGCGCGGACCAAGCAGCTCAAGCCCGAAGAGGTGCAAGGCGGCACGTTCACGATCACCAATCCCGGGATTTTCGGCGCCGTGTTCGGCTTGCCGATCATCAGCCAGCCCCAGGTTGCGATTCTTGGCGTCGGCAGCGTGGAGAAGCGCGTCGTGGTGGTGGACGACGACATGATTGCCGTGCGTCCGACGTGCTATCTGACGCTGGGATTCGATCATCGGCTGATCGACGGCGCCGACGCCGGGCGCTTCCTGCAGGCGCTGAAGGATCGCCTGCAGGGATTCGACGAGTCATGGGTGTGACGAAGACCTCGGGAGTCTTTTCGACCCTTCAAAAAGACTCCCGAGGTCCTGTCTCCATCCGCCGGCTGGGGCGCATCGAGTACGCGGACGCGCTCGAGATGCAAAAGGCGCTGGTCGAAGATCGTCGCGCCGGCCGAATCGGCGACACGCTTCTCCTCCTGGAGCATCCGCCGGTCATCACGCTCGGCGTCAAGACGCGCGGTAAACCGACGAACATTCTTGCGTCACCCGACGTCCTGACGGCGGCTGGAGTCCGCGTTTTCGACACGGGCCGCGGCGGCGACGTCACGTATCACGGTCCCGGTCAGCTCGTGGGGTATCCGATTCTCGATCTCCAGCCGGATCGCTGCGACGTCCACCGCTACGTGCGGGAACTCGAAGAGGTGCTCATCCAGGCCGTCGCTGCGTTTGGTGTGGCGGGTGTGCGCGTGCCAGGTCTGACTGGCGTGTGGGTCGGCGCGCCGGGACGTGAGGAAAAGCTCGCGGCCATCGGCGTTCGGATCAGCCGCTGGATCACGAGCCACGGCTTCGCGTTGAACGTCGCTCCCGATCTCGATCACTTCAGGCTGATCGTGCCGTGCGGCATCGCGGACCGCGGCACGACCTCACTCGAGCGGCTGCTCGGTCACGCGGTGCCGATGGAGACGGTCGAGGATGCCGTCGCGAAGGCCTTCGCCGAGGTGTTCCGATAACAATTTGCTTTATGACTCATGTCGACGAGCCGACGCGTCGTGGTCCGAGCTCATTGATCACGTGCGTGCGTTCCTGAGCGCTGAGCGACGGCACGACACGCTGCAGGATGCGGCCGTGGCCGAGCCGCAGCGGCAGCATCGCGGCAACGCCGCGTGCGCCGAATTCGCCGTCGAGAATCGTCATTGCCTGGTGCAGTTTTCGTGAACCGTTGATCAGTCCCTCGACGATCTGAGCAGTCGGCGCCGAAATCGCTTGCGCCGCCGGCGGCCAGAGCCGTCCAATCGACTGCGAGATCGCCGCGAGCCGATGCGCGGGCACGCGATCGGTGACGAGCGATCCTTCGACCGTCGCCGACGACCAGCCGATCACGAACGCGGGCGGACGGCCGGTCACCGCGAGATCGATGTTGTTGAACCCCAGCTCGACGCCAACGACAGCGCGCAAGGCGCCCACCAACCCTGAGGCGGCAGTACCCAGGAGCCGGTCCGCCGGGATCCGGAGCTCGGCATGTGCGGCCTCGAGCAGCCAGAGCTGATTCGGACCGGCAAACACGAACGGCGCCGTTGTCCCCGCACGGACGAGTTGACGCAGCCGCGCGAGCCCCGTCTCGCCCTGCCACTCACCCGCCCCGACATCGTCGGCGACGACAATCGCCTCTGCGCCGGCAGGCGCCAGCGGACTGTCAGTGGCGATCAATCGGGTATCAAAACCGCCGATGGGACCGGACTGCTGAATGTCCAGCGCTTTGCCCGACGCGACCGACGCGTTCGCGTCGACGAGACGAATTTCGCGGCAGCGGCCGCGTTCGGCGAGCTTGTGCGCCACCGCCGCTCCGATCGGACCCGCGCCGAGGATCGCCACCGTCGACATGCGTCAGTATTCTACGAGGAAGTGAGAACGGCTCTCGTTTCTAACCAGGAGCACATATGCGAGCGATAGTCACAGGTGGGTCACGCGGAATCGGGTTCGCAATCGCGAAGGCGATTCTCGCCGGAAATGGTCGAGTGATGATTACCGGCCTCGACCGCAAGCGAGTCGGCCGTGCCGTTCGCACGCTCGGCCAGGCCGCCGATCCCGCGCGAGTGGATGGCGCAGCCGTCGACGTGCGCAGCCGCGCCGCCGTCGAGAAGCTCGTGGATGACGCGGCGAAGAAACTCGGCGGGCTCGACCTGCTCGTGAACAACGCGGGTGTCGGCGCATTCGCCGACGTGGCGTCGATGAGCGACGAGGATTGGGCCCGCGTGATCGACACGAACCTCACCGGCGCGTTCTTCTGTACGCGCGCGGCGATCCCGGCGATGAAAAAATCAGGCGGCGGATGGATCATCAACATCGCCAGCCTGGCCGGCCGCAACTACTTTCCGCGCGGGGCTGCGTACTGCGCCTCGAAAGCCGGTCTCATTGCGTTCAGCGAATCGGTGATGCAGGAGGTTCGCTACGACAACATCCGCGTCAGCGTCGTCATGCCCGGCTCAGTCGCGACGGAGTTTGCCGGGTCCACTGAATCGGGCGAGGAGTCGTGGAAGTTGTCGGCCGACGACGTCGCGGAAGTGGTGATGGACCTGGTGCGACATCCCGGCCGAAGCCTGCCGAGCAAAGTTGAAATCAGACCGTCGAAGCCGAAGAAAGCCTGAGAGCTGGAAAGCTTGAAAGCCGGAAGGGTTCCAAGCCCCAACCCTCACGCCTCGAGCCTTTTGATGAGCGGGTGCGCGAACACGTACCACATCGTCGCCGGGACCCAGAGTCCGACGCCGATGACCGCGGCGAGCGTCCTCGGAGGAATTCCGGCCGTGTCGAGTGCCGCGCCGGTGCCGTACGTGATCGCTGATTGCACGATCGCGAGAGCGATGAGCTCGGCCGCGAACACGCGTCCGCGAAACGCGTCCGGTACCGCCATCTGGAGCAGCGCGCTGCTCGACACCCACAGGATCGATCCAAACGCGTGCGCCACGACGACGACCGCTGCCGCAATCCAGATGGACGGCGCGAAGCTGAGCGCGACGTAGCACACGCCGGCGACCAGATACGACGGACCGATGACTTTCGCGAGAGTCGCGCCGGAGCTTCGGATCAACGCGGTGACCACGAACGATCCGACAGTGGCGCCGACTCCGCGCGATCCGTACAACACTCCGATGCCTGCGTCGGAGCTGCCGCCGAAACGGAACACTCGGTCCCCAAAAACAGCGAGCAGGAGCAAGCCGCCGCCGACGATCGCCCAACCGCCTTTGACCAGCGCGATCCACGCGACCGGCCGGTGAGCTCGCATGTACTGCAGACCCTCGACGAGGCCGTGCCAGCCTGGTTCGGCTCTTTTCGCGACGCGCGCCGGCACTCGCATTCGCCACAGGCAGGTCGCCGACACGAAGAACGACAGGGAATTCAGCACGAACGCCGCGTCGCGTCCCAGAAGCGCCGCGGTCGCGCCGCCAAGCGACGCGCCAATCGTGAGCGCCGCCGACCAGGTTCCGGTCGAGATCGCGTTGGCCGTGACCAGGTCGTCCTTGGCCACGATGGCCGGAACCGTCGCCGATCGCGCCGGCTCAAAGAATCCGGTTGCGGATACGGCGACGGCCGTGACGACGTACGCCAGCCAGACCATCGACGGCGATCGCACGAGCAGCAACCCGAGGATCACCGTTCCGCGCACGACGTCCGCGGCAATCATCACCTGGCGGCGGTCGTGGCGATCGCAGACGACGCCCGCAGTCGGGCCGACGAGCGCCAGCGGGAGCAGTTGAAAAACCATCACCAGCGCCACGGATGAGGCCGAGCCGGTGAGATCGAACAGCAGCGCGTAGAGCGCGACGGAGTTGAACCAGTCGCCGAGCTGGCTGACGATTTGTCCGAACCAGAGCAGCCGGAAATTGCGATTGTCTCGCAGCAGCCTGACGATGGCGTTCACGACAGCACACGCCGGATGACGTGCGCATCGACGTTGCGGCCGGAGAGGATGACGCCGACGTGCCGGCCGCGCAGATCCAGATTCCCTGTCAGCAGGGCGCCGACCGGGGCCGCCCCCGCGCCCTCGGTCACGAGCCGCTCCAGGAGTACGAGATCTCGCATCGCGTGCGCGATCGATTCCTCCGGAACGCGCACGACACGGTCGACGAGATCGCGCACGATCGCGAACGTTTCGCTGTCCGGGTCCATGTTGCCGGCCAGCCCGTCGGCCAGGGTGTCGCGCACGTCGACGGTCACGGGCTTTCCCGCGGCGAGCGAAAAGGTGAACACCGGCGACGCGTCGGCTTCCGTGCCGACGATGAGCGCACGCGGAGCGCGTGCGCGGGCGACGATCGCCGTGCCGGCCAGCAGCCCGCCGCCGCCAAGCGGTACGATGAACGCATCGAGCTCCGGCCGCTCGTCGAGCATCTCGAGCGCAACGGTCCCGGCGCCGGCGATGACATCCGGATCGTTGTACGGCGGGACGTAAACGTCGCCGGTCCGCCGTGCTTCGTCGCGGGCCCGGGCCTCGACCGCGTCATAGTTCGGCGCGTCGACGATCTCGGCGCCCAGCCGCGCCATCGCCTGCCGCTTCGTCTCAGGCGCGGTGACGGGCAGATGGACGCGTGCACGGATGCCGAATCGGGACGCCGCGAGCGCCAGCGCCTGGCCGTGATTGCCGGCCGACGCCGTAATCACGGTCGTGACGCCGGGTCGCGCGGCCTTGAGCGCGGCGATGGCGTTGACGGCGCCGCGAATCTTGAACGAGCCCGTGGCCTGCACGGTCTCGAGCTTCAGCCACACGGTCGCGCCGGTCACGTCCGACAGCCACGCCGACGGCACGAGCGGCGTGCGCCACGCGACGCCTCGGATGCGATCGGCCGCTGATTGAATGTCGGTGAGAGTCAAAGGGGTTTGGCCGAGTTCGAATAATGATACCGGTCCTACCCTCATGAAGTTTTTCCTTTAAGATCCTTCACGTCCTTCATGTTCTTCATGTCTGCTTTGTGACGAGCCCGAGATCCTGATGCAGTTCATAGTCGCCGCCGCGCCGCCGTTCATGAAGAACGGGTTTCTCGTCTGGTGTGACGAGACGCGCGAAGCCGTGCTCATCGATCCGGGCGACGAAATCAACGACCTGCTTCGCGCCGTCGTCTCCGAGCGGGTGTCAGTGAAGGCCATTCTGCTGACGCACGCGCATCTCGATCACGTCACCGGTGTGGGTCCCGCAAAAGCAACGCTCAATGTGCCGACGTGGCTGCATCGCGACGATCTGTTCTTGTACAACCGCGCGGTGGAGCAGGGCCGCATGTTCGGCATCGACGTCGCGCCGCCGCCGCCGATTGACGCGTTTTACGAGCCGGGTGTCCCGTTCCGCTTCGGCAAGGAAACCGTTGATATCCTGCACACCCCCGGTCATTGTCCGGGCGGCGTGTGCCTCGCCATCGGCCGCGGGACGTCATCGGCCCGCGAGCTGTTCGTGGGCGACACGCTGTTTGCCGGATCGATCGGACGGACCGATCTGCCGGGCGGCGACTACGAGACGCTGATCCGATCCATCCGCACGGTTCTCTTCGAATTTCCCGACGAGACCGTCGTGCACTCCGGTCATGGTCCGGACACGACCATTGGCGTCGAACGGCGCACGAATCCGTTCCTGAATGAATGACACGCACCGTGGCGTCAGCCCGGGCGGGACGCCATCCTGTACTCCTTCTTCGGCCTGCGGCCGTTTGGCTACAACTCGGATGCGATCAAGCGCCGTCGGCGCGGATGAGTCACGCGTCTGCGAGACTACGGCCATCGGGGCAGGGACCTGAAGTTCTCAAGGATTCTGGCAACGAGGAATTCGGCGATCTGCCGGTGGGCCTCGGCGTTGGGGTGCCAATCCCACTGCACCCACAGCAACTGATGATCCTGGCCCAGGAAAATGGTCAGAAGATCGAATGTCGGAATGTTCAACTCGCGGCCCCAACTCGCGACCGCGTCGTGGATTGTGCGGTAGGGGTACCGGTCGTCGAAGTTCTGCGTGAAGTCGGGCATCATCAGGACTGTGAAGGGAATGCCCGTCGTAGAGCAGAGATCGCGCATTTCTCGAATCGCTTCTCGCGAGTCCCGCCATTTCACCGAACCTGCCTCGAAGCCTTCGAAATAGTTGCTGCCGGGGTTGTCCTTCGCCGACGGCAGGATGCGGCGCCTGAAGAGGCGCCGGTTCAGCCGATCGGCGACTTCGGTCAGGAACCACGAACGCGAATGCCGGTACGCTTCCTCGGGCGGCGTCGGCATCGCCGTTGACGGTTCCGCGTCGTTGACGACGTAGGCCAGGAATACTTGGTCAGGCTGATAGATCGGCAACAGCTGTTCCAGGAGCTTTCGCTCCTGACGACTGTTGTAGTCCGGAATCCCGCCGTTGATGACTTCGATGTCCGGTCGGCCGCGTTCCTCGATCAAGCGCTCAGCGACCTGCGGATATGCCTCTTCTTCTGCGACCGCGTAGCCCCATGTGTACGAATCTCCGATGACGAGCACCCGCTTCGAGCCGGGTCTCTTGGCAGGTCGGTCCCGATCTCGCAGTCCGTGTGCATTGGTGCGGTACGGAAACGTCCGCTTCATGTCCACGCTGCCGGGAAACACTCCGGTCGCATGGGGCTTGAACGCGAACACCTGCGCTCCGCGGACCACGACCAGGTTCTCGGTCCACGGTGGGAATTTGCGGTCGAATGTCTCCTGCGCGTACCAGCGGAACAGCAGCTCGGCACATGCCAACGAAATCACCGTTGTCACCACGAGGAGGAGTACGCGATACGCGAGGTGTCGGCTGAAGACGTGCGGCAAGCGGCGTCATTCTACAGGACCGGTTAATCTCCGTTGATTTCGCCCGGCAGCATCACTCGCGCGCCTGAATGATGAACTCGACGCGGCCGACTTTCAGCCGATCCCCGGCCTTGAGCAGACTGCGCTTGACCCGTCGTCCGTTGACGATCGTGCCGTTCGTGCTGTCGAGATCTTCGACGACGAGCTGATCGGACCGGTCAGCCGTCAACCGGCAGTGGAGCCGCGACACGAGCGCGGCGCTGACGATGAAGTCGGCGCGCGCGGTGCGCCCGAGCGTCTTCACGCTGCCGCGCGCCAGCCGCAACGTCAGCGGTTTGTCGCCGTTGCTCTTCAGGATCCAGCCAGGCATGGCACTCATGCCCGCACGGCTTCGCGGAGCCGTGGATGCACGATCTCGCCATTGCTCGTGACGAGGATCTCTTTGGTGATTTCGTCGGTCGCGTCGATGACCAGCTTCGGCGCCCCTGTCGCCTTGCCGTCAGGTCCTTTGTCGCGAATCACGAGATGCTGAATGACCGTCACGACGTTGCGGGCGTACATCTGACTCGCGTGATACGGCACGGTGGCCGGCAGGTTCGTGGGACCGATGATCGTCACGCCATGACGGACGACCGTCTGGTCCGCAACGGTCAGCTCGCAGTTGCCGCCCGTCGCCGCCGCCAGATCGACGATGGCGGATCCCGGCGGCATGGCCTTGACCATCTCTTCGGTGATGAGGATCGGCGCCCGTTTACCTTGAATCGCGGCGGTCGAGATCACGACGTCGGTCGCTGCCACGGTCTTCAGCATCATCTCGCGCTGGCGGCGGTAGAACGTCTCGTCCTGCGCTTTGGCATAGCCGCCGGCGTCCTGAGCGTCGCCGGCCTCGATGGGAAGCTCGACGAACCGCGCGCCCAGACTCTGAATCTGCTCCTTGACGGCCGGGCGCACGTCGTACGCCTCGACGCGCGCGCCAAGCCGTCTCGACGTGGCGATGGCCTGCAATCCTGCGACGCCTGCGCCGATGATGAAGACGCGCGCTGCCGCCACGGTGCCCGCTGCCGTGTTGAGCATCGGAAACATGCGCGGCAGCGCATCGGCCGCGAGGAGTACCGCCTTGTAGCCGGCGATGGTGGCCATCGAGGAGAGCGCGTCCATGCTCTGTGCACGCGTGATGCGCGGCACGAGCTCCATCGCGAAGAGCAGCGCGCCGCGATCGGCCACCGCGCGCGCGGCGTCGACCGCCGTCAGCGGTTCGGCGAACCCGATGATCGCCTGCCCGCGGCGCATCAGCGCCACGTCCGCGGCGCCATGGGCGGGATTGGCGCCCGGCGCGCGCACCTGCGCGACGATGTCCGCCTCGAAGACTTCCTGCCGCGATCCAAACACGACCTGATCGCCGTACGCGGAATCGGGGAATCCGGCCGCCTCGCCCGCGCCTCGCTCGAGCCCGACGTCGATCCCCAGTTTCTTCAATGCCGGAAGGACGGCGGGCACGATCGCGACGCGCCGCTCACCCGGAAATGTTTCCTTCGGTACACCCAGCTTCATTGCGCCAAGAGTCTAGTCGATCTTCCTTGCCGTCGGCCGACTTGGAAATCAGTCCGCCCTACTTCAGCACCGTCCGCAGCCAGTCGGTAATCGTCTGGCTGATCTCGGGTGAGATTGTTTTCGTCGGAAGAGACGGGTACTCCTCGAGCTCTCCGGTCTTGGCCGGCACGAGAAGGTGATTGACGCCCGGGACGACGACTTTGCGTGTTTCGGCTGCCGCGCGGCTCTTGCGCGCGCGCGCCGCCGCTTCGAGACGGTCCGCATGCGCGGGCGGCACCTGCGTATCGAGCGCGCCTTGCACGATCAGCACCGGCTGGTCGATCTTTTTCATCGCTGCCGCCGGATCGAAAAGCAGCCAGCTCTTGAACCATGCCGTTTCCGCCTGCTGCCGCAGCGCCGGGGGAATTCCTTCCCAGCCCTGGCCGGTCATCGCCGCGTCCATGATCCGGAGCTGCAGCGCAATCTTCGCTTTCTTGTCTTCTTCGGATTCCTGGCTGCGCGCGAGCGCGTGCTGCTGTTGCTCGAGCGTGACCTCTTTGCCGGTCGAGCCCGGCGCCGCGACGAGCGCAATGGCCTTGATCCGCGACTGGCGATCGGCGGCCAGCATCGCGACCGCGCCGCCCTCGGAATGTCCGACAACCGCGATGCGTTCCGGATCGACGTCCTTCCGGCGGCGCAGCCAGTTCACGACGCTCACGACGTCGGCGGCATAGTCTTCGAGCGTCGCGCTTTCGACGCGGCCGCCGCTCAGGCCGACTCCACGCTTGTCGTAGCGGACGACGAGGAACCCCGCGTCGGCGAGCGTTCCGGCGAGTTGCCCGAGAATCGGAATGCCGAACACGGTTTCGTCCCGATCCTGTCGGCCCGATCCGGCAACGAGCACCACGGCCGGCAACCGCGCCCCGGCGTCCTTCGGCCGGCTGACCGTCGCGCCGAGATTGAACCCGATCGCGGGGATGAACACGTCCTCATCGCCCGGGTGGCTGATCCGCTCTTCGCGCGAAAGGACCGCCGACAGATCGTCGCGAATCACCGTCACGGCGGCGGCGGGCAGCAGGAGCCGCGCGAGTCTTTTCTTGCCGTCGATCCACATCTCCGCCTTCACCGGTCCCGATGGATTCTCGAACGTCAAGTCGAACTGCTGCAGATCGATCGGTCCATCCGCCGTGACGACCCGTCGCTGACGTACGACGTCGACGGTCACCGTCACTTCCCGCTGCGGGGCGACATAGACGGGGAACTTCGCGCCCACAGCCGCCGATCCGAGCTGGGCGGCGAGCGCCTCGTACGCGGCGAAGAAGTTGTTCGGCAAGACAATTGTGCGGGGCGAGACGGTGTGCGTGACCGTTCCTCGCTGGCCTCCCGAGAACACGTCGCTCGTCGCTGACGTCGATGCAAACACCGTGGAAAGCGTGATGAGCTGGCCGCGGAAGACGCCTTCAACCGACAGCTTCAGCGGCTGCCAGTCGGCTGCGTACGTCGCCTCGAATCGCGTCGTCGTGAGATCGAGCGGCGGCGCGATCTGGCCCGTCGACGAGATGATCCATCCGGCGTCAGTGCGCTTGACCTCGACTGTCTCCCCGCCGATCCGCTGACCCTGATACAGGACGATGAATCTGGAGACGGCGCTGGTCTGCGGCGCCTGTACCTGTGGCTGCGAGGGCGCCAGGGCCAGCGTTGAGATGGCAAGAACGCCGACGTTAAGATGGCGGACGAGCCCTCGCGTGAACGACATTACCTCTCAGTATCGCATCACCGCCGACGGCGCGGCTTGGGCCGAAAAGTCGCAGCGCGGCCGCCTCAGGTTCGACGGCCGCGATCGCATGAGCTTTCTGCACGCGCTGGTGAGCAACGACGTGGAGCAGGTCGAACCGGGCGCGGGCGTCTACGCGGTGTATCTCACGCCGCAGGGCCGGATGCTGGCGGATCTTCGCCTCTACAACCGGGGAGATTTTCTCGTCGCCGATGTGCCTGCAAGCGAGGCCGTGTCGCTCGCCGCCCGCTTTGACGGATCGATTTTCAGCGAAGACGTGCGGGTCACGGACGTCTCGGTGGAAATCGCGCACATCGCCGTCGCCGGCGGACACGCCGCTGACGCCATCGCACGCGCGTTCATGCTCGACCCCGGCGCTGTCCGTGCGCTTCCGCTGCTCTCGCAGTTGGACGCGCCCGGCGTTTTCGTCGCGAGGACAGACGACGCCGAGTTGCCGAGCTTCGATGTGTTCGTCGAATCGAGGACGGACGTCATCGCGAGTCTCGAAGCCGCCGGTGCGGTCGCCGTGTCCGAAGATGTATTCGAGGTGCTGCGAATCGAGGCGGGACATCCGGCATTCGGCAAAGACATGACGAGCGAGACGATCCCGCTCGAGGCCGGACTCCTGGACCGCGCGATCAGCACGACCAAGGGTTGCTACGTCGGTCAGGAAGTGATCATCCGCGTGCTCCATCGCGGCGGCGGCCGCGTCGTGAAACGGCTCGTCAGGCTTTCATTCGAAACGGGCCCAGACGTGTCTCCAGTTCCTGGCGCCCGGCTGTTCGTGGACTCGCGCGATATTGGTCAGCTCACGAGCGTCGCGTTCTCGCCGTCGCGAGGCCGTTTCATCGCGCTCGGGCACGTGCATCGCGACGCTGCCGAGATCGGACGTCGTGTCGCCGTCGGCGGTGGGGATGGCATCGCAGCTGAAATCGTCGGGTTCGCTGGGTAAAAGCAAGAGCTGCTGTCAAAAAGCCAAGCACACATGAAGATCATGAAGGACCTGAAGGTCATGAAGAAGAGCTGTGTTTTTTCTTCATGTCCTTCATGGTCTTCATGTCCTTAATGTCAGATTTGAACTGCTGCCGAAGTCACCCGGTTGCGCCATCTGAGATTGATCGCAACATTGGTCTCGCCGCAGCGAGTGTCTATAGTCATGCCGAATGCGCGTCGTGCTTATCGCGGCAGTCTGGCTCGCGATCGCCATTCCGGCGTCGGCGCAAACGCCGGTCATCCCGATGACGGTCCCGGAGATGTGGGGCGCGTGGTGCGCGCGCTGCCATGGCAACGACGGACGCGGCAAGGTCAGCGAGCCGACGGTCACCGTCGAGCCCCTTGATTTCACCGATTGCAAGATCGCGTCGGCCGAGCCGGATGTCGACTGGGAAGCGGCGATCGGGTATGGCGGCCCTGCCGTCGGCCTGTCATCGCAGATGCCCGCGTTCGGCGACGTGCTCACGACCGAGCAAGTACAAGGATTCGTGCGGCACCTTCGCGCGTTCTGTATCGAGAAGGGCTGGCCCAGCGGCAATCTGAATCTGCCGCGCCCGATCTTCACGGAAAAGGCGTTTCCGGAAGACGAGCTGGTGTTCCTGCCCGTCGCCACCCACGACAAACATCGTCCTTGGGAATACGAGATGAGCGTCGTCTACGAGCGCCGGTTCGGCCGGCGCGCGCAGCTCGAGGCGGTTCTGCCGATGGAGAGCGTGTACGTCTCATCGCTCGACCATCCCGAGAACGGCCTCGGCAACATCGAGATCGGTTTGAAATACGCGCTCACGCCGCATGCCATCCGGTACCTGCTTACCGCCGGGTTCGATGTCGAGTTCACGACTGGAGCGGAAGGCAGGCTGCTCGACCAGCATTTGCCCGTCTACGAGCCGTACCTCGCCGCCGCGACGATGCTCGGCGCGACGTACCTGCAGGGTCAGTTCAAAGTCGAGATCCCGTCGCCTGATTCGTTCAAGACGCGCGAGACGATTTACAACATCTACGTCGGCCGCGACACGAGCGTGTTTCCGAATACCTGGACACTGGGGCTGGAGTTCACCGGCGAGAACAAAGAGCTCTGGCTGACGCCGCAGCTGCGAAAAGGGCTGACAAAAACCGGTGCACTTGGTGCCGCGGTCGGCGTGCGGCTGCCGTTGAACGAACGGGAAGAACACGGCTTCGCCGTGGTGGGCTATCTATTATGGGAATATCGCGAACCGGTCTTATCGCGGCGGTAGCGCTGGCACTCCTGTGGCCGCTGTCGCCTTCGCGCGCGATCGCCGACGGAGCGACGCGCGCGGCCGGCATCATCTCCGGCGTTGCCACGACGAAGGAGGCCGGACCGCGGCCGATTCGCGTGACGATCGACCCGCAGGTCTGCGGCCAGTCGCTGCCGGACGAGTCGATCCTCGTCGACGCCGACGGTCACCTCGCGAACGTCGTCCTCACGATTGCCGGCGTCAAGACACCGGCGCCTGCCGAAACGTTCGTGAGCAACGAGAAGTGTGCGTTCGTTCCGCGTGTGTCCATCATGCGGCCGGGCGGCGCTCTGAAGATGTCGAGCAAGGATCCGATGCTCCACACGATGCACGCGGCGGCCGCCGACGGCCGAGCGTTCTTCAACATCAGTATCCCGATACCAAACGTCACGTTGTCGAGATCGATCGACAAGGCCGGCGTCGTAACTCTCTCGTGCAGCACGCACACATGGATGCGCGGCTACCTGGTGGTCACGGACGAGCGCACGTCCGTGACCGGACCCGACGGCAAGTTTCAAATCGACGGGTTGCCGGCCGGCACCTACGACCTCCGCATCTGGCACGAGACGCTCAAAGCCGCGCCGATGAAAGTCGTCGTGAAGGATGGTGAGACGACGACCGCCAATGTGACACTTGGGCGATAGTCGTACGGCGGACTTGGAGATCAGACCGCCCTACGATCGCGTCAGCAACTCAATCAGCCGTCTGTCCGCCTCTGGAAACGGCAGCGTTCGCATCTCGTCGCGCGACACCCACTGCATTTCCTGGTTGAGTAGTGGGCGCGGGTCGTCGGCGATCTCGCACCGATAGAAGTGCAGACGGACGGTGCGTTCCGGATAGGCGTGCTCGATCGCGATGATCTCGGCGCCGATTCGCGCGTCGATGCCGAGCTCTTCGCGAAGCTCGCGTGCGAGACAAGCTTCGTGCGTTTCACCCGGAAGGCACTTGCCTCCCGGAAACTCCCAGTATCCCGGCAAATGGGTGCCTTCGAGACGACGGGTGACGAGGAAGCGGCCGCCGCGCTCGATGACTGCGGCCATGACCGGAATCGCGAGATTAGAGGGCACGCGGAGTCTGAGGACGTCTCGCGCGCGACGCACGCAACCGGCGTGGCGCGACGCGGCATCTTGCGGCGAGCGGACATGCCGGACAGGAGGGATTACGCGCGCTGCAGACCGTCGAGCCGAAGTCCATGAGTGCCTGGTTGAAGTCGAAGACGTGCCGGTGGGGCAGCACAGTGCGCGAGATCTCCCAGAGCTGTCTTTTCATCGCGTGACTGCCGGGGTCGCCGCGGCCGACGAACACGCGGTAGAGCACGCGGGCGACGTTGGTGTCGAGAATCGCGGCGCGTTTGCCGAACGCGAAGCTCATGACGGCGCCAGCCGTATACGCGCCAATTCCCTTGAAGGAGCGCAGCGTCGCTTCGTCCTCCGGCAATGAGCCGTCGTGGCTCTCCATCGTCTCTCGCGCGATCGCATGCAGCCGCCGCGGGCGGATGTTGTATCCGAGCGGATACCAGGTGTTCACGACCTCCGCTTCCGGCGCCGCGGCCAGCGCCGCAAACGTCGGATACCGATCGAGCCACTCCTGATACTTCGGAAGGACGCGATCGACCTGCGTCTGCTGCAGCATGATTTCGGAGACGAGGATCCGGTACGGGTCTCGGGTCTGCCGCCACGGCAAGTCCCGCCCATGCCGTCGATACCACGCCAGGATTCGCCGCCGGAACCACTGGCGGGCAGTCGGGGGCGGGCTAGATTTCCACAGATTTCGACGTTTCGGGGACATGGGAAACCACGGTTGACGTGCGCCGGAAGTCTAACCCGGTCACCTCCGTCCCCCTCCTGTGGAAATCTGTGGAAAACTACCCCGTCCCCCATGCGCATCTACACCAAGACCGGCGACGCCGGGGAGACGGGGCTCTTCGACGGCACGCGCGTGTCCAAGGCAGATCCGCGAGTCGAGGCGTACGGCGACGTCGACGAGCTCAACGCCTGGCTTGGCGTTGCGCGCGCGCAGGAAATTGCGCCTGATATCGGCGATTCGCTCGTGCAGATTCAGCGAGACCTGTTTGCGATGGGCGCGCTCCTCGCTGATCCACGCCACCGCATCGCGGCGCGCGTCGAGAAGGCGACGCTCGGCGACCACGACATCGCCCGCCTGGAGCGGACGATTGACAATCTGGAAGTGACGCTTCCCGCAATTCGTCGCTTCATCCTCGCCGGCGGATCGCCTGCGGGCGCGATGCTGCACCTGGCACGTACGGTGTGCCGCCGCGCCGAGCGCCGCGTCGTGTCGCTCGGCCCTGACGCCGTGGATCCCGTCGTCGTGAAGTACCTAAATCGACTCTCCGATCTGCTCTTCGTCATGGCGCGGGCGGCCAACAGCCGCGCAGGTTTGAACGAGATCGAGTGGTAACCGACGCGGCCTACGCCCGGTGTCTCGAGATCGCGCGCCGTCATTACGAGAATTTTCCGGTGGCGTCGCGCCTGCTGCCGCGCCGGATGCGTCCCGACGTCGCCGCCATTTACGCGTTCGCCCGCATCGCGGATGATTTCGCCGACGAAGGCGAGCGCGACGATGCGACCCGCCTCGAGCTGCTCGACGATTGGCGCGACCGGCTCTATCGCGCTGCCGGCGGCGACTTCACGGCCGACGATCCCGACGCCGCCGCGGTGTTTCGCGCGCTGAGCGTGACGATCCGCCGGCACGCGCTCGACGTGCAGCTCCTCGACGATCTGCTCAGCGCCTTCCGGCAGGATGTGCTCGTCAAGCGATACGAGGCGTGGGACGACGTACTCGATTATTGCCGGCGATCGGCCAACCCGGTCGGCCGGCTCGTGCTGCGGCTGGCCGGCTATCGCGACCCGCATCTCGACGAGATGTCCGACGCCGTCTGCACGGCGCTCCAGCTCACCAACTTCTGGCAGGATCTCCAGCTCGACTGGCGGAAGGGCCGCTTGTACATCCCGCTGGCCTACGTACGGGCCGCGGCTGCCGACGAGCAGGATCTGGATCGCGAACAGTTGACGCCCGAGTGGCGCAGAGCCCTGGCAACGGTGGCCCTCGAAACGCGCGCGCTCTTCGCGTTTGGCCGGCCGATCGCCGACGCGGTGAAGGGCCGCCTGAAGTGGGAGCTGCGCGCGACGTGGCTGGGCGGCGTGCGCATTCTCGACAGGCTGGAAGCGAACGGATTCGATGTGTTTGCGGCGAGACCGACGCTGGGCTGGCAGGACGGGCTGTCCATTGCGATGAAGATGATCGCCTGGCAGGCATGACGCGAAAGACCAGTTTCTATTACTCGTTTCTCGTCCTGCCGGCGCCGCAGCGTCGCGCCATCACCGCGGTCTTCGATTTCTGCCGCGTCGTCGACGATGCCGTGGATCTGGAATCTGATCCGGCGCGCGCGCAGCAGGCGCTCGCGGTGTGGCGGACCGAAGTCGATCGCGTCTTCTCCGGCCGTCCGCCGTCGACGCCGCAGGGCCAGGCGCTGCAGCCGTTCGTCCGTCCGTTCAACCTGCCGCGCGAGCAATTCGACGCGCTCATCGACGGCGTGGCCATGGACGCCACGCCGCGCCGCTATGAGACGTTCGCAGACCTCGAGCCGTACTGCCATCGCGTCGCATCCTCGGTCGGTCTGATGTGCGCGGAGATTTTCGGCTACCGCGAGCGCGCGGTGCTCGACTACGCGCGCGATCTCGGCGTCGCGCTGCAGCTCACCAATATTCTGCGAGACGTCGCCGTCGACTATCGCGTGGGCCGGTTCTACCTACCCGCGGCCGATCTGGCGACGTTCGGCGCGTCTGAGTCCGACGTCCGTGAGGAAGTCGAGCACGCAGGCAGCGGAGTGCGTTCCGAACAAGTGCGCCGGGTGCTCGAGCACCACGCCTCGCGCGCGCGCGATTACTTCGGCCGGGCGGTGCACGCCCTACCCCGGACAGACGCGTCACGTTTCGTGGCCGCCGAAATCATGCGCGCCATCTACTGGGAGTTGCTGTGCCGCATCGAAGCGGCCGGCTGGGATGTGTTCAGCGCGGTGATTCGCATCCCGAGGCCGACGCAGGCCCGGCTCGCGCTCGCGACCTGGTGGAGACTACGGCGTGACGGCTGACGTCGTCGTGATCGGCGCGGGCTTTGCCGGTCTCAGCGCCGCCGTCAGGCTCACGGATGCCGGCTTGCGCGTCGCGGTCGTCGAGGAAGCGCCGAGGCTGGGCGGACGCGCGACCGCCTTCACCGATCGCGAAACCGGCGAGCGCGTCGACAACGGCCAGCACGTCCTGTTCGGCTGCTACCGCGAGACGTACGCCTTCCTCCGCCGAATCGGCACGGAATCACTGGCGCCGCTGCAGCGGCGATTGGCGCTGACGATGGTGGGGCCGGACGGCCGCGCATTCCGGCTTCGGTGCCCCGACTGGCGTCCGCCCTGGCATCTCGTGGTCGGCGTCCTGCGGTGGCGCGCGCTGGCGCGTTCAGACCGGCTCACGGCGCTTCGCTTGCGGCGCCTGCTCGAGGACGTTCGGCGAGACGGCGCCGAAGCTGTCGCCGCGCGTGTGCCTGCGCATCAGACGGTCACGGTGTGGCTCGCAGAGCATGGGCAATCCGCGCGATTGTCGGAATGGCTTTGGCGTCCGCTCGCAATCGCCGCGCTCAACCAATCGCCGGACGAAGCGACGGCGGGACCGTTCGTTCGCGTGCTCGGCGAGTTGTTCGGTCCCCGAGTGGAGGATTCGGCGATTGGAATGTCTTCGGTGCCGCTCGACGAGCTTTTCGCCGAGCCGGCGGCGCGAGTCATCGAATCCGCGGGCGGCGTCGTGCTGAGGAAATCGGCGGCGCGGGTCCATGTCGACGACACGGGCGCGATCGAGTCAGTCATCGCCGGGACGTCGCGAATCGACACTCGCCTGGTGATCAGTGCTGTGCCGTGGCATGCGCTCGGCCGCATCTGGGATGGAGAAACTCCGGCGTCCATCCAGCCGCTCGTTGCGAATGGGAATGCGCTAGGCAGCTCACCCATCGTGACAGTGAATCTCTGGTTCGACGGACCGGTGATGACCGAGCCGTTCGTGGGTCTCATTGGTGGTCCGATGCACTGGGTGTTCGACAAGAGCGCGATCTTCGGAGAGCAGGCCGGGCATCTGTCAATCGTGTCGAGCGGCGCCACCGATCTCGCGTCGATGGACAACGCCGCGATCACCGGCGCGGTCCTCGAACAACTCCGGCGTGCGCTGCCACTCAGTACGTCGCGAAAACTTCTGCGCTCGGTTGTAGTCCGCGAGCATCGCGCGACGTTCTCGCTCGCGCCCGGCGGCCCGGCGCGTCCGGCGGCGGCGACGGCGCTTCCAGGTTTCTATCTTGCCGGCGACTGGACGGATACGGGCTTGCCTGGGACGATCGAGGGAGCCGTGCAAAGCGGCCGAACTGCCGCGGAGGCTGCCGCAAGGCGCTTGAGAGCCTGAGAGCCCGAAAGCTTGAAAGCTTGAAAGCCGGAAAGCCTGAGAGGGCTTCCCGGCTCATAATCTCGGGGTGTCCTCCGTCGTCGTCCATTACGCCGAGCTGGCGCTGAAGGGCCGCAACCGGCCCTGGTTCATCAACACGCTCGTCCGGTCGATGCGCGAAGCGCTCGCGGGCCTCGACGTGATCCGCGTCAGTCCGCTGATGGGCCGCATCGGCGTCGAGCTTGGACCGCAGGCGGATTGGGCGGCGATTCGTGAACGGCTCTCGGCGCTGCCGGGGATCGGCAACTTCGCGCGCGCGACGCATGTCGCTCCGGACATCGACGAGATCGCGTCGGGAATTCTCGCAGAGCTGCACGCTGCAGCTTCGCTGAAGCCGGTCACGTTTCGCATCTCCGCACGGCGCGCCGACAAACGATTTCCCGTGCCCTCCCCGGAAATCGAGCGAATCATCGGGCGGCGCGTGCAGGATGCGACGGGATGGCGCGTCGATCTTTCGCATCCCGAGCTCACGATCTACGTCGAGATCCTGACGTCCGACGCCTTTTTCTTTTTCGGCAAGGAGTCCGGGCCCGGCGGACTGCCGGTCGGCACGAGCGGCCGGGTGATGAGCCTGCTTTCGGGTGGCATCGATTCTCCCGTCGCGGCCTGGCGAATGATCAAGCGCGGCTGCCGCGCGCACTTCGTGCATTTTCACAGCCACCCGATTCTTTCCCGTACGTCGCAGGACAAGGCGCGCGCGCTCGTCGAGCGCTTGACGCGGCACCAGCTGCGATCGCGGCTGTACCTGGTTCCGTTCGCGCCGGTGCAGCAGCGAGTGGTCGTCAACGTGCCTCCGGCCCTGCGCGTCGTCGTGTACCGGCGGTTGATGGTGCGGATCGCGCAGCAGATTGCGTTTCGCGCCGGCGCCCACGCGCTGGTCACGGGTGACGTCGTCGGGCAGGTCGCATCGCAGACGATCGACAATCTGTCGGTCATCGACAGCGTCGCGGCGATTCCAATCCTCCGGCCGCTCGTCGGATTCGACAAGGAGGAGATCACCATCGAAGCGCAGCGGCTGGGAACGTACGACATTTCCGTCGTGCCCGACGAGGATTGCTGCCGGCTGTTCACGCCGCCGCATCCGGCGACGCGGACGTCGATTGCCGCGGCGCAGGCGGCGGAAGCCGATCTGGACATCGACGCGCTCGTGAAAAGCGCCATCGACGCGGCCGTCGTAGAAGAGTTCAGATTCCCGATGCTAAGATTGGCGGCCCCGGTCGAGCGAGGAGAGAGACAGTGAAGTTCACACCCGGCAAGCTTGCAGGCATGAAGGCCGTCGCCAACGGACAGGGCGTCATCGCCGCCGCCGCGATGGATCAGCGTGGATCGCTCAAGAAGTCGCTCGGCAAGGAGAAGGGCAGCGATATCAGCGACGCGATGATGGAGGAATTCAAGAAACTGGTGGCGGAAGTCCTGACGCCGCACGCGAGTGCCATCCTGCTGGATCCCGAGTGGGGGCTGCCGGCCGCCAAAGCCCGCGCGAAAACCGCCGGGCTTCTCCTGGCCTATGAAAAAACCGGGTACGACAAGACCGGGCCGGGCCGTCTCCCCGATCTGCTCGACGACTGGTCGGTGCGCCGGCTGAAGGAAGCCGGCGCGGACTGCATCAAGATCCTGCTCTACTACACCCCCACCGATCCCAAAGAGATCAACAACAGAAAGCATGCGTGGGTCGAGCGCATCGGCGACGAGTGCCGGTCCAACGACCTGCCGTTTTTTCTGGAGTTCGTCGGCTACGACGAGGGGATCGACGAAAAAGGACTCGAGTTCGCGAAGAAGAAGCCGGAGATCGTCACCGGCAGCATGGCGGAGTTTACGAAGGACCGGTACGGCGTCGACGTCATGAAAGTCGAAGTGCCCATCAACATGAAGTTCGTCGAGGGATCGAAGTCGTACGGCGGCGAGAAAGCCTACACGCGCGAAGAAGCGAAGCAGTGTTTCAAGAAAGCGGCGGCCGTGGCGACTCGTCCGTTCATTTACCTGTCTGCCGGAGTGAGCAACGCGGAGTTCACCGAATCGCTCGCGCTTGCCGCCGAGTCCGGCGTGCGCTTCTCCGGCGTGCTCTGCGGGCGCGCCACGTGGAAAGACGGCATTCCCGTCTACGCGAAGAACGGCGCGAGCGCGTTTCGCGAATGGCTCCAGACGACCGGCGTCGCCAATATCGACAACGTGAACGCCGCGCTCAAAGCCGCGTCGCCCTGGTTCTCGTTCTACGGCGCGAAAAGCGCCGACGCGCTGGCCTGATCGTGCCAATCCTGAAAGTCGCGCGCATGGGGCATCCCGTCCTGCGCACGAAGGCCCAGCCGATCCCGCCGTCGGAGATCACGTCGCAGCGGATCCAGCGGCTCGTCGACGACCTGTTCGAGACGATGCGCGAGTACTCGGGCATCGGTCTGGCGGCGCCTCAAGTCCACGAAGGGCTGCGGGTGTTCGTCGCGGGGCTGCGACCCCCCGAGGCAGCGGCCGGCGAGCTGAACGACGACACGGACATGCCGTTCATTACGCTGATCAATCCGCAGATCACGCCGGTCGGCGACGAGATGATTTCCGGTTGGGAGGGCTGTCTCAGCATTCCCGATATTCGGGGTCTCGTGCCGCGGGCGAGCCGGATCCAGGTGAAGGCGTACGACCGCAACGGCCGCATCATCGAGCTCGCCGCCCGCGGACTGCCCGCCCGCGTCATCCAGCACGAAACCGACCATCTCGACGGCATCCTGTTCTTCGATCGGATGAATTCTTTCGAATCCTTGACGTTCAGCGACGAGTACCGCCGCTATTGGACGGAGGACGAAGACGACTGACGTGACGCCCCTGTCGCCTGTAGCGTCCGCGTTCAGCGAGCCGGAAGCGGCCGCGCTCGCGCCCTATTTCACCAATCTCGACGCGCCGATCTTCGCGCTTCGCAATCTGCCAGAAACGGTCAAGGGCGCGCTCTTCGCGAGGTATTCGCGATCGCCCAAATCGCTTCGTCGTTTGTTCCTCGACGAATTCCTGGGCGACATGAGCGCCGTGACGACGACGGCGGCAAATGATGTCGGCGCGGCACGCGCCGATCGGCTGTATCAGAAAGTGTTCAACGAATACGGCGACGACTCGGTGGCGCAGCTGGGCGGCGTGCATCTCGCGGTCGAGGACGCGTCGAACATTCTCACGAAGGTCCTCGAGCGCGGCCGGCTGATGGCCTACCTCGAGCAATCGACGCGGTACATCCCGTACACCGACCGGCGCGGCGACGCCTGGCGCTATCTGGTGCCGGCCGAGCTGGACGGCCTGCCGATCCGAGACAAGTACATCGCGGCGATGAACGCGGCGTTCGAGACCTATGCGCGATGGATCGATCCGATGCGCGTCTGGTTCGAAGCCAGGTATCCGAAAGCGCCGGGAGATTCGGACGCCGTCCACCGCGCGGCGATTCGCGCCAAAGCGCTCGACACGCTGCGCGGTCTGCTGCCGGCCGCGACGCAGTCGAATGTCGGGATCTACGGGACAGGGCAGTCCTACGAAGCGCTGCTGCTGCGGATGCGCGCGCATCCCCTCGACGAAGTCCGCGCCGCCGCCGATGCGATGCTGATCGAGCTCCGCAAGATCATTCCGGCGTTTCTGACGCGCGTGGATCAGCCGGACCGGGGCGGTAAGTGGACCGCCTACCTGGCCGAGGCTCGCGCGCGAACGGCGGAACTGGCCAGGCGAATCCAAGCTGGCGTGCGCGAATCCGGCAGCGAGACTGAAGTCACGCTGTCTGATTTCGATCCGGAAGGCGAGATCAAGGTCGTCGCCGCCGCGATGTACCCCGGGTCGTCGCTTGGCGATCGCGATCTCATGGCACTCGCGCGGAAACTGACGCCGGGGGAGCGCGAGGAAGTGCTCCGCGCGGCAGTCGGTTCACGATCGAATCGACGGCACAAGCCGGGCCGCGCATTCGAGCGCACCGGTTATCGCTTCGACGTGCTGACCGACTATGGCGCGTTTCGCGATCTCCAGCGCCACCGGCTGCTGACGATCGAGTGGCAGGCGTTGTCGGCGCGGCATGGCTACTCTGAGCCCGAGGCCGTGGTCATGGCCGGCGGCGCCCAGGACTGGCGTGACGTCATGGACAGGTCAGCGGAACTGTACGAGACGCTCGTCGAGGCCGGTCTGCCGGACGTCGCGCAATACTCCGTGTCGATGGCATATCGCGTGCGGTTCGTCATGGACATGAACGCGCGGGAGGCGATGCACGTCATCGAGCTGCGCACGGCGCCGCAGGGGCATCCGGCGTACCGGCGCGTCTGCCAGCAGATGCACCGCCTGATTGCCGAGACGGCCGGCCATCGCGCCATTGCGGCGGCCATGACGTTCGCCGATCACTCTGAGGTCGAGCTGGAACGGCTTCAGGAAGAACGACGGTTGGAGCGAAAAAGAGCGCGCCAAACCGGAATCTAGACCCTACAATCTGCCATCTGATCTGAAATCGTGAATCCGGGAATCTCAAACCGAGAGCGAGGAACCATGTCGCGCGTACCTCGACGTCACGTCTTCGTCTGGCTGATTGCGGCAGCGTTTGCGGGGACACTTGCGTTGGGCAGCGCCGGGGTTCAGGCGCAGGCGCCGGCGAAGCGAGCTCTCACGATCGAGGACTATTACCGGATTCAATCGGTCGGCGCTCCGCAGTTTTCCCCCGACGGCCGCTGGATTCTGTTCTCGGTCACGACGCGGGTCGAGGCCGAGCAAGCGACCAAATCCGAGTCGCACGTCGTGCCGGTGGACGGCTCGGCGGCGCCGCGACGAATCCAGCACAACGGCAGTGACGTGACCGGAGCGGCGTGGACGTCCGCCGGGCGGCTGCGATACACGGCTGCCGGAAGTCAGTGGACGATCGATCCGGCCAACCCGTCGGCCGCGCCGGCGCAAGGCGGCGAGGCGCCGGCGGCTGCCGGACGCGGCGCGGGTCGAGGCGGTGGCCGCGGCGGCGCGGGCGATGGCGGAGCAGGCACCGCGAGTCCCGACGGCAAGTGGACCGCCGTGCTTCGCGACACGCAGGAAACGCGGCCGGCGCCGCCTCAGCTCACCGACTTCGAGCGTCGTCACGAAGACCGCTTCAAGGGCGTGACGTTCGACTGGATGGAGTTCCAGCGCGACGGTCAGCCGTTTCCGGCGCCGAATCCCAATCTGCGCCCCGCGCAGCAGCTCGCTCTGCAAGCGCCCGACGGCAGCGGATCGCCGCGTGTCCTCGTCGATCAGGATCTGCGGCCCGCGAACGTCGCCTGGCGGCCCGACGGGAAAGTCATCGCTTTCATCGCCGATTCCGATTGGCGCGATGAGATCAAGTACGAGAGCCCGGATCTCTGGGTCGTGACCGTTGACGATGGGAAGGTGAGACGCGTCACGAACGATGGGTACGTGTACAGCGACCTCGAGTTCTCGCCGGACGGCCGGTTCATGTCGTATGCGCGGACGTTCGGCACCGACATGGTCATTCAGCAGAAACTCAACCACGGCGGTCCGCGCGATCTGTTCGTGCGGACGACTGATACGGATCAGGAAATCAATCTCACGGCAAAGTGGGATCTCGAGCCGGGCGATTCGCGGTGGTCGCCGGACGGCAAGTACCTCTACTTCACGGCCGCGACCGGCGGGGAAACGCATCTCTTCCGGGTTGCCGTGCCTGGCGCGGGCGGGTCGACGAACGGTGGTGGAGGAACCGTCGAGCAGATCACCAAGGGCGAGCGGCGGATCAACGGGCTGACATACAGCGCGGACTTCACGAAGATCGCGTACACCGTCGGGCTCCACGACACACCGGGGGACGTGTACGTCGCCAACATCGACGGGTCCGGTGAACGGAGGCTGAGCGACGTGCATCGCGACTTCTTCAAGGAAGTCGGGCTCGGCGCGACCGAGCGTCTGCGATGGAAGAGCAACGACGGCACGCAAATCGAAGGGTGGCTCACGCAGCCGTACGGGTACGACCGATCGCGCGGGCCGTATCCGCTGATCGTGTTCAGCCACGGCGGTCCGCATGCGGCGACGGGCTACAGCTTCGACTTCAAGAAGCAGTTCTTCGCGGCCAACGGGTATTTCGTCCTCGACACGAACTTCCGCAGCTCGACCGGCTACGGCGAGGCGTTCAAGTGGGCGACCTGGGGCGCGTGGGGTGACAAGGACGGCCAGGACGTCATATCCGGGATCGACTACGTCCTCAAGTCGTATCCGATCGATCCCAAGCGCGTCGGCCATACGGGTCACTCGTACGGCGGCTTTATGACGAACTGGTTGATCACGCAATATCCCGATCGGTTCGCGGCGGCCATCACCGGTGCGGGCATTTCGAACTGGGTGAGCGATTACGGAACCGCGGACATCTTCCGCACGAAGGAGACGGAGTTCTTCGGGACGCCGTGGGACGAGGCGGCGCGCAACCGGATGATGAAGCAGTCGCCGCTCTCGTACGCGGGGCGGGTCAAGACGCCGACGCTCTTCATTCACGGCGAGGTCGATCAGCGCGTGCCGTACGAAGAGGGCGAGCAGATGTACTTCGCGCTCAAGCGCCGCGGCGTGCCGGCGAAAATGATCCGGTACGCCGGGATGCCGCACGGCATCAGCGGCCACTGGAACAACGTGCACAGGATGCTGAACGAGCTCTGGTGGTGGAATACGTACCTCAAGGGTCCCGCGAAGTGATTGAGGGGCCGCTGCTGCGGCACCGGCTCCAGGTCCGATTTCGCGACTGCGATCCGCTCGGTCACGTCAATAACGCGGTCTATCTGACGTACCTCGAGCAGGCGCGCCTCATTCTCTGGCGCAGGCAGATTGGGCTGACCTGGTCGACGCGAGCCGCCCAGGGATTGCCGCGCGGCGAAGGCTTCATCCTCGCCCGCGCCGAGGTCGACTTTCGCGCGCAGGTGCACGCGGGCGATGAGCTCGAGGTCCGGCTGTCGCTGGGCAAATTCGGGCGGAGCAGCGCGACCTACGAGTACGAGGTCGCGCAGACGTCGAACGGCGAGATCGTCGCGACGGCGAAAACCGTGCAGGTCTGGTTCGACTACGACCGGGGCGTCTCAGTACCGATAACAGAAGAACTTAAACACAAACTGTCGCGTCGCATTGATAATGGGTAATTGGTAATCGGGTAATGGGCTGTCCATTACTCAATTACCAATTACCCATTACCAATTCTCTTTCATGGTTCTTATCTTCGGCAAGGACACGTGCCCGTACACGCAGGCTGCGGTCGACGACTACAAGCAGCGCGGCGTCGAGATGAAGTACGTCAACGTGAAGAAGAGCGCCGCCGATCTCGAGCGGATGCTGGTCTACAGCAAAGGCCAGCGCCGGGTGCCCGTGATCGTTGAAGGCGAGAAAGTCACGATCGGCTTCGGCGGTACTTGAGGGGTCTGACGGGCCGGCCGGGGGCCGGAAACAAGGGCAAAGGGCCCTTCTCAGAGTCCTTTGAAAATCTTCCCGACCTGAACGCCCATCTTCGGCTGCGTGCGTGTGCCGGTGATCTGGATCGGCAGCACCGTGCCCGCGCCTTTGCCGCGGAAGAGACGGTCGAACGGCTTGATGAAGATCGATTTGAATCCGCCGACGGCCTGAGACATCGAGGCCTGCATTTTCAGTGTTCCGATGAAGTCGATTTCCTCGCTGTCGAGCTTGTAGGTGCCGGCGAGATTCACGGCGGCGCCCGGCACCTGAAACGACAGGTCCGGGAGCGTCAGCACGGCCGACCGGAGCGTGAAATGACCCTGCAGGCTTGTGAGCACGCGCCCGGGGTCTTCCTCAGGCGTCTTGCCCTGGCTTCGCCGGCTCAACTCCCGGAGCCGGTTCTGCACTGCGGGATCGGTGAACTGCCCGCGCGCCAGATTGAAGTTGCCCGCCATGTTCAGTCGTTTTCTGACCTTGGCCGGCCCGGGCGGCAGCGAGAGCTTGCCTTGAAGCGAGACATTCCCGGTGAGCAGCGGCGGCCCGTCGATCGACAACGCCAGCAAATCCTCAATCCGCCCCTGGTTGATGTCGACATCGAGATTGACGTCGTGGCGGCCGGGCCCTGACAGATTCGCGATCATGCCCCAGACGGTGAACGACGTGTTCCGCATCTGCGCGTCGACGCGCTCGAGCCGGGTCGAGCCGTCGGTGGCGTCGACGATCGTGTGGAACCGCGTCCTGAGCGGGACCGGCTTGCCGCCGAGGTCGAGGCTGAAGTCGGCGACGTCGGCGTCTCCGATCGTATTCACCTTGGTCAGCCGGCCTTCGTACTTACCCCTCGACTGCAAAATGCCGCCGATGCCGTTGATCGTCGACAGATCAGCGTTGGTGAAGGTGTAGTCGCCGGCGACCGGCGTCTCACCAGGGTCGTCGCCGCGCCAGGGGCCGAAGGTCCCGTGTGTGTCGACGAGTCCGGTCGGCACCGGGTTCGTGAGCTTCGTGGAGAAGGGGATCGCGCGCGTGAACCCGAGGTCGTCGAGCTTCAGTTCGTGAATCTGAAACGTGAGCGGCTCCCGGCCCGCGCGGCGTGGAATGAACTGCAGGACCGCGTCGTGCGTCACGAGGTGTTCGACGATGACTCGCGACTCGGGAGCGCCCGCGGGCGGGGCGGGCGATTTCGAGCCCGGAAGGTCGGGCCGCGACCCGGACGGCGGCACGGAGATCTTGAGACCGTCGATGTGCACCGTGTCGACCTGCCGCTTCCAGATGGTGTACGGCCCCGCATCGACGCGAAACGTCGCGATCTCGATGAATGGCGGCAAGTCCGCCCGTCCGGGCACGCGAAACCGGAGCCCCGATCCGCTGATGCGCGGACGCGGCCAGAGCGTGAGGGAGATGTGATCGATCGACGTCTCGAGGTTCAGGCGCGCGGTGAGTTCGGCAGTGAGGTACGGGCCCAGCCAGTCGGGGCGGAGCAACCACCACGTGACGGCGCCGATGGCAATGACGCCGGTGATGGCGATCGCGAGGATCCACAGCACGAAGCGGCGGGAAAACGAGAGCCGGGGCACTTATTCGTAGCATGTCATGTCACGCCCCCGCGGATCTGATGCTCGCAGAGAGAGCCCCTGCGGCCCGCGCGAGGATCGCGAGTCCGCGAGCCCGGAGCGCGAGCGAACGGGGGTGGGGCCCCGCGAGCATTTAGAAAAGAAGACGCCACAACTCGTTGTCTTCGCGTGACTTAAGAGCGGCTTGACACTTTGTGAAAGATTTCACATAATTAGGCACGGTCGTTCCCGGCCCCAAGTCTTCGATAGAACGACCCTCGCGCCGTCCCTCCCCGGACGTCGCCTATCAGCGCAAGACGTATGTCTCGCCCTGTTCACTGCTTCCTGATTCTGCTCTTCCTGAATACCGGGGCCGGGAACGAGTTTTCGTCCAACACAAACGACACGAGAGGCGACTGGCTCGCGCGGCAAATTGAAGACCGCGACACCGGCAAGGACACGCGCATGTCGATCCGCATGCGCCTCTACGATCGCCAGGACCGCGTCCGCGAGCGCGTGCTCACGCTCATCGGACTCAAAGGCGGACCCGGCCGCCCCGTGCCGGGCGATCGCACGCTGATCCGCTTTGCGTATCCCAACGACATCAAAGGGACGGCGTTTCTCGTGTGGGAATCTCCCTCAGGCGAGGACGAGCGCTTTCTCTATCTGCCGTCGCTCGGCCGCGTTCGCCGCATTGCCGGCTCGGAAGCGCAGGAGAGCTTCGTCGGCAGCGACTTCACCTACGAAGACATCGGCGGCCGTGAGCTCGAGGACTACAGCTACACGATGCTCGCGGAGGATGCGGGGTGGAAAGCGGCCGATGGCACGAGCTATCCCGCGTACCGCCTCGAATCGCGCAGCAAGGATGCCGGCGCGCGCTTTCCGCGCGTCGTGTCGCTCGTCCGGAAGGACAACTTCGTCGTCGTGCACGCCGAAATCTCCGGCAAGCGCGGCGACGTCGAGAAGACGTTCGACGTCGGCCGCCTCGAAAAGGTGAGCGGCTACTGGACGTCGCTCGAGATGCGGATGACGGACGCGCGGGCGCGGACGCGCACGGAGCTCGTCCTCGAGAAAGTCGAATACGACGTCGGATTGAAGCCGGATGATTTCAGCCGGCGCGAGCTCGAACGAGGCGGCGGCAGCCTCGCGCGGTTTCCGTTTCCATACGTCGAGGAGGGCTCGCGGAAACCGCGCGGAGCCGTTTTCGCAGGTAACACGGAATCGCAAACGGCTCCAGCCCGGTAGCCGACGTGAGCCCGGCACTCGCCGCGTTTCTCTACCGCTTCCGGCGCGTTCTCTGCGCGTTCATCGTCATCGGCGCGGTCGCCCTCGCGCCGCGCGCGAACATCACCCGGATCGACAACGACCTGACCGCCTGGTTCTCGCGCGACGATCCCGTCTATCGCGAGTACCAGCATTTTCAGGACGAGTTCGGCGGCACCCGCACGCTCATCGTCGCCGTCGTCGCGCCGGGGCGCGATCGGCTGTTCAGCCAGGATGGGTTTGCCTTCCTCGACGAGGCCACGCATCGGATCGAGCAGGTGCGTTTCGTCGATCGCGTGGCCAGCCTCGCGACGGCGACGGTGGTGGACAGCGCCCCGGCGGCGCCCAACGCCGGCGAGGGCGAGACCGACGTCGTGCTCGACGTCCGGCGGCTGATCGACGATCTCAAGACCAGGCCTCCGGCCGCGGTGGGCGCGCGCGCAGTTGCCGACGATCTCCTGCGTGGCGACCTCGTTTCTGAGGACGGCACGGTCACCTCGATCGTCGTCTTTTTCGACGAGCGGCGCATCGACGAAGTGCGCGGCGCCGTGATCGACGAGATCCGGCAGATCGTCGCGGCGACGATGCCGCGCGATTTCCACGCGTACTACAACGGCAGCCTCGAAATCAGCGAGACCTACAACCGGATCACCCTCGCGAACCAGACGAAGTTCACGCCGCCGCTGATGGCGCTGACGCTGGGCACGATCTTTCTGATGTTCAGATCATGGCGGCGGACCCTGCTGACGGGCGTGGCGGTCATGGTCAGCGTGCTGTGGACGCTCGGCCTGTACAGCCTCTGCGGGTTCACCTACAACGTGCTGAGCAGCATGATCATGCCGCTCGTCACCGTGCTGGCGATTGCCGACGATGTGCACATCATCCAGCACTATGACGAGGAGCGGCGGACGAAATCGGCCGAAGCCGCGTTCAAATCGACCGTCTCGCACCTCGTGGCGCCGCTGCTCGGCGCGAGCGGCACGACGGCGCTCGGCATGTTGTCGCTGGCGACGAGCGACGTCGTCGCCGTCCGCGAGTTCGGCATCGGGTCGGCGGTTGGCGTGATGGTCGACTTTGCCATTTCGATCGTCTTCGTGCCGACGCTCCTGGGCTGGATCCGGCCGGAGGTGGCGCCGCCGCCGCAGGAGGCCTGGTTCAAGAAGCCGATGCAGCGCGTGGCGGCGTTCTCGACGTCGCATGCGCGCCTGGTGCTGACGGTGGGCGCCATCCTGACCGTGCTCGCGGCGGTCGGCGTGTTCCTGCTGCGGGTCGACACGAATCACATCAATTTCTTCAGCGCGAAGCATCCGCTCGGCGAGTCTGCGACGATCATCGACACGAGGCTGGGCGGCATCTACAGCTTTCAGATTCTGCTCGAGGGTCCGGCTGATTCGGTACGGCAGCCGGATGCACTTGCACGAATGGAGCAGCTCGAAGCCGAGTTGCGCACGCTGCCATTCGTCCGGAAGGTCACGGGCCTCGCGGACTACGTCAAACGGATCCATCGCGATCTGGGCGGACCCGGCGGCGCGACCATCCCCGGCGACGCCTCGCTCGTGGCGCAGGAGCTCTTCGTGTTCTCGCTGGCGGATCAGGGGCGCATCGAGCTCGAGCGCGTCGCGGCCAGCGATTTCTCGAAGGCACAGATCACCGTGAAGCTCGCCTCGATGAGCTCGGATCTGGTGTTCGAACAGATTCACGAAGCAGAAAGTCGCGCGGAGCGCCTGTTTGCGGGCTCGCCGGTGCGCCCGACCGTCACCGGATCCGGCCGGCTTTTCAGCACGTTGGATCACTACCTCGTCGTGTCGCAGATCAGCAGCTTCGCGACGGCGTTTGTCACCGTATTCGCCGTCATCTTCGCGATCTTCCGGTCCTGGCGTTACGGCATTCTCGCGATTGTGCCCAACTTGTTTCCGGTCCTCGCGATCTTCGGCGTGATGGGTTGGCTGAACATCTCGCTGAACGTCGCGACCATCATGCTTGCCAGCGTCGCGCTCGGCGTTGTCGATGACGACACGATTCATTTCATCAGCCGGTACCGGCGGGAGAAGGCGCACGGCCGGTCGATGCTCGAGGCCATCGAGCTGGCGACGACGCACGAAGGACGCGCGGCGTTGACGACAGCGATCATCAACAGCTGCAGCTTCGCGGTGCTGGGACTATCGGAGTACCGGCCGACGGCGTGGTTCGGCGGCCTGCTCGCGCTCACGATGATCGTGGCCTTCCTCGCGGAAGTGTTCATCCTGCCGGCGACGATCGTGATGGCACCACGATTCTTCGGCGATGAGCGCCCCGCGTCGCCCGTTCGACACCCCATCACATGACGTCCTGGGTCGTCGCCGCCGCGCTGGCGGTGCAGGTCGCCCAGAGCGCGCAGAGTTCCGTGCCGCAGCCGCAACCCGCCGCGGCGTCGGCTTCCGATTTGCTCACGTTGGACGGACACCTGGTCCTGTCGGGCGACGCCCTGCCGGGGCTCCACGCCGCGGAATTCAGGCCTCAAGTCATGCTCGACGCGCGCGGCGTGCTCGGAAGCGACACCTATCGCTACCGCGTGCAGGGGATCGTCGAAGCGCTGGTGGCGGACCGTGGCAGTACGGTCACCGGCGCGATCGTGGCGGCCCGGGATGCCTGGATTGAAATCGCCCGGCCGCGCGGCGATCTCCGTCTGGGCTACGGCCGTCTCGTCTGGGGACGGCTCGACGAGATTCAGCCGTCGGATGTGATCAACCCGCTCGACGCGTCGAGATTTCTGTTCGACGGCCGGAGCGAAGCCAGGCTGCCGGTCGCGTTCGCACGCGGACGCTGGTTCGTGCGCGATGACCTTACGGTTGAAGGAATCTTCGCGCCCATCTTTCGGCGCGGCAAGTTCGACGAGCTGGAAGAATCCAGCTCGCCGTTCAACCTGCTCGAGGACGTCAAGCTGCCGGTCCTCCAGGCGTCTGCTCCCGGCGTCGTGCAGATCTCATCCGAGGTACAACGCATCGAGCCTGCGACAACATGGTCGAATGTCTCCGGCGGCGCGCGGCTCAGCACGACAATCGGCCGGGTCGATGTATCGGGCGCGGTCTACCGCGGGTTCGACGGTTTCGGCCTGATCTCGGTCAAGTTCGACCGCCCGACCGAGCCGTCCGCGCCAGCCGTGATGACCCTCGTCGAACGCTTTCCGCGATTCACGATGATTTCCGGCGACTTCGAGACGGTGATTGGCGAATGGGCGCTGCGCGGCGAGGCGGCGATGTTCGTCAGGAAGTCACTGGCTGGCGTCACCGAGATCGGCGCCGTCGACGGACGGGCCTTCGACGGCGGCTTCGGGTTCGATCGCCGCACCGGCGATTATCGCGTCTTTGGATCCGTCATCCTTCATCGAGAATGGTCGGCGGAGGATCGACTGGTCTCGAGAACCGACGTCAGTCTGGTCGGATCGGTCGATCGCCAGCTGAAGCGCGATCGCTATCTGGTCCGCGGATTCGCGGTGGTCAACCCCGGCGACGCGTCGGCATTCATCCGAGGTCTCCTGGTCTGGAAAGTACGCGACGATGTGTCGATCGAAGGGTCGGCGGCGGCGTTTCTCGGCACGAGCGACGATACGCTCGGCCGCTTCGCGGACCGCGACTTTCTGCTGGCGAGGTTCAGATTCCGCTGGTGAGCACAGATCCCTTGCTCATTCACGCCGCAAACCCGAGTCCGCTGACGGGCCGCGGCAACAACACCTGGCTGATCGACGGCGAGGTGCCGGCGCTCATCGATGCCGGCATCGGCGCATCAGATCATATCGACGCGCTTGCCGGCGCGCTCGGCGATCGTCCGCTCCGGCTCGTGCTCGTCACGCACGGGCATGCCGATCACGCCTCCGGTGTACCGGCGTTGCGCGCGCGCTGGCCGCAGCTCGAGGCGTGTAAATGGCTCAGCGCCGGCGAGAGTGGTTGGACGCCGCTCACGGACGGTCAGACGCTCCGCGCCGGCAGCATCGAGTTGAGGGTCGTCCATACACCCGGACACGCAGTCGATCACGTCTGCTTCTGGAACGCAGCCGACCGGCACTTGTACTCGGGTGATATGGTCGTGGCAGGCACGACAGTGATGATTCCAGCAGGCCGCGGCGGAAACCTTCGTCAGTACCTGTCCTCGCTCGAGCGGATGGCGCGTCTTGCGCCCGCGCGGATCTATCCGGGTCATGGGCCGATCATCGATCGTCCTGCGGACATCATCGAGGAGTATCTGACGCATCGCCAGCTGCGGGAACGGCAGGTGCTCGCGTGCCTGAACGAGGGGACCGTGGACGTTGAAGCCATCGTCAGGCGGATCTATCCGGCTCTGCCCGACAGTCTCCGGCCGGCTGCGCGTCTCACCATCGAAGCGCACCTGGAGAAGCTCCGCGAGGAGGGCCGCGCGTGATGAACGGCGCCGCCGGATGGACGGCCGATGCGGTCCTGGCGCGTGTGCGGATGTTCGTGCTCGCGCTCCTGCTGCTCGGTCTGGCGGGCACACTCGCCGAGCTGCTGGCGCTCGCGCACTACGAAGATTCCTGGCAGCTCGTGCCGCTCGTGCTCATCGGGCTCGCCTTCGTGATCGTCGCGTGGCACCTCTACGATCGCAGCGCGGCCAGCGTGAAGATGCTTCGTCTCGTGATGGCTGTCTTCATCGTCGCCGGCATTGCCGGCGTCATTCTTCACTATCGGGGAAACCTCGAGTTCCAGCTCGAAATCGATCCGACACAGGATCAATGGACGTTGTTCAAGAAAGTCATTCGCGCGAAGGCGCCGCCGGCCCTCGCGCCTGGCGTCATGGCACAATTGGGCCTGCTGGGTTTGACCTACGCGTTTCGCCATCCAGCGTTGAGCCGGGCGAACGGGAGCTGACATGAACCGACACCAGACACTGCTGACCGCTGCCGCATTTGCCCTGATCGTCTGCGTGGCGCACGCCCGTGAACAGGTCGGAAAGGGATTGCTCGACGCCAACACGGCGACGGAAGCGCAGCTGACCGGTCTTCCGAACGTGACTCCCGCGCTCGTGAAGACACTGATTGGCAAGCGGCCGTTCATGAGCATCGTCGAGCTCAACACGTTCCTGCTCGGTCAGGGGCTGACGCAGGCGCAGGCGACAGAACTCTATGGCAAGGCGTTCGTCCATGTGAACCTGAACACCGGGACGCGTGACGAGATCCTCCTCATTCCAGGCGCCGGCACGCGCATGGCGCGCGAGTTTCCGGAATACCGCCCGTGGAAAAACTGGGCGCAGTTCGACAAGGAGATCAGCAAGTACGTCGGTCAGCCGGAGACCGATCGCCTGAAGCAGTACGTCTTCATTCCGGTGAAGCTGAACACGGGGACCGACGAGGACATCATGAGCATTCCCGGCGCGGGATCGCGCATGGTGCGGGAGTTCAAGGAATACCGGCCGTGGAAATCGCAGGAGCAGTTCGAGAAGGAAATTGGAAAGTACGTGGACGCGAAGGAAGTGGCTCGACTCTGGCGCTACGTCGTGATCGACTGACGCGTCGTTCAACCGCCGGTCTGCGGCCGGCGGACGGTGGATGAGGGGCTCCCCTGCACGATCTCATTCCACCTGACCACCGGCCGCAGGCCGTCAGACGCCGGCTTTACGCCGGGTTTTCGCTCTCATCCGTATCCAGGTCGCTGTCGTCGCCCATGCCGCCCTTGCGGCTCGGGTCGCTCGGCCGGTTCGCTCGGCCTTTGTCCGACCATTCATCCGAACGCCGTCCGCCAGGATTCTGCTGGCCGGGCTGAGAACCTCGAGAAGGATCCTGCCCCGGTCTGTTCGGACGATTCGGATCCGTCGTCCCGGTCTGCTTCTTCGGTTCATTCGCCATGTCTTGCTCCTGTGTCCCGCAACGCCTCTATGCGAGGCGCCGGCGGTTATTTCGCACGAAATCGGGGAGCAAGGTCCGTTCCACTCATTCACGCGCAGATCCCGACGCCTGCGTCGTAGCGCTGAGCAAGTGCCTACTCATTCGCGGAAGCCGGCTGGACCGTGAAGGGTAGGTCCCGGAACGTGTCCGGGAACACAACTTGCGTGTACGTGCGTTAGGAAAGCTGACGTGCCTGTCGGGATGACGGCGGTGGCGATGACGGCAGTGGCGATGGCGGTCGTGGTGATAGCGGGTTGGGTCGCGCATCGGGATGCGCGCCGCCGCGCGGCCGGGGAGCGGCTGCTGCGCGCCGAGCACCAGGCAGCGCTCGATGCGCGCGAAGAGGCGCTGCGCGGTGAGCAGCAGGCGCGGACCGACGCCGAACAGGCGAGCCAAGTCAAAGACGACTTCCTCGCGACGGTCTCGCACGAGCTGCGAACGCCGCTCAATGCCATCGTCGGGTGGACCCACATGTTGAAGCGCGGCCTCCTCAACGGCCACGATCGTCAGCATGCCGTCGAAGCGGTCGATCGGAACGCTGCGATTCTGGCGCGCCTCGTGAACGACCTGCTGGATGTTTCACGGTTGATTCACGGCGAGCTCAAACTGGACGTCGGGCCGCTCGACCTGCGCAACATCGCACGCGCGTCGGCCGACACGCTGCGCGCCGCCAGCGCCGCGAAAAACCTCACCGTCACGGTCCGGCTCGACCACAATCACGTCCCGGTCACCGGCGATGAAAAGCGGCTGCAGCAGGTCGCGTGGCATCTCCTCTCGAATGCCATCAAGTTCACGCCGCCCGGCGGGTACGTCACGGTCGAGGTGTCAAGGCTCGGCAGGCGCGCGCGCATGCGGGTCAGCGACTCCGGAGACGGAATCGACGCGACGGTGCTCCCGCATGTCTTCGAGTCGTTTCGACGCGGGGCGCCGATCGGTCCGCCAGGTCTTGGCGTCGGGCTCTCAATCGTGCGCCATCTCGTCGAACTGCATGGCGGTACAGTTGATGTCGAGAGTCCCGGATCGGCCCGGGGAACAGTGGTGACGATGCTCCTGCCGCTCGATCCGCGCTCGCGCGACGTCCGCGAGACGCCGGCGCGTGCGCGACGCCCGAGCCAGACGCCGGTTCGAACGCTGACCTAGGTCAGGGAATCGTGCGTCTGCCGTTGGCGACGAGCAAGACGACACCGGCCACCAGCAACAGCCCGCCAACGACCGGCGGCAACGGGATCGACTTGTGCTCGGTCCTCGTGACCTCGACGGGTCCCAAATCCACGACTTTGTCTTTCTTCGTCCAGCTCACCCCTCCGGCAATCAACCCGATCACGCCAAGCACGATGAGCACGATCGCAATGAGCTTCACGGCAGCCTCCAAGCAGGCCGCTGAAAACCGCGGCCTGAACTTCGAACTTAGAACTTCACACTTCCAACTTTAAGAGAGCGCAGATTCTGCAGTTCCGCGTAAGCGGACCATTGATCAGCAAGAGCCGCGCCATGCGGTTCCCGGGCGAGACGAAAGTGCCCATTCCGGGGCTGGCACGTGTGCTGCAACGTGCTGCAATCGGGTTCCCGCTGAAGTCGAGAAGAGGAGACCGGTATGGCGAGCAAGCAGGAAATCAAGGGACGAGCTCAGCAGATCAAAGGACGCGTCAAAGAAGGCGTTGGCCGGATGACGAACAACCCGCGCCTCGAGGACGAAGGCAGAGACGATCGAGTCGTCGGCGCCGCCAAGGAGACCGTGGGTACCGTCACGCGGAACGTCAAGGAAGCCGCCCGCGGCGTCGCGCGCGGACTTCGTGAGACTGACGCGGCCACGCGGCGGAAGCGCTGACAGCGTGATTGCAAAAGTTCGAAGTTCTAAGTTCGAAAGCCTGCCACGCCGAAGCCAAGGCGGAGGCGGGTTCAGGCCGCGTTTTTAGCGGCCTGGCTACATCTTCGCTTCTGCGATTCCGCACTCCTTCATCTTGTTGAGCAGCGTCTTGTAGCTCACGCCGAGATGCTGCGCGGCCTTGCGCCGGTTCCAGTGAAACCGATCGAGCGCGATCTGAATGGCGCTCCGCTCGGCGCGCATGGCGGCCTCGCGCGCCAGTTCGGGCAAGCTCGATCCGTTCGTCGTGGGGGCCAGCTCGTCGGCATCTGCCGGTGCCGCCGCGCTCTCGGCCGCTGCCGGCGCGCTCACCGCAGCAGGAGCGGTCTCGACCGGCGGCGGCGAGGACGGTGCGGCGATCGGCGCTGACGGCGCCGGCGTGTGCGTGCGCTGCAACTCTGAGAGCACCAGCGCTTCGTCCTGAAGAATGACCAGACGCTTGATGATGTTCTCGAGCTCGCGCACGTTGCCCGGCCACGGATGCGTCGCGAGCAGGTTCTCGAGGGCTGCTGACGGGCGCCGCAGCGGGCGTCCGTAGCGTTCTGCGTAACGGTGCAGGAAGTACTCGGTCAGCAGAGGGATTTCCTCGCGACGCTCCCTGAGTGGCGGCACGTGCACCTCGATGACCTGCAGCCGGTAATAGAGGTCTTCGCGGAACATCTGCCTGGTGATCATCTCGCCAAGGTTGCGATTCGTCGCGGCGACGACCCGCACGTCAACCGCGATCTGGCGGTTGCTGCCGAGCTTCGTGAACTCGCTGTCCTGCAGGACGTGCAACAGCTTCGCCTGGAGCGCCAGCGGCATTTCGCTGATCTCATCGAGCATCAGCGTCCCGCCGTTCGCGAACTCGAACTTGCCGACGCGGGTCGCCTGAGCGCCCGTGAAGGCGCCTTTCTCGTGGCCGAAGAGCTCGCTTTCGAGCAGCTCGGCCGGAAGCGCGGCGCAGTTGATCTTGACGAACGGCTTCTGCGATCGCGGGGAGCTCCGGTGCAGCTCGCGTGCGATCAGTTCCTTGCCGACGCCGCTTTCGCCGCTGATGAGCACGGTCACGTCACTGTCCGCGATGCGCTCGATCATCGTCATCACCTGGCGCATCCCCTGACCCGGTCCCCAAATGGGGGCGCCGTCCGGGTCCTCGCCGACGCGCTCGCGCATGCGCGCGATCTCGTTCTTCAGCACGAGCTTCTCGACCGCGCTGCGAACGGCGGCTTCGAGCGCGGCCTCGCCCAGCCCTTCGGGATCGTCGGGCTTGACGACGTAGTCGGCGGCGCCGAGCCGAACGGCGTCGACGATGGTCGCGGGCGTCTGGCGTCCGGACAACATGATGACCGGCACGCCCGGATGCGACGTGCGAAGCGCTTTCAGCGTTTCGAGCCCGTCGAGCTCGGGCATCAACACGTCGAGCAGCACGACCTGCGGCGGCGTCTCGGTGTTCAGCGCGCGCAGCAGCGCCGGTCCGCTGTTGAACGTTTGCACCACGTAGCCGCGCGAGCGGAGCAGCGTGGACATGTACTCGACAAACTGGGGATCGTCATCGACGATGGCGAGAGTGGCAGGCGTCATTGCTCGTGCTCCTCCACGACGACGGGCAGATCGACGCCGGCGACAGATCGTGTTCCGGCGTCGGTCCACACGCGCGCGGCATGCGCGTCCAATACGGCGATCGCGAGGACGAGCGACAGACCCATGCCGCCTCGCGTGATCGCGAATTCCTCAGAAGTCTTGCCGGCGGACACTCCGCCCGCGTCCAGGCGGGAGGAAGGCCCGACGGCAAGAGTGACGACCGGCCCGGAGTCCCGTCCGATCGACGCGCGAACGGCGACGGGTTCCGTGCTCGTTTCACGTGCGGTCGCCTGAATCACCGCCGCCAGCGCGGCCTCGAGCGCGTCCCGATCGAGCGCCGTGACGACGGCCTGGCCCGGTCTGACGGCAATGGCTGCAGCGGCTGGCCGCTCGGTCGCCTGGTTTGCCCGCGCGACGCTGCGTTCCAGCAGCTCGCGGACGTCCATACGCACAGCGGTGCGCTCGTGCGGCTCGAGCCAGCGCGTGAGCTGCGAGATCGACTCGCCGAGACCGGCCACGCGCCCCAAAGCGTTGCGCATCGTGTCGTACATGCGCAGCCGGTCGGCCTCAGTGCTCACCCGGCCTTCCTGCAGCATACGCAAATAGCCGAGAAGGACGCCAGCAGGCGACCGCAGCTCGTGGCCCAATAGATGCAATAGTTCCACCAAGTCGAGTTGCCGCGTCATACGGGGCCCGGAAAGTGGGCGGTACCGGCGAGGCGGTAAGGATTGCCGCCGGTTGATGCGACCATCATAGGCGAAGCCTCGGGTGTGATTCTGCGGCTGACTCGGCCAGGCAGATTTCTGGATACGAGACCCATGCCCGCGAGACGCATCCTTATCGTCGACGATTACCGCGATGCGCTCGAGGTGTGGGAGTGGTACCTGCGCTCGCAAGGCTATGACGTCGTCACGGCCAGCAACGGGTACGACGCGGTGCGGCTCGCAAAATCGACTCATCCCGACGTGATCGTCATGGACCTGCAACTCCCGGGCCTTTCCGGTTGCGACGCCGCGCGGGAGATTCGGATGGCCGAACCGACGACGGGAATCCCGCTGATTGCCGCGACCGGCTTCTCGCACGATCGGCAGATCGCTGAGGCCCGCGCCGCCGGGTTCGATCAAATCGTGATCAAACCGTGCGATCCGTCGCAGCTGGTCGACGAGATCGAGCGCGTTCTTGCTGCCAGGGAGTCTGGCCAGCGACCCTCGCCGGACGGCAACTGATTACCCACTCTGAGCAGCTGATTGCCCACGGCGCTCGACTCGCGACAAGTTTGGCGCGACTCGCCGGCTGAAGATCGGGCACGAAGCGTGCAATTCCGTGAACCGGGTTCGGCGTCGGCCCTGTGCGCGACGCATTTGAAAAGGATGAGCTTCCAATGCTGATGACCATCTTCGTGGTGCTCCTGGTCCTCTGGCTGTTGGGCGTCGTGACGTCCTACACGCTCGGTGGATTCATTCATTTGCTGCTGATTCTCGCGATCGCCGTGGTGTTGATTCGCGTGATTCAAGGCAGACGGCCTATATAGATCAGGCCGAAGCAAAATCACGATCGACAATCAATTGGAAATGGATCCGCCACGAGCCGCGATGTGGTCTCGTGGCGGGTTACGCCGGCTGCCACCCCGGCGGCAGCGGACGGGTTCTGCCGGTGGCGCGAGCGGCTTTGGGAAGCGCTTCGCGGACGACGCGCTCGAGCTCTTCGAGATAGGCAGTAAAGCGCCGGCGTCCCTCGGGCGTAAGGCGGACGAGTGTTTGCGGCCGCCGATGCTCGAAGCCCTTCCACACTTCGATGAGCTTCGCGTCGCGGAGCACATCGAGGTGGCGGCTGAGATTTCCGTCGGTCAGCGCGCAGAGTGTCCGGAGCTCACCGAAACGCAAGCCGTCCGGATGGGCGACGAGAGACGTGAGGATCCCGAGGCGCGCTTTTTCATGAAGCGCCCGGTCCAATCCGTCGTACGAGAAGCGGCCGTTCTCGTCGGTCTCAGCCTGATCGCGTTTCGTTGTCATTTCACTTCTCCCCGTTCGAGGTTCCAGTACAGCACCGCGGCGCCGAAGAGCTGCCCGATGCCGAATGTGCCACCGACCGACCACGGCGACAACGTATCGATTCCGCCGGCGGTCCACAGCAGGACGAGGCCGGCCGTCCAGAAATAGAGCGCGACCCAGCCGCTGGCGCGAGGCACGTACGGGCGCGCGGAGAAAATCGCGACGCCATATAGCAGCGACCAGAGACCCGGGAACAGCGTCGTCAGCGCCGGACTCAGCCGGAACAGCGCGCCTGTCGCGATCGCGCCGGCCACGAGCGCCGGCAGGAATTGGCCGATGACGCACCGGGATCGCCGGCGGTCGGTCGCATTGGCATGCCGGACGTAGTGCCAGGCGATTTCCGAACAGCCGACGGCAACAGCAGCGGCTGCAACCACGACCCAGTACGCCGTGAAGCTCCACGGCTCGAGCGGCCGCGCGTAGGTCGACTGCCACACGGCGGCGCCGAGACCGACCACTCCGGTTGACGCGACCGGAATCGATCGCCATCCGCGGTAGACCTCGCTTTTCGCGAGGTGATCGTGGATCTCGGCAATCTGTTCGAGCGCGCGGGTGACGTCGGACATGTCGGCCGATCGAGGATCGGCCTCATCAACTTTGCACTACAAAGAACGGCCCGTCAAGTGCGGGGCACGGACATGCGCGCGGGGTGGAAGTATCCTTCCCGCGCCATGCTCGAACGGCTGTTCTACCTGAAGGCCAACGGCACGTCGGCCCGGATCGAAATCCTGGCCGGGGTGACGACGTTCCTGACCATGGCCTACATCATCTTTGTACAGCCGGCTGTGCTGTCGGCCGCTGGAATGGATCATGGCGCTGTCCTGACGGCGACGTGCCTGGCGGCGGCGTTCGCGACGCTGCTCATGGCGTTCCTCGCCAACTATCCGATCGCCGTCGCGCCGGCGATGGGCCACAATTTCTTTTTCGCTTTCTCGGTCGTGGTCGCCGGCGGCACGCCGTGGCCGGTTGCGCTCGGCGCTGTCGCCATCGCCGGAACGATTTTCATCCTGACCGCAGGCATCGGACTTCGCGAGCGCGTCATCGTCGCCGTGCCGGAGTCGCTGAAGCACGCGATTGCCGTCGGCATCGGTCTCCTGATCGCGCTGATCGGCCTCGAGTGGGCGGGGATCATCGTCGATTCGCGAGGCACGCTGGTCACGCTTGGACGGCTGACGTCGCCGCCGGTGCTGCTCGCGCTCGGCACGCTCGCGGTCATGGCGATCCTGATGTCGCGGCGGGTGACCGGCGCGATGTTGATCGCGATGATTCTCGGAACGGCCGTCGCGCTGGCGATGGGCTTCGTCAGGTTCGAGGGACTGGTTGCGACGCCGCCGTCGCTTTCGCCGACGTTTCTCAAGCTCGACGTGCTCGGCGCGCTTCGCCCGGGTCTCTTCGATGTCGTGCTCGTCTTTTTTCTTCTGGCGCTCTTCGATTCGATCGGGACGCTCATTGGCCTGGCCGGCCGCATCGGGTTGTCGCGCGGCGGGACGCTGCCGCGCGTACGGCAGGCGCTGCTGGCGGACGCGATCGGCACGGTCGTCGGCGCCTGCCTGGGAACGTCGACGGTCACCGCGTACATCGAGAGCTCCACCGGCGTCGCCGCCGGTGGCCGCACGGGCCTCGCCAGCGTCGTCACCGCCGGACTGTTTCTGCTTGCGCTGTTCGTCCACCCCGTCGTCAGGATGATCGGCGGCGGTGTGCCGAACGGCAGCGGCGGCACTCTCTATCCGGTCGTCGCGCCGGCGCTGATTCTGGTCGGCGTGCTGATGATGGAGAGCGTCCGCCAGATTCGCTGGGATGATCTCACCGAGGCGATCCCGTCATTCCTCACGCTGATCACGATGCCGCTCGCCGTCAGCATCACGGACGGCATCGCCTTCGGCTTCATTTCGTACGCCATTCTCAAGCCCGCCACCGGCCGTGCCCGCGAGCTCCACTGGCTCGCCTACGTGTTTGCGGGGTTGTTCGTGGTCAAGTATGCCGGGTAGCGGGACGGGAGTTTTTTCCACAGGTTTCCACAGCACAGGGACAGAGGTCGTGTTAAGAGATACTGAGACCTCTGTCCCCTAACTGTGGAAAGCTGTGGAAAAAACTCCCGTCCCCGACCTTCTTCTGACACCCGAGAAGCTTGCGGCTGACCTGTCCGGGCCGCTGATCCTCGATTCGAGACCGGCCGAAGAGTTTGCGCGCGGACATCTCGAGGGCGCGGTGCATCTCGATCTCTGGGGCGTGAGTCTGATCGACACCAGTGAAGCGCCGCTGCGCGCGTTCATGTGGATGATCGGGCACCTGTTTTCACTGCGCGGTGTGACGCCGGACCGTCCCGTCGTCATCTACGAGCACGACGCCGGCATGCGCGCCGCGCGTGTGTTCTGGCTGCTCGAGTACCTCGGTCATCCGAACGTGCGGGTGCTCGACGGCGGCTACGATGCCTGGACGCGCACGGGACTGCCGGTGACGACGGAGGCCGTCGCGCCGACGCCGAGCACGTGGCACGGCACGCCGGATCCGTCGAAGATCGCGACGTGGAATCTCGTGTACGACCGTCTGGGCAACGCAGAGACCGCGATCGTCGATACGCGCAGCCGTGCCGAGCACGTCGGCGAGCTGGTGCGGGCGGCGCGCGGCGGCGCAATTCCCGGCGCAATCCATCTCGAGTGGAAAGACAACCTGGCGCCTGATGGACGCTTCAAGACGATCGACGATCTGCGCGCGATGTACGAGCGGATTGGCGTGACCCCCGATCGCGAAGTGATCACGTACTGCCAGGGCGGGTACCGCGCCGCGCACACGTACCTCGCACTGCGTCGTCTCGGCTACCCACGCGTTCGTAATTACACGGGGTCGTGGAAGGAGTGGGGCGATCGCGTGGATCTGCCACTCGAAAGAACAAAGTGATCCGTCAGGCTGAATACATCGATGAACTCATGCCGTGCTTACAAATCCGGCAGGCACAGACGTCGCAGATCCTTCGAGCCGCGCCCGGCGAAAGATTCCGCGACAATCGCCGCATGTTAGACTCGGACTCTTCCGCGATGTTCATGTAGAGATGAGATGGTCGGGCAGAACATCGGCAAATACCATGTTGAGGATCGCCTCGGCCGCGGCGGCATGGGCACCGTGTACCGCGCGATCGACGAGACGCTGCATCGTGAAGTCGCGATCAAAGTCCTCAATGCCGAGCTGAACGATCCCGAAGTCGCCAAGCGCTTCCGCGCCGAAGCGATCACGGTCGCGCGCCTGAGCCATCCCGGCATCGCCACCATCTACGAGCTGTTTCAGCACGACGGTCAATGGTTGATGGTGATGGAGTTCGTCCGCGGCGAGACGCTCGAGCATCTCGTCGATCGCATGGGCGCGCTCTCCCCGCAGCGAGCGGCCGAACTGTGCATGCAGGCGCTGGCGGCTCTGGCGCACGCGCACAGCATGGGCGTCGTGCACCGCGACCTGAAGCCGGCCAACCTCATGATCACCGAGACCGGCTCGGTGAAGATCATGGACTTCGGCATCGCCCGCGTCGCCGGTACCGAGCACCTGACGAATGCCGGCTACATGATGGGCACTCCGGCGTACATGGCGCCGGAGCAGGTGATGGGCCATGAGATCGACGCGCGTGCCGATCTCTACGCGATGGGCGTCGTGTTCTATCGGCTGACGACGGCGAAGCTTCCGTTCAGAGGAGATACGCCGTTCGCGATGGCGCAGTCGCAGGTCAACGAGATTCCGACGCCGGTCGCGATGATGCGATCGGATCTGCCGCCGTGGGTCGAGCAGATCGTGGGCAGGGCCCTGGCAAAGGCGCCGGAGCAGCGATTTCAGTCCGCCGTCGAATTCCACGAGGCGTTCGCCCGCTCTCTCGCCGGCCTGCCGATGACGGCTCCCGCCGCAATCGCGTCGCCGTCGGACGTGACGGCGATTCTCACGCCGGCGCGTCCGTCGCCGACGGGAACGATCTCGTCTCGTTTTCAGATCGCGTCGCCGGAAGCGCCCACAGGCTACAGCTCGCCTCAACCGTTTGTTCCGGGCCGCGATTCGGCAGCGTCGCCGCCGACGGCCGTAGCCGCACCCGCGGCATCTTCCAAGACGTCCGCGGTTCTTGTGGCGCTCGGCGCCGCCGCGCTCGTGATTGTTCTCGCCGCTCTCGGCAGTCTGTTGTGGCTGCGGAGCAGAACGCCGTCGCCGGACCAATCAGCTCCATCTGCGTCGGCGGTTCGTGGCGCGGCATCACCGGACAGTTCGGCATCACCTGGCAGCACGCCGATCCCGCCGCCAGCAGTGAGTGCCCCGGCACCTCCGGTTCCCGCGCCGCCGCCGGCGACTGCAGGCACGACGGCTGGCGACGCGAGAGGAGCGACGGGAGCTGCAGGCACAGGACGGGCCCGCGGCGGGACCGCGCCCGACACATCCTCCGCGGCACCGTCGGGAGCGACCGCGGCGCCCGTTGTTGCTGCGCCCGCCGATGCGCGATCGACGACCGACGCCAGTGACGCGCAAATTGTTTTTCCGGATGTGAAAGTGCTGTTGATCAGCGGACGGCACGCGCAGGACCGTGATGCCCTCCTGAGTCTCGTGAGCGGCCAGATCACCGTGCTGAACCGGCAGGGCGGGACGATCATCGCCTCGACGCCGTACAAATCGATCGAACGCGCCACCTACGTGCGCGCGCGCAACCCGAAATGGGATGCGTCGTTCTTCTCGCCGCCGGACAATCTCGACATGCCCGGCATCCTGCCGACGGCCCGGCACTGGCTCGTGCTGCAAGGCCGCGGGTCTTACCTCATCCTTCAACTGAGCGGGAACACGTGGCAGAAAGTACTCGAGGCGATCGAAGGACGCACCGGCGTCAGGGTCGGCAGGAACTGACGCGCGCACTGGTAATTGACAATGGGTAATCGGTAATTGGAAGCCTATTCGTTCCGCAACACAACGATCGGATCAACCCGCGCCGCGCGCCGCGCGGGCAGATAGCAGGCGGGAATCGCTGTGGCGCCCAGCAGCAGTGCCACACCGGCGAATGTGATCGGATCCCCGGGGTTGACCTCGAAGAGCAGATTTCGCAGTACCCCCACGAGCAGATACGCGCCGAGCAGTCCGATCGTCAGACCTATCAGCGGAAGCCGGAGTCCCTGGCCCATCATGAGGCGGACCAGATCGAACCCGCGTGCTCCCAGCGCGACTCGAATGCCCAGTTCTTTCATCCGCTGCGCCGCCGCGAACTGTACGACGCCGTAGATCCCCACGGCCGCAAGGGCGAGCGCAACGACAGCGAAGAGAGCAAGCAGAAGCGTCTGAAACCGCCGAACGGCGCTCCACTCAGCCAGGAACGCATCCATCGTCGTCATGCGGATGACGATGGCGCCCGGATGAACCGCTCGAATCTGTTCTCGAACGGCAGCGGCGACGGCGGCAGGATCACCGTCCACCCGGACTGCGAGATCCATCGCGGGTTCCGTGCTCGGGATGAAGAACTCGGGAGCGGGCGGCTGTTCGAGTCCCTGCCGGCGCATGTTGCCGACGATGCCGACGATGGTGTGCCAATTGATCTTCGAGCCGCCGGCTCCAGGGCTGAAGCGCCGGCCGATCGGGTTCTGCCCGCGCATGAACCGGCGGACGAACTCCTCGTTGACGATGGCGACCGGTTGGTTCTGCTCGGCAGACGTGAAGAAGCGCCCCTGCCGTAGCGGGACCGCCATCGCCTGAAAGAATCCGGGCGTCACATCCTCGACGTTTACGCCGGTGAGATCGAGATCTCCTTCGGCGTTCAGGATTTCGGCTTCGCCCGCCGCGACCTCGAAGGTGACCGGAGTGCGAGGACTGCTGGCGATCCGAAAGTTCTGAATGAAGCCTGCATGACGGACACCAGGGACGGCCCGAATCCGATCTTCGATGTCACGAAACGCTCCCCATTCGCGTTCGCGCCAGCCCGGCGCCGGTGGAATCGGCAAATCGACCCGAACGAGCAGCACTCCACGCGGGTCGAACCCCGGATCCACCGACAGCAGCCTCACGAAGCTGCGCACGAGCAGGCCCGCACCCGCGAGAAGAACGACGGCCATCGCGCACTCGACGACCACCAGCAGACCGCGAACCTGCCGAGTGCGGCGGCTGTGAGACGACGAGATTGCCGACTCCTTGAGTGAATCGTGGTGATTGGCGCGCGCGGCGCCGAACGCGGGCGCCACGCCGAATATCAGCGCTGCGACCAGAGAAGCGAGGCCGGTGAAGGCCAGCACCGTTGTGTCGATCGAGGTGTCCTGCAACCGTACGATTCCTGCAGTCGACGAGGCAAACAGCCGAATGCCTGAGGACGCCGCTGCGAGACCGAAGAGACCGGCGAGCGCGGCGAGCAGCAGGCTCTCGACCGTCAACTGCCGGACGATCCTTCCTCGCGCAGCGCCGAGCGCGACTCGGATGGCGAGCTCGCGCCGCCGGCCGGTGCCACGCGCGAGCAACAGGCTCGCGACATTCGCGCACGCGATGAGCAGCACGAGGCTGACCGAACCAAGAAGCAGCCACAGCCCCAGAGCGATGTCCTTCCCGGTGAGCTGATCTCGCAGGAAGACGACGTTCGTCGCAAATCCCGGGAACTCCGCTCGACCGACCGGCGTGGGGAAGGCTTCGGACAGGCGCTGCCCGATCAGATTGAGGTCCGCTGCAGCGTTCGCTTCGGTTCCGCCCGGCCGCAAGCGTCCGATCACCCGCCAGCGGTCCGTATGACGATCCGTCCACTGGCGCTCGTACAGTTTCGGCTTGCCGTCGATGCCGAGCAGCGTGGCCGGCCGCCAGAACTGCGTCTCCCGATTCGGGAAGAAAAACCCATCGGGCATCACGCCGATGATTCGCACGCGCTGAATGGGCTCGACGGCGCCCTCCGGCGATTCGCCGTCGATCTCGAGCATCCGACCCACGACTTCTTGCTCAGAGCCGAAGCGACGCTGCCAAAGCGCGTGGCTCAGGACGACGACGCGCTCGCGGGCAGTTTCCTCTTCGGCCGTGAACACGCGGCCGATCGCCGGCGCCACACCGAGCACCGTGAAAAAATTGGCTGAGACGAAGCCGGTCGCCACACGTTCCGGCTCGCCGCCGGCATGAATGCGGGCGGCGGCTGTCGCCCAGATGGCGAGGTCGGTGAAGCGCTGACTCTGCGTCCGCCAGTCGTTGACAGTTGGAAATGACGTACCGGCCTCGCGGATGTCTCGCGACGGATCGGCGATCGAGATGGCGACGAGCCGATCCGGATCGTGAAACGGCAGCGGCCTGAGCAGCACGGCGTTGACGACGCTGAACACCGCGGTGGTGGCGCCGATGCCAAGCGCGAGTGTCATGACCGCGACACCCGTAAACGACGGATTGCGACGCAGCATGCGCGCGCCGTAGCCGACGTCCTGCCAGAGCCGCTCGATTGCGGCCCATCGCCACACGTGACGTGAGTCCTCTCGAGCCAGCGTGGTGTTGCCGAGCGCGCGCCGGCTGGCAGCGTCCGCCACCTCGGGCGTCAGCCCGCGCCGTTCGAGATCCTCTTTCAGCAGCGCGCGGTGCGTTTCGATTTCCTGCGCGAGGTCGCGATCGATCTGGCGCGATCGAAAGAGCTGTCGAAGACGCCGCATGACGCGCATGACGTCATCCCGTCTGTAGTACGCGCTGAATCGCGCCGATCAGCCGCTCGAACTCCTCACGTTCCGAGCCGAGCTTCTTCCGTCCAGCGGCGGTCAGCGTGTAATAACGGGCACGGCGGTTGTTCTCGGACGCGCCCCATTCCGCCTTGACCCAGCCATTCAGGAGAAGACGCTGGAGAGCGGGATAGAGGGAGCTTTCACCCACCTGGAGCACGTTCTGTGACACCTGCTTCAGACGCTCGGCGATGCCGTATCCATGTTTGGGTCCGGCAACGAGCGTCTGCAGGATGAGCATGTCGAGCGTACCCGGCAGGAGATCAGGCGGCTGATTCGTAATGCCCATGGGTTTCGACCTGGTGACCGGCTCCCATCGTTAGACGATGGGAAGGACCAATCGGTTCACTCACCCCCACCAGCGTTTTTGGCCTGAAGTATGCTGTCCGAAATGCAGTCAAGCGAGTGCGGACGCCGGCGGTGCGCCGTCGCGGCCATCGTCGTCGCCATTGTCACCGTGGCCGGGTGCGCCTCGAAGAATCCACCGGCGACGGGCGTACCGGCGACAGCGCCGATGCGTGCGGTTGCGACGGCTCCTCCCGTCCAGCCGGCGGCTGCGCCCGTCATCACCGAGCAGTCGATCCGCGCGCATCTGGAGTTTCTTGCAAGCGACGCGTTGAACGGACGCGGCAGCGGCACGCGTGACGAGTGGCTCGCCGCGACGTACGTCGCCTCGCAGTTTCGAGAGTGGGGCCTCGAGCCGATGGGCGATGCGGGAGGATTCGTTCAGACGATTGAAATCGGAACGGCGCAGGCGACGGTGCCGCCCGTCCTGATCGCCGGGGATCTCAAATTGACGCACGGCCGCGAGATGCTCGTGGCGACCCTCGGCACACCGAAAGTTGCCGGCAAGTTGTGGAAGTACCAGGCTGGCGCGCCTGTTCCCGACAATGCGATGGTCCTGCTGCCCTCAGGAGAGCGGACGAATCTCACCGGTGCGGAGTGTCTGCTGGCTCTCGAAACGCCCGAGCAGCGGGCGCAATGGAGCACGCGGGGCTCGACGACGCCGTCCATCCCGGCAAGACCGGTCAAGCTCATGACCGCGCCTTCCTCCCGCACATCGATCATTTATCTCGACCAGTCGTCGTACGCGGCGGTGAAAGCGCTGTCGGACGGGACCGCCGTGTCTCTCACCGCTGACGTCAAGGTGTCAACGACTGGTTCCACGTGGAATGCCGTCGGCCGCTTGACGGGAAGCGATCCCACGCTCGCGAAGGACGTGATCGTTCTCAGCGCGCATCTCGATCACCTCGGCGCCAGGCCGGCGGTGGCAGGAACCGACACGATCTACAACGGCGCCGATGACGACGCGTCGGGGACGGTGGCGGTGATGATGCTGGCCGAAGCGATTGCCAAAGGCCCGCGTCCGAAGCGGACGGTCGTCTTCGCGGCCTTCGGCAGCGAGGAACGCGGCGGATACGGCGCCGGCTACTTCGTCGATCTGCCCGTCATTCCGCTCAATGAGATCGTGACCGATCTGCAGTTCGAGATGCTCGCGCGCCCGGATCCCATGGTGCCGCCGCACACGCTGTGGCTCACGGGCTATCCGCTGTCGAATCTCGGGGCCGAGCTGGCGCAACGGGGAGCGCGGCTGGTGGCCGACCCGCACCTCAGCGAGAATTTCTTCATGCGATCGGACAACATTCGTTTTGCGCGACGGGGCGTCGTGGCGCACACGGTCTCGAGCTACAACCTGCACCGGGACTATCACCAGCCGTCGGATGAAGTGCGGCTGGTGGACTTCGCGCACATGACGGAAGCGATCCAGTCGCTCCTCGAACCGATTCGAGCGCTCGCGAATTCGACGTTCAAGCCGGCGTGGGCGCCGAATGGATGTCCGGCGCCGTGTCGGGAATGAGGCGATGAGGCATCAGACAGGAGGACCCATGAGTCGTCAAACCGTTATCGTTGTCGCGGCGGTGGTCTCGTTGACCACGGCGTTTCTGTCGGGCGCGCAGACGCAGCCGATGGGCTTTTTCATCACGAGCGCCGGGTCAGGCGATGGCGCCAATCTTGGCGGCCTGGCGGGCGCGGATAAACAGTGTCAAACCTTGGCGGAAGCCGCCGGCTCGGGCGGGCGCGTGTGGCGCGCGTATCTCAGTGCCACAGGGTCCGGCAGCGAGAAGCCCGTGAACGCCCGCGATCGCATCGGAACCGGACCCTGGTACAACGCGAAAGGCGTGCGCGTGGCGGAGAACGTCGGCGATCTGCACAGTGACAACAACAAGCTCTCGAAAGAGAACTCGCTGACCGAGAAGGGCGCGGTCGTGAACGGCCGCGGCGACAATCCGAACATGCACGACATCCTGACGGGCACCCAGGCAGACGGAACCCTCGCGCCCGGCCCGGACGACACGACGTGCAACAACTGGACGAGCAACGGCGACGGCGCGGCGATGCTCGGGCATCACGATCGGCAGGGGATCAGCGGACCGACGGCGACGTCGTGGAACGCGGCGCATCCGTCGCGCGGATGCAGCCAGGAGAATCTCCGCGGCACCGGCGGAGCCGGATTGTTCTACTGCTTCGCGGCGAAATAAGGCTTGAGGCGATGAGGCCATGAGGTGATGAGGCGATGAGGCGCGGAGGCGTGGAGGCGCGGAGCCGCCACCCGTGACAAGTGCGTTGCGGCAAGCACCAAAGTGGGGCTGCACCGTTCTCGTCATTCTGACGGGATGGGTCGCGGCCGCGCCGGCGGACCTGCGTCAGGCGTCGCAGTCGACGTTCGCGGCGCAGATCGCCGCGCTGTCGGAGCCCGGCGGTTACTTCGATACCGACAATCTGATCTCGAACGAGCGATCCTATCTGCACGTGCTGCCGGCGCTGCAGCGCGCGAATGTTCGAGGCGGCGCCTACATCGGCGTCGGACCCGATCAGAACTTTTCCTATATCGCCGCCATCCGGCCGTCGATCGCCATCATCGTCGACATCAGGCGCGACAACCTGCTAATGCATCTTCTGTTCAAGTCATTGTTTGCCGAGTCGCGCACGCGGGTGGAATTTCTCGCGCTGCTGTTTGGACGACCGGCTCCGGATTCACCGGCGTGGGAGAAGCGCTCCATTCAGGAGCTCGTGAAATACATCGACGACGCCAGACCGCTGGATCGTCCGGCCACAGAAGCGCGACGAACGCGGATTACCGCCCGGCTCAAGAGCTTCGGTGTCCCGCTTTCGCCGGAGGATCGGCAAACCGTCGATCGGTTCCATCGCCGGTTCACTGACGCAGGTCTGGGGCTCCAGTTCGAAAGCACCGGACGGCCGCCGCAGGTCTACAACCCAACCTACCGAGATCTGCTGCTCGAGACAGATGGATCCGGACGGACCGGTCATTACCTCACAACGGAAGACGGGTTTCAGTTTCTGAAGACGCTCGAAGCGCGCGATCTACTGATCCCGGTGGTCGGTGACTTTGCCGGTCCGACAGCGCTCGCCGCGGTTGGCCGGTTCCTGAAGGACCGGAATGAACGAGTCTCGGCCTTCTACGCGTCCAATGTGGAGTTCTACCTGTTCCGGAACGGAACGTTCCCGCGATTCGTCGCGAATCTCGGGCTGCTGCCGCGATCCACCGGCGCCGTGGTGATCCGCAGCGTCTTCAACGGCGGCAGACCAATGCCCGGCTACGCGAGCGCGTCATTGACGCAGCCGCTCGCCGAACTGCTCGATGGGTACGCGCAGGGGCGGTACCGGCAGTACTGGGAGCTCACGGGGCGGTGAGTTTCTAACTAGCGCCCTGAGACCGGCCCGAGCGTTCGATCCAGCCAATCGAGCGATTCCTTGATCGTCTCGTTCGGGATCAAGTTGTGGCCGGTGTCCTGGACGACCCGACGCCTGCGATCGGCTGGCGTGCCGAGCCGCTGCAGGAACGGCAGCTGCGACGATCGTTCCGGAAAAATGAAATCAAAGCGCCCGTTGATCATCAGCACGGGCTGCTTGACGCGCGGCAGGAAATTGAAGACATCGACTTCCGGCGCCATTCGCGACACGTACAGGCCGGGCACCGCCAGGACCGCGGTCTTGACGCGCACGGGCTCGAGCGCCAGCGTAATCGGCGCGAGCGCTGCCCCGCGGCTCATGCCCAGAAAGCCGATGCGATCGTGGTCCACATCCGGTCTGGTCTCGAGGTAGTCGAGTGTGCGCGCGATGTCCTTGTACATGGCGACGACATAGTCGCGCCAAATCGTGCCCTGCTTGGAAGTCGCCTGTGTGAACTGATCCGTTCCCCGCTCGAAAGCCCCCTTGACGATGGGAAACGCGACTGCGCGCCCGCTCCGCAGGACATGCGCAAAGAATGGCACGTCGATTTCTGTTTGGCTCGACCGCAGGGTGAACGCGGTCGCGCCCGGTTGATAGAGTACGGTCTGAAACGGCGGCTTTCCCTGCTTCGGAAAGCACATGTACACGATGACGGTCTCGCCGCCGTACGCGGCCGGGAAGGTCACCGTTTCGATGCGCCATTCGGGATGACTTTCGGCCACGGATTTCACCGACGCCTTCACAGGCGTGCGTTCGTACGCGAAAAACCGGCGGTACGCGTCGAAGACGGCGTTTGGGACCGGCGTTTCTGCTGAGTAATTTCGATCCGGCCGCAGAAACGGGCGTGCTAGCCGATCGTACGATCCATCGTCTTCGATCGTGCGGATGCCTCGAATCCCGAAGTTCGCGGCCCGTTCGAATGGCGGACGCGCGTCGGGCTCCGCAAACATGTAGGCCGGCTCGTCCCAGGCCCCGCCGACGATGTAGCGAAGGCCGGGGGATGCCGTGTTGACGACCCACTCCTTGACGTTGCCGGCGAGGTCTCGCGCGCCAAATCGGTTTCGCGCGCGCGCCGCGCCGACGGGCATCACGCCGCGGCTGCTGATGTTCGCCCGAGGAAGAATCTCGGAGATGTTGACGTACCCGGCGGCGTACGACCAATGCGGTAGCGTCGGCAGACGCTTGCCCGCATATGTCAGGTACGCGTCCGCTTCGTACCAACTCACGCCGGTGACAGGCCAGTCGTCCTGTCCGGCGGGATATGCGCCCACCTGCCACGTCGCCGGCCCCGGACGTCCCGTCGCATCGTGGAAGATCTGCATCGCGTCCGACCAGTTGACGGGCCGGCCATCCTTTTCGAACGGCTTCGTCCAGTATTTCTGAGATGTGTACCCGCCCGCGTCGACGAACTGTTTGTATTCACGGTTCGTGACCTCGAACCGATCGATCCAGTAGTCCGGGACCGCGATTGCGATGGGATCCGCACCTGGGAAGAGATAAAACGGCACCGCTCCCGGCGGGCCCTCAGCGCGCACCATGCCTGGCGGGCTGGCGCCCGGCGGCGAAAGCCTGATGTTGCGATTCCAGGGGATCGCTGGCACCTCGGTGACGTCTTCCACGGTCTCGAACCCCGGTTTCGTCAGCCGGGCCCGAAACGACACAGCGGGGACCGACACGTCTTTGAGTGGCGTCCGCCCGATCGCGATCCATCGCTCAGGTTCCAGGCCGACCGCGCTGATCTCGAGCTCGGCTCCCGGCGGATCCGTGACGACGGTGCTCGGTCGGGTGATCTCTGTCCAGAGCACCGCCAGTTCCTGATTGTCCGGAGACGCACGTCGCAGTTCACGTGCGCGCTCGAACGCGTCGACGATCTTCCGTTCCCGCACGAGGGTTCGGACTTCTGTCAGAGCCCACGCGGTGTTTCGTCCGGCATCCGTGCGGCGCTTGATCAACCAGCCAGCGATGGCTGCCGCCGCGATCAAGATCGCCGCGATCATGATTGGCACGCGGAGGCGACGTCGAGGTGCCGCGGCCGAGACTGTCAGGACCTTGAGCTGCTTGACAAGGTCCGATGCCTGCGGACGCGCCGCGCGCTGCTTGTGGAGACAGTTGTCGGTCAGTCGCGCGAGGTCGGGTGGAACGTCGTGACGGATCGACAAGAGCGGCGGCGGCGTCGCGGTCAGAATTCCGGCGAGCGTCTCGACCGTCGTCGGTCCAGAAAAGGGACCCCTTCCCGTCAGCATCTCGTAGAGAACAGCGCCGAACGAGAAGATGTCCGAACGTGCGTCAACGGGCAGCCCCTTCGCCTGTTCCGGCGACATGTAGGCGACGGTGCCCATGACGGCGCCGGCGGCGGTGGCGAGCGGCGCGGTGATCGTGGCGGCGCCCGCGTCGGCGCGCTCGAACAGCTTCGCGAGCCCGAAGTCCAGCACCTTCACCTGGCCCGCGTCGGAGATCATGATGTTGGCCGGCTTGATGTCGCGATGGACGACGCCGGCTTGGTGGGCACTCTCGAGCGCTTCGCCGATCTGGGCGGCAATGTCGACGGCCTGCGCGACCGGCAGGCCTCGCTGGTCGATGATTCGATCGAGCGGCTGTCCGGGCACGAGCTCCATCACGATGAAGTCCGTGCCGTCGGCATGAACGATGTCGTGAATCGTGACGATGTGCGGGTGGTTCAGCGCGGCAACGGCGCGCGCCTCGCGTTCGAGTCTGGCGCGCGCTTCGGCATCGCTCGCGAGGTCGGCGGGCAGAATCTTGATCGCGACGTCCCGTCCGAGCTTCGTATCGTGCGCCCGGTACACCTCACCCATCCCGCCCGATCCGAGCGGGGAGAGGATTTCGTAGGTGCCCAGTCGCGAACCGGAGGCCAGCATCAGCCTGACGTCTCGAGAGTCGAGTGACTAGAGCGCATCCATCTCCAGCACGGTGTGCAGCAGCATGTTCGCGCCGTTCGCGCAGTCTTCCCAGTGCGTCAGCTCTTTCGGCGAGTGGCTGATGCCGGCGACGCTCGGCACGAAAATCATCCCCATCGGACCAAGCTGCGCCATCATCTGCGCGTCGTGACCGGCGCCGCTCGGCAGCCGCATCGATCCCAGGGAGAGCTTGCTCGCGGCGCGCTCGATGACACGCTGCACGTCCGGTGATGCGAGTGCCGACGGATTGCGGCTGAGATCGCCAATCTCGATCGTCGTGCGCGTCTGCTGCGCGATTTGCTGCGCGCGGCCGCGGATGTCGTCCATGATGCCGCGCAGCTTCTCCGACGCGAGATCCCGCAGCTCGATCGTCATCCGAACCGTGCCGGGAATGACGTTCGGCGCGTTCGGGGCCACCTCGATCTGTCCGACAGTGCCGACCTGACGGCCCGGAACCTTGGTGACGGCCTCGCGAACCGCAATCGTCAGGAAGGACGCGGCAACGAGCGCATCCTGACGGTCGGGCATCGGGGTCGTGCCGGCGTGATTCGCGAATCCCGTCACGACCGCGGTGTATCGATCGATGGAAACGATCCCCTCGACGACGCCGACGGGAGTTTTTGCCCGCTCGAGGTTGCCGCCCTGCTCGATGTGCAGCTCGATGTAACAATGATGCGCGCCTTTGGCCCGTACGGCGTCCATGATCCGTTCGGGATCGCCGCCGATCTTCTTCACGGCGTCGCCGCGCCGCATCCCGTTCCAGACGGCGTCCATGTCCGACGGCTTCACGTCACCGGCGACGATGCGGCTGCCGGCGAGGCCACGTCCGAACGCGACCCCTTCTTCGGATGACCAGACGACCATCTCGAGCGGATGTCGCGTCTGCAGTTTCGCGCGATCGCAGGCTTCGATCACGCCGAGCGCCGCGAGCGAGCCGAGATCGCCGTCGAAGTTGCCGCCGCTCGGCACTGAGTCGATGTGCGACCCGAAGAGAATGGGCGAGAGCGTCGCGTCGCCGCCGCGGCGACGACCGTAGATGTTGCCCGCCGGATCCACGCGCGGCTCGAGGCCCGCGGCGCGCATGAGGTCCATCACGTACTTGCGGCCGGCGACGTCGGCATCGGAAAACGCCACCCGGCTCACACCGTCGGCGAACATCCCGCCGGGCGGCCGTCCGAAAACGCTCAGCCCCTCGATACGTTGACGCAGCGCAGCTGCGTCGACCCTGACCGCTTGGGTCGAGGCCGGCGAACGTCGGACGGCGATGCCGCCGAACGCGGCGACCGGTGCTGCTGCCAGGCCGCCAAGAAAATCTCGTCGAGTCACGGTGCCTAATCGTAATTGAGATGTGGCGATATGGTGATGGGCGTGATCGGGTCACACCGCCGCCGTCCGGCCGCGTCTTCGATCGCGCTGGCGGTCGCTGTCCTGGTCGGGCTGGCCGTCTGGGCGATCTGGTCGTACCGGGCAGGCGGTCTGATCGCGGTCCTAGTGGCAGACGTACCGGCCGGCGGATCGAGGCTCGAGGCGCTGCGGCAGTACATCCTGGCGTGGGGGCTGCTCGCGCCGATCGTCTACTTCCTGGCGGTCATCGTCGAGGTGCTCGTCGCGCCGATTCCCGGGACACTCCTCTATGCGCCGTCGGGAGCGATCTTCGGAGGGTTCATCGGCGGCGCGCTGTCGCTGATGGGGAACGTCACCGGCGCCGGAATCGCGTGCTGGCTGGGCCAAACGCTCGGTGAGGCGTGGGTGGCGCGGCGCGCGGCCGCGAGCTCGCTCGCGCGTCAGCGGGAGCGCTTGTTGTCACGCGGGGCGTGGGTGATTTTTCTCCTCCGCCTCAATCCGCTGACGTCGTCCGATCTGGTCTCGTACGTTGCGGGCGCCATGGGCGTGCCCGTCCGCCGGGTCGTCATCGGGACGCTCGCGGGCATGGCGCCGGCTTGCTTCCTGCAAGCCTACCTCGCGGCGAGCCTGTTCGAAGTCCTGCCCGGCGGGCCATTCCTCGTACTTGCGCTCGGCGCCATCTATCTCGTCGTCGTGATCTGGCTCGTGCTCCGGCACTGAGCTTCTCCTTGACAACTTAGGAGAGACTCGTCATTCTCCTAAATACATTAGGAGAGCACTGAAGTTCTGAGGTTCCGGGTTCCGGAGTTCCGGGGTTCTTGAGCGCACAATGGACAGATCGTCAGCCGACTTACTCCCCGGGACTCTCGACCTGTTGATTCTGAAAGCCGTGTCGCTGGGATCGCTCCACGGATACGGCGTGCTGCTTCGCATTCAGCAAATCACGCAGGGCGCGCTGTCGATCGAGCAGGGGGCGCTTTATCCGGCGCTGTACCGGCTCGAGCGGCAGCGGCTGCTGACGAGTGAGTGGGGAACGTCGTCGAACAACCGGCGCGCGAAGTTCTACCGGCTCACGACTGCCGGTCGCGCCCGGCTCCGATCCGAAGCTGCCGGATGGAACCGCCTGGTCGAGGCGATGGCCGCCGCGCTCGCCACGCGCGCCCGGGAGACCTGAGATGTCGTGGTGGCGCAGACTGATCGGACGCTGGCGCCGGTCGCGGTTCGAGCGGGAAATGGCTGCCGAGCTGCAGTTCCACCTGGACGAGCGCGTCAGCGACCTCGTCAGACAGGGGCTGAGCCCGCACGAGGCTCGCCGGCGGGCGAGCCTCGAGTTCGGCGGCTTCGAAGGCTACAAAGAGAATTGCCGCGAGGCGGCCGGCTGGATGTTTCTGAGCGATCTGCGCGCGGACGTGACCTACGGCCTCCGGCGTCTGCGGCAGAGTCCCGGCTTCGCGGCTGCCGCGATCCTCTCGCTCGCGCTTGGTGTCGGCGCCAACACGCTCGTTTTCAGCGTCGTCAACTCGCTTCTGCTGCGGCCTCTGCCCGTCGCGCAGCCACAGGAGCTGTTTTTCCTCCAATCGGATCGCGGGCCGAGCCACTCGTTTCCTCTGTACCGGGATCTTCGCGATCGCACTGGAAGCGTTGCGTCCCTCGCCGGCTATCGAATCTCACCGATGAATCTCGTCGCCGGCCCGGATCGCGCCCTCCGCGTGTGGGGATACCTCGCGACCGGAAACTACTTCACCCTGCTGGGCGTGACGCCCGCACACGGGCGTTTCTTCGGGCCGGACGAGGATCGTGTCCCCGGTGGCCATCCGGTCGCCGTCCTGAGCTACGAGTGTTTCCGAACGCGATTTCTCGGCGACCCGGACATCGTCGGGCATCCGATCGCAATCAACGGTCAACCGTACACCGTGCTCGGGATCGCGCCGCCGGGGTTTCATGGTACCGAGCGCTTCTATCACGCCGAAATCTGGGTGCCGATGATGATGCAGGCACAAATCGAGCCGGGCAATCCGTGGCTCGAGCACCGGAACACGGCGAACACGTTTGTCGTCGGCCGGGCCAGGACGGGCATATCGTTCGAGCAGATCGCGAGCGCGATTGACATTGTCGCCGCCGACGTCGATCGCGAGCAGGCGAGCACCGAACGGACACGCCGGTACCGCCTGGCGTCACCAGGTCTGATTGGCGACGCGCTCGGCGCGCCGGTCCGCGCCTTCACGTTCGGCGTGCAGGCGCTCGCCGGCTTCGTCCTGCTCGTCGCGTGTCTGAATCTCGCGGGCGTGCTCTCGTCGCGCGGGGCCGATCGCGCCCGCGAGCTGGCCATTCGCCTCTCGATTGGCGCTCGCCGCTCGCGGATCATCCGGCAGCTGCTCACTGAGTCGCTGTTGCTCTCGGTGTTCGGCGGCATCGCCGGCGTCGCTCTGGCTTTTGCCGGCGCGCGGCTGGTCAGCGCCTGGCGCGCGCCGGTGGGTTTCCCCATCGCACTCGACGTCACGATTGATCTGACCGTGCTGTTGTTCGGCGTCATCGTCTCGACGATCGCGGCCGTCATGTTCGGAGTCGCGCCCGCCCGGCAGGCTGCGCGGACCGATCCCAACACGGTGCTGAAGAGCGGCGGCGTGGCCGGATCGGCGTTCCGCCGCAGGCGATGGTCGTTTCAGGACGCGCTGGTCGCGATGCAGGTCACGCTCTGCTGCGCGCTCGTCGCGGCGTGCTTTCTCTCACTCGAAGGCCTGCGCCGGGCGCTCACGATGCCGCTCGGGTTCAATCCCCGCGGCGTCACGATGGCGGGCGCCGATCTGGGATTGTCGGGATACGACCAGGCACGTGGACAGGATTTTCAGCGACGGGCGCTCGATGCGCTCCGGCATCTCCCGGGCGTCGAGTCCGTCGCGTACGCGAACTCCGTACCGCTGAGCATCGATCAGTCGAGGACGCGTTTCCGGCCGGTTGACCAGCAGACGGATTCGCGGGCAGAACCTGTGAGCGCCATCTACTACCAAGTCTCGCCGGCGTACTTCGTGACGATGGGCACGCGGTTGCTCGGCGGTCGCGAATTCGACTGGCATGACGACGCCGGCGCGCCGCGAGTGGCGATCGTGAACGGCGCCTTTGCCCGTGCCGTCATGGGCACGTCAGACCCGGTCGGCCGCCGCGTCCAGTACGGCCGCGATCGCGTCGAGATCGTCGGCCTCGTCGAGGACGGCAAGTACGAGGTGCTCGGCGAGTCGGCCCGTCCGGTCGTGTTCTGGTCGGCGGCGCAATCCTACAACTCGACGACGACGCTGCTCGTGCGATCGACGCTTCCCGAGGATCAGGTCGTACGCGACATGCAGAGAGCGGTTTCGGCGCTCGATCCGGCGCTGCCGGTCTACGGCGCGGGAAGCCTGACGGAGATGTTGCGCTTCGCGCTCCTGCCGAGTCGCGCGGCGGCGGCTGCGCTGGTCGTCTTTGGCGTGCTGGCCTTGACCCTCGCGGCCGTCGGCATCCACGGCGTGGTCGCTTATGCGGTCGCGCGGCGCCGTCGTGAGATCGGCATTCGCATCGCGATCGGCGCGGGGCCCGCGGCGGTGCTTCGTCTCGTGCTCGGCCGGATGGGCTGGCTCATCGGGCTCGGCGCGGCCGTGGGACTGGCGCTCGTCTTTGTCGGCGCCAACCTCCTGCAGTCGATCGTTCTCGAAGCGTCGCCTCGCGATCCAAAGGTCATCGCGGCCGTTGTCCTCACCATTGTCTGCCTCGCCATTGCCGCGTGCTGGTCGCCGGCGCGGCGTGTAGCGGGACGGGACTTTTTTCCACAGATTTGAACAGCCAGGGGACAGAGGTCGGCTATGCTGCCGACATGCTCAATGTCATCGATTTCATTCACACCAACCGCGACCGGTACGTCTCGGAGCTGAAGGACTACCTCGCGATTCCGTCAATCAGCGCGCTGCCGGACCACAAGGACGACGTCAAGCGCTGCGCGCAATGGACCGCCGACGAGATGACCCGCGTCGGCCTCGAGAACGTGCAGCTCATCGAGACACCCGGTAATCCGGTGGTGTATGCCGACTGGCTGCGCGCCGGCGACGGGGCGCCGACCATTCTCTTCTACGGACACTACGACGTGCAGCCGGTCGACCCGGTCGACCTCTGGGAGTCGCCGCCGTTCCAGCCCACCGTGCGCGACGGCGAAATCTACGCGCGCGGCGCCGCCGACGACAAGGGCCAGATCTTCATGCACCTCAAGGCGATCGAGGCGCACCTCAAGAAGGCCGGCAGCTTGCCGGTCAACATCAGGCTGCTGATCGAAGGCGAAGAAGAAGTCGGCTCCGCGCATCTCGACGACTTCGTCCGGGCCAACAAGCCCATGCTCAAGGCCGACGTCGTCGTCATCTCCGACTCGCCGATGTTCGATCGCGGGGTGCCGTCGATCTGCTACTCGCTTCGGGGGCTCATCTATTTTCAGATCGATGTTCGCGGCACCAAGACCGACTTGCATTCCGGCGGCTTCGGCGGCGCCGTCGCCAATCCCGCAATCGTGCTCGCGCAGATCCTCGCGCAGATGAAAGATCGGAGCGGCCGGATCAAGATTCCCGGGTTCTACGATCTCGTGCGTCCGCTGTCGGAGGAGGAGCGAGCCGCGTGGAAGCGCCTCCCGTTCAATGAGAAGAAATACAAGAAGGACCTCGGCGCGCCGAAGCTTTTCGGCGAGACCGCGTTCACCACCCTCGAGCGCGTCTGGGGCCGGCCGACCTTCGACGTGAACGGCCTGCTCTCCGGGTTCACAGGCGAGGGCGCGAAGACCGTGATCCCGGCTGTCGCGATGGCGAAGGTCAGCATGCGGCTCGTGCCGGATCAGCATCCCGACCAGATTGCCAAGCTGTTCGAGGCCTACGTGCGAAAGGTGGCGCCGAAGACGGTCGACGTCACCCTGACCCGGATGCACGGCGGCAAGCCGTGGATCACCGAGTACGACAACCCGTTCATTCAGGCCGCCGCGCGCGCCATCGAGCAGGGGTTCGGGAAAACGCCGGTGTTTTGTCGCGAGGGTGGATCGCTCCCGGTCGTCTCCACGTTCCAGGAGGAGCTCGGCATCCCGACGGTGCTGTTCGGGGTGGGGTTGCCGGACGAGAATGCGCACGCGCCGAACGAGCGGCTCGATCTCGGCAACTTTCACAACGGCGTCGTCGCGTCGGCGGTTCTGTACGACGAGATCGGAAAAATCGCGAGGGCGTGAAGGACGCTGGAGAAACAGAGAAGTACGCAGGAGAAGAACCAAGAAGTACGCGGGTCTAAACCAAGAAGTCCGCAAGAAACGAAGAAGTACCTCCTCCGTCAAGTCTGTTTTCCGACATGCCCTTGATGTGCTTCGGGATGATACTTGGAGTTTGGAGGTTTCAATGATCGTCGTTCGCAATGTTTTCCGATTGAAGTATGGACAGGCGCGTCCGGCCCTTTCGATGTTCAAGGAAGCCCGGGACCTGATGGCACGCCTGGGGGTCAAGACACCCACGCGGCTGCTGACCGATCTCGTCGGCCCGAATTATCTTCTCGTGCTCGAGAACAGCTATGACAATCTCGCCGCCTTCGAAACCGAAGGCCAGCGCATCATGGGCAACGACGACTGGCGCGCGTGGTACCAGAAGTTCGTGCCGCTCGTCGACTCCGGATACCGGGAGATCTTCACCATCGTCGAATAGGGAAGGCCCGCGCACGTAAAGACCTCGGGTTTCGTTGGCGTCGTCTTACTCACAGTCGAGATGCAGCTGACGAAACCCGAGGTCTTACGTGTTCGTATGTCCCCGCACGGCGTGTGGGCGGTATGGCGCTTCGAGCGCGGCGCTCTCCGCCGGCGTGAGTCGAAAGTCGACCGCCCGCACCGCCGAGTCGAGATGCTCGAGCTTCGTCGCGCCGACGATCGGCGCCGTGACGCCTGGACGCGAGAGCAGCCACGCCAGCGCAACTTCTGCCATCGTCACGCCGCGGTCCCGGGCCACGCGATCCACGCCATCGACCACGTTCCAGTCGCCGGGGTCGTCGTAGAGACGGGGCGAGTAGTCGTCGCTCGCGGACCGCGCGGTGTAGCCGCCGCGGATCGCGGAGTCGGCCGGCCGCGGCCGCGTCAGGACGCCGCGCGCGAGCGGACTCCACGGGATGAGCCCCACGCCTTCGTGGAGGCAGAGCGGAATCATCTCGCGCTCCTCCTCGCGATAGAGCAGGTTGTAGTGGTTCTGCATGGACACGAACTTCGTCCAGCCGCGCCGCTCGGCGGCCGCGAGCGCCTGCGCCATCCGCCACGACGGTCCGGAGCTCGCGCCGAGATACCGGACCTTGCCGGCGCGCACGAGATCGTTCAGCGCCTCGAGCGTCTCCTCGATCGGCACAACCGAATCGAAGCGATGAATCTGGTAGAGGTCGATGGCCTCGACGCCGAGCCGGCGCAGGCTGGCGTCGCAGGCCTGCAGGATGTGCTTGCGTGAGAGCCCGCCCATGTTGGGCCCCGCGCTCATCGGGAAATTGACTTTCGTCGCGATCACGAGTTCTTCGCGGCGCGCCATCGCCCGCAGCGCGCGGCCGGTGACTTCTTCGCTGACGCCGAGCGAGTACATGTCCGCGGTGTCGAAGAAATTGATGCCGGCGTCGATCGCGCGTTTGAAGAACGGCTGCGCGGCGGCTTCGTCGAGTACCCATGGCCGCCAGCCCGGATTGCCGTAACTCATGCACCCGAGCGCAAGCCGCGAAACCGTCAATCCACTCGTGCCGAGCCGGACGTATTCCACACGGCCTCCAACAAAGTCGAAATAATCATTTCATTCTTGAGTGTTCGCAGCCACAAAGTCCGCGATCGAACGGACACGATGGACCGGGAACCCGGCGTCCAGCGCGGATCGTTCGCACGATCTCGTCGGCCACTGGCATAGGACGTGCAGCGTGGGGGATGGATTTTTATGCTCCAGAAGCTCCAGGCGCTGCGCGCTCGTCTCAAGCGCGAGCAGACCGCTTTCGCCACACTGATTGCTGCGTACATCGTCACCGGCAAACTCGGATTGCTCCTCGGGTACGTGCATCCGGCAACGTCGCTCGTGTGGCCGCCGGCCGGCATCGCGCTCGCCGCGTTTCTGGTGCAAGGCTATCGCGTCTGGCCGGCCGTACTCGTGAGCGCGATCGCGCTGTACGCCGCGACGCTCGGGCCCGTCCCGGCCGTCATTCCGATGAGTCTCGGCAACATGGTCGAAGGGTTGCTCGCGGCGTACTTGATCAACCGGTACGCCGGCGGACGTCACGCGCTGCAGACGCCGCAGAACAGTTTCAGATTTGCGGGACTTACGGCGCTCGCGAGTCTGTCGATGAGCGCGACGGTCGGGGCGCTGAGTCTTTCGTTTGCGGGACTTGCGAAGTGGTCGGATTACGGCGCGATCTGGGTGACGTGGGCGCTCGGCAACTTCGCCAGCTACGTGCTCGTCGCGTCCACCGTGATGTTGTGGGGACTCGGATCGAAGTCGCGCTGGTCGACGCCGCAAATCGTCGAGGCCGTCACGTTCTTTCTTGCGCTGGTTATCGTCGGCTTCGTCGTCTTCTGCGGTTTCCCCGCGGCATTTCGCGGCTACCCGCTGGAGTTGTTGTGCGGACCGATTCTGCTCTGGTCCGCGTTTCGTCTCGGCCGGCGCGCGGCGATGGCCGGCGTGCTGCTGTTGACCGGACTTGCGGTCTACGGAACGCTCATCGGCTTCGGTCCGTTCGTCCGCGCGACACCGACCACATCGCTCGTGATGGTGCTGCTCTTCATGGATCTCACCGCCATCATGTCGCTCACGCTCGCCGCGCTGACGTCTGAGTACTCGGTCGCGGAAGCGCAGCTGCGGGAACTGGTCGTCACCGATCCGTTGACCGGACTGCCGAATTACCGCCGCCTCGTCGAAACGCTCGGTACCGAGATCACGAGATCGAATCGTACGGATCGTCCGTTCGCCGTGGTGTTCTTCGACATGGACGGACTCAAGAGCATCAACGATGAGCTCGGCCATCTGATCGGCAGCCGGGCCGTCTGCCGCTTCGCCGAAACGCTGCGGGCATCGTGCCGCGCGACGGACACCGCCGCGCGCTACGGCGGCGACGAGTTCGTCGCCGTGCTCCCGGACACCGACGAGGAAGGCGCCAAGGTCGTGATTCGCCGCATGGCCGAACGTCTCGCCGAGGACACCGACAAGCCGGAGCTTTCGGCCAGCGCCGGCGTCGCGATCTACCCGCGCGATGGCGGCACGCCGACGACGCTGCTGAGCGCCGCGGACCGCGCGCTCTACGCCGTCAAGGCGGACAAGGCCGCCGCGCGACGCCGGGGCGTCGTGCCGATTCGCGAATGGACCAACGCCGTCTCGCGCTAAACAACGGACGGCAGCCCGTCAACACCACGCTCCCCGGAGACAGCCCGGCGACGATGTATCCGCCCATTGTCCGCCACGCCGTCGTCCTCGCCGCGGTGTTCGCGGTTTATTTCGGGCTCGGCAAGCTCGGGCTGGCGTTCTCCGCGCTGAACGAGAACGCCACCGCGGTGTGGCCGCCGAGCGGCTACGCGCTGGCGGCGTTCATCGTCTTCGGGACGCGCATCTGGCCCGCCGTTCTCGGCGGCGCCTTCCTCGTCTACTTCACGACGACCGGCGCGCTGTGGTCGTCGCTGGCGATCGGCGTCGGGAACACGTTCGAAGGGCTCGTCGCCTCGACGCTCATCGAGCGCTTCGCCGACGGCGCCGACGTCTTCCGGCGCGTGCAGACCGTGTTCCGGTTTGCCGCGATCGCGATGTTCAGTACGAGCATCAGCGCGACCTGGGGCGCGACGAGCGTTACGCTCCTCGGGTCGGCCGCGTGGACCGACTACCGCGCGATCTGGCTGACCTGGTGGCTCGGCAACCTGAGCGGCAGCCTCGTCGTTACGCCGTTCATGCTGCTGTGGGCGACGACGCCGATCAGCCGCGCGTCCATGCGTGAGGTGATCGAAGCGCTCGGTCTGGTCATTCTGCTCGTCCTCGTTGGTCTGGTGGTTTTCGGCGGCCGGTTTCCGACCGGTGTGCAGACCTACCCGCTCGAGTTTCTGTGCGTGCCGTTCATCATCTGGGCGGCGTTCCGATTCGGTCAGCGCGAGGTCGCGACGGCCATCGTGCTCCTGCTCAGCATCGCGGTGTGGGGCACACTTCGCGGCTACGGCCCGTTCGTGACGGGGACGCCGAACGAATCGCTGGTCCTGCTCCAGGCGTACACGAGCGTCATGGCCATCATGGGCGCGGTCCTCTCGACCGTCGTCATGCAGCAGAAGCTGGCTGAGCGTCAGCTGCACGAGCTGGCGATCACGGATCCGCTGACCGGCCTGGCGAACTACCGGCGGCTGATCGAGGTCCTGAAGGCGGAGATCGCGCGATCGAATCGGACGAGCCGTCCCTTTGCCGTGTTGTTCGTCGACATGAACGGGCTCAAGAAGATCAATGATCGGTACGGCCATCTTACCGGCAGCCGCGCGCTCTGCCGGGTCGCCGAGACCTTGCGGCGATCCTGCCGGACGATCGACACGCCCGCGCGTTTCGGTGGCGACGAGTTCGCGATCGTCCTTCCCGAAACGGGCGATGAGGGCGGGCGGCTCGTCCTGAAGCGGGTGTCGGATCGTCTCGCGACCGACGGCGACAAGCCGGCGCTGTCGGTCAGCGGAGGCGTGGCGATGTTCCCGAGGGACGGCGACTCGCCGACGATGCTGCTGCGCGCCGCCGACCAGACGCTCTATGCGGCGAAGGGCCAGACGGCGTCCTCCAAGAAATCCAAGCCCACCAAACGGCCGCCAGATGAGCTGAAGACCGGAACGCTCTTCTAGGCCGCGGCAACGCGGCCTAGACTTCGAACTGTAAACTTCGACTCCGGGAAAAGGCCGATTGCAGCCGAACAATTCCGCCACTGCGGGGTCTAAACTAGGAATACCCGGCAGACCGAGGAGGATGAGATGAAGCGGTTCATCGACCCGTCAAGCTCACGAATTCTCCGAGTTGCAGCGTTCGTCCTGGTTGCCTGTTTCGCCCTCGCGCCACTGGCGTACGCACAGACGGCGCAGACGGAGAGCGATCTGCGAACCCGCATCGCGCGGCAGCCCAACGACGCCGGACCCTACATTGAACTGGCGAAGCTCTACGCCGACCAGCAGCGGTATGACGAGGCCATCCGGATGCTGCAGAGCGCCATCATGACACTGCAGCGCACGCAGGCGACGACGCTGCCGCCCCGAAGCAACACCATCACGGCTGCGCCGCCTGTCGCGATTCGCCCAGGCTCGGCACCGGTGCGTGTCGGCGGTGACGTCGCGGAACCAAAAAAAATCAAGCACGTCGCGCCCGTCTATCCGGCCGACGCCATGGCAGCTGGCGTGCAAGGCGTGGTCATCCTGGAAGCCGTGATTGACACGAACGGTGACGTGGCCGACGCGAGGATCCTGAGATCGATCCCCATGCTCGACCAGGCCGCAGTCGATGCCGTCCGTCAGTGGCGTTTTACGCCGACGCTGCTCAACAACGTTCCGGTTCAGGTCATCATGACAGTGACGGTGAACTTCACGCTGAACCGGTAGCTTTTGTTCGCCGATCATTTCTCCGGCCATGCGACCGATTACGCGGAGTTTCGCCCGACCTATCCGCGCGAGCTGATTCTGTTCCTGTCAGGCGCGGCGCCCGGGCACGATCTGGTCTGGGATTGCGGCACCGGATCGGGACAGGCCGCATTTCTCCTGGCGAACGAGTTCCGGCGAGTCGTCGCGACCGATCCGAGCGCGGCGCAGCTTGCAGAAGCCAGCGAGCATCCACGCATCGAGTACCGCGTCGCCGCGGAGCGTGATTCAGGACTGCCCGACGGATCCTGCGATCTGGTGACCGTCGCGCAGGCGGCGCACTGGTTCGACATTGCCGCGTTCTACAAGGAAGCCGATCGAATCCTGCGGCCGGGAGGTGTCCTGGCGATCTGGTGCTACCAGACGACCGAGGTCGATCCCGCGACCAGTCGCCTGATCTCGACGTTCGAGCATCAACGGGTCGGGCCGTACTGGCCCGGCGGCCGCGAGCATGTCGACGCTGGATATCGCACGCTGCCGTTTCCCTACGATCGTCTCGATGTGCCGCCGCTCGTGATGCGAATCCGCTGGTCGCGCGAGCAGCTCGAAGGCTACGTCGAGACGTGGTCCGCCGTTCGGCGCTGCAGCGAAGCCGAGGGCGTCAACCCGATGACCGAGTTCAAACGCGATCTCGCGCCACTCTGGCCCGACCCGTCCGAGGTCCGCGAAGTGCACTGGTCTCTGGTCGTGATCGCCGGACGAAAGCCGGGATAGGCTTAGGTTCCAATGGCCCGTACGAAGTCGGAAGTGGCGATGGACCTCTGCGCCATCGGCCGGCAGTTCTACGAGCGCGGCTGGGTGCTCGGCACGAGCGGCAACTTCAGCGCAGTTCTCTCACCAGAGCCGCTTCGTCTGGCCATTACCGCGAGCTCTGTTCACAAAGGCACGCTCGCGCCGGAGCAGATCCTGGAGATTGACGAGCAGGCGCGCGTCCTCTCTGGAACAGGCCAGCCATCGGCGGAGACGCTGCTGCACGTCGAAATCGTGCGGGCGCGCGGCGCCGGCGCCGTCTTGCACACGCACTCGGTTTGGAGCACGATCCTCTCAGACGTCCACGCGGCCGAGCGCGGGCTGGCAATTTCCGGCTACGAAATGCTGAAAGGCCTCGACGGCGTGCGGACGCACGAGCACCGCGAGTGGATCCCGATCGTGCCGAACGATCAGGACATGCCGCGGCTCGCGCAGGAAGTACGACGCGCGCTCGACGGCGATGCCACGTCGCACGCGTTCCTGCTGCATCGCCACGGCCTGTATACCTGGGGGCAGACGCTGGCTGACGCGCACCGGCACGTCGAGATTCTCGAATTCCTGCTCGAGGCGGTCGGACGACGCAGGGAAATTGGTAATGGGTAATTGGTAATTGGGCAATGGGGAAGGTGAAGCCATGGCGGTCGTGAGAATCCCGGAAGAGAAGCGCAGCATCGAGGAACCGAGCGAAGTGCGCGACTTCCTCGCGTCGCGCGGCATCGACTTCGAGCGCACCGACAGCACCGTCGTGCCCGACGGAGCCTCGGCCGACGAAGTGCTCGCGGCCTACAGGTCCAAGATCGAGGAGCTCAACGCGCGCGGCGGCTACGTCACCGCCGATGTGATCGACGTGTTCCCGCACACGCCCAACCTCGACGCGATGCTCAACAAGTTCAACTCCGAACACTGGCACGACGAAGACGAAGTCCGCTTCATCGTCGAAGGCCGGGGGCTGTTTCACATTCATCCGTCCGAAGGGCCGGTGTTCGCGATCGAGGTCGAAGCAGGCGATCTGATCCGCGTCCCGAAAGGCACGCTGCACTGGTTCGATCTGTGCGGCGATCGGCGGATTCGCGCCATCCGGCTGTTTCAGGACAAGTCGGGCTGGACGCCGCATTACTCGCAGAGCGGCGTCGACAAGAACTTTCAGCCGGTCTGTTTCGGTCCGGCGTACTTCCCGGCTCCCGCTCCGCCCGGAGTGTGACCGTCCGTCTCGGCGCCCGGGGCGTCGGTTGTGTCCTCCTCGACATCGAGGGCACGACGACGCCCATTTCGTTTGTCCACGACGTCCTCTTTCAGTTCGCGCGGCAGCACCTCGACGAGTTTCTCCACACGGAACGGAATTCACCGCAGCATGCGGACATCGTCCGGCGCCTGACGGCTGAGCATGCCAAGGACGTCACGCGTGGTGAGGCGCCGCCGGCGCGAGGCGGCGCAGACGATGAGACCTGGGTCGCGGAGTACAGCCGGTGGCTGATGGATCGCGATCGGAAATCGCCCGGCCTGAAACTGCTGCAAGGGCTGATCTGGGAGCGCGGCTATCGCGTTGGACAGCTTCGCGGCCAGGTGTTCGACGACGTGCCGCCGGCCATCCGGCGATGGCAGGAGGGCGGCATCGAGGTCGCGATCTATTCGTCCGGCAGCGAGCTGGCGCAGCGGCGCCTGTTCGAGTCCACCGAGGCGGGCGATCTCACGCCGTTCATCACCGCATTTTTCGACACGGCGTTCGGCGCGAAGATCGCGGCCGGGAGCTATCGCACGATTGCGCGCGCGCTCGAACGCGACCCGGCGAACATCGTCTTCGTGTCCGACGTCACGACGGAGCTGTCCGCGGCGCGGACGGCGGGATTGCAGGTCCTGCTCAGCCTGCGGCCGGGAAACCCGGTTCAGCCTTCAGCCGATCAGTTCGAATCGATCGCGTCGTTCGATGAAATCGGGACGTAGCGCGGATTGCTCCCTAAATCCGCGGCATTGGCGGACGTAGAAACCAGTCCGCCCTACAATACCGCCAGTGAATCAGACCCTTCCGCTGAGGCTGACGCGATCGGCCGCGCTGGCGATGACCCTGCTGCTGCCAGGCGCTCAGACGGCGCCGCCGCCGACGCGTCCTCCCGCGCCGGCCTCGGCGACGCCGGCGGCCCCCACGCCGGTTTCCGCGCCCGAGCGCTTCACCGTGCAATCCGACGGGCATCCGATTGCCGTGTGGGGACGGAAGCCCGCGTCGAACGTGCGCGGCACAATCCTGCTCATTCACGGCCGGACGTGGAGCAGCCGGCCGGATTTCGATCTCCAGGTGCCCGGACTCCAGCGCTCGGTTCTGATGTCGTTTGTCAACCAGGGCTTCGCGGTGTACGCGATGGATCTGCGCGGATACGGCGAGACGCCGCGCGACGCGACCGGATGGCTCACGCCGACGCGGGCTTCACAGGACGTGACAAACGTGCTGGCGTGGATCGCGCCGCGGCATCCGGGAGTGCCGCCGCCGGCGCTCGTCGGATGGTCGCGGGGCGCGGCAATTGCCCAGCTGGCGGCGCAAGTGGCGCCGACGCGCCTGTCCGCGCTCGTGCTGTTCGGCTTCGCGTTCGATCCGGATCTGCAGTTCGTCGACGTGCCGGCGCCGGGCAAGCCGCTGATGGTGAAGAACACCGCCGAATCGGCGCAGAGCGATTTCATCTCGCCGAAGATCACGCCTCCGGCCGTGATTCAGGCGTTCACCGAACAGGCGCTCAAGGCCGATCCGATGCTCGTTGATCTCAAAGCCGACGGCGAATTCAATGCACTGAAGCCGGCGAAAGTGATGACGCCGACGCTCGTGATCTTCGGCGAGCGCGATCCGGGCGTCGTGGCGGAGGACGCGGGGAAGTTCTTTGCCCGTTTCGGGACAGGCGACAAGCAGATGGTGGTACTGCCCGGAGCCGACCACGCCGCCCAGCTTGAAGACACGCACGACGCCTGGATCATGGCGATCGTGAACTTCCTGAACCGCCCGACCGTAAAAAAATGACGGGCTGGGGAATCGATCTATCGGTTTATCGATCTATCGATCTATTTGAGATCGCTTGTCGCGTCAGAACGCGTCAGAATGCCTTTCAGTAGATCGATAGATCGATAATCCGATAGATCGATGCTTCTTGGAGGGTTCATGCGTTTCCGGCTCACCGTTCTCGTCCTCGTTTTTAGCGTCGTTTCCTTCGGGACGCTCGCGCAACGTGCGAGCGCGCCCGTCACTCAAGAGCACGAATATCCCGGGACGTTCTCGATTCTCGGTGTCGATCCCGTGACCGGCGACATCGGCGCCGCCGTTCAGTCGTGCGTGTTCTCCGTCAACGGTGTGTTGTGGGCCGAGGCCGGCCTCGGCGCGGTCGCGACGCAGGCGATCGTCGATGTGAGCTACGGTCCGCAGGGACTCGAACTCCTTCGCAAGGGCATGGCGCCGAAAGACATCATCAAGACGATCTGGGAGCGCGATCCGGATCCGCGGCCAGCGACCGGTCCGGAGAACAATCAGCGCAACTGGAGCAAGCAGGGGCGGCAGTTTGCCGTCATCAATGCGAAGGGTGAAATGGCGGCCTTCACCGGTCCACGCGCGGATGCCTGGGCAGGCGACAAGCAGGGCAAGATGTGCACGGCCCAGGGCAACATCCTCGCAGGTCCAGCGGTCGTCGCGAACATGGTCGATGCATTCGAAAAGACCGAGATGCGTGAGGACGGGCAGCGCAATCACATCGCGTTCCGTCTGGTTGCCGCGCTCGAGGCAGGACAGGCCGCGGGCGGAGACACGCGCTGTCAGCGATCGGCGTCCCTGTTGATCGTCCGCAAAGACGGCGGACCCTGGCTGCACAACGATCAGGTGCTGCACCTCAAGGTCGACGACAATCCCGAACCGATCAAGGAGTTGCGCCGCCTCGTCGAAGCCTCGCCGGTGGGCAACCGTGGCCGTCGCGGCGGTGCTGGCGGCGACCCTGCCCGTGGGGGCGGGAGCTAGAATTGTGGGAAAGCCGGAAAGCTGGAGAGCCTGAACGCCGGAAAGCTGGAGGGCGGTGCCTATGTTCACGGTCAACGGGGCTTCTGGAGTGGGCCGGCGGATCGTTCACCTCGCGACTGCGGCGTTGCTGGTCACTGGCTTTGTCGTGATCATGCGGGACCCGGTCGGCGGGTCGGTTTTCTTCCTGACCGCTGTCGGCGCGATCGGCGGAGTGGGGCTGCTGGTCCTCATCCGCCGCTTGAATCGCGCGCCCGACGATAACGTCTCCGATGTATTCCTGCGCGACGGCCTGAGTACCGATGTGATCAACATGAGCCGGATTCGCATCGCGGGCGCGGGCGGACTCGGGCTCGTCGCCGCCGCCGCATCGGTTGCCCACACGATTCCCTTTGTCGGGGTTTCCGTCGCACTCGCGCTTGTCGGCGGAATCCTGCTGAGCTTCGCGCTTGCCACCTACCGCCGTCACCACGCCGGTAGGTGGGGGTAAGATCCTGGGATCTGGGGATCTGAGGATCTGAGAATCTTCAGATCCCCAGATCTCAAGGTCTCAGGCGTCCCCGTCGTATTCGCCGTTCTCGAGCCGTTTCAGAACGGTAGATCGGGAGCGAGCGAAGATGGCGCGGAGCTCGGTCGCTTCGGCTCTCAGGCTCGAGACGACGCGATCCGGCCCGCGTTTTCGGACCTGAAGGTAGTCGAGCCAGAGCTCTGACTCATCAGCTTCCTCCACGACGACCTGCAATCTCGACGCAAATTCTTGCGGAGATCGGCTTCGGCACGCCGACCGGTGGTTCGCAGCCACTCCCGTACCTGATCGCAGCAACTGTCGCCGGACAAGCCGGGCAAAGTCGTCCATACCCAGGTTCACGCACAGGTCGATGACATCAAGACCGAACTGCCGTGTGCGATCCTTGAGTTCTTCCGTCTCCATGGACCAGACTTCCCAGCAAACTTGCTGCCGTCGATGAGTATTGCGTATTGGGGCAACCGCGGCGTTAGACTGCGAATTGTGCGATTTGGCGTTGTGTGAACTCTTGAAGGTTTTGCGTACTGTCTCAGGCTTTCAGATCCCCAGGTCCCCAGATCCCTAGATCCCAGATTCTCCCGTGTCACCTGACCGCATCCACGCCCCTGAGCTCACCGGCGCCGCCGGGTGGTTCAACGTCCCCGCGCCGCTGACGCTGCGCGCGCTGCGCGGCAAGGTCGTGCTGCTCGACTTCTGGACCTACGGGTGCATCAACTGCATGCACGTGATTCCGGATTTGCGGCGGCTCGAGGAGAAATACCGCGACGAGCTCGTCGTCATCGGCGTCCATTCGGCGAAGTTCGCTAACGAGCGGAAGGCGGACAACATCCGCCGGATTCTGGTGCGCTACGACATCGATCATCCCGTCGTGAGTGATCCGGATTTCGCGATCTGGAAGAGCTACGGTGCGCGGGCGTGGCCGACGCTCGTGCTGATCGATCCCGAGGGATACGTCGTGGCGACCGCGTCGGGAGAGGGCCATCTCGGCGACTTCGATCGCGCAATTGCGGCTGTCGTGCAGGTCTTCGACGAGCAGAAGCAGATCGATCGACGGCCGATCGCGCGCTCGCTGGAGCGCGAGCGTCTCCAGGCGTCGTCGCTGGCGTTTCCGGGCAAGATCCTCGCCGACGAGCGAGGCGAGCGATTGTTCATCGCCGATTCGAATCATCATCGCGTGCTGGTGACCTCGTTCGCAGGAAAGATCACCGACGTCATCGGCACCGGCACGGCCGGGTGGGTCGATGGGGGATTCGATCATGCGAACTTCTACCGGCCGCAGGGTCTCGCCCTGGACGGCGACGACCTGTACGTTGCCGACACCGAGAATCACGTGGTGCGGGCGATCGACTTGAAAGCGCGCCGCGTGACGACGATCGCCGGCACGGGACGGCTGGCCGCGTGGGGCAGAGAGGGAGGGGCGGCGAGGGAGACCGCGCTCAACTCGCCATGGGACCTGCAACTGGCTGCGCGGCTGGTGTTCGTCGCCATGGCGGGCACGCACCAGATCTGGATCGTCGATCTGACGCGGCGTCTCGCGCTGCCGTACGCAGGGTCGGGCCGCGAGGCCCGCGTCGACGGCGAGGTCGACGAGGCCGCATTCGCGCAGCCGTCGGGTCTGGCGATTGCCGACTCGACGCTCTTCGTCGCCGACAGCGAATCGAACATCATCCGGTCGATCGCGCTGCCGCCGGAGAACCGCGTCCGGACGCTGGCCGGCGGCGATCTCTTCGACTTCGGCGATCGCGACGGCCGCGGCGATGCCGCGCGGCTGCAGCATCCACTCGGCGTCGCGTGGGCGCGCAACCTGCTGTTCATCGCCGACACCTATAACCACAAGATCAAGACGCTGAATCCTGATACCGGCGACGTGCGGACATTCGCCGGCCGCGGCGTCGAAGGACGCGACGACGGACCTGCGGCCGCGGCGACGTTCTACGAGCCCGGCGGTCTCTCCGCGACGAGTGAGGCGCTGTTCGTCGCCGACACGAACAACCACGCCATTCGGAGAGTCTCGCTCGACGACGGTCAGGTTCGGACGATTGACGTGGAGTAGGGCCGATTGGGTTCCAAATCCGCCGCGTGCGCGATTTAGGAATCAATCCGCGCTACAAGCATCGCGGATTTAGGATTCAATCCGCGCTACGACCCGGATTAGGATCGAGAGCGGAGGACCCGGATGAACGCGCTGCCACTCACTGGTGCGGTGCTTGGTGTCGTCTTTGTCGCGCAGTCAGGTCCTCCAGCAGGCCAGGTGCCGCCGGAGGTGCAGGCGAGCGAAACGAACCTCGCGCGGCTCGCCATCGAGGCCGGCAGCCAGGGGGAAATCGCGCCGATTCCTCTCGTCGCAAACGGTCAGCGCTACGGATGGATCTACGATCGGTTTCTGCTCGGCGCGGTTGCCGCCCGCGCGGTAATGGCGTCGGGCACGACTCCTAACGTGGAGGCGCCGCCGGGTCAGGGGATTGTCCCGCTGAGAATCGCCATCGTCGCCGAGTCGCTCACGTGCGATGGCCGGACGAACGCGCCTGTGGAAGTACACGTCGACGTGGCCACAGGACCAGCGCCGGGGCCGGCTCGCAGGACGGCGCCGACTGCAAAGGGCACAGCCGCTGACGCGATCCTGCCAGGCGTCAAGCTCGCGGAGAACGCGCTCGTTGCAACATTCACGACCGTTCCCTGGAATGGCTCGACGACCGTCCGCATCGACTACGAATCGGCTGCGTGTCCCGGTTCGTCGAACACCGTCGCGTTCTCTCCGCAGCTTGCGCTCGCGCGACCGCCCGGCCCTGTGACACAGAAGTTTCCCGACGGGGTGAGCGGTCTGCCGTCTCCGACCGTCGTGCGCGTGCGTGTGGCGATCGATCCGCACGGCAAGCCACGATTTGCGACTCGCGTCGACGGTGATCCTGCGCTCGAGCCGGCGGCAATTGCCGCCGTCGAGCAATTGGCCTTGGAACCGGCGCGCCTGAACGGCGTCGCGGTCCCCATCAATCTGACTGTGCCGGTGTATTTCACGACGACCGGCGCGCCCGCGGCGCCCACGCCGATGGCGTCGACGACCATCGGCGGCCGTCTGCCGGGCGCGTCGACGCCCGACGTGCCGAATCTCACCGCGGCCACCAGCAAGTGCGCGATCTCCGACGACGATGCGTATGGGTACTCGCCGGAGCGTCCGATCAAGGTCGACGGCGGCGCGCGCGACGGTCCGGCGCGCGAGCGCCGCTACCTCGACGCGCTGCGCGGACCGAATGGGGAAGGGCTTCAGTATCGCCGGTTGGGATCGACACTCGGTCCGGACAAGACGACGATCCTGGACATGTATGAGGTCACGTACGGTACGCCGGGAAAAACTGTCCGCCTGTTCGTCGACGAATACCACTCGGAAGATCTCAAAGCTCCGAAAGGATTCGTCTGCGCAGTGCCGTTCGATCTGAAATGAAAACAACGCGATCCGGCCGGACGCGTCCGTGAATCGTCGTATTCTTGATCGCAGTCAGTTTGGTCTCGTTTGAAGTCTCCCTTTGGAGGTGAATGTGCGTACTCGGACAGTTCCAGGCTTGCTCTGCGCTCGCGTGTTAGTGCTTGCGCTCGCGCTTCTCGCAGCGAGCGCGATTCCAGCGGCGGCGCAGTCGCCGCTCGCCACCTTTGGCCTGAAGGGCGGCCTGACGATTTCCACCGCCAGTGTCGAGCTTCCGGAAGTCGAGCAGAGCACGGGATTCGTCATCGACCCTGATATCCGCTACGGGATGCTGGGCGGCGCGTTCTTCGGCGGACCGATCACCGGCCGGATCGGCTGGCAGGGTGAATTCCTCGTCCTGCAGAAAGGATTGAAGTTCGACTTCTTCGGCCTCGAAGAGGACATCCGGCTTACGTACATCGAGATTCCCGCGCTCGTGCAGTGGTCGGGGCCGGCTTCAGGCCGCATTGTCCCGCACGTATCCGCCGGCCCGTCATTCGGCTTCCGCGTGAGCGAGGTCCAGAAGGAGGAGGGCGAAGACCTCAATCAGCCAGATCAAACAGACGCGTTCGACTTCGGGCTCGCCTTCGGCGGCGGTGTTTCATTCAACAAGCTCGTGATCGACGCGCGCTTCACCGTCGGGCTCGTCAATATTGCCAAGCCGGACCAGCTTGGCCCCAACGCGGAGGCCCACAACCGGTCGTTCGCGCTGACCGTGGGGTGGAAGTTCCGGTAATACGCTGGCGTTGTGAAACCCGCGCAGAGTTCGATAGGGTAGGAGTCATGCGGGTGCAAGCTCTGACGTTCACTGGATTGGCGGTCGTCTGGCTCGCGGTGGCTGTCGCACCGGCCAGCGCGCAGGCGCCGTCGCCGACGGATGGCTTCGGGGTCAAGGGCGGCGTCACCAACACCACCCTAAATCTCGAGATTCCGGACTTCGCCGTCGATACGAACCGCCAGACCGGGTTCACGGCCGGAGCGTTCTACGGCGTCCGCCTCGCAGGGCCCCTTCACCTCGACGTCGAAGGTCTCTTCACGACGAAAGGCGCGAAGTACACCTTCAGTGAAGATCCGGTGCTCGAGAACCGACTGAAGTTGACCTACCTCGAGGTACCGGTGCTCGCGCGCGTGAACGTCTGGCGCGGCGGCGGCACGACTGGCTACGTCTCCGGCGGCCCGTCGTTCGCATTCAAGCTGAAAGAGGTCCAGGAAGAAGACGCCGAGGAAACTCCGCGCGACAGCGACACCAAGAAGTACGACATCGGCCTGGCCTTCGGCGGCGGCGTGTCGTTCGGGCGCTGGCTCGTCGACGCCCGCTACACACTCGGCGTCATCGACATCATCGACGTCAACTTTGACTTCTCGCAACCTACCGCCAAGAACCGGTCTTTCAGTCTGACTGCCGGGTACCGGTGGTAAGCGACACTGTCGCAGAAGTACGCCACTATCGCCGAAGTAAGGCACTGACGCCCAAGTACTGGCACTAGCGCTGAAGTACGGCAACTGACGCTGCAGTAATTTGCTGGTCCTTTGACGCGGCCAGCAAGGTACTGCCAGATCTTTGTCTGCCGTACTTCCCGGTTCTTCTCTCCGTACTTCTGAGCTTTTCTCCAGCCTACTTCCTGGTTCTTCTCCAGCGTACTTCTTTACTGCCCGCCGCGACCACGTCCGCCACCTCCTGCGGGCATCGGTTTACGCGGCAGCTTCTCTTCGCGATTGGCCGCGAGGAAGGCGAACGCGGCGGCAATGGTCGCGTTCTTGCGCATATCGTCTGGTTGAAGTCTTTCCCAGCTGTCCATGTTGTAGTGATGTGTGAGCGTGTTGTACTCCACGCCGTCCTGAATGAACTGGAAGCCCGGAAGCCCGACGGCGTCGAACGACTGGTGATCGGTGCCGCCGGTGTTGCTGATCGTGAGGTGTGTCATCCCGATCGAGCGGAACGGCTCCATCCACGCGCGGAAGATCGGTGCGACGGCGTCGTTCTGCTGCAGGTACACACCACGGATCGCGCCTGTGCCGTTGTCGATGTTGAAGTAACCGGAGAACTTCGCGTGGTCGGGCTTCAGCTCGAGCGGCCCGCCGCCGCCGCGCCCGCCGCCGCGCTGGCCCCCCGCGCCGGCGCCCGCCGCGGCGTCCGGTGCCGGTGGCGGCGGTGCGCCTCGCGACGCGAAGTGCATCGCGACATATTCCGCCGATCCGTTCAGTCCCTGCTCCTCGCCGCTCCACAGCCCGATCCGCACCGTCCGGCGCAGACGCACGCCTGACTGCTTGAGAATGCGCATCGCTTCCATCATCGCCGCCGAGCCGGCCGCGTTGTCGGTGGCGCCGGTCGACGCGTGCCACGAATCGAAGTGCGCGCCGAGCATGACGAGCTCACCCGCTTTGTCCGTACCCGGAATCTCGCCGACGACGTTGAACATCGTCGGATTGGGATGGAAGGTGTTCTTGATGTCGGCCTCGAGCGTCACAGGGATGCCCTTGGCCAGCGTGCGCGCGATTTGTCCGTACTGCTCGGCTGGAATCGTGATCGCCGGCAGCGTCTTGGCGGGATCCGTGTTGCGGTTGCCGCCGATCGTGTAGATGCCGTGACCGCGCGCGCTCGTCGAGAAGACGGCGACCACGCCCTCGCTCAAAAAGAAATCGTTGCGATTGAATGGCGGGCCCTGCGGTGCACCGCCTGGCGCTCCGCCAGGGACTCCGGCCTGACGTCCGCCGCCACCGCCTCGACCGCCGGGCGCAGTGACGCCGAACTCCGGCGTTCGCGGCGACTCCCGCAGATCGAGCTCTTCGATCGTGTACCGGCTCGCGGGTGGCGTCCACCACGCGGCGACCTCAGGAGGCGGCGCGCCCAGCACGAATTTTGCGCGAAGCTTGCCCGCGTACTTCTTCAGATCGGCCTCGGTCGTCTCGGTGACCAGAATCGCCTCGCCGCGCACCAGTCCGTTGGTGCCCGGCGTCCACGCCGTCGGCGTGCCAGGAATCGCGAACGTCTGCGGCGAGACCGACGCCAGGTAGAACTTGTCGCCCGACCAGCCGCGCGTGAAGTTGCGATTGTTCGCCCATGGCTCGAGCGCAACGTTCACCAATCCCCATTTCTTCATCTCGGCGACCGCCCACTCGCCGGCTTTCTGAATGTTGGGCGATCCCGACAGCCGCGGACCGTAGACGTCGGTCAGCCAGCTCGCGATTTCCATGACCTGCGAGTTGGCCGTATTCAGCCCCTGGTCCTTGATTTTGTTGATGCTCTCGTAGTCGATCGCCTCATCGGCCGCGCGCACCGGCAGTCCGACCAGCGCGACGACGAAGGCCGAGGCGAGCGCGAAGCTGAGGAACCTCTGCGGAGTCATAAACCCTCCCGGGGGAATGAGACTACACGCTTCATACGGCAGGGAGAGCGGAGAATTTCAGTCGAAGAACCCTGCCGGCGTCGGTTCCGGGGTTCCGAGGTTCCGAAGTTCCGGGGTTCTCGGACGAGAGCCTCAGAACCGAGCTCTTTAGAACTTCGGAACCCCGGAACTCCGGAACCCCGGAACCGGCAGCGACAGTAGCGAGGGCTTTTCCAGTTCCAGCAGAAACTGTTTCACTGGCAGCCCCCCTCCGAATCCCACGAGTTGGCCGTTGCTCCCAATGACGCGGTGGCAGGGGATGACAATGGGGAGGGGGTTGCGGCCGTTGGCGGCGCCGACGGCGCGGATGGCGGCCGGACGGCCGATGTGTTGCGCAAGCTCGGAATAGCTCCACGTGTCGCCGTACGGGATCGTCTCGAGCGCGTGC
>Ga0114129_10000112_pt1 | contig 80956 bp, 79 predicted proteins | sample RhiMetdeltSRZDD1_FD_80071 | JGI IMG/M metagenome (GOLD analysis project Ga0114129, IMG submission 80071) | Populus rhizosphere microbial communities from Tennessee, USA - Rhizosphere MetaG P. deltoides SRZDD1 (version 2) (version 2) | ecosystem: Host-associated > Plants > Roots > Rhizosphere >... | reverse complement strand
TGGGTCAATTCGCGGCCGAGGGGCTCGCGCACGGCGCGTGGATCTTCACCGAGATGAAGAAGCCGCCCGAAGACCCCAAGCCCGTGCTCGAACGGTTCACCATTTTGGCGCCCGAAGCGACGGCGGAGGTCGAGGCAGGCCATCAGATCGGCGCCGCGATCGGCGCGGGCCAGACCTTTACGCGAGGACTTCAGGTGCTTCCCGGCAACGTGTGCACGCCCACGTTTCTGGGAAAGACCGCTGAGGAGCTGGCTCAGCGGCATGGATTCGCGGTAACCGTGCTCGACAAGGCGGCGATCGTCCGCGAAAAGATGGGCGCTCTGCTCTCGATCGCGCAGGGAAGCGCAGAAGAGCCGAGGTTCATTGCCCTCGAGTACAAGGGGTCCGATGCCAAGCCGGTCGTGCTGGTCGGCAAGGGCGTCACCTTCGATACCGGCGGCATCTCGATCAAGCCGGCGCAGAATATGGAAGACATGAAGTTCGACATGTCAGGCGCCGCCGCGGTGCTGGGGACGTTCGAGATGCTGGGCCGGCTCAAGCCCAAAGTGCATGTGGTGGGACTCATTCCCTCCACCGAGAACATGCCCTCCGGCACGGCCGTGAAACCGGGCGACGTGATCACGAGCCATTTCGGCAAGACCATCGAGATGATCAACACCGACGCCGAGGGTCGCTTGATTCTGTGCGACGCACTCTCGTACGCTCGACGGTATCAGCCTGCGGCCGTGATCGACATCGCCACGCTTACCGGCGCGATTGTGATCGCACTGGGACACACGGCGTCGGGGCTCATGGGCAACGACGAAGCGCTGATCGAAGAAGTGCGAGCAGCCGGCGATCGGGCGGGCGAACGAGCCTGGCCGCTTCCCATGTGGGACGACTACCGCGATCTGATGAAATCCGACATTGCCGACGTGAAGAACGCCGGCGGCCGGCCGGCTGGTAGCATCTCCGCCGGCTGGTTCCTCCGCGAGTTCGTCGATGGATTTGCCTGGGCCCATCTCGATGTCGCGGGCACCGCGTACACCGAGCGAGAGGAGCCCGGCAGGGTGAAGGGTCCTACCGGAATCGGCGTGCGGCTGTTCAGCGAGTTCGTGCTGAATCGAAGTAAGGCATGAGCGCTTGAACAGCGTGAACGGTGAATGGTGAACGGTGAACGGGGGCGAGCGCTAAGGATTGGGTTGCGCGCGCTTGTCCTCCTGATCGTCCCGTTCACAGTTTATCATTCACCGTTCACGCCTCCGCTGTCCGCTCAACAGCCCGACACCCTCCATCCCCTGCTTCCCGGACAGGACACTACCCACGTCGTTCGGCCGGACACTGCCAGAGCCCCGTTCGACACGACGGGCTACATCCGCGACACGGGGTACGTAGCCGATACCACGGGCAGAAAGGCCCGTATCGATTCGAGTGGGGTGCAGCGTTATCTCGCCCTGGAGAAGCTCAAGGAAACCAGGGTGCTTGTCCCGGCGCCGATCGACGTGCCCGGGCCCGAGCCGCCCCTGTCGCGGCTGGTGTTCAACCGCGACTCGATCGACTGGGCTCACGCGTCCAGCCTGGCAGACCTGCTGCAACGAGTCCCCGGCGTCTACCTCTGGCGCGGCGGGTGGACCGGTCAGCCCGAGTACGCGAACTTCCAGGCCCAGGGCGCGACGTCGGTGGAATACTGGATTGACGGCATTCCATACATCGCGGCGGGCACCGACTCGGTAGGCGTCGACCCGTCGATCTTCTCGCTCAGCATTCTGGACCGGATCGAGATCGAACGCTGGCCGGGCCTTCTGCGGGTTCGGATGTATACCAGGAACCACGATCGCCTCGCGCCGCGCTCACGCATCGCAATCTCGCGGGGAGCCGCGGACTTCGCCCGCTATCAGGGCTCGCTCGAGCTCAAGGCCCGCTCGGGTCTCGGCCTCATGCTCGCGGGCGACAATCTGACTGTTCCGGCGGTCCAGAATATCCGTTCCAGGTACGCCAATACTGTACTGCTCCTTCAGGGGACCTTTCTCCCGTCGCCCCACTGGGGTCTGGTGTTACAAGGGCTGCGCTCGCGGCCGGATCGAGACCCCACGCTGGCTGCCGGAGACACATTGAGTCGCGGGCTGCCGAACGCGCGTCGCATGGACTGGCTCCTTCGGGCCATGTGGCGCGCCGACACCAGCGGATTCGGTCCTCGGGCGGATCTGGTCTTCAACCGAACCACCGCGAGCGACAGCCTCACGCCCAACCAGACCATCAACCAGGTGGGACTGATCGGCTCACTCCGCGGACCAGCGTACTCGCTCGGTGCCTCGGCCTTTTATCGCTCGCGCTGGACCTCAGCCGACCTTCGTGCCACGGCCGGATGGTCGCCGGTTGGTTGGGTGGCGCTGAGCGGGGAAGGGGCCTACCAGCGCCACGACGGCGGCCGCAGCTCGAACTGGGCCGGGCTTCGCGCGGGTGTACGCCTGCCCCTGGGGCTCGAAGCCAGCGCGACTCTGCGCGCCGGTAAAGTCGTCGCTGCGCCGGCGGTCCTCACTGATCAGGCGCAAACCGTGCGCGACTGGCAGCTGTCCGCCGGCTGGGAACAACGCTGGTTCGCGCTCGAGGGTGGATTGGCTCACACCTCTGAGTACCAGCCGCAGGCATACCAACCGTACGCGCAGATTCCGGTCATCAGTCCTTCCGGCGCGACCGACTGGCTCACCGGTCGGGTGCGGCTGACACCGCTCTCGTGGATGTCGTTCGAGGGTTGGGTGAGCAACCCGCGCAATGTCGTACCCGAGGGCCTGCCGCCTCGCCACATGCTCGGCAGCGGAACCATCCGCACCAAGCTGCTGCGGGTCTTTCCCAGCGGAACCCTCGACATCGAGCTTCGCCTCGCGGTGGAGCATTGGAGCGAGGGGGTGCTGGGCCGCGACCCCTTGGGCAACCCCGTCGCGGTTCCGAGCGCGACCTATCTGCGCAGCCTGGTCCAGATCGCTCTCGGATCGTTCCAGTTTTACTGGGATCGCTCGAATCTCGACACGACAGAGAATCCCTACGTACCAGGATTGCCGATCGTAGGGCGGCCAAGTGAGTTTGGCGTGCGCTGGACGTTTGCCAACTGAGCCGTGCCATCAGCTTAGCTCCGTCTCAGTTGATAACCCGAAGTGCTTACCACTAAATGGATTGTGAGTTCTCCCTGACAAACTGCCGTAATGCCACCCAAACGGCTTTGCACGCTCTTGTTCGCGATGTGCGTTGAGACTCGGTTGCGATCGAGGCACGCTGCTGCCCGCAGGTTGTTAGTGGCCCAGTTTAGGGCCACCACCCGCAGGTGGTAGCGGGTCAGTTTGATTGTTACGACGGCGGACGGCGGCTTGGTGACGAGCGTTACCAAATCGAGCCGGTCTGATTGCTCGGCCGTGCACAATACGGGTGCTTCGTCTGCACTCGATCTCTTCAATCGGCCGAGTCGGACTTAGTCGGGGGTCAGGCCGAGCTGGTGAAGAAGGGCCTCCCCCCGAAACCGGGAGGAGGCCCGGAAAGTGGAGGACTGGCTCCTAGGAGCGTTCCACCATCAATTCTCCATCAGCTCGTCTTCACCGGAATTTCTCGGGGTCGCGCACGCTCGGCCTTTGGTAGCACCACCGTGAGCACACCTTGGTCAACCTTGGCCTCGATCCGATCAGGATCGACCGTATTGGGGAGTGAGAAGGCTCGCTCGAACCAGCCGTAGCTCCGCTCGTAGCGATGGACCCGCTCGGTCTTCTCCTCTGCTCGCTGCTTCTTTTCCCCGCGAATGGTGAGAACATTGCCCTCCATGGAGAGCTTTACATCCTCCGGGTTCACACCGGGAACCTCAGCAATGATCCTGACCGACTCGGGGTCCTCGAACACGTCGCAGGCTGGAGCCCAAGCGGCCGTAATGGTCCCATAATCTCCCTGCCTGTTTGACCAGGGCCAGAACGCCTCGTCGAGCATGGTATTCAGCCGCTGGAGGCTCTGGAACGGGCTAGCGCTCCGCCGAGAGGTTGGCTCATACATTTTTCCATCCTCCATAAAGTGTGGTTTGATAGTCTGGGGGCCGGCGTGTTGCCGATTCGCGATCCGGTCGGAGTGCAGCGGTTGTGCCAAGTCTTGGCCCATTGTGTATGTCAAAGTGACCGCGAAGAGCAGGAGGTGATCTGCCAAGCAGAACGATGGTCTGCAAAGGTGACCGGGTTGTGGGCCGTCTGCGGTAAGCGTAGTGCGTCAGTTTGACGTAACGGGCCGGGCCCGGTCCCATCAGAGCCAGGATGTCCTCGACCTTCCAAACGTAGGTGGTCAGGCCCGCTGCCCCGCAGGTTCGCGACCTACCCGTAACCTCCGTTAACCGCTACATTTCCCGGCTTTCCCGCACTCGGGAGTTCACCCTGCCGCTCAGCATGACGGGGTTCGGTGCCGGGGAGGGACCCGTTGCCGGCGGACGACTGCGGATCGAGATCCGAACGGTCAACCACCGGTACTTCAACCTCGCAGCTCGACTCCCCTCCGAGTTGTCGAGCCTCGAAGGTGACTTGCGGGAGCGACTCCGGCGCGATTTCGACCGCGGCCATCTTGCGATCCAGGGTCGTTGGATCACTCAGCCTGCGCGCGCCGAACCGATCGGACTCGACCTCGAGCGGGCCAAGGCGATCGTAGCTCGGCTCCGCGAGCTGCAGAGCGCCTTGGCTCTGTCGGGAGACGTGTCGCTCGAGCTGGTCGCCCGGCAGCCCGATGTGTTCGGCGCCAACGACGGTCAGCCAGTCGAGCTGGCCTGGGCCGAGGTCGAGCCGATTGTCGCAGCGGCCGCGGCAGAGTGTCGGGCCATGCGCCGCCGCGAGGGCGAAGTGCTCGCGGCTGAGTTATGTCAGCGGCTCGACTTGCTGGACCAGGGCGCCCAGATCATTACGGCACGGGCGCCGGAGCGATTGATCCGGGAGCGCGATCGACTGCGGGCCGGTGTCCGCGAGCTACTGGAAGGGCGATCGGTAGACGAGCAGCGGCTGGCGCAGGAGCTGGCGTTCATGGCCGACAAGCTCGACATCACCGAAGAGCTGGTGCGGTTCGGCGCTCATGTAAAAGCCGCGCGCGAGGCCCTGGCCTCTGCCCGGCCGGTAGGCAAGCAGCTCGGCTTCCTGGCGCAGGAGCTCGGTCGGGAGATCAACACGATCGGCGCCAAGGCCAACGATGCCGAGATAGCCCACCGCGTGATCGGCATGAAAGGCGAGCTGGAGAAGCTTCGCGAGCAAATCGAGAATCTCGAGTGAGGCCGCTGCTGCTCGTGCTCTCGTCGCCGTCGGGTGGCGGCAAGACCAGCATCGCCCGGCAGCTCCTCAACGCTCGCGCAGATGTGGGATACTCGGTGTCGGCCACGACTCGGGCGCCTCGAGCGGGTGAAGAGGATGGGCGGGACTATCACTTCCTGGCCCGCCCCGAGTTCGAGCACCGGCTCGCCGCGGGCGAATTCGTGGAGCACGCGGCGTACGGCGGTCAGCTGTACGGGACGCTGCGGTCCGAGATCGACCGGATCTTCGGGGCCAGGAAGCACGCGGTGCTCGACATCGAAGTCGACGGCGCTCGCCAGATCCGACAGGCGATGCCCGGTGCGGTCCAGGTGTTCGTCCTGCCCCCTTCCGGGCGGGAGTTGATTCGCCGGCTCGAAGGGCGGCGCACCGAAGATCGCCTCGCGATGCGGCGCCGGCTCGATCGGGCCGACGAGGAGCTGGCCGCCGTAGGCGAGTATGACTACGCGATCGTGAACGACAACTTGGATCATGCCGTGGCCCGGGTATCGGCAATTCTCGACGCCGAAGCTGAACGGGTGGCTCGGCAGGATGGGCTGAGCGAGTTCGTCACCGGCCTGCGGCGGGAGATCCAGCGGGCCAGAGATCAGGGATAGCAGCGGCTTTTTAAGGAGACCAGATGCGCATCACCACACCGCACGACGTCGCGAAACAGGCGGGCAACAAGTATCTCGGAGTATTGGTAGCCGCAAAGTTCGCTCGCTACCTCAATGAGCTGCCGCGCGACCGGATCGTGACGCAGGGCGAGAAGCTCACGACCAAGTCGCTCGATTCGCTGGTCAAAGGCGACCTCAACTACAAGCTGGTGCGCCGCCGCCGCTCCGAGGCCTGAGCCGTGTGGGCCGGCCGGCACGTCGTCCTCGGCGTGTCGGGCGGGATCGCGTGCTATAAGAGCTGCTTTCTCGCCCGGCGGCTCGTCGAAGCGGGCGCCATGGTCGACGCGGTGCTCACGCAGAGCGCCGCCGAATTCGTGCGGCCGGTTACGTTCGAGGCACTCACCGGGCGCCCCGTCCTGACCTCCCTCTGGGATCGCGGCGGGGCGCTCGCCCATATCGACCTCGGCCGGGTCGCCGATCTCATCATCGTGGCTCCAGCCACAGCGAACCTGATCGCCCGGGCAGCACTCGGACTCGCCGACGATCTTCTCACCTCGTTGCTCCTGGCCCGGCGTGCGCGGGCGCTCCTCGCTCCCGCGATGAACGACGAGATGTACGCCAACCCGATCACGCAGCGGAACCTCGCGATCCTGCAGGAGCGCGGGTTTTCACTGGTGGGACCCGAAATCGGTGCCCTGGCCGAAGGGCCGTCCGAGCGGCCCGGACGGATGAGCGAGCCCGAGACCATTCTGGCGCACGCCGCACGGTTGCTCCGCGGGAAGGCGGCGCTTAGCGGGCGCCGCGTCGTGGTGACCGCGGGACCGACGCGGGAATCGATCGATCCGGTTCGCGTCGTCACCAACCGATCCAGCGGGAAGATGGGTTATCGCGTCGCGGAAGCGGCCTGGGAGCGGGGCGCGGACGTGGTGCTCATTTCCGGACCCGTGGCTCTGCCATCGCCGGTCGGAGTGACGGTCCGACGGGTCGAAACGACCAAGGAGCTGGAGGACGCAGTTCGCGCCGATCTACCGGAAGCCGACGTTCTGGTGATGGCAGCGGCCCCGGCGGACTACCGGCCTGCCCATCCCAGCGCTAGCAAGCAGCCTCGGATGCAGGGTGCGCTGGCGGTGCCGATGGAGCCGACCGACGACATTCTCAGCACCACCGAAGAGCGCCGCAAGCCGGGCAGCGTGATCGTCGGATTTGCGCTCGAGACCGGCGACGCGTTGGACAAGGCGCGAGCCAAGCTGGAGCGGAAGCATCTCGACCTCATCGTGGTCAACGATGCGCTCGAGCCTGGCGCCGGGTTCGAGCACGACACCAATCGGGTTGCACTGCTCGATCGCGAGGGCAATGTGCGAATTCTGCCCCTCAAGTCGAAGCGCGAAGTGGCTGAGGCAATTCTGGATGCGGTGGAGGGGCGTCTTGTCTGACGAGCGTCGCCGTTATCTGGCCCAGCAGGTGGAGCTGGGTGGCGCGGAGGTGATCCTGGAGACGGCGTTGGTGAGGAGGGAGGCTCCCGCCGGCGCACCTGCCTCTTCTCCCCCTTCTCCCTCTTCTCCCACTTCCAAGTCTTCGCCACCTTCCCAGCAGAAATGGAAGAAAGGCGCTCCTCCGATTCCCGGCCCGGGCATCTACATCGAGCCGCCGGCCCCCACGTTGCTGAGTGGAAATGCCCTGAGCGAGCTCGAGACCCTCGATGCCGTTGCCGAACGGATCCGCACCACCCACTGCTGCGGCTTGTGTCCCGGGCGGACCAATGCCGTTCCAGGCGAAGGCAATCCATCTGCCCAGCTCATGTTCATCGGAGAAGGACCGGGAGCGACCGAAGATGCGCTGGGTCGTCCTTTCGTGGGTCAGGCCGGGAAGCTTCTGGACGAAATCATCCAGGCTATCGGACACAGGCGCGAGGATGTATACATCACGAATATCGTAAAGTGCCGTCCGCCGCAGAACCGGAAACCGCTGCCCGATGAGATCGCGGCGTGCATGCCCTACTTGCACCGCCAGATCGCGCTCATCCGGCCGAAGGTGATCGTGGCGCTCGGCGGCACCGCGGGCGAGGCGCTGCTCGACGCTCGCAAGAGCCTGGGCGAGCTGCGCGGGAAGGTGCATTCGTACGGCGGGATTCCGCTCGTCGTGACCTACCATCCGGCCGCGCTACTGCGTAACCCGAACTGGAAGAAGCCCACCTGGGATGACGTCCGTATCGCACGACAGCTTATCGACCGCTGATCCGTACGTCGGTCGATCGGTGCCATGGAGCCCCGAGGCGGAGCAGGCCGTCCTGGGGGCAATGCTGCTCGATCAGGATGCCGCGCTTCGAGCGGTGGAGCTGGTGGACGACACCATGTTCTACCGGGAGGAGCACCGCCGCCTTTTCCGCGCGATGCGCGCGCTGGTGGAGCGCCGGAGCGTCATCGATCCGGTCACGCTCAATGACGAGCTCGAGCGCCGGAGCGAGCTCGGACAGATAGGCGGCCCGGAGTACGTGGCTGAGCTGGTGGACGCGGCGCCAACAGCGGCCAACCTCGAGCACCACACTCGGATTCTGCGCGACAAGGCCATCCTCCGGCGGTTGATCGAAGCATCCACCCAGACGATTACGGAGGCGTACGACGGCCGCTCGCAGGCGCCCGAGCTCCTCGATGCCGCCGAGGCCCGGATCTTTCACATTTCTCAGCAGCGGCTCGACCAGGGATTTACCAGACTCAAGGAGATGCTGTGGCCCGCCATGGAGCGCATTGAAGCGCTCCAGCGAAGCGGCAAAACGGTTACGGGGGTACCCAGCGGATTCGTAGACTTGGACGAGCTGACCTCAGGCTTCCAGCCCAGCGAGCTGGTGGTCGTCGCGGCGCGGCCCTCCATGGGCAAGACGGCACTTGTGCTGAACGTCGCCGCACACGCGGCGACTGCCACGCCGTCCACGGGAGTCGCCATTTTCTCGCTGGAAATGTCCAAGGATGCTGTCGTGCAGCGCCTGCTCACCGCCGAGGCGCTGGTAGACAGCTCGCGGGTGCGTCGCTCGGCCCTGCGCGATGCCGATTTCACTCGCCTGGCCCGGGCAGCCGGCATCCTGCAGGGCTGCCCCATGTGGATCGACGACACCCCTGCCATCACACTGCTGGAGATGCGTTCCAAGGCTCGGCGGCTCAAGGCAGAGCACGACATCGGCCTGGTCGTAGTGGACTATCTCCAGCTCATGCGGAGCCCTGAGTATTCCGAGAACCGGGTTCAGGAAATCTCCGACGTCTCCCGCTCGCTCAAAGGTCTGGCACGAGAGCTTCAAGTCCCGGTCATCGCGCTCTCACAGCTGTCGCGCGCGTCGGAGCAGAGAGGTGGAGAACGGAAGCCCATTCTTTCCGACCTGCGGGACTCCGGCGCCATCGAGCAGGACGCCGATATCGTGATCTTCATTCACCGTCCCGAGTATTACGACAAGGAAGACGAGACCAAGCGCGGGATTGCGGAGATCATGCTGGCCAAACACCGGAACGGTCCCACCGGCGACATCACCCTCCGGTTCAGTCGAGAGTTTACGAGATTCGACAGCTTCACGGCGCGAGAGGAGCCGGCCTGAGCCATGGCGCGGGCGAGGTCGGCCTATCGCTGCGCTGAATGCGGACACGAGCATCCCAAGTGGGTAGGGCGCTGCGAGGGGTGCGGGGCGTGGAACTCCGTCAGCGAAGAGCCGATCCAGCAGGGAAGGGGAGAAAGGGGGAAGGGGAGAAAGGGTTCCTCCTCGTCGTCTCCACCCGCCCGTCTCCGCGAGGTCGCCGCCCAGCCGCTCGCGCGACTCCGCACCGGCATCGACGAATTCGATTTCGTTCTGGGCGGCGGTATTGTCCCCGGCTCCATGACTCTGATCGGTGGCGAGCCGGGCATCGGCAAATCCACGCTGCTCCTTCAAGCAGCGGCTCGGCTCGAGACTGCCGGCAGAAGTGTTCTATATGCGAGCGGCGAAGAAAGCCCTGACCAACTCCGCCTCCGGGCCGATCGACTGGACGAAGATGCCGGTGCGGTCCACGTCCTGGGCGAGACCAGGCTCGAGGCGATCATCGATGCCGCAGCTCGGCTTCGCGCCGACGTGGTAGTGCTCGACTCGATTCAAACGGTTTACACCGATCTTCTGGAGAGTGCACCCGGCAACGTAGGCCAGGTGCGGGAATGCTCCGGCCAGCTGATGCGCTTCGCCAAGGAGAGCGGGACTGCTGTCGTTGTCGTAGGCCACGTCACCAAAGGCGGCGGCATCGCCGGCCCTAAAACGCTCGAGCACATCGTCGACACGGTGCTCTACTTCGAGGGCGAGGCCACGCTGGACTACCGCCTGCTCCGTGCCACGAAGAACCGCTTCGGCTCGGTGGACGAGCTTGGCGTCTTCTCGATGACCGACCACGGCCTCGTTGCCGTTCCCAATCCATCAGCCGTGTTCCTGGCCGCTCGGGCCGATGGAACTACTGGAAGCGCGGTCACGGCACTGATGGAAGGCACACGTCCGGTGCTGGTCGAAGTCCAGGCGCTTGCGGCGCGGTCGAGCTATGGCACACCGCAGCGGGTCGCCACCGGACTCGACCCGCGTCGGCTGGCTGTGTTGCTCGCCGTGCTCGAGCGGCGGGCCGAAACCTCGTTTGCCGAGCTGGACGTCTTCGTCCAGGTGACCGCCGGTGTCCGCCTCACCGAAGCCGGCGCCGATCTCGCTGTGGCGGCGGCGCTGGTGTCGAGTCTCCTCAATCGTCCGGCGCCGGCTGACGTCATTTTCCTGGGCGAGGTAGGCCTGGGTGGGGAAATCCGCCCCAGTGGGGGCGCCGAGCGTCGCGTCCAGGAAGCCGCGCGCCTGGGGTTCCGCCGGGTGTTCGGGTCGACGCGCAGCGCGCTCCAGGTACCCGGCGTCGCGCTGGTGGGCATCGATCATATCGGACAGCTGGTGCGAGCACTTGCCGCGTGACGTGGGTGTCATTCTCGTCGCGGCCGGGTCCGGCAGTCGAATCGGCGGCGTGCCCAAGCAATACCGGCCGATCGCGGGAGTGCCTATGCTGCTCCGGGCGCTCAGGCCATTCACCGCGCATCGCGAGGTGGCGCATGTCGTCGTCGTTCTTCCAGCCGGCCAGGTAGCTCACCCGCCGGAGTTTCTCGCGCAAATCGCCGGTGGCTCCTTGACCCTGGTCGAGGGCGGGGCCGAGCGGAGCCATTCGGTGGCTGCCGGACTCGCCGCACTGAACGCGGACTGCGCCGTCGTGCTGGTGCACGATGCAGCTCGCCCCTTTGTACAGCCTGAAACAATCGACGCGGTCGTGAAGGTGGTGAGAGGGGGTGTCGCGGCAGTCGCCGCTTTGCCGATCACGGATACTGTCAAGGAAGTTGCTCCCGACGATCCCCGTCGAGTGGTGCGGACGGTTCCGCGCGATCGGCTCTGGCGGGCCCAGACGCCGCAGGGTTTTCCCCGCACGCTCCTGGTGGAAGCTCACGAGCGGGCTCAGCGCGCGGGCCTCACCGCCACCGATGATGCGGCGCTGGTCGAACGACTGGGCGCGACGGTCGTCGTGGTTCCCGATTCTCCCCGAAATATCAAGATTACGACAGCCGAGGACCTGGCGTGGGCCGATGCCTGGGCGGCGCGGCAATGACACTTCCCTTCGTCACGGAGTCGGAACAGGGGGACGCGGTCCCGAAGGTGATTGCCCATCTTCGCGGAGGTGGGCTTTTGGCCTATCCCACCGAGACCGTCTACGGTCTCGGTTCGCTTCCGACACCCGAGGGACTCACCGCACTCATCCGGCTCAAAGGCAGAGCGCCGAACAAGCCATTCCTCTTATTGATCTCGAGTCGTGCCATGGCGGAATCCGCCGGACTCACGTTCAACGCCTCTGCGTCGGCGCTTGCTTCGGCATTCTGGCCCGGCCCGCTGACCCTGGTTCTTCCGGGCGGCGAAGGGCAGCTCCCCGATGCCTTGCGGGGTGTCGAAGGTGGAATCGCTGTGCGACACACCTCGCACGCTGGCATTGCGCATCTTGTCGCCGAGTTGGGTACTCCCCTGACCTCGACTTCCGCCAATCGTCCTGGACATCCTGCCGCGCCCGGGGTGACCAGCCTGGTGGACTCGTTCCGAAGCGCTGTCGAAGCCGGTCAACTGCTGGTGTTGGACGGCGGCGTGCTCGGTAACGTGCCTCCCTCGACCGTGCTCGATTGCACCGGCGTCATTCCCAAAATGATCCGGGCCGGCGCGATTCCGGTGGCGGAGCTGCGGAGCGCAGTGGGGAGTTTGGCGCCATGACCGGAAAAGCGTGAACAGTGAACGGGGGTGGTCGGCGTGTTTCCGATCAGACAGAAGCACTCAGTGGACAACCCGTTTACCGTTCACCGTTTACCGTTTACGCTTTTCAAGGCGTAGTGCGAGGTTTTGGTTTTGCATATTCTCTTCGTCTGCACTGGCAACACCTGCCGCAGCCCTATCGCCGAGGGGCTGCTTCGACGGGCCCTCGAAGCGCGGGGCTTGGCCACCCAGATGACGGTCGCGTCCGCGGGGACCGGCGCCTGGGACGGCGCACCGGCATCCGAAGGAGCCTATCTGGTCGGCATCGAGCAGGGGGTTGACCTCTCCTCCCATCGGGCCCGTCTGCTCACACGCGAGCTGGTCGCCTCAGCCGATGTCATTCTGGTGATGTCGAGACACCATGCGGTGCGAGTCGCCGAGTTGGGCGGGGCAGACCGGGTGCACCTGCTCGGGGAGTTTGCCGGCAAGAGCGGTGAGGTCACTGACCCGTTCGGTGGGGAGCTCGAGGACTATCGCACCACGTTCGCCGAGCTGCGCGAGCTGGTGGACGCCGTCGTGACGCGCCTCCCGGCGGAGCCTCTCGGTGATCAGCGGTAGGACTCGCGTTTTCGCGCTCCTCGGCGATCCCGTCTCCCACTCTCTCTCTCCGGTAATGCACAACGCGGCTTTTCACGCCCTCGGGCTCGAGGCGGTGTATGTACCGCTGCGGTGCAAGGCCGACGCGGTCGGGCCCCTCATTCATGCCCTCACGGCGGCGGGTGGAGGAGGGAATGTGACGGTACCGCACAAGGAGATCGCTGCTGATGTCGTGGACCAGTTGCGGGAGAGAGCTCGCGCGGTCCATTCCTGCAATACGTTCTGGGGCCTGGGTGACGAATCCGTGGGCGACAACACCGACACCGAGGGATTTCTCACAGCGCTCGATAATCTCGATCCGCCCGATTCGGCCTGGCTGGTCGCTGGAACGGGCGGATCAGCGCGTGCCGTTGTCGGCGCGGCGCGCGAGCGAGGGACGAGTGTGTCGGTGTTGTCGCGCGACCCGATGCGCCGTCAGGGCTTCGAGGATTGGGTCACCTCGCTGGGCGTGAGCCTGGCCCCGGCCGAGTCGTGTCGCGTACTGGTGAACGCTACGCCACTCGGACTTCATGCGCGCGATCTCGCGCCGATTCCGACCGCGCTGACTCGGAGCGCGGAAGTCGGCCTGGATCTGGTATACGCAAAGGGGGAGACCCCCTGGGTTCGCGCGCTTCGCGCGCGGGGTATTCGTGCCACCGACGGACGAGCCATGCTGGTGGCCCAGGGTGCTGCGGCTTTCGAGCGGTGGTTTCGCGGCGCGACCGCACCACGCGAAGTCATGCGAGCCGCGGTCGACGCCGCGCTGCGCTGATCAGATCCATAGTAAGGAACCTCAGCGGTGACTACGCCGCCCCTAACAGCAGCGGGAAGGTGGAAACGCCTGGGCGGGATTGTCCGCGAGCTGGAACGCTGGCTTCTACCCGGCGAATGTCTGTTGTGCCGGGGAGCGATTCAGATCACCGACGACGATGCGCTGGTGTGCGGCCTGTGCCGAAGCCGCTGGCGTTCCGTGCCGGATCCGGTCTGCGATCGGTGCGGTGAGCCGCTCGATCTGGCCGAGCCCTGCCGACTGTGTGAGGGTTGGGCCGAAGGACTTGGGCGGGTGCGAAGCGCGGTACAGCTCGAAGGTGGGGCCCGCGACGTGGTGCATCGGCTCAAGTACGAAGGCTGGTGGCGAGTCACCGAGCCGATGGCAGTGCGAATGAAAAGCCTCGCACCATTGACGGGCGAAGTATCCTTGATACCCATCCCGCTCGCACCAAAGCGGGAGCGGCTGCGCGGCTACAATCAGAGCGAGCGACTCGCCACCGCTCTCGGCAGGAGCTTGGGGCTTCCGGTGTTGACCGATCTGCTGCGGCGGACTCGCGAAACCGCCACGCAGACGGCCTTGACCCCTGACGAACGCCGCGCGAACGTCACCGGCGCGTTCGCCGGAGGGGACGCCCGCGGCATCCGGGCCGTGTTGGTGGACGACGTGTTCACGACGGGCGCTACGCTGCTGGCGGCGGCAGCGGCTTTGCTTGCCGGCGGGGCAGACCGGGTGGAAGCTGTGACGTTTGGAAGAGCGGTAGACTGTAGCCTTTAGCTGTTGGCCACTAGCCGTTAGCCATTAGCCGTTAGCTCTTCGCCAACCGGGCTGGACCGGGCGCTGGGGAGCCGACTGCTGAGGGCGCACCGCTCGTAGCTAACGGCTCCCAAGGAGAGACGATGGGAATACGCGTAGGCATCAATGGCTTCGGTCGCATCGGGCGGAACGTCGTTCGAGCGGCGGTGAAGATGGGCGTGAAGGATCTCGATTTCGTGGCGGTGAACGACATCACCGATACCAAGACGCTCGCCCACCTCTTCAAATACGACTCGGTGCACGGCCGGTATCCCGGGAAGGTCGAGGCGGCCGCCGACGGCATCCAAATCGACGGCAAGGCTGTCAAGGTGCTCGCCGAGCGGGATCCCGCCAAGCTCCCGTGGAAAGATCTTGGCGTGGACCTCGTGCTCGAGTCCACCGGTCGCTTCACCGACCGGGAGCAGGCTGCCGCGCATCTCTCCGCGGGTGCCAGGAAGGTCGTGATCTCCGCGCCGGCAAAGAAGGAGGACATCACGATCGTCGTCGGCGTCAACGATGCCAAATACGATGTTGCCAAGCACCACGTAATTTCCAACGCGAGCTGCACTACCAACTGCCTGGTTCCGGTGGTCAAGGTGATCCTCGATCACTTTGGCTTCGTGAAGGGGTTCATGACCACCGTCCACTCGTACACCAACGACCAGCAGATTCTCGACCTGCCTCACAAGGATCTTCGCCGTGCGCGTGCCGCGGCGCTGTCCATCATCCCCACCACAACCGGAGCGGCGAAAGCCACGTCGCTGGTGCTGCCCGAGGTGAAAGGAAAGATCGACGGCGTGTCGTTGCGAGTTCCCACGCCGGACGTGTCGGTCGTCGCACTCTCGTGCGTTGTGGAGAAAGCGACCACTGCCGAGGCGGTGAACGATGCCTTTCGGCAGGCTGCGTCCTCGGGGGCCCTCAAGGGCATTATCGCCGTAAGCGACGAGCCGCTCGTCTCGGTCGACTACATCGGCAATCTCTACTCGAGCACGCTAGACACCCTTTCCACCAATGTCGTGGACGGCACCCTGGTCAACGTGACCAGCTGGTACGACAATGAAATGGGCTACTCAGCCCGTTGTGCCGATCTGCTTCGAATCATTGGGGCCAAGTTGTGAAGCGAACGCTCGAGTCGCTCGATCCCTCGGCGCTCGAGGGCCGCCGGGCGCTCGTGCGGGTGGACTTCAACTGTCCCATCAAGGACGGCGTCGTAACCGACGATACCCGGATCCGGGCCTCGCTTCCGACGATCAAGTACCTGCGGGATAAGGGCGCCCGCGTGATCTTGGTGTCTCATCTCGGTCGGCCCAAAGGGAAGCCCGATCCGGCATTTTCGCTCGAGCCGTGCGTTCGAGCACTGGAGAAGCTCCTCGGGGCACCGGTCACTTTCCTTGCGGATCCTCTCTCGGCGGACGCGGTAACGGCGACCAAGCGGCTGCCTCGGGGCGGCGTGGCAGTCGCCGAGAACACCCGGTTCTATCCGGGCGAGGAGAAGAACGACGCCGAGCTGGCAAGGAAGTTCGCGGAGCTCGGCGATTTCTATGTGAATGACGCGTTCGGCTCGGCGCATCGGGCGCATGCCAGCACCGAAGCCGTCGCTCACTTGTTGAAGCCGGCGGTGTCCGGGTTTCTGATGGAGCGTGAGCTCAAGTATCTGGGCGAAGCGCTCGATCGCCCCGCGCGCCCATTTGTCGCGGTGCTCGGCGGCGCCAAGATCAGCGGCAAGATCGATCTGATCGACGCCCTCCTGCCCAAAGTGGACGAGATCGTGATCGGCGGCGCGATGGCGTGCACCTTCTTCCGCGCCATGGGGCTCGAGACGGGGAACTCGCTGGTCGAGGCTGATCGGGTGGACATGGCCAAGGCTTTGATTGACAAGGCCGGAAGAAAACTGGTACTGCCGAGCGGGGCTGTGGTCGCCCAGAAGCTGGAGCCGGGCGTAACCATCCGGACGGTCAAGCGTGATCAGATCGCGCCGGGCTGGGCGATGTACGACATCGATCGCCTGACAGAGCAGGACTTCGCGGCGATCATCGAGGCAGCGAAGACCGTTCTGTGGAACGGCCCGATGGGCGTCTTCGAGACCGCGCCGTTCGATCACGGTACCCTGGCCGTCGCCCACGCGCTCGCGCGAGCCTCGGCACACGGGGCCGTTACCGTCGTTGGCGGCGGCGACTCGGCGGCTGCGGTGGCTCAAGCCGGACTAGCCGACAAGATGACTCACGTCTCAACGGGCGGCGGCGCGAGCCTGGAGTTTCTGGAGGGGAAGGTGTTGCCGGGGGTGGCGGCTTTAGATGAAGCGTGAACGCTGTTTTGTCTGACCATGTCCCGTCATCTCACCTACGCCGCCAACTGGAAAATGCATCACGGGCCCGCCGCGGCTCGGGAGTTCGCTGCGCGGTTTCTGGAGCTTACCAACCCGGTCGACAAGCGGTCACTCTGGTTCTTTCCGCCGGCGGTGTCGCTGGCGGCGCTGGTCGAGGCGTTTCGTCGCCGCGCGGACATCCGGGTGGGGGCTCAGAATATCCATTGGGAGCCGAAGGGGGCATTCACCGGCGAGCTGTCGCTTTCGCTGGTAAGCGAGGTCGGCGCAACACTGACCTTGGTGGGCCACTCCGAGCGCAGGCATTTATTCGGCGAGAGCGACGAGCAGAGCGCCCGCAAGGTGAAGGCCGCCCTCGCCGCGGGCGTTGTGCCGCTGCTCTGCGTGGGCGAAACGCTCACCGAGCGAGAGGCCGGGCGCACGGAAGACGCGGTACGTCGCCAGCTGGAGCCGGTGGTCGCCGCTGTTACCGAGCCGGAAGAACGACGTCGAGTCGTGATCGCGTACGAGCCGGTCTGGGCCATCGGTACCGGCAAGAACGCGACACCGCGAGACGCGGCCGAGGTGCACCGCTTCATCCGCACGTGGCTGAGCGAACAGGACTGGCCCGGTCGGGTCGAGGTGCTCTATGGCGGAAGCGTCAACGCCAGGAATGCGCTCGCACTCCTGGCCGAGCCCGATCTGGACGGTGTACTGGTCGGCGGTGCGAGCCTCACACCTGACGGATGGGCCGAGATTGTGGGAATGGGCGGCGGTTGATTTTCGTTCACCACGCCGCTAGCCTATAGCCCGCCATGTTTTATCTCCTGCTCGTTCTACTCATTCTCGACGCGCTTCTGCTCTCGGTGGTCGTACTGCTTCAGGCCGGCCAGGGCGGAGGACTCGCCTCACTTGGCGGTGGCAACACGGACACCGTGCTGGGCGGTCGTCAGGCGGTGACCATCCTGACCAAGGCTACCTGGTGGTGCGGGGGCATCTTCCTCGCGCTTTCGCTCGCGCTGCAGTTCGTCCCCAGAGGCGGCTCGGGAAGCGCGATCCAGGAGCGCTTGCGCGCCAGCACTCCCTCGGCGCCGGTCGAGCTGCCTGGTGCGGCTCCAGCTGCCCCAGCAGGTGGAGCAGATTCCGCGGCACCGGCCGCAGAGCAGCCCGCTGCAGGACAGCCGGCCGCTCCAAAGTCGGCGACGCCACAGCCGGGTACCGCACCGCAGCCTGGCACCGCTCCGCAGGCCCCAGCTAAGAAGCCGGCTGCAGCGCCACCTTCGCCCCAGCCCAAGCAGTGATCCCGTGCAGGCAACGCGGGGTGAGCCGATGACGGCCCGCCCCGCGTTCGTCTTGCTCGAAGACGGCACCTGGTTCCCGGGCACTGTCCCGCGCCCCATCGAGCCCGCCTTCGGTGAAGTGGTATTCACCACCAACATTACGGGCTATCAGGAGACCTTTACCGATCCGAGCTACCTGGGCCAGATCGTAGTGATGACTGCTCCGATGATCGGCAACTACGGTGTCAACGCCGAGGACATGGAGTCGGAGCGGCCGCAGGTAAGTGGCGTCGTGGTGCGCGAGCTGGCCCGCCAACCCTCGAACTGGCGATCAGACGTGTCACTCGACCACTGGCTCGAGCAGGCTGCCATTCCGCTGATCGAAGGTGTGGATACTCGCCGCCTCACGCGACACATCCGCGAGCGCGGCGCGATGCGCGGTGTGCTGGCCGAGGGTCAGGAGCCAGGGCGCGAGTTGAGCGCGCTGCTGATGGCTTCGCGTCGAATGGAAGGGCTCGATCTCGCCTCGAAGGCAACCGTGCACGATCGCATGACTTATGGCGAAGGGCCGCACATCGTCGCGTACGACTACGGGATGAAGCGGAACATCGTGCGGATGCTGGTCGCGACCGGTTGCCGGGTGACTGTGGTTCCTGCGACGACGTCGGCCGCGGAAGTCCGCGAGCTGGGGCCGGACGGTCTGTTTCTCAGCAACGGCCCGGGCGACCCAGCCGCCGTGAGCTACACCTTCGACACGATCAGAGCGCTGAGCGGTCGCGGCCTCCCGACATTCGGTATCTGCCTGGGACATCAGCTGATCGGGATCGCCTTTGGGGGCGCGACGGCGAAGCTGCCGTATGGCCATCGCGGGGGCAATCATCCGGTGCGTGACGCCAGAACGGGACGCGTCCTGATCACCACACAGAACCATGGCTTCGCCGTCGTCGGCGACGAGGGTGGCGTGCCTGGAGCGCCGGCACTCGAGGTCACGCATCTCAACCTCAACGATGGCACCATCGAAGGCATTCGCCATCGCGAACTTCCGCTCTTTGCAGTGCAGTATCACCCCGAAGCCGCGCCGGGTCCCCACGACGCGTATCCCCACTTCGCGGAATTCCTCTCTCTGGTTCGGGCCCAGGCAGCCGCCAAATCCCCAACCCCTTGACAGACAACACTTAAGCCCGTACAATCGGCCTCGGGAGCCCTTCGGGGCGCCCCCTCGTCCGCGACCCTCCTGGGGGATGCATGACCAAGGCCGATCTCGTAGAGCAGGTGACCGCTTCAATCGCCCGCACCGCCGGTCCCATGATTTCCAAGAAGGACTGCGCGCGTGTAGTGGACGCTTTCCTGGAAGCGGTAAAGGACGCGCTCAAGCAGCAGCAAAACATTGAGGTACGAGGGTTCGGCACCTTCAAGATCCGCCGTCGGAAGACCAGAATGGCTCGGAATCCCCGGACCGGAGACCCCGTGGAAGTCGCTGCCCGGCCGGTGCCGGTGTTTAAGCCCAGCAAGGAGTTGCGTGCGCTGGTAGCGGAAGAGTCACCCGAGACCGGCGAGGCAGTTCCGGGAGCACCGGGCGCCTGAGCTGACCCCGTGCCCGGCCGCTCGTTCGGCGACAATTGAAGCGCATGACCGTCTCGTCAAATCCGACCGTCACCGTCCGCGTGCTGCTGTTCGCCCGTTACGCCGAAGCCTTGGGCGACTCCGCGTTGACCGTGACGGTTTCCGCTCCCGCCACACTGGGATCCGTGCTCAAGGCAATTCGGAGTCGACCCGGCGGTGAGCTCCTTCCTGAGCGTCCTCTCTGTGCCGTCAATCTGATCCAGGCCCGTCTAGATTCCCCGATCCAGGCCGGCGACGAGATCGCCGTGCTGCCACCGCTGGCTGGAGGGTGATGTGAGTTTTCTGCGCGATGAGCCGCTGGATTTGGGTCGGCTCGTCGCCACAGTGTCGGCGCCGGAACGGGGCGCCGTCGTGTGTTTTGTGGGGACGGTGCGCGATCACCACGAGGGGAAATCGGTCTTGCGTCTCGAGTATTCGGCGTACCAGCCGATGGCGGAAGCCGAGTGCGGGCGCATTGTGGCAGAGGCCCGGAATCGTTGGGATGCGACCGTCGCGCTCGAGCATCGCACCGGCGTACTCGAGGCCGGAGAGACGTCCGTCGCGATCGCTGCTGCGGCGTCCCATCGGACCGCCGCGTTTGCAGCGTGTCGGTATGTCATCGAGGAGGTCAAGCGGCGAGTGCCGATCTGGAAGCGGGAGCACTATACGGACGGCACGGTGGGTTGGGTCGACCCTACGCAGGCGCGGCGGCGCGCCGTGAGTCAGGCGGCCAAAGATGCTCCGGCGGGACCGACCGACGCGGCCGGGCAGGACGAGTGGGGCGTATGATCCTTTCGAGTGCGCTCGCGAGCCAATTCGACGCCTCGCACAGGCTGATCGACACCTTCGGGCGGCCGCTGGGAAGTCTCCGACTCTCGGTGACTGACCGCTGCAATCTGCGCTGCCGCTACTGCATGCCGGAAGCGGACTACGTGTGGCTCCCGCGCGATTCGATCCTGACCTTCGAAGAAGCCGAGCGGATCGTCCGGGTGTTCACTTCACTCGGTGTGACCAAGGTGCGCCTGACCGGCGGCGAGCCGCTCCTGAGGCACGACCTGCCCGAGCTGGTGAAGCTGCTTGCGGCCAACCCCGCCGTCGCCGACCTCGCTCTGACCACCAACGGCTTGTTGCTGGCCCGGCACGCGCAGGCGCTGCGTGATGCCGGACTGGCTCGCATTACGGTGAGTCTCGATACCCTTCGCCCCGAGCGGATGCGCGAGTTTGCCCGCAGCGCTCGGCACGCCGACGTGCTCGAGGGTCTGGTCGCCGCCCGGGTAGCCGGATTCGCCGGACTCAAGCTGAACTGCGTGGTAATCCGCGGCTACAACGACGACGAGCTGGAGGCGCTGATCGAGTTCGGCCGGGCTTACGAGGCGGAGGTCCGTTTCATCGAGTACATGGATGTAGGTGGCGCGACCCAATGGAGCATGGACCAGGTTGTATCGCAGCGCGAGATCCTGGCGCGCCTGTCGGCTCGCTACGGTCCCGTCCGACCGGTGATGGCGCCTGACGCGCCGGCTGCGCCGGCCGAACGGTTTGCGCTGAGCGACGGAACCACCTTCGGCATCATTGCATCCACCACGGCGCCGTTCTGCCGAAGCTGCGACCGGAGTCGCGTCACGGCCGATGGCACCTGGTTCCTGTGCCTGTACGCGGCCACCGGCGTCGATCTTCGCGAGCCAGTCCGCGCCGGCGCCTCCGATGACGAGCTGGCTGCCTTGATTCGCAGGCACTGGACCGCACGTATCGATCGCGGGGCGGAGGAGCGAAGCGAGGCGCCGGACCGGCGTGCCCTGTACCAGCTGGCTGGACTTCGCGCCGATCCGCATCGCGAGATGCACACGCGTGGCGGCTAGGTGGCGGTGAAAGGGAGAAGGGGGGAAGGGGAGAAAGGGGTGCGTCCAGCTTCCAGCGCCCCACGGCGCCTCCCTCCTTCCCCCTTTCTCCCCTTCTCCCTTTCCCCGGCCGTGTAGCCGTGCACGTCGTCTTGATCGAGCCACGCATTCCTCCAAACACCGGGAGCATCGCCCGGCTCTGCGCGGCCACAGATACACCGCTCCATCTCATCGAGCCGCTCGGATTCTCACTGAGCGAACGCGAGGTAAAGCGCGCCGGCCTGGACTATTGGGACAAGGTAGATCTCTGGGTTCACCCCGGCTGGGGAGACTTTCGGAACGCCATCTCTCGGGATCGTTGCCTTTACTTCTCCGCTAATGCCACCCGCGATTACCGGCGCGCACCTTATCGCTGGAACAGCTGCCTGGTCTTCGGCAACGAGACGGACGGAATGCCGGTGCGGATTCTCGAGAAGCACCCCCGGCGCTGTTTCCGGATTCCCATGCCCGGCGACGTTCGCAGCCTCAACCTGGCAAACGCGGTGAGCATCGTGCTGTACGAAGGTCTCCGTCAGCTCGGCGTTCCCACTCCCGAGCCCACCGCTGAGTCCTGAGTCGGCGTGATGCGCCGCGGTGTAGTACGGGACCACTTCGCGGTATACTTTTCTGCCCTCGATCCACTGAGCCACGTTGTCGCAACCGGGTCGGCGGCTGCCACCGGCTAAACGCAAACCTGTGAGATCTGATGCTGAGCAAGATTGCCGTGGTCGGAGCGGGAAACGTCGGTGCAACGGCGGCGCAACGCGTGGCCGAGAAGTCGCTAGCCCGCACGGTGGTCATGATCGACGTGATCGAGGGCGTGCCCCAGGGCAAGGCACTCGATCAGTGGCAGTCCGGTCCTATCGAAGGCTTCGACAGCCGGGTGATCGGCGGTCAGAGGTACGACGCGGCGGCCGGGTCGGAAATCTTCGTGGTGACAGCCGGGATTGCGCGGAAGCCGGGGATGAGCCGCGACGATCTGGTCAAGACCAACGCGGGCATTGTCCAGTCGGTGGGCGAGCAGATCAAGCGAGTCGCCCCCAATGCTGTCGTGATCGTGGTGTCGAATCCGCTCGACGTCATGTGTTACGTTGCCAAGAAGGCGACCGGGTTCCCGCGGGAGCGGGTGCTGGGCATGGCCGGTGTCCTGGACACGGCGCGATATCGGATGTTCCTGGCCGAGGCACTGGATGTGTCGGTCGAGGACATCCAGGCAATGGTGCTCGGCGGGCACGGCGATACCATGGTTCCGCTGATTTCGTACACCACCGTCTCGGGAATTCCCGTGACCCAGCTGCTCGCCGGTGACAAGCTCGAAGCGATCGTCGATCGCACTCGAAACGGGGGCGCCGAGATCGTCGCACACCTGAAGACTGGCTCCGCGTATTACGCCCCCAGTGCCGCGGCGGTGCAAATGGTCGAGGCGATTGCGCTGGACAAGAAGCGGGTGCTGCCCTGCGCTGCCTGGCTTCAGGGCGAATACGGTATGCGCGATGTCTACTGTGGGGTTCCCTGCAAATTGGGTCGCCTGGGTCTGCAACAGATCATCGAAGTCAAGTTGACCGACGACGAACAGCGGCAGCTCGAGGCATCGGCTGAAGCGGTCCGCGCGATCCAGGCAACGGTATGATGCCGACGGTTCAGCAGATCGCCGCCTCCCGCCGCCGGGCTATCCGGGCGTTCTGGGACAGCTCGGTCGGCAAGAAAGTCGTCATGGCCGTCACCGGGGCGATCGGGATCGGCTACGTGATCCTGCACATGGTCGGGAATCTCCAGGTATTTCAAGGCCCCGACCGACTCAATGCTTATGCCGCGCTGCTGCATGGGCCGCTGAACGAGCTGCTGTGGGTGGCCCGGGTCATCCTGATTGCGGCGGTCGTTCTCCACGTCGTTGCCGCCTGGCAGCTCACCCAGCGCGACCGGGCCGCGAGGCCGGTCGCCTATCGCGCGCGGGAGCCGCAGGTCTCCACGCTCGCCTCGCGCACGATGCGCTGGGGCGGAGTGCTGCTGCTCGTGTTCATCGTGCTGCACGTGCTTCACTTCACCACCGGAACGATACGGCCGACCGGCGAATTCGTCATTGGCGATGTGTACTACAACGCCATCGGCAGCTTCCGCATATGGTGGGTGACTCTTTTTTATGTCGTTGCCATGGTTGCGCTGGGCTTTCACCTGTATCACGGGGGCTGGAGCTTCGTACGCACCCTGGGCGCTGCCGCCCCTAGCCGCGATCTGCGCCACCGACCAGTCGCCCTCGCAGTGGCCGTGATCGTCGCCGCGGGATTCTGTCTGGTGCCGTTGGCGGTGTTTTTTGGATTGGTGAAGTAAGAGAGAAGCGTGAACGGCGAGAAGAGCGTGAGGAGTGGTAATGGATCTCAACTCCCGCATCCCCGTCGGTCCCATCCAACAGAAATGGGACCGGCATAGGTTCGAGCTCAAGCTGGTAAACCCGGCCAACAAGCGGAAATACTCCGTCATCGTGGTCGGTAGCGGGCTTGCTGGCGCGAGCGCTGCAGCCACGCTCAGCGAGCTTGGCTACCACGTGAAGTGCTTCTGCTTCCAGGATTCTCCTCGCCGCGCGCACAGCATCGCGGCCCAGGGCGGGATCAACGCGGCCAAGAACTATCAGAACGACGGCGACAGCATCTGGCGGCTGTTTTACGACACGGTGAAAGGCGGGGACTTCCGAGCGCGCGAGGCCAACGTGTATCGCCTGGCGCAGATCAGCGTGAACATCATCGACCAGTGCGTCGCCCAGGGCGTACCATTCGCGCGCGAATACGGCGGCCTTCTGGCCAACCGGTCGTTTGGCGGTGCGCAGGTGTCGCGGACCTTCTACGCTCGCGGGCAGACGGGGCAACAGCTGCTGCTGGGCGCTTATCAGGCTCTGGAGAAGGAGATCGCCCGCGGCGGCGTGACGATGTTCCCCCGAACCGAGATGCTGGATCTGATCGTGATCAACGGCCGAGCCCGGGGGATCGTGGCGCGGGACATGGTCACGGGCAGGGTCGAGTCGCATCTGGCTGATGCGGTAGTCCTCGGGACCGGCGGTTACGGCAACGTCTTCTATCTCTCCACCAACGCCAAGGGCTCGAACGCCACCGCCATCTGGCGCGCGCACAAGCGGGGCGCACTGTTCAGCAATCCGTGCTACACCCAGATCCATCCGACCTGCATTCCGGTGAGCGGGGAGTATCAATCCAAGCTCACCCTGATGAGCGAATCGCTTCGGAACGACGGACGGGTCTGGGTGCCCAAGCAGCGAGGAGACAGGCGACCGCCGGATCAGATCCCCGAGGCCGAGCGTGATTACTACCTCGAGCGCAAGTACCCGAGCTTCGGCAATCTGGCGCCCCGAGACATCGCATCGCGCGCGGCCAAGGAAGTCTGCGACGACGGGCGCGGGGTGGGCCCGAACGGCCTCGGCGTCTTTCTCGACTTCGCCGACGCGATCAAGCGACTCGGGGAAGACCGGATCCGGGAGCGGTACGGCAATCTTTTCGAGATGTACCAGCGTATCACAGACGAGAATCCATATCGCGCACCGATGCGCATCTTCCCCGCGGTGCACTATACGATGGGCGGACTGTGGGTCGATTACGACCTGATGAGCACGATTCCCGGCCTCTTCGTGATCGGCGAGGCGAACTTTTCGGACCACGGGGCCAATCGGTTGGGCGCAAGCGCACTCATGCAGGGCCTGGCCGACGGGTACTTCATCCTGCCGTACACCATCGGTGATTACCTGGCCGGTGCCAAGCTCGAGAAGGCCGACAGCAACCAGGGCGATGTGATCAGCACCGAGGGCGCAGTCAACGAACGCGTGCTGCGCCTGCTCTCCATCAAGGGCCGCCGCACTGTCGACTCGTTCCACCGTGAGCTGGGGAAGCTCATGTGGGACAAGTGCGGGATGGCCCGAAGTGCGGAGGGCTTGCGTGAGGGCATTCAGCGCATCCCGGCACTCCGAGAAGAGTTCTGGCAGAATGTGAACGTGCCCGGCAGCGATGCCGAGCTGAACCAGGCGTTGGAGAAGGCCGGCCGGGTCGCCGACTTTCTCGAGCTAGGCGAGCTGATGTGTCGCGATGCGCTGCACCGCGAAGAGTCGTGCGGCGGGCACTTCCGGGTGGAGCATCAGACCGAAGATGGGGAGGCCAAGCGTGACGACGACAGCTTTGCGTATGTGGCGGCCTGGGAATGGCGCGGGGACAACGCGGAGCCCTGTCTCAGCCGGGAGCCGCTCACATTTGAGAATGTTCAGCTGGCCACTAGGAGCTATAAGTAAGCGATCAGCTATTGAGAGCTATCAGCTATCAGACCATGCGGACGAGCATCAGGCACCCGGAAGAACGCCTGGGCCGACTGATAGCTGATAGCTAATAGCTTTCACCTCCCATGAACCTCACCCTCCGAATCTGGCGCCAATCCGGACCGTCGACGCCTGGGCGCTTCGTCGACTATCAGGCGCCCGGCATCAGCCGGGACGCCTCGTTTCTCGAGATGCTCGACGTGGTCAACGAGCGGCTGATCGAGACCGGCGAGACACCCATTGCGTTCGACCACGACTGCCGCGAGGGCATCTGCGGCACCTGCGGCCTGATGATCAACGGCGTCGCCCACGGTCCCGATCCCGGCACCGCCACCTGCCAGCTTCACATGCGCCATTTCCAGGACGGCGACCTCATCACCATCGAGCCATGGCGGGCCCGGGCGTTTCCGGTCATCAAGGACCTGGTGGTGGATCGAAGCGCACTCGATCGCATCATCCAGGCCGGCGGCTTCGTGAGCGCGAACACGGGGAGCGCACCCGACGGCAATGCGATTCCGATTCCGAAAGACTCGGTCGAGCAGGCGATGGACGCGGCGCAGTGCATCGGCTGTGGTGCGTGCGTAGCCGCTTGCCCGAACGGATCCGCCTCCCTGTTCACCGCGGCGAAGATCACCCATCTGGGACTGCTCCCCCAGGGCCAGCCGGAACGAGACCGCCGAGCGCTCGGCATGGTGCTCCAAATGGATGCCGAGGGGTTCGGCGGGTGCACGCTGTTCGGTGAGTGCCAGGATGCCTGTCCCAAGCAGATCGGCATCGAGACGATCTCCCGCATGAATCGCGACTATCTGCGCGCCATGCTGACCCTCCGCCCCGCTTCGGCCGGAGCCGCAGGGACGAGTTGAGGAGTTAGCTAGCAGCTATCAGCTATCATCTATCAGCTATGAGGCTATGCGGACGAGCACCTGGCGCCTGGAAGAACGGCTGGGCCGACTGATAGCTGATAGCTGATAGCTGATAGCTCCCACCTGACGTCACACCGCTCCGGCCTCGTTCGTCTCCTGAACGTGCCCGCCGGTCGGTCGGACCGCCTGTTTCCCGCCATTCTCGTCGGACTGCTGCTCGCGCCGGGCATCGCGTGCGCACAGGCCCTGACCGGCGACGTCGGCGCCCAGGCCATTGTTGGCACCTTCCACGCGGACCCGGTCCCCGGCGGCGACCCGCTCACGGAGTTGAAGCTGGTCCAGCCGCTCTTGATGCTCCGGGCAGGGGTGCCCGCCTGGCGCCTCGGCTTCATCGGAACGCTGGACTTCGAAGGGTGGACCATGCCCAACGGCGAGCTGGCGCCCGGAGACTGGGGGGAAGGCTTCGTCGACCGGCGGCACCCGCACACCTACGTGCACGAGCTGCTGCTTGTCGGTGATGTGGTGCGACAGGCCGACTACCGGTTTTCTCTAACCGCGGGCAAGGGCTTCGCCCCGTTCGGCACCGACGATCCGATGAGCCGGCCCTTCGTGCGCTACCCGGTGAATCACCACCTCGCACAAATCCTCGAGCGTTGGGTCGGCATTGCCGCACTCAGCATCGGTCCGGTCACGCTCGAGGGGGGCCTCTTCGATGGTGACGAACCCGAGCATCCAGGCCAGTGGCCTCGCTTCGGCGGGCGCTTCGGCGATTCCTGGTCGGCCCGGCTCACCGTCCGGCCGGTGAAGAGCATCGAGCTCCAGGGGTCACACGCATCCGTAGCGAGCCCCGAACATCGACCGGGCGCCGGTCTCACCCAGCGAAAGTGGGATGTGTCGGGCCGGTTCTCGGGCCGACTCGGCAGTCATCCGGCGTACGCTCTTGTCGAGTGGGCCAACACCACCGAGGCCGACGGGTTCTTCGAGTTCTCGAGCATCCTGGGCGAAGGGTCGTGGAGTCCCGGCCGTCACCGATTCGCCTATCGGTTCGAGCGGACCAGCCGGCAGGAGGAGGAGCGACTGATTGATCCATTTCGCTCCGAGCGGCCTCATCTCGACAACCAGATTTTCGGGACCACGCGCTGGACCGTTCACACAGTCGGGTATGCCTTCGCCATACCACTCTCCACGCTACGCCTCGACCTCTCACCCTTGGTGGAAGTCTCAGCCGGCAGGGTAGACAAGATCGACGGACTGTTCGATCCCGAGGCGTTCTACGGGGAGACCACTTTTTGGTCCCTGACCATCGGGGCTCGAATCGCGTTTGGCATGCCCATGCACCGGATGGGCCGGTACGGCGCTGCGCTTCCCGAGCCCATGCTGCACAACCACGGGGAGGTCATGTGAGAATCCGGCGAGCTGTCGTCCGATCGATCTTCTCGCGGCGCGTGAGGAGCGCTGGGTTCTCACTGACAATGCTGGTCGCTTCGTGCGGGGACGACGGCACCAGCCCCTCCCACGTGTCGATAGCGGTGGGCTCCGGTCAGGACCAGCACGGCCCCCTGAGCGCTCCTCTGCCGACGCCACTCACGGTCCTTGTGACCGACGGTAGCGGCAATCCTGTTTCCGGTCAGGTGGTGAATTGGACGACCACGGGCGGTTCGCTCGATCCAGCGAGCGGACCGACCGACGACAACGGCATCGCTACCAGCGCCTGGCGCCTTGGCCCGGTGACCGGCGCACAGGAGGCCCGCGCCGCCCTTGCCGCGAATGGGTCGGCGTCAGCGACATTCTCGGCGACCGCCGGTCCCGCGGCTCCCGCCCCTCCACTCGTCGCAACCGTCGAGGTGCCTCCCAACTACGGCGCTCACGATACCTATGTCCGTGACGGCATCGCTTTTCTCTGCGCGTGGAACACGGGCCTCATCCTCCTCGATGTCGGCGGCGGCGGGCACGGCGGCAGTCCCACCCACCCGGTCGAGCTCGGGCGCGTCGTCACGAGCGACGACGGCGTCCCGGGTGGGGCCCAGGTGCATAACGCCTGGTGGTTCCACAATCCGGTGGCTGCAGAGAATCGCTACGTCTTCGTGGGCCAGGAGGGACCGGCCTCGGTGGGCGTGAGCGCCCAGGGAGACATCCACGTTGTAGACGTGAGCGATCTGACCGCACCGCACGAGGTGGCCTTCTTCCACCTCGGTGCCGTCGGCGGCGCCTCGACCGGGACCCACAATTTCTGGATGGATGAGCCCGCCCAGATTCTCTATGCGGCCTACTACAACGGTGGCGTGATCGCAATCGATGTATCCGGCACGCTTTCAGGAGATCTGGGTTCGCGGCTCATTGCCAACGCGCAGCCCGGGGGCCCTGGAGATACCTACGTGTGGGGGGTGCAGCTACACGATGGAGATCTGTACGCATCGGACATGCTGAGCGGCCTCTGGCAATTGCGGCTCGACCGAAGCGGGGGCCGTTTCTCGGTTGTCGGGGGAGGGAACAACGTGCCCGATCGGTTCGGCGCCGATCTCTGGCTGACCAACGCTTACGCCTACACCGGCACCTGGGGCAGCGTCCCCCGAGGAACGAACTCGGGGAACCAGATCAAGGTGTGGCGGCTCTCGAGCTCAGGCGCGCCCGAGGCTGCGAACATCGTGAGCATTTCGGGCGCTGGAAACGTGGGTGACAACGAAGTATCGGCTGACGGCAAGTACTTATTGGCAACCACCGAGCGCGGCCGGGACGAGGCCAAGGGCCTCTATCTGTATCGATTGGCGGATCCGGCAAATCCAACCCTGGCGGCGTTCGCGAATGTTCCCGGGTCGAGCAACCAGGGAGGCGGCCTTCACACCGGGACCTTCGCGGTGATCGGAGGACGCCGCTATGTCTTTGCCGCGCGCAACCCGGGGCCACCGGGCGCGCCCCCGCCGGCGCTGGTGATCTTCGATGTTACCGAGGTGACGCCGTGAAATAGGCCGGAACCGTAGCAGCAGCGACGGTGTGAAAGACGCGGCGCAGCAGCTCGCAGGCCTGAGCAATGGCGGCGCGGGGCGCAGGCGTGTTGGCGAGAGGATTCAATACCATGAAGTCGTGTATGGTCCCCAGGTAGCTGGTCGCCGTTACTTCCACACCCGCCATCGACAGCTTCTGGGCGTAGGCTTCGCCCTCGTCTCGCAGCACGTCGTTCTCCGCAGTTATCACCAGCGCCGGCGGTAGGCCATCCAGCTGGTCCAGCGAAGCCCTGAGCGGCGAAGCAGTTGGACGGACCCGCGCTGCCTCGTCGGGCAGGTAGCGGCTCCAGAACCATTTCATCGTGTCGCTGCCTGGCCAGCCACCAAGACCGAACTGCTGGTATGTCGCCGTCTCGAAGTTTGCGTCGGTGACCGGATAGAACAGGAGCTGGAGGGAAATCCGCGGGGTGTGACGTTCCTTCGCGAGTAATGTCACGCCGGCAGCCAGATTTCCGCCGGCATCATCGCCACCCACGGAGATCTTGCTCGGGTCGAGACCATGCTGCTGCCCCTGTTCGGCCACCCATCGCGTCGCCGTGTACGCCTGCTCCAGCGCAACCGGGTACTGGGCTTCGGGAGCCCGCGTGAAGTCGACGAAGACCACCGCGACCCCTGCGCCGTTCGCAAGCTCGCGGACCAGGCGGTTGTGGGTATCACGGTCACCCAGCATCCAGCCACCGCCATGGAGGTAGACCAGCGCGGGCAGTGGGTCGGAATGATGCTCAGGGCGAACGATCCGGAGAGAGATCGAGCCGGTGGGTCCACCCGTGATGGTGAGATCTTCGATTTCCGCCGGCAGGTTGACCACGTCGACTGCCTGCGTCAGCGCCCAGAACCGACGGGCTTCCCCCGGCGTCAAGTCGTGGAGCTTCGGCCCGGTCGCGCCACGGAGCGCATCCAAAAACCGCTGCGTCTTCCGTTCCACGAACATCGGGTCCTCCTAAGGTGATCTCGGCGGTGTCCCCGACCAGACGTTGTTGCTGCGGTCGATGTCGGGTAACTGCTCGTCCGGATCGATCCGCACTTGAGTGACGTCTCCGGGCACGGCCACAACATATGTGTTCCCCAGGTACCACACTTCCACCGGCAGCCGGATGCGGGACGCCTTTCCGCCCGCCAGGGTGACCGCCAGCTCGACCGGCATCGGCATGGCCCCGACGTTTCGAAGATGGATCCGCGATACCACGCCTGCCGTGTCGGACAGCACCACGGAGTCCACCGCCTGGTCGATGGTTGCGGTGGTGTAAAACCAGCTGCGCCAGAACCAGCTCAGGTCCTCGCCGGCCACATCTTCGATGGTGCGGAAGAAATCGGCCGGGGTCGGGTGTTTGTAAGCCCACCGTCGAATGTACTCCCGAAACGCCGCGTCGAAGCGGGCCGGTCCCAGGACATACTCGCGGAGCATCCGGAGGCCGAGGCCCGGCTTGTTGTACCCCACCTGGTGCAGCGCGGGGTAAGGCACCTGGTCCGGGCGCGTCATGATCGGTAGCTCATGTCCGGATCGCGTGTACTCGAAATATCCGTCGGCCGTGGCACGCCGGGTCGGCGCATCGGGATACTGCTGCTTCCAGTTGTAGTAGTTCATGAAGGTATTGAAGCCTTCATCCATCCAGGCGTACAGCCGCTCGTTGCTCCCCACCAGCATGGGAAACCAGGTATGCCCGAATTCGTGGTCGGTCACCCCATACAGTCCCTGCGCACTTTCGCGGTTGTGGCAGAAGACGAGCATGGGGTATTCCATTCCTCCCTCCACGCCGTTCACGTTGACGGCGGAGGGGTAGGGATAGGGCCACCACTGCCTGGAATACCGTTCGATGGCGAGCTTGCCGTACTCTGACGCCCGGCTCCACAAGGAATCCGCCGCCGGCGGGTAGAAGCTCATGACCAGGACCTTGCCCTGGTTCGCCGACACCGCATCCCAGATGAAATTGGGAGCCGCGGCCCAGGCAAAGTCGCGAACGCTATCCGCGGTGAATCGCCAGATGCGGCTCCCTGCCGCCGAGCCCGACTTGCCGATCTCGTCCTTGCCGCGAATGACCACAGTTCGCTCGCTGCGGCGTGCTTCCGCAAGTCGTTGACGCTGAGTGGCCGTCAACACCTGTTCCGGGTTGCGCAGGCTCCCGGTTGCTGCCACCAGCATGTTGGCGGGGACGGTGAGGCTTACATCGAAGCTGCCGTACTCCAGGTAGAACTCGCCGTCTCCCAGATACTGCTCGGTATTCCAGCCGCGCACGTCGTCGTAGACCGCGAGCCGCGGGTACCATTGCGCGACTTCGTAAATCGTCGCCTTGTCGACGGTCTCCACACCCATGCGGTTTCGTAGCGGCCCGAACCGGAAGCTCCACGACAGACTGAGCCGTTGCCGCCCGCGAGGCGGGAGCGGCTCGTCGAGATCCACCCGCATCATCGTCCCGTTCAGGACATAGCGGAGTGGCTCGGCCGACTGGCCCTTACGCCCCTTTGCGGGGGTCACTGCCGGCACACCGACCCAGGTCAGACGAACACCGCCGTCTGCACCGCTGAATTCAGGAAAGACCGCCCGGCCGCGACTGCTGTCCGTAAACAGGTTCTGGTCCAGCTGCAGCCAGACATAGCGCAGCGTATCGGGCGAATTGTTGAAGTAGGTGATCTCCTCGTCGCCGGTCACTGCGTTGGCGGTGGTGTCGAGGGTTGCCTTGATCACGTAATCGGCTCGCTGCTGCCAGTAATCCCGACCGGGCGCACCGCTGCCGGTTCGGATCGTGCCGGCGGTCGGGAGCTCGAGCCGCCGGAACATCGACTGATCCCCCGCCGCTCTGCCGGCGGCATCCTGCGCGACCGTGGAGGGGAGTCGAACGAGAGTGAGCAGGGCAATGATGCAGCAGGGAAATGCACGCACGAAGCGATCCCCTGTGAGAAAAGACGGGTGGGTGACGACCGTGGCGGTTAGAGTCTGGGCAGGGTCACCCCCTGCTGCCCCTGATACTTGCCGGCCTTGTCCTTGTAGCTGACCTCGCACACGTCGTCGTCGTCGGCTTCGAAGAAGAGGACCTGACAGATCCCTTCGTTGGCGTAGATCTTGGCAGGTAGCGGCGTCGTGTTGCTGATTTCCAGCGTGACATATCCTTCCCATTCCGGTTCGAACGGGGTCACGTTGGTGATGATGCCGCAGCGCGCGTAGGTGGACTTGCCGAGACAGATGGTAAGCACGTTGCGCGGTATCCGGAAATACTCGACCGACCGCGCCAGTGCGAAGCTGTTTGGCGGAACGATGCAGACGTCGCCCTGAAATTCAACGAAGCTCTTCGAATCGAAATTCTTCGGGTCCACGACTGCCGACAGCACGTTGGTAAAAATGCGGAACTCGGGTGCGACTCGCATATCGTAGCCATAGGACGACAGGCCGAAGGAGATGCACTTTCGACCTTCTTTGTCGACCCGACCCATCTGGGAGTCGACAAAGGGCTCGATCATGCGCTGCTCCTGCGCCATGCGCCGGATCCAGCGATCGGACTTGATGGACAATGATGCCTCAGGCTTTGGACGGGCGGGAATATAAAAGGGCGCGCCAGGGTTGAAGTGCCTTCGGGGCACGGTTAGCTTTTCTCCCGTAGAACGTGAAATTTTTCACGAGGGGAGCGAACGGCATGCTCCAGCCCTACATCCCGATTCTCATTCTGATCGCGTTCGTCATCGCGAACGCCATCTTGATGCTCGGGTTGTCGCACGTTCTCTCTAACTACCGCCGCACTCCCACGAAGATCGCCCCCTACGAATCCGGCATGCCAATTCTGGGCGATGCCCGGGAACGGTTCTCGGTCAAGTTCTATCTCGTGGCCATGCTGTTCATCATCTTCGACATCGAAGTTGTGTTCATGGTCCCCTGGGCCGTGGCCTTCTTCCAGGCTCGCGAGAAAGTGCTTCCGTTGAGCCCCGGCCTGGTGATTCTCGACATGGCTGTCTTCATGTTGATACTTGCGGTGGGTTACGTGTACGCGTGGAAGCGAGGAGCGTTGCAGTGGGATTGAAGGAACAGGAAGCACGGGCCGAGGAGCAGCAGTTCACGACAGTCTCGACAGTTTCGCCCAACTGGGTCACGACCAGACTCGACTTCCTGGTCAACTGGGCCCGGAAGAATTCGTTGTGGCCCATGCCGTTCGGGACGGCCTGTTGCGCCATCGAGTACATGGCTACGGCCGCCAGTCGCTTCGACATCGCCCGTTTCGGGATGGAGCGACAGAGCTTCTCTCCGCGGCAGGCTGACGTGCTGATCTGCGCTGGCCGGCTGCCCTTCAAGCTGGCGCCGGTCATTCGCCGCATCTGGGATCAGATGCCCCAGCCCAAGTGGTCCATCTCGATGGGCGCCTGCGCTTCATCGGGCGGGATCTTCGACAATTATGCAATGGTGCAGGGGATCGACACGATCATCCCCGTGGATGTGTACGTGCCCGGATGTCCGCCACGCCCCGAAGGATTGATGTACGGGATTCGTCTGCTGCAGAAGAAAATCGAGGGAGAGAGTATTACCGACGACGATCTTCGCGAGGAGCACCTGGTCAGTCCCTCCGGCCTCTTCCTTCCCGCTGCGCGGGTCGATGAGCTGTCGGAGCCCTTCGGCAACTCCGTGCATCAGACCCGAAACGCATGAGCCAATTGTCTTCCAGCGTGGCCGCCCTGCGCACCGCGTTCGGCGATGCGGTGGAGCGCGCGTTGGTGTCCTGCGGCGACTCGATCGTCTACGTGCGGCCCGAGCGGGTGCATGATGTGCTGCAGTGGCTCAAGACTGAGCCGGGACAGACGTTCGACTATCTCACCGACATCACGGCGGTCGAGTACCGCGATCCGGAGCTGCTGCTCGAGGTGGTCTGGCAGCTGCGCTCGCTCGAGCGGAAAGCTGACTTGAGGGTCAAGGCCGCACTCGACAAGCAGGCCCCGCTCGAAGTGCGGTCGGTCTACGATCTGTGGCGCGGCGCGGACTGGCTCGAGCGCGAGGTCTTTGACATGTTCGGCGTCGTGTTCACAGGCCACCCGGACCTTCGGCGAATCCTCATGTGGGAGACTTACGCCGAGGGCTATCCGCTGCGCAAAGACTTTCCGCTGCGGGGCCACTTCAGCCGAGCCGAACAAACCCGGCAGGCGCTCGCGGCGAGTCCGGAAACACACTATTCACTTACCGAGCTGTCCATTGCCTCGGCCTACCACGAACTGCCCAAGGATATGCGAGAGCGGCTGCGCCGCGGCGAACGGGGGTTCCTGAAATGAGTCGCCGCACCGTCGAGTACACTTTGTCGACGCCCGGACTCAACGCTCAGGGCGAGGTGGAGCAGATCCCCCTCGGCATCCTCAAGGACACCCAGGAGTACAAGATCCCCGGGGAGTTCGATGAGGGCTTCGGCTCCGAACACATGCTGATCAACATCGGTCCGCAGCACCCGGCCACTCACGGGGTGCTACGGCTGGTCATCGAGCTGGACGGCGAGACTGTGATCCGCGTAATCCCGCACATCGGTTATCTCCACTCGGGTTTCGAGAAGCTGGGAGAGTATCGCCAGTACAATCAGATCATTCCGCTGACCGATCGGACCGACTACCTGTCGCCCATGGCGAACAACGTCGGGTTCGCGCTGGCAGTCGAGAAGCTGATGGGGCTCGAGATCACCGAGCGCTGTGAGGTCCTTCGGGTCATCGCGTGCGAGCTGAGCCGCATTATCTCGCATCTGGTCTGGCTCGGCACCACCGGAATCGATCTCGGCGCGTACACGCCGTTCCTCTGGTCGTTCCAGGAGCGGGAACGGGTCTACAACCTCCAGGAGGCATGGACCGGTGCGCGGCTCACCACCAGCGTGACGCGGGTTGGCGGGATGATGGCTGATGTGCCGACCGGATGGACGGATGCCCTGCGGGAGTTCTGCCGGACGTTCCCGAGCACCCTGAAAGAGGTGGACACGATGTTCACCCGCAATGCCGTGTGGTGCGGGCGAACCCAGGACGTCGGGGCGATGTCACGCGAGGACGCGATCAACTACTCGCTGTCCGGGCCGATGCTCCGCGCCAGCGGCGTTGACTACGATGTGCGGAAGGATCGACCCTACCTCGGCTACGAGACTTACGACTTCGACGTGCCCATCGGCGAGCACGGCGATATCTACGACCGCTACCGGGTCCGGCTGGAAGAGATGTGGCAGGCCAACCGCATCCTCGAGCAGGCTTTGGAGCGGCTGGAGAAGCTCAAAGGTGCTCCGATCAACGTCTCCGATCCGCGCGTCATTCTTCCGCCCAAGTCCCGCGCGATGAGCGACATGGAGGCCATGATCTTCCACTTCAAGCAGGTCATGGAAGGCGTGAAGCCCCCGGTGGGAGAAGCTTACATGGGCGTGGAAAATCCCAAGGGCGAGCTGGGCACCTATCTCGTGTCGGACGGAACCGCCAAGCCGGTGCGCTGGCGCATTCGTCCTCCTTCGTTCATCAACCTCGCGGCGCTTCCCAAGATGTGCGAAGGCGCGCTCCTGTCCGATGTCATCGCCATCAACGCCAGCGTGGACATCGTCATGGGCGAGATCGACCGATGAGCGAACCCCTCACCCGGCTCGAGCCCCGGTCGCCTCGCGGGCACAGCGGCGGGCACGCGATGCCGCACGAGCCTGTCTTCGTCGGTGCGCTCCGGGAAGAGCTGGAGAAGCTCTTCCCGAAATACCCGACCAAGCAGGCGTGCCTGCTCCCGGCGCTCTGGATCGTGCAGCGGGAGCGGGGCTGGATTTCCGAAGCTGCGATGGCGGAAGTGGCGCAGGTGTTGGGACTGACCCCGGCGGTAGTGAAGGGGGTGGTCACCTTCTACACGATGTATCACACGCACCCGGTAGGCCGGCATTTCATTCAGGTCTGCACCACGTCACCCTGCGGGCTGTGCGGCGCGGAGGACACGCTCCGCGCACTGCTCGAGGCAACCGGTTGCGGCGAGCTCGGCGCCACCAGCCCGGACGGCCGTTTTACCGTCATCGAGGTCGAATGCCTAGGGGCCTGCGGCTTCCCGACGCCCATTCTGGTAGATGACGATTTCATCGAAAGCGTAACGCCGGACAGAGTGGGCGCGATTCTCGAGGGATATCTCTGATGGGCTTCCCCCACCCGAGTCACCCGAGGGAGACCGTGGTGCTCTCGGAGCACTTCGGCGAGGCCGCGGCCCGGAGCTACCAGGGCTGGATCGAGCGCGGCGGTTACGCCGGGCTCCGTCAGGCGCTGGCGATGGCCCCGGACGAGGTGACAAACGTCGTGAAGGAGTCGGGCCTAAGAGGCCGCGGAGGCGCCGGTTTCCCTACCGGCCTCAAGTGGTCGTTCATGCCCAAGGCCGACGGCAAGCCGCACTATCTGGTCTGCAACGCCGACGAGTCCGAGCCGGGCACGTTCAAGGACCGCGAGATCATGCGGTGGACGCCGCACGCCCTGATCGAGGGCTGCGCCATCGCGTCGTACGCTATTGGCGCGGAAACGTGCTACATCTATATCCGCGGCGAATTCACCGAGCCCCTCCGGATCATGGAAACGGCGGTCGCCGAGGCGTACGCGAGCGGTGCATTGGGCGGAAACGTGCTGGGAAGCGGAAGGCGGATCGAGATGGTCCTCCACCGCGGCGCTGGGGCGTACATCTGCGGCGAAGAGACCGGACTCATGAGCTCGCTCGAAGGCAAGCGAGGCAATCCGCGCAGCAAGCCGCCGTTCCCCGCGCAAGCCGGCGTGTTCGGCATGCCGACCACGGTCAACAATGTCGAGACCCTGGCCGCCGTGCCGCACATCATCGTGCGCGGCGCCGGGTGGTACAAAGGTCTGGTGATGGGCAGCCCCAAGAGCCCCGGCACCAAGCTGATCTCCGTTTGCGGCCACGTGCAGAAGCCCGGCAACTACGAGATCACCCTCGGCTTCCCAATGAAAGACCTGGTCTTCGAGCTGGCCGGCGGCATGCGGCCGGGACGCAGCCTCAAGGCGGTGATCCCGGGAGGCTCGTCGGTTCCTATCATGAGCGCCGCCGAGGTGGAGGACTGTCCCACCGATTACGAGAACATCCAGGCCAATGGCTCCATGCTCGGGTCGGGCGGGATGATCGTAATGGACGACTCGACCGACCTGGTGTATCAGATCTGGCGGCTGGCCAAATTCTACGCTCACGAATCCTGCGCTCAATGCACCCAGTGCCGTGAGGGAACGGCGTGGACCACGAAGGTCCTCGAGCGGATTCTGGCAGGGAAGGGGAAGACCGAGGATCTCGATCTTCTCCTCGATCTCTCGGAGAACATGACGGGCAAGACAATTTGCGTTCTGAGCGACTCCTGCGCCGCGCCGGTGGTGAGCGGCATTCAGAAGTTCCGCTCGGAGTTCGAAGCCTACATCTCGAAGGCGCAGAAGCCGGCGCTTGTAGCCGTCTGAGCACCAACCGCATCCATCGGTGAGCTGAATGGCCGACGACCTGGTAACCGTCACCATCGAAGGCATACAGATCGCGGTGCCGAAGGGCACCATGATCATCGAGGCTGCCAAGCAGGCCGGCGTGCTGGTGCCGCACTACTGCTACCATCCATCCCTGCCGGCGCCCGCGGTCTGCCGAATGTGTCTGGTGGAGGTCGAGAAGCAGCCCAAGCTCGCCCCTGCCTGCGTAACCGCGGTCGCCGATGGTCAGGTCGTTCACATCGGGAGTGAGAAGGCCAAGGCGGCGCGGCAGAGCGTGCTCGAGTTTCTCCTCATCAACCACCCGCTCGATTGCCCGATCTGCGATCAGGCCGGCGAGTGTGAGCTACAGGATTACGTGTTTCAGGAGGGCCGGTCGGGCACCCGGTACGCCGAGTACGCCAAGCGATACAGCCCGGTAGAAGACTTCGGGCCGGACATCCTATACGTCCCCAATCGCTGCATCCTCTGCACCCGCTGCGTTCGCTTCATGGAGAGCGTGGCTCAGGATCCCATCCTGAATGTCTCGGAGCGTGGCGACCGCGCCTACATCGGCATTGCGGAGGATCAGCCGCTCGATCATCCGTGGTCGGGCAACGTGGTCGATCTGTGTCCGGTGGGGTCGCTCCTGTCCAAGGATTTCCTGCACAAAGCACGCGCGTGGGATCTCGACAAGACCGCGAGCGTCTGCCCCGGCTGCACGCAGGGCTGCAACATCACGATCGACACCCGGGACGACGTGGTGGTCCGGCTCCGGCCGCGGCCCAACCTCGAGGTCAACCGCCATTTCATCTGCGACCATGGCCGGATGAACTACCGCTGGATGAACCGGGGCGACCGGATCGAGGCGCCGCTGGTGCGGGATGGTGCTCGCCACCTGGCGACCGACTGGGACACTGCCCTGGATCGCTTCGGCGAAATCCTGCGAGGCACTCGGGGGTCGGCGGTGATCCTCGCCTCCGGCCGAGCGTCCACCGAGTCCCTCGGGCTGATCCGGCGCCTCGTCGAGGGTCGGGACGTGACCGCGGCAGTGCAGGTCCCACTCGGGGACGAAGCGCCGCTTGCCTCGCTTCCGAACCTCGCGCTCCGCCGTGAGCGAGCGCCCAATCTCGCTGGCGCCGAGTTACTGGGATATGGCCGCGACTGGTCTGGCGCCGTGGCGGCAGTCGGAAGCGCCGCGGTAGTCATCGTGCTCGATGCCGAGCTGTCGCCTGAGGAACAGGCCAGTCTGGCAAGCGCTCCAGGCATCGTCGTTCTCCTGGGCACCGTTCCCTACGATGGCATCCGCAACGCGGCGCTGCTCCTGCCGGTCACGACGATGGCGGAGGAGAACGGGACCTACGTAAACCGTGACCTCAGAGTCCAGCGGTACAACCAGGCGCGGTCGCAGCCGGGGATGGCAAGACCGGCCTGGTGGGTGGCAGGGGAGGTGCTCGCCGGGCCTGGGCCGGACGCTGACGCTCCGGCCACGGCAGCCCAGGCGTTTGCGATGTTGGGAGAAACCTGGGATACCTTCGGCGGGCTCAGTTACGCCGATCTTGGCTTCACCGGTCACGTCTTGAAGCCGGGCACCCCGGCAGGAGCGACGCGGTGACACCCGAGATGAAGGGCTTTGTGTTGCTCAGCGTGATCAAGCTGCTGTTCGTCTTCACGGTGGTCATGGTGGGCGTCGCGCTGCTCACGTTGATGGAGCGGAAGGTCTCGGCCTGGATGCAGAATCGGCTGGGCCCCAACCGCGTGGGCCCGGGAGGCTTGCTCCAGCCCGCGGCCGACGGGCTCAAGAACATCTTGAAGGAAGAGACATTTCCGGCCGAAGCGAATCCGGTTCTTTTCACGGTCGCGCCGGCGCTGGCCTTCATTCCTGCGCTGATGCTCTCCGGCGTGATTCCCTTCGCCGCGCCGCTGCCGATAAACTCGGACGACTTTGGGCGAGACCTCGGGGCGTTCCTTGGCCGGATCCCGGTCATCGGGTCGGCAATCGGCACGGCAGTGGCAGGGGCATTTCACGCAGTGTTCGGTGTCATGGCGCATCATGGGCCGATGCCGATGGTGGTAGCAGACGTGCCGGTCGGTTTTCTCTTCGTTCTCGCGATCGGGTCGCTGGGAGTCTATGGCATCGCGCTGGCCGGCTGGGCTTCGAACAGCAAGTACAGCCTGCTCGGTGGGCTCCGGGCCAGTGCGCAGTTGGTGTCCTATGAGGTGGCGCTGGGTCTGAGCCTGATTCCTGTCCTGCTGCTCACCGGCGACGTGAGCTTCTCTCGGATCGTCGGGTTCCAGCAGCAAGGCCTCTGGTTCGCGCTGCCGCTCTTCGTCTCGTTCTTCGTCTTTCTCGTCTCGGGATTCGCCGAGACGAACCGGCTGCCGTTCGATCTCCCGGAAGCGGAGTCGGAGCTGATCGCCGGATATCACACCGAGTACAGCGCGATGAAGTTTTCGTTCTTTTTCATCGCCGAGTATGCCAACGTGGTGACAATCTCCGCGATGCTGACTACGCTGTTCTTCGGCGGGTGGGACATCCCCTTCACCACGTGGGACCAGCGCGGCGGGGTGCTTCAGACGCTGGTCACCGGTCTTTTCTTCTTCGCCAAGCTGATGTTCTGGATTTTCTTCGTGATGTGGATCCGCTGGACCTTGCCGCGATTCCGCTATGACCAGCTGATGGCGCTCGGGTGGAAATTCTTCACGCCGGTCACACTGGTGTACATCATGCTGGTCTGCGTGGTGCTCTACCTGGGCGACCTGGCGGGGGTGCAGGGTGTGCTGGCGACACATCTCGTGCTCACCGGCCTGAGCATCATCCTGGCCTTCGCTCTCTTCGTGGTGATCGATCGCGGTCTCGTGCTGAGCGGCTCGGCGGTGCGCCGGGCCCGCGCGGCGGCGGTTCGCCAGGCTCAACGTCTCGCGGCGAGTTCCTGATGGCTATCGGCGTCAAAGTACTGGAGCGTCCCAGGCAGGATGTGAGCTACGTGCGGGCCACGCTGCGGGGTATGGCGCTCACCTTCAAGCACATGTTCGAGAAGCGGGTCACCATGCAGTACCCCGAGGAGAAGAGCACCGACGCGGTACACGGGATGGGGCAATGGAGCCTCTCGCCGCGGTGGCGGGGCACCCATCGGATGATGACCGACGAGCAGGGGCGGTCGAAGTGCGTCGCCTGCGGGCTCTGCCCGCAGATCTGCCCGGCCAATTGCATCAAGCTGGTCCCCGGCGAGGACGAAGAGGGGAACCGCTATCCACTGATCTACGAGATCGACGAATTTCGCTGCGTGTTCTGCGGCTATTGCCAGGAAGTCTGTCCGGAGGAAGCGATTCACGTCGGGGTGCATTACGAAAACTCGGAATACAGCCGGGGGCGCTTCGTTTACGACCTGGAGCGCCTCTCGTCGCAGACGCATCCGGTCTGTACCCTGTGGGACCCGACCGATCCCGAGGGAGAATAGATGACCGAGGCGGTTTTCTATGTCTTTGCAGCGGTGGCCGTGATTTCGGCGGCGTGCTGCGTGCTCCAGCGGAGTCCGGTCGGAGCCCTGATCTTCCTGGTGCAGGCAATGCTCGCGCTCGGGGCGATCTTCGTCATCCTACAGGGTCAGTTCATCGGCGTGATTCAGATCCTGGTGTATGCCGGCGCCATCATGGTGCTGTTCCTGTTCATCATCATGCTGCTCAATCTGGGTCGTACATCCAGTGACATTCGCGGCCCGGCCGGGATTGCGGCGACCATCGTCCTCGCCGGCTTGATCGCGGTGGAGCTGGGCGGACTCTGGGCCTACTCGCCTGCGCGGATCGGGCGCGAGGTTCGAGGCTCCGCAGGCATGATCCAGGCGCAGGCGGCCTTTGCGGGCGGAGAGGCTGCCCAGCGGGCGACCGCAGCGCACGGCGTTGTCGGGGCGATTGCTCCGCCGCTGTTCAATGAGTACCTGGTTCCCTTCGAGATCACCTCGATTCTTCTGCTGGCCGCCATTGTCGGCGCGGTCGTGCTCGCGAAACGGAAGGTCTGATGCTTCTGGGTCCGGCCCTGGGTCTGTCCGCCATCCTCTTCACCATCGGCGTGGCAGGCGTGCTGCTCCGGCGGAACGCCATCGTGCTCTTCATGTGCGTGGAGCTGATGCTCAACGCCGTCAACCTTGCGTTCGTCGCGCTGGCTCAGGTGTACGGCGTCGGCGCATACCTGATCGCCTTCTTCGTCATGACCGTAGCCGCGGCGGAAGCGGCCGTCGGACTCGCCATCATCCTGGCGGTGTTCCGGCACCATCAGTCGATCGACCTGCAGAACATCAATCTTCTCCACGGCTGATGACTCTGTCTCTGCTCGCAGTTCAGGTCGCGGAGCAGGCTCCGGGCGCTGAGCTGGGCCCCGCCACGCAGCTGGCCTGGCTCACGATCGCGTTACCGCTCCTCGGATTCGTGCTGAACGGGTTGATCTCGATGGTTCGGCCCCAGGCTCGTCGCCTGGTGTCGTTGGTGGGACCGGGCGTGCTGCTCGCTGCCTTCGCGGTCGCAGCGGCGATATTCCTCGAGGCCCGGGCCCATTCGCCGGAGACGCCCATCATTCTCACGCTCTGGCCCTGGCTCCACGCAGGTGATCTCCGAATCGACCTTGCACTTCAGATCGACCAGCTGTCGATACTGATGCTTCTGGTCGTGACCGGCGTGGGGAGCCTGATCCACATCTACAGCGTCGGCTACATGGGCGAAGATCCGGGTTATGCCCGCTACTTCGCCTATTTGAACCTGTTCGTCGCCTTCATGCTGGTGCTGGTGCTGGGCGCCAACTTTCCCGTGCTTTTCATCGGCTGGGAAGGCGTGGGTCTCTGCTCCTACCTGCTGATTGGCTTCTGGTTCACCGACAAGGCCAACGCCGATGCCGGCAAGAAGGCGTTTCTGGCGAATCGGGTAGGGGACTTTGGTTTTCTGATCGCGATGTTCCTCTTGTGGCAGACGGTGGGAGCGCTCGACTTCGGCACCGTCTTCCACCGCGCGCCCGAGGCGCTCACCACCACGGCAGCGACCTGGATTACGATTTTTCTGCTGTTGGGCTGCGCCGGAAAGTCGGCCCAGATTCCGCTCTACGTCTGGCTGCCGGACGCCATGGCCGGACCCACCCCGGTCTCCGCACTGATCCACGCGGCCACCATGGTGACGGCGGGCGTCTACCTGGTGGCCCGTACCGGTGTGCTATTCGCACTCGCGCCTGCAACGGGACTTCTTACCGCGGGCATCGGCGCGCTGACCGCGCTGTTCGCGGCGACGATCGGACTGCGCCAATACGACATCAAGAAAGTCCTGGCGTACTCCACGATCTCGCAGCTCGGCTACATGTTCCTCGCGGTGGGCGTCGGCGCGTACGCCACCGGCCTGTTCCATCTGGTCACCCACGCATTTTTCAAGGCGCTTCTCTTCCTGGGCTCGGGCAGCGTGATTTACGCACTCCATCACGCGTATCACACCACTCACTCTCACGAAGACGCCCAGGACATGCGGAACATGGGAGGTCTGAAGCAGTGGCTTCCCGTGACCTGCGGCTTGATGTGGATCGCCACCCTCGCCATCGCGGGCGTCCCACCCTTTTCCGGCTTCTTTTCGAAAGATGAGATTCTCGCGGCCACGTTCGCGCGGGGAGCAGAGCAGCCGGTCTACTACCTGTTCTACGCAATGGGGGCTCTGGCGGCGTTCCTCACCGCCGTCTACATGGCACGCCTGATGGCCATGACCTTCCACGGTGAAAATCGCACCGGGGCGGCTGAGCAAGAACATCTCCACGAGGCGCCCGCGGTTATGACCGCGCCGTTGATCGTGCTCGCACTTCTGAGCCTGTTCGGCGGAGCGATCAACCTTCCGCACTTCGTGGGAGGCAACGCGGCTCTCGAGCGCTGGCTCGAGCCGGTCACTCACCCTGCCACCGCCATGCATCCGCTCTCCATGCCCACGGGCCTGACCGAAGAGGTGCTCATCGGCGGTGCCGTTCTGATCGCGGCGCTGGGTCTCTGGGTCGGATTCCGTACCGCCCTGGGCCAGCCCATTCTGCCGGCTCGCGAAGCCCCGCCCGAGACCGGCTTCGCCAGAGTGCTGTACCGCAAGTACTACGTGGACGAGATCTACGATGCGCTGTTCGTGAAGCCCCTGGTCTGGCTCTCGGACAAGGTACTGTGGCGCGTAGTGGATCAGGCGCTGGTCGACGGACTGCTGGTGAACGGCGGCGTAGTGGGAAGCCGTTGGCTGGGCGCTCTGGGAAGCCGTATTCAGAGCGGCCAGCTTGGGTTGTACGTGCTCCTCTTCCTGGTGGGCGCGATCTGGGTTCTCGACACGATTCTCCGGTGATCGCATGACCGAGCTCCTCACCTCGATCGGATACGACCGCTGGATCATCCACGTCCTCCTGGCCCTGCCGTTGATCGGCATGGCGCTGGTGATTCTGTCGCCCAAGGAATGGGCCCGAGTCGTCGCGCTTGTGGTGGCCCTGGTCGAGTTCGTGGTCTCGCTCGGGCTTTGGTGGGCGTTCGACCCGTCCAAGACGGGCCTTCAGTTCGTGACCCGGGTGGACTGGCTCCCGCAATTCGGGGTGAGCTATTACGTGGGACTGGACGGCTTGTCGGTCTTCATGGTCCTCCTCTCCGCGGCGATGATGCCGTTGCTGGTCTGGGGCAGCTGGAACCAGATCGACTTCAAGCAGCGAGGATTCTACGCCCTACTGCTCGCGCTTAAGACCGGCATGCTGGGCGTGTTCGTCGCGATGGATCTGTTCCTCTTCTATTGCTTCTGGGAGGTGCTGCTGATCCCGATGTACTTCATCGTGGGCATCTGGGGCAGCGGCAACCGGCTGTACGCCGCGGAGAAGTTCTTCATCTATACATTCTTCGGGTCGCTGCTGATGCTGGTGGCGATCATCGCGGCGGTCTGGATTATCGGCAGCGCGACCGGCAACTACTCCTTTGCCTACGACAACATCCTGGCACACAAGGATCTCCTGCTTCCGCAGGCGCCGTGGTTGTTCACGGCCTTTGCGCTGGCATTCGCCGTCAAGGTGCCGGTCTTTCCTTTCCATACCTGGCTGCCGGACGCCCACGGCGAGGCACCTACGGCCGGCAGTGTGGACCTCGCCGTAATCCTGCTCAAGATGGGCACCTACGGGTTCTTGCGGTTCGCGATCCCGTTTTTCCCTGGGTTCGCGCTGAGTCCTCGGGTGTCCGCCGTGGTCGTGGTGCTGAGCGTGATCGGCATCATCTATGGAGCTCTGGTCTCGATGGTCCAGCCGGACTTGAAGCGGGTGGTGGCGTATTCATCGGTGAGCCATCTGGGCTTCGTGACCCTGGGCATCTGGGCGGCGACGGAGCAAAGCGTCCAGGGAGCCATCATGGTGATGATCGCGCACGGCATTTCGACCGGTGCGCTGTTCTTCCTGGTCGGCATGCTGTACGAGAGGCGACACACCAGGTTGATCAAGGACTTCGGCGGCGTCGCCCGGGCGGCGCCCCTTCTGGCCACGGCGTTCGCGATAACGGCCTTTGCCTCGATCGGCTTACCCGGCCTGAGCGGCTTCGTGGGCGAATTTCTGGTGCTGCTCGGCAGCTTCGGCCGCTTCCCGGTGGCCACGCTGATTGCGACCACCGTGGTGATCTTCGCCGCGGCCTATCTCCTCTGGGCCCTCCAGCGCGTGTTCTTCAACCAGGTTACCGACTCCGCCAACGCGACCATTCCCGATCTGAGCAATCGTGAACTCGCCGTACTCGTTCCGCTCATCGCGGCGATGGTCTGGATGGGATTGTACCCGAATCCACTGCTGCGCCGCACCGAAGCTGCCGCCCGCCACTACGTTGAGCTGGTCCGTCCCCACCTGCAGCAGGGCGGCGGCCCCGTAGCCGAGCGCCCGATCGCGGAGGTCGTCCGGTGAACGAGCTGGACCTGCACACACCGATCGGAGTCTCGGTTGCGCTGCTCCCCGAGATCGTCCTGTCTGCCTGGACCCTGGTGGTGTTGCTCGTGGCCGCATGGCGACATGATCGCCCGCAGGACAGCTACCTCGCCGCCGCGCTGAGCTTCGTCGGCGTCCTGACCTCCGGCGCCGCCCTCGCGATCTTGTGGCTGGGCGGTGCTGCGGCGTTGGGTGTCCCGCATATGGTTGCGCTCGACGGTTTCCGCTTCGGCGCCGATGCCGTCATTCTCATTGTTGCCGGGGCCACGATACTACTCTCGCTTCGTTACGTCGATCGGCAACGGTTGCTGGCGCCGGAGTACTACGTTCTGATCTTGCTCGCCACCGTGGGGATGCTTTTCATGGCCGGCGCCGTGGACCTGATCGTGCTGTTCCTCGGCCTGGAGCTGATGTCGATATCAGTGTACGTGCTGGCAGGGTTCGACCGCTTCCGCCGCTCCTCCGCGGAAGCCGCGCTCAAGTATTTCCTCATCGGCGCGTTCGCATCGGCGTTCCTGCTCTATGGCATTGCCCTGGTCTACGGCGCCACGGGCGAAACCAACCTGATCAGGATCGGAGAGCGACTGGCCTCTGCGCCGCTGAGCCTCCTCGCCGCTCTTGGATTGGGGCTGCTGCTGATCGGCTTCGGGTTCAAGGTGGCTGCCGTCCCATTCCACATGTGGGCACCCGACGTATATGACGGTGCGCCGACCCCGATCACCGGATTCATGGCGACGGGTGTCAAGACGGCCGCCTTCGCCGCGCTGGTCCGGGTGCTGCTGGAGGGCTTCCCCACTGCGACCGCAATCTGGCAACCCATCGTTGCTGCCCTGGCCATCGCCACCATCGTGCTCGGCAACACGGTTGCCCTGGCGCAGCATTCGCTCAAGCGCATGATCGCGTACAGCTCGATCGCGCATGCGGGGTACATTCTGGTTGCAGTGTGGGCGGGAACGACGCTGGGGGCAGGCGCGGTCTGCTTCTATCTGCTGGCGTATTCGGTAACCACGCTGGCCAGCTTCGGCATCCTCGCTTCGATCGAGCACGTGGGATCCCGGACCGTGTTGATCGACGATCTCGAGGGACTGTACTCCGTTCGTCCCGGAGGTGCCCTCGCGCTCAGCATTTGCCTCCTTTCGCTCCTGGGGTTTCCGGGCACCCTCGGTTTCATCGGTAAGTGGTACTTGATCGCGGCGGCTGTGGCCGAAGGACAGTACATCCTTCCGGTAGTGCTCGTGCTGGGCAGCCTGGTGTCGGCCGGCTACTATCTGCCGGTGATCATGGCGATGACGATGAAGCCGACTCGCTCGCTGGAGGCCCATCGCCAGGTCACCTTTTCCTGGGCCGCACGTGCGACCGTCGCGATTGCCGTAGCCATGGTCCTCGTATTCGGCTTGTGGCCGACGGGACCCTTGGCCACCGCGCTGAAGAGCGCGGAAACGCTGGGCCGGGGCACGCCGCCCGTAGCCACCGGACAGAACCAGATTCGATGAACGTTCCGAAGTCGATTTTTCGCCAGTACGACGTCCGTGGGATCGTCGATCGAGAGCTCACACCGGAATTCGCTCGGGCATTGGGACGGGCCTACGCAACCAAGGCCTGGGATCGATTGGGTCGGGCACCAGTGCTGGCGGTGGGGCGGGACAATCGGCCATCGGGACCCGCGCTCTCTGCCGGCATTCGACAGGGTATCGTGGATACCGGCGCCACCGCGGTGGACGTCGGCCTGTTGCCCACGCCCGCGCTCTACTTCGCCGTCTCGGCGCTCGGAACCGATGGTGGGCTGCAGGTCACCGGCTCGCACAATCCGCCGGAATTCAACGGATTCAAGATGGTGCTCGCGGGCGACGCCATTCACGGTGACGAGATCCTCGAGCTATGGGAAATCATCGTCGCGGAGCGCTGGCGTACCGGCGAGGGAACCGAGACAGTCGACGGATCTGTGCTGCGGAAGTACCAGGACGGGATCGTCTCCCGCAATCACCTGCGCCGAGCGGTGCGAGCGGTCGTGGACTGCGGGAACGGCACTGGCAGCGTGATCGCCGTCCCCACGCTCCAGGCACTCGGCGCCGAGGTGATGCCGCTGTTTTGTGAGTCGGACGGCACGTTCCCGAATCACCATCCCGATCCTACCGTGCCCGAGAACCTGAAAGACCTTCAGGCCGCGGTTCGGCGCAGCGGGGCGGAGCTGGGGATTGCGTTCGACGGCGACGCGGACCGGATCGGCGCGGTCGACGAGAACGGCGAGATCATTTTCGGCGACCAGCTCCTCGTCATCTTCGGTCGGGATGCCGTGCGACGTTTCGGGCCAGGGACGCCGGTCATCTTCGACGTGAAGTGCTCGCAGGTGCTCCCCGATGCACTGGAGCGTGCCGGAGCCAGACCGGTGATGTGGAAGACCGGCCACTCGCTCATCAAGGCCAAGATGAAGGAGACTCACGCTCCGCTCGCCGGCGAGATGAGCGGCCATATGTTTTTCGGCGGCGATTACCTCGGGTTCGACGACGCTTTGTTCGCCGCGGCCCGGTTGTTCGAAGTGGTCTCGAACAACTCTGGCGGTCTGGCAACTCTTCTGGCCGACCTTCCCAAGACCTTTGCCACCCCCGAGATCCGGGTCGAGTGCCCGGAAGAGGTCAAGTTCGCAATCGCCGACCGGGCTGTGGCCCACTTCTCCGCCAAGTATCCCGTGAACACCATCGACGGCGTGCGCATGACGTTCCCGAAAGGCTGGGGGCTCATCCGATCCTCCAACACCCAGCCGGTGCTCGTGCTGCGCTTCGAGGCGACCGATCCCAAGTCGCTCGAGGCGTATCGGGGCGAAGTGATGGGGTGGTTGGCGGAGCAGGGAGTGAAGACAGGTACTGCGTAAACGGCGGTAAAAACGTGAACGGTGAACGATGGAAACAGCGTGAACGGTGAACGGTGAACGGTAAACGGGGTGCTCTGACGACGAGGCTGGCCTTTGGCCTCCAGGGACACCGGACAACGCGCATACCTCGCGACTCCCGTTCACCGATCACCGTTCACCGTTCGCTTTATCTAAAAAATGTCTCGCCGCGCGCGGCAGGTCCTCGCCCTCCTCGTCATCGTGGGCGTCCTGCTGTTTGTCGGACGGTGGGTCGCCGGACTGTTGGCCGACCGCTGGTGGGCGGAAGGCATCTCTCCCGCAGCAGTCACCTTCATTACCAACTGGCGCCTGCTCAGTCTGACCCTCGAGCTGGGCGGCATTCTGGTTGCGACCGCGTGGTTCATCGGCCACCTGCTCGTCGTTTACCGTGCGATCGGGTCGGTGCAGATCTCCCGTCACGTCGCCAACCTGGAAATCCGTGAGGCGCTCACCGCCGAGGTTCTGCTCGGCACCGCGATCGGGATGGGATTGCTGCTGGGCCTGCTCGCCGGTGCGGGGACCTCGAGCTGGACGCCCGCGGTCGCGCTCGCGTGGCGCGGCGTGACATTCGGTGTGCGAGAGCCGGTGCTGGGGCACGACCTCGGGCTCTACGTCGCCCAGCTTCCGCTCTGGCGGCTGCTCCACGGATTCGCCGTGCTCCTCTGCAGCCTGGGCTTGATCACCTGCGTGGCGTTGTACAGCCTGGTCGGCGCGCTGCGCTGGTCGGGTGGACGTCCCGCGATCAACGATCACGCGCGCATCCATCTCGGCATCTTGCTGGTGTGCCTCGCACTCGCACTCGCTTGGGGCTATCTGCTCGAGCCGTACGAATTGGTTGCTGGGCTGAGCGGCGTGCCCGATCGGCCGGCCGTCGAAATGGCTGCCTTGGTGGCGCCCGCTCTCACCGGCACCGCGCTCATGGTCGCCGTGATGTCCGCGATCTGGGCCGCCCGAGCGACCCACGCGTTAGTCGCCGCCAGCTGGCTCGTCCTGGTAATCACCTCGATCGGGGGGCACTATGTGCTGCCGGCATTCAACCGGGATCGTGGCGCTCCGGCAGTCGAGCCCGAGCTGACCCGTCAGTTCGAGCGCATTGGGTTCGGCCTCAGCGATCTGCATGACTCCGCTGGCAGTCGCCTCCTGCGCGACGTGTCGCCGCCACGAGTTGCTCCGCTCTGGGGCGACCACGTAGTCGCCCGACTGGCGGGCGATATCAGTCCTGACTCGGTCACTGCTCATCCCGGCGGGCTCGCCGTGGAAGGAAGACGTCTGCAAGTCTGGCTGGTGGATCGAAGCTCCCTCGCCGACAAGCCAGGCATTCTCGCCGTCGCGGCGGACCGGGTAGCACCCGGGGGCGATCCGCTCTACTACCGCCTCGGCGATACGCTCGGCTATCCCACACCCTTCGCGCTTCAGCTGCAGCTGGACTCGAGCGCGGTGCAGCCGGGCGCGCCACCCTACGATGTCGCTCAGAATGGGCCCGGGATTCTCCTCGATGCCTGGCCCCGCCGTCTGATCCTCGCGTGGGCGTTGCAGGCTGGCCAGCTCCTCACCGCGTTGCCGCAAGGCGCTCGTCTGGTCTGGCACCTCTCGCCGGAAGAGCGTTTCGGGGCGTTGTTGCCGTTCGCCGACTGGGGAGAGGCGGTGCCAGTGGTCGTCGACAACGAGCTGGTCTGGGTCTCGGATGGATACGTGACCTCGGAGACCTTCCCGCTGATCGACCGGCTTCCCTGGCGGAGAGATGCGGTCAATCTGGTGCAAGCAGGGTTCGTCGGTGTGGTCTGGGCCCGAACCGGACGCACCGCGATCTACCTCCGCGGCAACGCCGAAACAGAGGGACTGGCCCGGACCTGGGCCGCGATCGCCGGCGGCGTCGTGCAACCCATACGCGATCTCCCGGCAGGCCTGGCAGCCGCCCTGCCGTATCCCGACGAGCTGTTTGCAGTGCAGGCCCGCGCGCTGGAGCGCGAGCCATGGGATGCAGGGACGCTCAGCGATCGCCCCGAAGCCGGACCCGGCGAACCCGGTCCGCCCACACCGGGCTGGCGAGCAGACACCGGGGGCACCCGGCTGGTTGCTCTCTACGAACGTCCCTCGGGTGGCCGGGTGAGTGCTGCGCTGGCCGGGGCGACCCGAGGCGGTCGTCCCGTGCTCGACCTGGTCCGGCTCGACTCTGTCAGGAGCTTGCCGGCGCCGCGGGCTCTCGACGCGACCTGGCGACGATTCCCTTCGTTCCAGAGCCTCGCCGATTCGGTGCGATCGACCGGGGCGCCGCGCGGCGACAGCCTCGTTCGCGGTCCGCTCACTGTCTGGCTCGATCCTGTCGCCGGGCTGGGCGCGTATCGCACCTGGTACGCGCCCCGGGGAAATGCGCTCGCGCTGGTGTGGGTGAGCATCGCGCAGAGTGGTCGTCCGGTTGGTGGGGCGGGGCGAACACTGGCGGAGGCGTGGGACAATCTGCGCGGCGCGAGTGCACCCTTGCCGCCGACGGTCCCGACCGCTTCGCTGGAAGAGGCCAGGAAGTGGCTGAGAATCGCCGATTCGGCATTGCGAGCGGGAGATTGGGCGGGCTTTGGGCGTGCGTTCGATGCGCTCAAGCAAGTCATCGGAACGGAGCGGGACACGCTGGCGCGCTGAGCTTGCTCGACCCTCTACCCCGGGCTAGGTTCCTCGCGCCTTGGCCCAGGGATCTGGAGGGACATGCGGACCGCGGTGTTGGCGCTCGGAGGAAACGCGCTCGCTCGTGCCGGCGAGCGCGCGACGATTACCAATCAATTTCGCCACGCGCGGGAAAGCGTCGCCCCGATCGTCGAGCTCGCGAAGGATGGCTGGGGCATTGCGATCGTGCACGGGAACGGACCCCAGGTAGGCGACGAGCTCGTCCGCAACGAGGTCGCTCGCAAACTGGTCGAGCCGCTTCCACTTGGCGTGCTGGTGGCGAACACAGCCGGCTGGATCGGGTACATGCTCCAGCAATCGCTCCAGAACGCCCTTCGCTTCGGCCAGGTTCGCCGTGACGTGGTCACCCTGCTCACGCAGACGCTGGTCGACCCATACGATCCCGCTCTCTCCCGTCCAACCAAACCGATCGGTCATGCGCTCTCCGACGAGCTGGCGGCGCAGCTGCGGGAGACCGGCATCGCGATCGGCCTGGACGGCGCCGGGCACTGGCGCCGGCTCGCGGCCAGCCCGGTGCCGACCGGCATAGTGGAACTCGAGCTGATCCGACGACTCCTCGAGCAGGACGTCATCGTGGTGGCGGGCGGCGGCGGCGGTCCGCCGGTGTACGACCATCCTCTGCTGGGCTACGAGGGGCTGGAAGCGGTGGTGGACAAGGATCGCGTCGCCGCGATCCTCGCACGCCAGCTCGCCGCCGAGGTCCTGATGATTCTCACCGATGTCGACGCAGTCTATGCGGATTGGGGAACGCCCGCTGCGCGGCCACTGCTCCGGATCACGCTGGAGCAAGTGGATGAGCTGATCGTGGCCGGTGGTGTCAATGAAGGCGGGATGAAACCCAAGGTACAGGCGGCTGCCGATTTCGTGCGGAACGGCGGCGGCCGCGCCATCATCGCGCGGCTCACGGACGGCCCGGCGGCCCTCCGGGGAGAAGCGGGAACGACCATTGTGAGGGCGTAGATGAACATCCACGAGTACCAGGCTCGGGCGCTGCTCAAGGCCCAAGGCATCCCCATGCTCGATGGCGATGTCGCGTCGACACCTACCGAAGCTGAGGCCATCGCACGGCGTCTGGGCCGGACCGTCGTCATCAAGGCGCAGGTGCATGCCGGTGGTCGAGGAAAGGCGGGTGGCGTCCGGCTGGCCAAGAATCCCGCCGAGGCACTCGATCACGCCGCCGAGATTCTCGGCATGCAGATCAAGGGACTCACGGTGCAGAAGGTACTCGTGGTACCGGCGGCGGAGATTGCCTCGGAGAGTTATCTCGGCCTCATCATGGATCGGGAATCGCAGCGCCCCGTGTTCATGGTCAGCTCGGCCGGAGGAGTGGATATCGAGGAAGTGGCCGCCAAGACTCCGGAGAAGATCGTCCGTCTGGGCGTCGATCCCACATACGGCCTCTTTCCCCATCAGGCGCTGGCGCTGGCCTTTGCGCTTTACCAGGACTTCGCCCAGGTGAAAGCCGCGGCCAAGATCATGGAGCAGCTCTATACTGCGTTCCTCGCCAACGGTGCATCGCTCGCCGAAATCAATCCGCTGGTGACCACGCCGGATGGGAGAGTGCTGGCGCTCGACGCGAAAATCGTGATCGACGACAACGAGCTCTTCTGGCGCCCGGATCTGGGTCTGCTCCGCGACGATACTGCGGAGGAGCCCAGCGAGGCAGCGGCTCGGCGGGCCAACCTCTCGTTCATCAAGCTCGACGGAAATGTCGGCTGCGTGGTCAACGGAGCTGGTCTCGCGATGGCGACGATGGACCTAGTGAAATTTTACGGCGGTGAGCCGGCCAACTTCCTCGATATCGGCGGCAGCTCGAGTCCTGAGAAGGTCATCAACGCTCTCAAAATCATCACTCAGGATGCCCACGTAAAAGCGATCCTCTTCAACATCTTCGGTGGGATTACCCGCACCGACGACGTCGCCAACGGGATCGTCGCTGCGACGCGCCAGTTCAAGGTGAACGTCCCCATCGTCATCCGATTGACCGGCACGAACGAAGCGGAGGCGATCAAGATTCTGAATGGGGTGGGAATGAGAGCGTTGAGCGATATGGATCAGGCGGTCGAGCAGGTGGTCAAGCTGGCGCGGGAGGCGGCATGAGTATCTTCGCCAACGACAACACTCGCCTGCTGATCCAGGGTATCACCGGCCGCGAAGGCTCCTTTCATGCGCGCCAGATGCTGGAATACGGAACCAACGTCGTCGGCGGGGTTACTCCCGGTAAAGGCGGCCAGAAGTTCGAGCAGAAAGTACCGGTGTTCAACACCGTGGCGCAGGCGGTCGAGGCGACGGGCGCGAATACGTCCGTGATCTACGTACCGCCGATGGCTGCCGCCGCCGCGATCGTCGAAGCAGCCGACGCGTCGATCCCGCTGGTCGTGTGTATCACGGAAGGCATTCCCGTCATGCACATGAGCAGGACCATGCCTTTCGTGCGGAGCCGAAGCGTCCGGCTGATCGGTCCCAATTGTCCCGGTCTCATCACGCCGGGCTCCAAAGCCAAAGTGGGCATTATTCCCGGCAACATCTGCAGCGCAGGCAGAGTGGGACTGGTTTCCCGCAGCGGGACGCTCACGTACGAGGTGGTAAATCACCTGACGCGGGCCGGCATCGGGCAGAGCACATGCGTCGGCATCGGCGGCGATCCCATCATCGGAACGAACTTCATCGACTGCCTGCGCGCGTTCCAGGAGGACCCGGCCACGGACGCGATCGTCATGATCGGTGAGATCGGCGGCACTGATGAGCAGAATGCAGCTCAGTTCGTGAAGACCCGCGTCACCAAGCCGGTGGTCGGCTTCATTGCCGGGCAGACCGCGCCCAAGGGACGGCGAATGGGCCATGCCGGCGCCATCATTTCCGGTTCGTCGGGCACCGCCGAGGAGAAGCTGGCTGCGTTCGAGGCCGCGGGCATCGGCATCATGCGGAGGCCGGCTGACGTGGTCGAGCTGTTGCGGAAGCGAATGTGAGGCTGGCAGATCTGCTGAGCCCCGGGCGGGTCGTCGTTCCGCTCGCTGCAGCGACCTGGGCTGACGGGATTCGGCTCCTGGTCGATGCCTGTGTGGCCGACGGTCGGGTGAGGGACGAAGCCAAACTCGAGGCGGCGGTGCGCCATGCCTGGCCGGAGGATACGCTGAGCCTTGGCCCGCACGCGGTACTTCCGCACTTCCGCACCGATGCCGTCGATGGTGTGGTGGCCGCGCTCGGTGTAGCACCCCGGCCGATGACCGGTCATGGGGCAGACGCCGAAGTCGGCCCGGGCGCCCGGATCATGTTGCTCGTCATTGCGCCGCCCCGCGAGGCCGCGGCCTATCTTCAGGCCGTCGCAGCGTTCGCACGGGCACTGGCGCGACCGGAGGTGGTCGAGGGTTTGCACGCTGCAGTCGACCCAGGTGAGGTGCTCGGACTGCCCGGCCTGCATGACGTGCGACTCGAGGAGGAGCTGCTTGTCGGTGACGTCATGGCGCCGGCAAGTGTGGCCCTTCTCCCGGAGATGCCGCTCGAGGAGGCCGCGCGGTTGCTGGTGCGTCAGGGACTGGACGCGGCTCCTGTGGTCGGGCCCGCCAGGGAAGTCATTGGTCTCCTCTCCAATCGTGAGCTGCTGCGGCACGTCCTCCCGTCGTATGTGCAGCAGGTGCAGACCGGCGAGCGTCCGCGATTGCCTCGGCGCAAGACCGACGGCCTTCCCGGCGCGGTGCTGGTTCGCGACGCGATGGCTCGGAACGTTCTCTGTGTCTCGGAGGATCAGTCGTTGTCGGACGTCGCGAGTCTGCTGGCAAACAAGGACGTTCCTTGTCTGCCGGTGGTTCGGGAGGGCGTGCTTCGAGGCGTGCTGACCAGGGCGGAAATCGTTCGGAAGCTGATCGGGCAGTAAGAAGAGCACCACCCTCAAGGAGGCACGTTCCTTGGCAGAGCTGACACTCGGCATTATCAAGCCCGACGCTATCGAGACCGGAAAAGCCGGCGTCATCCTGGCTCATCTCGAGAAGGAGGGGTTCGTATTGCGCGCGGCTCGGCTGGTCCGCCTGTCGCAGAGCCAGGCCGGCGAGTTCTACGCCGTGCACCGGGGACGTCCCTTCTACGACGATCTGGTCCGGTTCATGACCAGCGGTCCCTGCCTCCCGATGGCGCTCGAGCGCGCAGACGCGGTTGCCCATCTCCGAACGGTCATCGGAGCTACTGACCCCAAGGACGCCGCCCCGGGTACCGTGCGAAAGCTCCACGCCGAGTCGAAGGGCCGGAACGCTATCCACGCTTCCGACAGCCCCGAGAACGCCGTCCGGGAGGTGGGGTTCTTCTTTGCGGAAGGCGAGTTGGCGGGACTTTGGGGAGACGGCGTGAACAGTAAACGGTAACGGTGAACGGGGGTGGCAGGGCGGGGGCCGTTCACCGTTCACCGTTCACTGTTCACGGCTTTTCTGACTTGACCTAACTTCGGTCCACAGATTAGTTTAGCCCGCTATGCTTCAGGTCGACCTCCGCGCGCTCAGCCGGGGTCCGGTCGACACGGTCGGGCGGCTCGAGCCGAGCGACCCGGTCTTCGAGGGACTCGAGCTGGAACTCGCGGGGCCGGTAGCAGTGTCCGGACGCCTCCAGGCAACGGGGTCGGGAGAGTACTTTTGGCGAGGCCGGATCGCCGCCGATGTCGATACCAGTTGCCGCCGCTGCCTGGCCGACGTGGTCCACCACGTTGACCAGGATCTGGACGTCCTGCTGAGCGACGATCCAGACGCGGCTGACGATCCGGCGGTGTATGTTCTTCCCCCCGGCGCAACCACGGTTGATCTCCGCGGGGTAGTGCGGGAAGAGTTGGCGCTCGCGGTGCCGCCCTTTCTCCTCTGCCGCGACGATTGTGCGGGGCTCTGTCCCCGCTGTGGGGCCGATCTCAATGCCGGCAGGTGCCAGTGCGCCCCGGCGGAACCAGTTTGAGGATTCCATGGCTGTTCCGAAGCGACGCACCTCCAAGTCGAAGAAGCGGCTCCGCCGCGGTCACCACAGCGGCGCGGGCATGCGACCGCAGGCCTGTCCCCGGTGTGGATCGCCCAAGCTGCCGCATCGCGTGTGCGATTCCTGCGGGTACTATCGTGGCAAGAAGCTGATCGAGGTCGAGGACGCCTGAGCGTGATTCGCGTCGCCGTAGACGCGATGGGGGGCGACCATGCGCCCCAAGCCGAGGTCGATGGAGTCGTTGCGGCACTCGCCACGTTGCCCGACACCGTCCGGGTGCAACTGGTAGGCCGCGCCGACGCCATCGAAGCGGAGCTGGCGCGCCATCCATCGATCGACCGGGCCCGCATCGAAGTCCATCCCGCGCCCGATGTCATCGGCATGGCGGAGAAGCCGCTCGCCGCGGTCCGCAAGAAGCCTCAATCCAGTCTCGTGGTGGGCTTGCGGCTGCAGAAGCAGGGAAAGTCCGACGCCTTTCTCTCCGCCGGCAATACCGGAGCGGTCCTGGCTGCGTCCACGGTAATTCTCGGTCTTCATACCGGCGTCGAACGGGCCACCGTTGCGACGCCGTTTCCGACGGCACAGGGACCCGTCGTCGTCCTCGACGCCGGGGCCAATGTGGATTGTTCTCCGCGTGAGCTGGTCAATTTCGCGTACCTCGGCACCGTGTATATGCGCGACGTGCATGGCCGGAAGAATCCGCGAGTCGGCCTCCTGAACGTCGGCGAGGAAGAGGAGAAGGGAAACGCGGTCGCGAAGGAAACCCACCTGCTCCTCAAGGCTGCGCCCGGCATTAACTACATCGGCAACATCGAAGGCCGGGACATTCTGGGGCACCCCAAGCACGGGCCCATCGACGTGATCGTGTGCGACGGATTCGTCGGCAACATCGTGCTCAAGTTCTACGAATCGGCGGCCCGGCTCCTCATCGGCATCGTGCAAAAGGAAGCGCCGGAGGTCATGGCCCGGGAAGACTTCGGGCGAGTCCTCCGCTTTCTCGATTACTCCGAATACGGCGGTGCGCCACTGCTCGGGGTCAAGGGCGTGACCATCCTGTGTCACGGCTCATCCAGCCCGAACGCAATCAAGAACGCAATTCGCGTCGCAGTCCAGGCGGTCCACAGTCACCTCGATCGCGATGTCGGCGCGCAGTTGGCCGAGCGCGCGGCGGCAACCCGGGCATGACCGTCGCTCGTCCTGTGGCCGAAGTCGCCAGCATCGGGACCGCAGTCCCCGACCAGATCGTCACCAACGACGACCTCTCGAAGACCCTCGACACGTCGGACGAATGGATTGTCGAGCGTACCGGCATTCGAGAGCGCCGGATCGCGCGTCCGGACGAATCGCTGGCATCGCTCTGCGTGACGGCCGCTCGCAAGGCCATGAGCCGCGCGGGTGTGACGGCCGAGGAGCTCGATGCCATCGTGCTCTCGACCGTGTCGCCCGACCGGCGGATGCCCGGTACGGCGTGCGACGTCCAGGCCTTGCTCGGGGCGGAGCAGGCTGCGGCATTCGACATCTCGGCGGCCTGCCCCGGATTCGTGTACGGACTGGGTATCGCCGAAGGATTCGTCGCGACCGGCACGAGCCGAACCGTTCTCGTCCTGGGCGGCGAGAAGCTCTCCTGCATCACCGACTGGGAAGACCGGTCGACGGCCGTGCTCTTCGGCGACGGCGCCGGCGCCGCGATCGTCCGCCCGGCGCAGCCCGACGGGCGCGGCATTCTCTCGACCTTCCTCAAGACCGACGGACGGCTCGCGCCGCTGCTCTGGATTCCGGGCGGCGGCTCGCTGGAGCCGGTGAGTGAGAAGGTGCTGCGGGAGCGGTCGCACTTCATGAAGATGAAGGGTCGGGAGGTCTTCAAGGCAGCGGTCCTCGCGATGGCCGAAGCTACTGATGAAGCGCTGCGGCGCGCGTGCGTCACTGCCGATCAGATCGACCTCTTCGTTCCCCACCAGGCCAATGTGCGGATCATCGAGGCCACCGCTAAGCATGCCGGGATCCCGATGGACAAGGTCATGGTGAATCTCGAGAAGTACGGGAACACGTCGGCTGCGTCGATCCCGCTTGCACTCGAGCAGGCCCTGGAAGAGGGGCGGGTGGCCAAGGGCTCGCTGCTCTTGTTCGTCGCGTTCGGGGCCGGGTTTACCTGGGGGAGTGCCGTCGTCCGGTGGTGATGGTGGTGATGTGCCCCGGCCAGGGGGCGCAGAAGGTCGGGATGGGGAAGGACCTCGCCGATCGTTTCGACTCCGCCCGCGATACGTTTGCCGCCATCGATGAGGCGCTGGGCGTTCCGCTCTCGCGCATTATGTGGGAAGGGCCGGAAGAGGAGTTGACCCGAACCCACAATGCCCAGCCGGCGATCCTCGCTCACTCGGCGGCAGTGCTCGCTGCGGTGTCCGAAGCATTTGGCGACCCCGCGGTCGGGGCGGGCCACAGCCTGGGCGAGTACAGTGCCCTGGTGGCGGCCGGCAGTCTGTCGGCGACCGACGCGGCTCGTCTGGTCCGCCGCCGGGGCGAGCTGATGCACGAAGCCGGGATGAAGCGACCGGGTACCATGGCGGCGGTGCTCGGGCTCGCAACTGAGGTTGTCGACGCTGCCTGTCGCGAAGTCTCGACCGCCGGTGAGGTCGCCGTTCCGGCGAATCTGAATGCGCCGGAGCAGACCGTGATCTCGGGCGATCCCGCGGCCGTGGCGCGGGCGGGAGAAGAGTGCAAGGCGAGAGGCGCCAAGCGGGTGGTCCCACTCAAGGTGAGCGGCGCCTTTCACTCGCCTCTCATGGAGCCGGCCATTCCCGGCTTGCGCGCGGCGCTCGCACGCGCGGCGTTTGGCGATTTGAACTTTCCGGTGATCGCCAACGCCACGGCCGAGCCGGTCGAACAACCGGACGGAGCGATTCGTCAGTTGGTGGACCAGCTCACTGCACCGGTGCGCTGGGTCGAGTCGATGCGCAAGGCGGCAGAGCTCGCACCCGGAGCGACCTTTGTCGAAGTCGGTCCGGGAAACGTGCTCTCCGGCCTTCTCAAGCGCATCGTACCGGACGCGATGGCCGTAACGCTGGGGACCGCAGACGAGGTGGAGAGGTTTTTAACTGAGGCAAATGGTCGCTATTGATCTGACGGGAAAGGTTGCGCTCGTCACCGGCGGAACCCGGGGTATCGGCCGAGCGATCGCGAAGCAACTCCACGCCGCCGGTGCCAAGGTCGCGATCACTGGGCGAGACGCGGAGCGGGCGAAGGCAGCCGCTGTGGAGCTGGGGCCGGGCACTGCGGGGTTCGGTTGCGAGATGACCAACGGTGCCCAGGTTGAGGCCGCAGTGGCGGGAACCGAGGCGGCGCTGGGGCCGGTTGACATCCTGGTGAACAACGCCGGCCTCACCCGGGATCAGATCGTGTTACGGATGTCCGAGGCCGACTGGGACACAGTTCTTGACGCGAACCTGAAGGGCGCGTTCGTCGCGATCCGCTCCGTGCTCAAGGGGATGATGAAGCGGAAGAGTGGGCGGATTGTCAACGTGAGCAGCATCGTCGGTATTACCGGCAACAAAGGCCAGGCAAATTACGCCGCGTCCAAGGCCGGTCTGATCGCGCTCACCAAATCAGTCGCCAAGGAGTACGCGAGCCGGAACATTCTGGTGAATTGCGTGGCGCCCGGGTTCATCGAGACCGACATGACGGATGCCTTGCCGGTCGAAGCGCGGACGTCATTATTACAGCAGATCGCCCTGGCACGATTGGGGCGGCCGGAGGACATCGCCGGCGCGGTACTGTTCCTGGTCTCGGATCTGGCGGGGTACGTCACGGGACAGGTCGTGGTCGTGGACGGTGGGATGGTCATCTAGGCGCACCTCAATCGCAATGAGGATGACATGAGCGACGTCGAAGAAAAGGTCAAGGACATCATCGTCGAGGAGCTGGGCGTGGAGCGGGAGAAGCTCACCAGCGATGCGAGTTTCATGGAAGACCTCGGCGCCGACAGTCTCGACACGGTCGAGCTCGTCATGGCCTTCGAGAAAGAGTTCGACATCGACATCCCGGATGAAGAGGCCGAAAAGCTCCGGACCGTCGGCGACGCCATGAACTACCTGCACCAGAAGATCGGGAAATAGCTTGACCCACCGTGTCGTCGTCACCGGCCTAGGGCTGGTGACTCCCGTCGGTACCGACGTCGATTCGACCTGGGCCAGCCTGCTGGAAGGCCGATCGGGGGCAGGGATCATCACCAAATTCGACCCCTCCAAGCTGTCGGTACGGTTTGCCTGCGAGGTGAAGGGCTTCGATGCCTCGCGGTACATGGACAAGAAGGAAGCACGCCGTTACGACCTGTTCGCCCAGTTTGCGCTGGGCGCCGCGGCGCAGGCGGTGGCACAGGCGGGTCTCGAGGGCAAGTTCCCGAGCCCCGAGCGGACCGGGGTCATCATTGGAACCGGAATCGGAGGTATGCAGACCTACGAAGACAACTGCATGACCTACCTGACCAAGGGCCCCGACCGGGTATCTCCCTTCTTCGTTCCGATGTTCATCCCTGACATTGCCGCCGGACTGGTCTCGATCCGCTACGGACTCCGCGGACCGAACTTCGCCACCGTGTCTGCCTGTGCATCATCAGCCCACGCGATCGGGGAGTCGTTCAACCTGATCCGGCACGGCGGAGTCGACGCGATGGTCACCGGCGGCGCCGAAGCAGCCATTACCGGCCTCACGGTGGCGGCATTCGCCAACATGAAGGCGTTGTCCAGCCGCAACGATTCGCCGGAAACCGCGAGCCGGCCGTTCGACAAGGACCGGGACGGCTTCGTGCTGGGTGACGGCGCCGGGGTCGTCGTGCTCGAGAGTCTGGAGCATGCCCAGCAAAGAGGAGCCCGGATTCTTGGCGAGATCACTGGGTATGGCCTCAGCGCAGATGCGTATCACATCACTCAGCCTCCTTCGGACGGAAGCGGCGCGGCACAGGCCATGCGGGGCTGCCTTGCGGACGGGCGGATCGATCCGAAGGATGTGGGTTACATCAACGCCCATGGTACCTCGACGCCGCAGGGCGACGTTGCCGAGACTCAGGCAGTTAAGACCGTCCTTGGCGACCAGGCGTACAAACTGATCTTCGGATCGACCAAATCGATGACCGGGCATCTGCTCGGCGGTGCCGGGGCGCTCGAGTTCATCGTTTCCCTGCTGGTGGCCACGTGCGGCGTGATCCCGCCGACCATCAACCAGTTCACGCCCGACCCTGAGTGCGATCTTGACTGCGCGCCGAATCACAAGGTCACCCGCGATGTGAAAGTCGCCTTGTCGAATTCGTTCGGATTCGGTGGTCACAACGTGACGTTGGCGGTGCGGAGGTTCGAGGGTTAGCTGACAGCTGATAGCTCCACCGGAGGTGGTATGACAACCGTGGTCGCTCCCACTGGCCTTCTCCCGCTGATTCGCCGCCTCGATGCGGCTGTGGCCGTGCGGGATGACGCCGGCCGATGTCGCGCCGTCAAGAATGCACTCGTCGCTGCCGTAAACGGTGGCGAGATCGTCCTCGATCCCTCCTATCAGCTCCCTGTCGCCGATCGCTATGCCCGTCGCCTCCTCTACCGTGATCCTGAAGTGCGGTACACGGTGCTGGCCATGGTGTGGGGACCGGGGCAGGGCACCGCGCTGCACGACCACGCCGGTACCTGGTGCGTCGAGTGCGTGTACAGCGGCCGGATTCGAGTCACGTCGTTTTCAGTACGCGGCGGCGATCCGGAGCGTGACCTGGTGCGATTCGAGCCCGAAACGGTGGTGATGGCGGGCGTCGGCGAGGCGGGCGCGCTGATTCCGCCCTTCGAGTATCACCGCCTCGAGAACCCGGACCCCACCCCGGCGGTCACCATCCACGTCTACGGCGGTGAGATGACGTTCTGTCACGTGTACGAGCCGTGCGAGGGCGGGTATCGGCGGATGTTCAAGGAGCTGAGATATACAAACTGACGCTATGACCTGACGCGCCGCAGTACGATCGCCTCGGCCCTAAACGAGGCGGCCACCCTTCGGGGTTTCCACGTTCGTGCTCCCGCTGAAGTAATCGAGGCGGCGCAGCACTTTGATTGTTGCGATTCCTGGCGCAAAATTCCCGACCATGCGGAACACCGGGGGCCCGGGCGGAGAAATGTCGCTGGCACCCCCCGCTCGGCGGGGTGTACATTTCGCAAGCCAAACCGGTCCCTGGGAGCCAGCATGATCGGCGAGCTCGACCTTAGTCGCCTGAGCGATCCTTCGCTTCGTCCTCTCGCCGAGAAAGTCTTGCGCGGCGAGCGATTGAATGCGGCCGACGGGTGCGTCTTGTACGCCAGCAGCGACCTGCTCGGCCTCGGGATGATGGCCGATTTTGCCAACCGGCGGCGCAACGGCGACCGGGTCTTCTTCTCGGCGAATCAGCACATCAATCCCACCAATGTCTGCGTCCTGCGAAACACTTGCGTCTTCTGTTCCTTCGCCCGGATGCCAAAGGAGGAGGGCGCCTACACCAGGTCGCTCGAGGAGGTGTACGCGGAAGCCGAACAGGCACGGGGCGCACCAACCCGCGAGTTCCACATCGTCGGCGGACTGCACCCCAAGCTCCGGCTCAGCTACTACACCGACATGATCCGCGGGCTCAAGGAGCGGCATCCCGAGATCCACATCAAGGCGCTGACTGCAGTCGAAATTGCGCACCTGGCACGGATCGAGAAGACCACCGCGCGTGAAGTGCTCCTGGCGCTCAAGGAGGCCGGGCTTACCAGCCTTCCAGGTGGCGGGGCCGAGGTTTTCAGCACGGCGGTGCGTGCGACCATCGCCGAGCGAAAGCTCACCGGCCAGGAGTGGCTCGAAGTCCATAGGGTGGCCCACAAGCTCGGCATTCCGACCAACTGCACGATGCTCTACGGGCACGTCGAGACCGCGGCCGACCGAATCGAGCATCTCAGCATGCTGCGAGAGCTGCAGGACGAGACCGGCGGCTTCCTCACGTACATCCCGCTGGCGTATCACCCGGACCACAACGAGCTGGGCGAAGAGCTTGGCAGAGTGGGCACCGCGACAACTGGGTTTGAGGATCTGAGGGCCATCGCGGTCGGTCGGCTCTTCCTCGACAACGTCCCGCACGTGAAGACCCACTGGCCGATGGTGACGCCGTTCCTCTCGCAGATCGCGCTCGCGTTCGGGTGCGATGACGTAGAAGGGACCGTCATTTACGAGCGGATCTATCACGAAGCTGGTGCTCACACTGACATGGGGATGCCCTATCTCGAGCTGGTGCGACTGATTCGCGGGGCGGGGAAGCGCCCTGTCGAGCGGGACAGCCTGTATCGCGCGTTGCGAGAGAGCTTCGACGACCCGCCGCCGACCGAGCCGGCGGTGCGCCGCGGTGCAAGCTTGCCGGTGGTACACGCTGCATGAGACTAGGCCGAATCCCCTGGATCAATTGCTATCCAGTGTACGGTGCCATCGATCGTGGCATCGTGCCGATCGGGGCGGAGCTGGTCACCGGGACTGCGTCGGAGCTGAACGATCTTCTCGCGGCCGGTGAGCTCGACGTGAGCGCAGTATCTGCCGTCGAGTACGCGCGAAACGCCGCCGCCTATCATCTGCTGCCCGATCTTGCCATCACCTGCGACGGGCCGGTCCATAGCGTCGCGCTGTTCAGCCGGCGCCCGGTGGAACAGCTCTCGGACGCTACGGTGCTGCTCTCTGCGTCGTCGCGGACGTCGATTCTGCTCCTCGAGCTGCTCTGTCGCCATCGCTGGAAAATCGCGCCGCGATTCGCGACCGTTCGGGCCGAGGCCATGGACCTGGAGAGTTTGGCGGGACTGCCACACGAGGCAGTGCTGGTCATTGGCGACGCAGCTCTGCTGCTGACAGCACGCGGAGACTATCCGATCAAGCTGGATCTCGGAGCGGAGTGGCAGTCTTGGACTGGCCTTCCCTTTGTCTTCGCTGTGTGGGCGGCGCGACGCTCGGCTCCAGCTGAGCCGGTTCGCGCAGTCCATCACAGTCTGCTCGAGTCGCGGGCATGGGGACTTTCGCACCTCGACGAGCTGGCTGCTGACGCCGCACGCCGGACCGGCGTTGCTGAGAGTGTGTGCCGAGCCTATCTGGGCGATCTCGACTACGCGCTCTCCTATCGACATCTGGCCGGGCTCACCGACTTCTTCCGTCGGTTGGCGCAGGACGGGTTGGTGCCCGATGGGTCACTTTCCTTTATCTCAGCGGCGTAAGTAACTGATTATATGAGCGTTGTCGATCGGACCTCAAGCGAGTTCACAAGCTACCTCGAACTATACGACCAGGCCGACCTGCTCGAGTTGGGCTCCTTGGCCGACGCCGAGCGCTGGCGGCTCCATCCGGAGCGGGTGGTCACCTACATCATCGACCGGAACATCAACTACACCAACGTCTGCGTCGCCGACTGTCAGTTCTGCGCCTTCTATCGCCGGCCCAAGCACGCCGAAGGTTACGTGCTGAGCTTCGAGGAGATCGGCCGCAAGATCGATGAGTGTAAGGCCGTGGGCGGCGTCCAGATCCTGATGCAGGGCGGGCACAATCCCTACATCCCGTTCGAGTGGTACCTCGACCTGATGCGCTACATCAAGCGCAACCACCCGATTCATATCCACGGTTTCTCCCCGTCCGAAGTGGTCTTCTTCAGCGAGCGTTTCGGGCTTTCGGTGCCCGACGTCATCCGCGAGCTGAGGGCAGCGGGGTTGGACAGCATCCCCGGCGGAGGCGGCGAGATCCTGGTGGACGAGGTGCGGCAGCGGGTCGCCCGGAAGAAGGCCCAGACCGAGGAATGGCTTGGCGTCCAGGAGGAAGCGCACCGACAGGGCATGAAGACTTCGGTGACCATGATGTACGGACTGGGCGAGAGCAACGCCGATCGGATCGAACATCTCTTCCGGGTCCGTGAGCTCCAGGCCCGCACCGGCGGCTTTACTGCATTCATCTGCTGGCCGCTTCAGCCGGAAGGCACCCCCGGCATGTCGCACTACCGGAAGACGGACGCCGTGACCTATCTGCGTACCCTCGCAATCGCGCGGATCGTGCTCGACAACGTGCCGAACATTCAGTCTTCCTGGGTCACCATGGGCCACAAGGTGGGTCAGGTAGCCTTGCGATTCGGTGCGAACGACTACGGCAGCCTCATGATGGAGGAGAACGTCGTTTCGGCCGCCGGCACCACCTACCGTACAACTCTGGCGGAGATCGAGCGCCTGATCACGGACGCGGGCTACGAGCCCAAGCGCCGTCGACAGGATTACTCGGTCATCGAGGAGCCGGTGGCGGCATGACCAGGAGTCGGCGACACCCTACTCTAGCGGGCGGGCGCCAGCGGACGACAGGCGACTGTTCGTGACCCGCGTCGGCATCGGCTACGACTCGCACCGTTTCGTTGCCGGCCGCCCCCTCGTGCTCGCCGGAATCACCATCCCTCATTCGCACGGTCTCGCCGGTCACTCCGATGCCGACGCCGTCGCGCATGCGCTTACCGACGCGATTCTGGGCGCTGCCGCCGCGGGCAATATCGGGCGACTCTTCCCTGACACGGATCCCCGCTGGAAAGATGCGGATTCGATGGAGCTGCTTGCGACCGCTCACGAGCTGGTCCGCACTCGCGGGCTGACGCTCTGGCAGGCCGACCTCACGATTATTGCAGAGCAGCCGAAGCTCGACCGTCACCTGGACGCCATGGCCGCCGCCCTGGCTGGCCGGCTTGGCGTGACGGCGGCGGACGTGAGTGTGAAGGCCAAGACTAACGAGGGCATGGGATTCGTGGGACGGGGCGAAGGTGTGGCGGTCATCGCGGTGGCGACGCTGGAGGCCCGCTGATCGACGCAATTCTCGACTGGCTCACAGGGTTACCGCCGGTCGCCGTCTACGCTTTTCTGGCGGCGATCTCGGTTATCGAGAACATCGTTCCACCTGTGCCCGCCGACCTGGCCGTCCTGCTCGGAGCGTTTCTATCGCACCGGGGTGTCACCTCGCCGCCGATCGTGTTTCTGCTGGTCTGGCTGGCGAACGTTGGCGGTGCCCTGGGCGTGTACTTCGCCGGCCGACGCTACGGCCGCCGCTTGTTTGCCACCGGCCCTGGGCGTCGGCTGCTCACGCCCGAGGCACTGGCCTTCATCGAACGGGAGTATCTGCGCTTCGGCGTGGTCGGCATTTTCATTGGGCGCTTCCTGCCCGGCATCCGTGCGGTGGTGCCGCCGTTCGCCGGCATCGCCAACCTGTCGCTGCCCCGGGCCGGAATACCGATCGCGCTGGCTTCCGGTATCTGGTACGGCGGTCTTACCATCCTCGGCACGGAGCTCGGCGCCAACTGGGAACGGATCACGAGCGTACTCTCGGGTGTGAACCGCACACTCGGTTGGGTCGCGCTCATCGCGGTCCTGGCCTGGCTCACTACAACACTGATGCGGCGTCGCCGGCGGCGGCGGGAGCGGGTGCTGGAGGCTGCGGACCGGGCATTAGGCGAGCGCCTGCCGACCGGAGAGCACCCGGTCATCGATCCACGGGCGGCTGCCCACCTGGTGATCGAGCTTGCCTACGCCGACGAGGCACTAACGCAGCAGGATCGGCATCTGGTCGAACGCCACCTGCGGGCTCGGTGGGGGCTCGAGCCGATCCCCCACGAACCTCCGCTCGCCGCCCGATTGCAGAGCCGCTTCGAGCAGTATCGGGAACGGCTGACGGGTCGGTTTGGTCGGGCCCAGCGACTCGCCCTGATCGAAGGCATGTGGCAGGCGGCGTTCAGTGACGGAGCCATGGACGCACAGGAGGATCGCCTCATGCAGCGGGCCGGCGATCTACTGGGGCTGAGCCCTGCCGAGGTCGCGGAAGTCCGGCGCCGGTCTCGGGCCGGGGCGGAGCATCCGGCCCGATGACCCCGGTGGTCGAACGCATCGACCGGGTCTTCGAGATCGAGTCGTTCCGCGACCACCTCGCACTCGAGGCAGGAAACAGCACGAACACAGTCGAGGCGTATGTTCGCGACATACGCCGGCTGGCGGAATTCGCCACGTCCAAGGGCGCCACCGAGCCGGCGCAGGTTACCCGGACCCTGCTCCGCGATTTTGTCTTCCTGCTCAAGGACCTCGGCTTGAGCTCCGCGACCATCCGCCGGGAGATCTCCGCAGTTCGCACTTATTTCGCTTTCCTGCTCGGGGAGGGCCGGATCACCGACGATCCGAGCGACCGGCTGGAGAGTCCTCAGCGATGGCGCCACCTCCCGGAGGTGCTTACGGTCGGCGAAATCGAAAGCCTTCTTGCCGCACCGCATGTGGACGAGCCCATGGCCTGGCGGGATCGCGCGCTGCTCGAGCTTGCCTATGGTGTCGGTTTGCGGGTTTCGGAGCTTTGCAACCTGGGCCTCAGCGACCTGCTCCTGAGCGAGGGGCTGGTTCGTGTCTTCGGCAAGGGAAGCAAGGAGCGCCTGGTGCCCATCGGCCGAAGCGTGATCGGCGCCGTTTCGACGTATCTCCACACGCTTCGCCCCTCGTTGGATCGGGGAAAGACGGAGGGCCGGCTGCTGTTGAACGCGCGGGGCGAGCCACTCTCCCGGGTCGGTGCCTGGGGCGTCGTGAAGCGTTGCGCCAAGCGCGCCGCCATTAGCAAGCGGGTCACGCCCCATACACTCCGGCACTCGTTCGCCACTCACCTCCTGGAAGGCGGGGCCGATCTCCGCGCGGTACAGGAGATGCTCGGGCATGCCGATCTTTCGACGACCCAGATTTATACGCATGTGGATCGGGAGTATCTCCACTCGGTTCACAAACAGTACCATCCGCGGGCGTGATCGTGCGGTATCCTGCTGTCGCCGCCATTACGCTACTGATGGGGGCTGGCTGTGCTCACTACACGCCGGCCCCGCTCGATCCAGCAGCCACTGCTCAGGCCTACAACCAACGTCGGCTGGATGCTCCTGAGCTGACCGAATGGTTGCAGGTCGGGCAAGGCGAGCAGCATGAACCACTGCTCCTCGCCAGTACCGCGTTGGATTCGAGCCGCCTGGATAACTGCTGCTTCAGTTTCGACCGGCTCTGGCTTCCGCAATCTCGCCCGAGCGCCATCACGATCGAGTACCTCGGCCACTCGCTGAAAAGTCGGAAGAAACGCCCCGAATTGATGATGGAGGCTGAGGGGGCAGATCGCTTGCCAGCTCTGTCTGAGACCTTGGCGGCCCGTGAACCCCATGCGCTCGTTGGGCGCCGTTGATTGGTATCGGACCCGGAAGATCGGCGGGCTGAGTTAGCAGCAAGCGGTGGAGCGGATCAAATTGCACGAGAGCACGGACACGTCTGTGCTATGCTTGGGCTATGCCCAGAAGGTCACGTCCCCTTCCAGCTCGCACAAGCGTGTAACCGGTTGAGCTGCACCGCGCAACCAGCGCATGGGAGCTGACGGGCGCGGTGCGCCCGAGCTCGGCCGGGGGCTGCTCCCGTCGCCGGCGATCAGTGGAACGCAAAAGTCGGATGTCCAGGCGCGCCCTGGCTTCAGCTGAGGGGCAAAATGGTTAAGTCGCCATCTTGTCATCCAAGAGCATAGTGTCAGCACTGTGGCCAATCAGCATCCTAGGTTTCGTCGCCTTTGTCACATCGTTCGGCGCGCACGTCGTCGCCGTTAACCTGCCCACGTATGCCGCCCAAGTCGGTGTCGGCGTGGCAGTGATTGGTCTCCTGATCGCAGCATATGACGCTGCAGAAGTTGTTGCGAAGCCCGTGTTCGGAGCGATCGCCGATCGGCGAGGAATGAAACAGACCGTGCTCGCCGGTCTGGCATTGTTCGTCATAGCTTCTCTGGCTTACCTGTGGGTAGACCCGCGTCTCTTGCTCCTCATCCGTTTTCTGCAAGGTGTTTGAGCAGCGGCGCTATCGGCTGTGTCGCTGGCTCTCGTAGGAGCATACGCCGTCGAGCAGCGAGGTCGGGCCTATGGCATCTACAACGGCATCAAGGGCGCAGGCTATGTGCTCAGCCCGATTGTGGGCGGGGCCATTGTCCTGAAAGCTGACTTCGCCATGATCTTCGTGGCAGCAACTGCGATCGGTGCCCTCGCTTTCGCGCTGTCGCTATTCCTTCCCAAGCCCAAGATCGACACTAAGCGCCGTCTCGATGAGGACGATGACGGCATTGGTCTTTCCAGTCTTCGCGCGGTCTTCCGACAATCAACCTTGTGGCCGTGGTACCTTGTGACTGTCGTCAACATGTTCTTTGTTGGCATTCTCTTTGGGTTCTTGCCCGTGCGGGTGTACGCCCTGGGGTATGGCCCTCTCATTAACGGCGTTGTCTTAACTGCGGTCAGCGCGAGTTACTTGCTGATTCAGCCCCTCGCTGGCGCCCTGGCAGATCGTGTGAGTCCAGCACAGACCATTCGAGTCGGTTTGTTCGTCGCGGGCGAATGCGTCACCCTTACTCCATTCGTAACGGGCTGGTTGTTGTTTAGCGTCGCTGTTCTTGCCGGTGCCGGGGTTGGCACGGTTTGGACCAACACTGATGCTCTCGTCAGCCAAGAAGCCCGGCAGGGCGAGCTTGGCGCCACGATGGGAGTCGCCGGCACACTCAAGGAGATCGGCGACATGCTCGGGCCGTTGCTCATTGGCGTCGTGTCTCAGGCATTTGGGCTGGCGGTCGGTTTCGTGTCATGCGGCGTGCTCGGCTCGTTCGCCTTGGGGCTGATTACGAGAAGGGAAGGTGCGAGCCGTGAGGGTGTCACCCAACCGGCGCAATGGCGAAGAGGGCGATTTCTTCCCGCACTAGCACGTCTTCCAGTACTCCGCCAAACGCCCGCGTGCTCAATGCGAGCACTGCGAGCCCGATCGTAAAGGAAAGGCCGTAGGCGCCTCCTGGCTGGAAACGGCGGACGAGAAAGACGATCCACCGGTGATACCGGCTCCGCAGGCGCAACAGGGGCGGCCATTCACCGAGTCGGTGAACGACCCGGCGAACCCCATCAGGGTGGGCCGCTACCCAGGCCACCGCTGCGCCCGTGGCCACGAGGAGCACGGCGAGCGCAACGAGGATGAGGTTCGCGATGCCGGGGCTGTAGGGGGGCCTCACCGATCGGCGGGAACTGCTGGATTATGTGAAGGCTCGTTCGCAGAAGGGGGAAGCTAGTGGCTTCGCCACGAGGGAAACGTTGAAATGCTGTTTTGCTCTGTGCTGCGACGAGCGGTAAGTGACCTTTTGTTCCAGGATAGCAGAACAGAGACGGGCTGTCTCTTTTTCAAACAGGCGGTCGGTTCAGATTACAAGTACGAAGAGGGGCGAGGGGCGTGAACCTCGTTTGCAAGGAAGGGCGGAGTTGCCACGGTGCGCGGTGGTGGCGCAGTTTCGTAGCTCAAGCTTCGCCCGTAGACGCTGTTATGGGCGGTCTGAGTGTCGAGCTCGAGAATGCCGGCGCGGAGCCGACGCGCGAGCAACCATTACGAAGCAGGGGGCCAGAGCGCCGCTACGGAGCGGGTTCAGTACGCAGTCGGACGCTCTTGGGGGCGGCAGGCGACCCTTGGCAGACTGCAATTCCTGCCGAGCGACTTCCAGCCAGGCAAACTGCGGGGCCCTTGGCGCGGCCTGCTTGGCTCATGTTGAGCATGGTGGGTACGTCGACCGTGTGCGACGGAGGAGCTGATGCCGCTGACGTCACAGCGCTTCGGTCGCCTCAGCATCCACAGGCGCACCACCCTTTCGCTGGCGCCGATGGGCCCAGCGACCGAACCAGGCGTAAACCGTCGGCAGGACCAGGAGCGTGAGGACTGTGGACGTGATGAGGCCTCCGATAACGACGGTGGCTAGCGGTCGCTGGACCTCGGCTCCCCGTCCCTGCGAGATCGCGACCGGGATAAAGCCGATGCTCGCGACCAGCGCGGTCATGAGGACGGGGCGAAGCCGCTCCCGTGAGCCCTGTGTGGCCGCCTCATCAGCCGTGGCGCCAGACTCGCGCGCTCGTTGTACGGTCGTGAGCAGGACAAGCCCATTCAGGACAGCGACGCCGAAGAGCGCGATAAACCCGATGGAAGCCGAGACGCTCAGGTGGAGGCCCCGGAGCCACAAGGCAGCGACGCCACCGACCGCGGCGAACGGGAGATTGGTCAGCACCAGTAATGCCAGGCCCCAAGACCGGAAGGCGGTGTAGAGTAATATCCCGATCAGCGCAATGGAGAGGGGGACGATGATTCGAAGCCGGGCCATCGCCCGCTGCTGGTTCTCAAACTGACCGCCGTAGGTCACGAAGACTCCGGTCGGTAGCTTCACCTCTGCGGCCACGCGCCGCTGCACCTCAGTTGCAAAGCCGCCCAAGTCGCGGTCCTGGACGTTGGCTTGGACGACGACGAGCCGCTGGGGGGCCTCGCGCCGGATGATCACCGGTCCCGACTGGAGCTGAATGTCGGCGATGTTGGCGAGGGGCACGCGCGCGCCTGCGGCTGCCGGAATGGCAATGGCGCCAATTACCTCGGGTGAGCTCCGCAGGGCGGCTGGATACTGGACCACGACATCCGTCGTGTAGGTGCCCTCGACTACTTCTGACACCACGCGCGCGCCGACCGCCGTCCGCAGCGCGTCCTGAGCCTCGGCCGGGGCGATCCCGTAGCGGGCCATCGCATTGCGGTTGAGTCGGACGTTCAGATAGCCTTGCCCCTCGGTCGCCTCCACGACCACGTCGGCGGCGCCGCGTACTCTACCAACCACCTCGGCAATGCGTTCCGCCAGTCGGCGATTCTGGGCGGGATCCTCGCCAAACACCTTGATCGCGAGGTCGGCCCGGACCCCGCTCACGAGCTCGTCGAGGCGGGTCGCGACCGGCTGGCTGAATCGGAGCGAGAGGCCCGGCACGCGGGCCTCGAGACGCCGCTCGATCTCGGCTTGAATGTCGGCTTTGGTGATGCCGGCTCGCCAGCTGTCGCGCGGCTTGAGCATGATAAAGATCTCGGCCCGGTCCACACCCATCGGATCGGTCGCGACATCCGGCCGGCCGACCTGGCTCACAACGGTGGTGACCTCCGGTGTCATGAGAACGACTCGCTCCAAGTCGTGCTGCATGTCGAGCGACTTGGTAAGGGACACGCTCGGATCGCGCAGGGCCTCGATCAACAGCGATCCCTCATCCAGCGTCGGAAGGAACTCCGTCCCAAGCCGAGGCACCAAAACGAGCGCCCCCGCAAAGAGCGCAACCGCGACGCACAGCGTCAGGACTGGTCGGGCGATCGCGTGACGCAGCAGCGGCGTATAGCGCGCGTCGAGCCAGGACGCCAGCCACACCGCATAGCGGGACTCCCGGGCGCCGCGCCGAAAGACCCAGGTAGAGATGGCCGGGATATAGGCCAGCGCCAGGAGGAGACTCCCGAAAAGCGCCATGCCGACGGTGAGCGCCATCGGGTGGAACATCCGCCCTTCGAGCCCCCGGAGAGAGAGAATCGGAACGTAGACCAGCATGATGATCAGGACCCCGAAGGCGATGGGCCGGCCGACGTCGTGGGCCGTCTCGGTCAGCCGAGCGAAGAGTGTCTTCCGGTCGCGGGGGAATGTGCCTTGGTCCTCGTCGGCGTGCAGCGTCCGCACAAAATGCTCGACCATCACGACCGAGCCGTCCACGATCATCCCGAAGTCAATAGCGCCGAGGCTCATCAGGTTGGCCGAGAGGCCAAGCCAGCGCATGCCGAGAAACGCGGTGAGGAGCGACACCGGAATGGTGGCGGCGACGATGATCGCGGCCCGCAAGTTCCCAAGAAAGAGCAGCAGGATCGCAATGACGAGGAAACCGCCTTGCAGGAGGTTCGTGCGGACCGTGCGGAGGGTGCCGTTCACGAGATCGGTCTGGTCGTAGTAGGGTTGGATTTTGACACCTGGCGGCAAGGCGCGGTTGATCTGCTCCACCCGTGTGCGGATACGCTTCACCAGCTCGCGGCTGTTCTCCCCGCGCAACGCCATCACGATCGCGGTCACCACCTCGCCGTGTCCGTCCTTGCTCACGGCCCCTTGCCGGAGCGCGGGACCGTAGGCGACCTCCGCCACGTCGCCCACGGTGACCGGCACGCCCGCGGGGGTGGTCCGGATGACGGTTTGTCGGATGTCATCGGGACCCGTCGCGATCCCGAGGCCGCGCAGGATGTACTGCTCGTCGCCGTGTTCGAGATAGCCGCCGGCGGCAGCGCCGCTGTCGCCTTCTACTGCCTGGGCGACGTCGTGGAGCGTGAGCCCATAGCGCGCGAGCTGCGTCGGCGACACGGTCACGTGCACCTGCTTGACCAGACCGCCGAAGGCGTTGACCTCGGCCACGCCCGGCACGCTGCGAAGCTGCGGCCGGATCACACGGTCCTGCAGGGTTCGGAGCGCCATCAGGTCGAGGCCGCCACCCTCGACTGTGTACTGGTAGAGCTCGCCGATTGACCCCGACAGGGGACCGAGGAACACCTTGGCGTTCGAGGGGACTTCGGATTGCACCCGCTGGAGTTGCTGTCCGATGAGGGTCCGTGCGAAGTAGACGTCTGTGCCATCCTCGAACACCACTGTAAGCGAGGCAAAGCCGTACCGGCTCAGCGAGCGCACCTGGGTCACGCGCGGCAGGCCGTTGAGCTCGGTTTCGATCGGGTAGGTCACGAGCCGCTCCACTTCGAGCGGCGACATCCCCGGCGCCTCGGCGAGCACCTGCACCTGGACGTTGGTGAGATCGGGAAAGGCATCAACCTTGAGCGTTACTAGAGCCCACGCTCCAGCCCCGATCAACACCGCTACGAGGAACAGCACGATGGCACGCCGGCGCACGGCCCAGGCGATCAGCCCATCGATCATCGAGCCGCGCTCCTACCCCTCTTGCTCGCCGAGCCGCGACTTGGTGAGCTCGGACTTGAGCGTAAACGCCCCGCGCACGACGACGCGCTCGCCGGCCCGGAGTCCCGCGCGCACCACGACCCGGCCCCCGTTTGGGCCCGCGCTTCCAGGTGGCGCCAGCGGGACGGTCTCGACCGCCCGGCGTTCGAAGGTGCGGGGTGCCACCTCGACGAAGACGTAGCGATCCTCTCCGTCGGTGACGACGGCACTCTCAGGTATTGTGAGCAGAGCTCCTGGGCCGGAGGTCCCAACCGCAGCGCCGGTCGGTATGGCGAGCCGCACGGTGGCGAACATGCCCGCCCTGAGACGTCCCTTCGGATTCGGCACGCGAACGATCGCCCGCACCGTTCGGGTCGTGGAGTCCAGCTCGCTGCTGAGTCGGAGCACGCGCCCGCTGAACTGAGCGCTTGGGAAGGCCGCGACCTCGATTGAGGCCGGTTGGCCCTCGTGGACAACGGGGAGGGCTCGTTCCGGGAGGTTCGTGATCGCGTTGACGACCGAGAGATTTGCGAGCCGATAAACGGGCGCGCCCGGCTCCACTGTGGCACCGACCACCGCCGAGACCTCGGTGATGCTGCCGTTGAAGGGGGCGAGGAGCTCGAGCAGCGTGTTCGGCTCGCCTCCACCTTCGAGCCGCGCGATCGCGGCATCGGACGCTCCAAAGAGTACCAGCCGCCGGCGGGCGGCGGCGGCAAGCGCGGCCGCGCCCTCGGCATCCGGAGTCCCTGCCAACAGGTCCGCGCGACGCGTCGCCTGAATGAAATCGGTCTGAGCGGTGAGGTAGGCGGGACTCAGCAGATAGGCCACCACCTGACCAGCGGCGACGCGGTCCCCCTCCGCGGCCGAGAGCCGCTCGAGACGGCCGGCCACCCGCGGCGAGATTATTGCCACCCGTGCTGGATCGAACGCGATCACCCCCGGTGCCTCGAGCCCGCCACTCGGCGCTCCCGGGGATTCACGCGCAACCGGCTCGACCAGGATGCGGGCGGTCGCATACGCGGTCTCGGAAAGGGTCACCCGGTTAGCGGCGGCGTCCCTGCGTGGTTGTGGCGACGACGCACTGCCCTCCCTGTGCGGCGCCGCCTCGCTCTCGGCCCCCGCGCCTGGTTGCCTCGATTCCGACGTACAAGCCACTGCGAGCATAGTCGTGACAACCAGCACCAGCGCGGCGCCATCCACGAGAGCCGGCGTTCCATAAGTAGCGGCGTTACGGCGCATTCGAGGTCGTGCCGAACGAGGACATCAGCAGTGTGCTCTCGGAGCTGGCAGTCGGGCTTCCGGCTGCTGCGGTAAGCATCGCGACCAAGGCATCCACGCCGTCCATAACGGTCCGGATGCGGTCGGTTTCAGCGCGCGCGAGCGCGCGCTCGAAGTCAATCAACTCGAGCAGCGAAAGCTCGCCATTCCGGTAGGCGGCTAGGGCGGCTTCGCGCTCCTCTTGGGCGCCCCGGAGCAGGGCGGCGTCATAGACAGCGAGCCGCGCGCGTGCGGCCTCGTAGCGGTCGCGCGAAACCAGAAGCTCCGTTCGTGCGGCGGACAGCGTCGCTTGCCGGTCGGCGCCCGCGGCCCGCACTCCCTGATCCGCTGCCGCTGCCGCCCGCGACCCGGCCCTCCCGGCAGTAAAAGGCAGGGAGAGCGAGGCCCCCAACGTCGGGCCCACGCTAAACTGCCCGTTATCTCCCGCAAAATGCTGGGCGCCGAGAAAGGCCGTCAGCCGGGATCGCTGTTCGGCAAGCACGACCTGTCGAGCGGCCTGGGCCCGTCCAAGCGCCGCATCGGCGAGGCGCATCGCGCCCGACGCAGCGATGAGCGAGTCGGGATTGGGCGGCTGTGGCAGGCCGATGCGCCAGGGACGGACGCGGCTAACTGCGATCAACGAGTCGACGAGATTGCCGACGTCGGGTATCACGGAATCGGCAGCCGGGGCGAGCCCGATCAGTCGCCGGCGCGCTGCCTGCACTTCGGTCGTCGCGGCTGCCTGCTCGGTCTCCACACGCAGCCGCTCCGCGCGAAGCCGAAGGACCTCCACGTACCGCGCGTCGCCAACGGCGAAGCGTGTCCGAAGGGACGCCTCGGCGGAGGCGAGGAGCGAGTCCTCTGCTTCCAGGCGCCCCGCGATGGCGGCCCACCCCACTCCTTGGGTGAGCGCCTGCGTCGTCAGCGCCGAAATCCTGCTTTCGGCCGACCCCAGTGCGGCGGACGCCAAGGTGACCTCGCTGACCGCGGCGCTCCGCGCAGCGGCGCGCCGTCCGCCGTTCAGAAGCTCCCGGTCGACTTGGACACGGGTATTAGCTCGGGAAAGGTCGAGGCCGCCGGGCACATCTTCGGCCTCCACGGACAGTACTGCAGCGGGTGCGGGGCCAGCCGCCCGCCCGCGGGCCTCGGCGGCCTCGAGGGCAGCCCGGCGAGCCGCCAGCTCGGGATTGCCTCGGTGAACGGCGCCCAGAACCGCCTGGACAAGCGAGGTGTCACCCGGAGCGGGCCACGAGACGAGGAGTTGTTGCGCATGCCCTGCCGTAGCCTCAACAATGGCCAGGAGGAGTCCCAGCGCGAGCCCGCGGCTGGTCACGGGAGCGTTTCTGTCATTAGACCACCCGCTCATAGACCGCGAAAATCCGCCTCGCGATCGTCGGCCACGCGAAGGTCTGCGCCTTCGCGAGCCCGGCCGCTCCCATCGCCGCTTGACGAAGAGGATCGCCCATCAGTTCGATGACAGCTCCGGCCCAGGCCTCGGGGGCGTCGTTGGGTACCAACACCGCCTCGGCCCCATTACCGATGAGTTCGCGGAACCCGGTGATGTCGGAGACCACCATGGGTATGCCGCAGGCCATCGCCTCCAGCAGTGTGATTCCGAACGAAGCCTTAGTGGTCGGGCATAAGTAGAGGTTCGCTGAGGCGTAGACTGCGGGGCGATTGCCGTTTACGCGGCCGACGAAGCGCACGCACTTGGACATCGGGCGCGCGAGCCGCTCGTAAACCGGACGAAGCGGTCCATCGCCGGCCACGATGAGTTGGGCGTCGGGGTGGTGGTCAAGAATGCGCGGCATCGCCCCAAGTACCGTCTCCAAGCCATTCCGAGGGTCGAGCCGCCCCAGAAACAACAGCCGAGGCTGCGACTCGAATGACTCGATCGTCCGCTGGCCGTCAGCCCGGAAGAATGTTGTATCCACGCCATTCGGGATGATCTCCCAGGTGGTGTTTACATAGCGCGCGTGTGCTTCAACCACCGGTTGGCTCACGGCGATGTTGGCGGCATGACGGTCTACGTACCACTGGGCCTGGCGCCGGAGCAGCTGCAGAGCGTGTGACTTTGGAAACCATGAGTGGAAGGTGGCCACAACCGGCAAGGGGAGATCCCACGCGGCGAGTGGTGCCATGATGCCCAACGTTGGCGCGAGCCCGCCGTGGACGTGCACCAGATCAATCTGCTCTCTGCGAAAGAGCTCGCGGAGCTGGCGGCGCAAGCCCCATCCAGTGGTAAGCCGTGCGAAAGACCCACTGCTGTAGATGACCCGACTCGTGCCGATGCGACGGACGAAGGGCTCATCCCGTTCGTACTCATGCGCATCCGGTGTGCCCGTGGGCCTCGCCATGCTCGACGTTATCAGGATGGTCGGGTGACCTGCCGCGTTGAACACCTTGGCCAGGTTATGGACATGCTCAGTAACGCCGCCGAGATGGGGATAGTAGAACTCGGTGACGAGAGCTACGCGCATGTGCCTCCAATCGCGCTCTGCGCCGAAAGAGGCGAGGGATAAGGGGAGGCCTTAGGGTCGATAGCAGATCTCATAGTTGGGGCGGAGCCCTGGCTCATGCCGCCAAAGCGTTAACGCCGCAGTATTCCGCCACGCGCCAAGACCCAGCCAAGTCCCAACAAATACTTCGGTACGGCTGACACGCCGCTGACAGCGAGATTACAGTTTTGTCAGGTTGCATTACCGTTGGCGGTGGGGAAGCGCAGTAGTACGCGCGTGCCGCATCCTGGCTCAGAGGTGAGGGCAGCCGTGCCGCCATGGAGCCGCATGATCCCCCTGACGATCGCCAGACCGAGACCTGTCCCGTCGGCTGATGAGCGCGCCTCGCCCGGTACTTTGGCGTAGCGATCGAACACGCGGGCCTGCGATTCAGTTGGGATTCCCGCCCCCGTATCTCGCACCTCAACGATGGTCGCGTCCCCATCCCCGCGAGCGCTAAGCGTGATTCGACCGGCTGGCGGTGTGTGTCGGATAGCGTTGGTCAGCAGATTGACCAGCGCCCGTCTGAGGAGCATGCGATCCGCTGAGAGGACGAGATCGGCAGACGCCTCCGTGTCCAGCTTCACGTCGCGCTCTGCGGCAAGGGCATCGAGGTACTCCGCCACGCCCCGAAGCTCAGCCTCGGCTCGGAGTGGCACGGTGCTAATGCTCGACCGGGGATCCTCAGCCCGAGCGAGAAAGAGCGTGTCGTCCACCATGCGACGCAGCCGGTCGAGCTCTTCCAGCATGGAACTGAGTACATCCTGGTATTCCTCCGCCGTCCGCGTCCGCGCCAGGATGACCTCGGCTTGCTGCCGCAGGATGTGCACCGGTGTGCGGAACTCGTGGGCCAAGTCGCCTGAGAACTGTGTGAGCGCAGCGAATGCGGCCTCAAGCCGCTCAAGCAGTGCATCGAATGAGCGAACCAGTGCTGCGATCTCCGCGGGTGCCGCAGCAGTACCAAGTCGCTGCCCGAGCGAGCGAGCATCGAGCCGAGCGACGCGATCGGCCAGCGCGGTGAGTGGGGCGAGTCCGCGTCGCGCGAGACCGTGTCCCAGAATGGCCGCAAGCAGGAGCGCGACCGCGAGAACTGCGCCGATCTGCTCCCGAAACCTTCGGAGCACGGAAGCATCGGTCTCGCGGTCCAGGACGACCTCGAGCCATCGGGGCGCCGCTTCAGGGACTCGTGCACTTACGATCCGCCAGACCCGGCCCGACGGTGAGTACCACGTCCGGAAAGCGGGAACATCGGCCGGCGTGGCTCGGCAGTCCGGTGGCGGAAGCAAGCGTGGCGGGGAACCCTGGACGCTTCCGGTGCAGGCAGCGTCGAGTTCGCGTACGATGGGACCCAGCGGCGAAGCTCGCGCCCCTGCCGGGAGCAGGCCATTTCGGGCAGCTGCGAGAGTCTCAAGGAGCAACTGGTCGTCTTCGGCCGCGAGATCGCGCGCAAGCGTGCGATACTGAATCCAAGTTGCCCCGGCGACCAGGCAAAACGAGGTCGCGGTATACCACACGGTGAGCCGAGTTGCCAGCGACCAGCCGCGCATTTACGCGGAGCCTTCCCGGAGCTCAAGCACGTAGCCAGCGCCACGCACGGTATGAATCAGTGGGGGGAGACCGCTGGCGTCGATCTTCAGCCGAAGTCGGCGGATGTGCACGTCGATCACATTCGTGTCGCTGTCGAAGTTCATGTCCCAGACCCGCTCCGCGATCAGGCTCCGCGATACCACCTCGCCAGCGTGCTCCAGCAAAAACAGGAGGAGCGTGAACTCTTTGGGTGTAAGGTCGATGCGCCGGCCTGCCCGCTCCACGCGCCGCGTACGGGGATCGCACATCAAGTCGGCCACGCGGTAGATGTCCGGCGAGCGGATCGATGTCCGGCGAAGGAGCGCACGAAGCCTGGCGAGGAGTTCGGTGAACGCGAACGGCTTGACGATGTAGTCGTCGGCGCCCAACTCGAGCCCGCGCACCCGGGCGTCGATAGAGTCGCGGGCGGTGACGAAGAGGATGGGGGTCTGCCGGCCGGCGCGGCGCAGCTCGCCGACGAGGGAGAAACCGTCGCGGCCCGGTAGCATGACATCGCAGATGATGGCCGAGTAATCCAACGTCCGGGCCGCGCTCAAGCCCGCCTCGCCCTCTCTGGCGGTGTCCACGGTGAAGCCTGCCTCGCTGAGACCCTTGTGGAGATAGGCGAGCGCCTTCGGCTCGTCCTCGATCACCAGGACTTTCATGACTCTCCCAGGGCCGATCGGGGCGCCGGATCTAACGGCCTGCACAGTAAGCCCTTGGAATCTGCTGGCGCCGCGGGGGGATCGCTACCGGGCTCGGGAGCGACCCGTGCCAGGAACGCCTCGGGGAGCCGCGCGTACTTGCGGGGCGGAACCCGGTAGCCTCGTTCCCAGCGGCTCAGGGTTCCCGGATCGACCCCGATGAGCTGGGCGAGTGCCGATTGGGACAGCCCGCGTTCCCGGCGGTAGCCGAGTAGCCGCTCACCCGTCGACCCGTCCGCAGGCCAGGGCGCGTAGCCGAGGAACCGAACGATCCCCGGTAGGAACTTGAGCCCCGCCTGGGTGCGGTTGAGCTCCCAGTTGGTGACCGAGCAGGTGTCGGCGCTGAGCCGCTCAGCGACCTCGCGCCGGAGCAGGCCCAGATCGAGCCGGCGTTTGCGCATGTGATCTCCCAGCGTCACAAGGGCTCGTGGGTAGGAGTGGGGCAGGGGTTTGGGCGCCCGCAGCGTCAAACAGCAAAAAGGGAACGCAACGGTGACCGCGCATGGCGCGCGACCTCAAGGTAGAGCGTGGACCTCAGCCGACCTCGCGCTGGTCGCGTTGTATTACCAGCCGGCCGTAGAGCGAGCCCGCGATGGATGGCTCGCGGCCCGCGCGGCCGAGGTGACAGCCGGTGCCCGGCCGCAACCCGATCTCCAGGGTGAGCTGGGGTACGCTACGTCGTCCGAAGTGTTTCAGTCGCGCTGGTACGCCAGCGTCAACGCCATATTCACC